>Ga0163148_10004468_pt1 | contig 14625 bp, 9 predicted proteins | sample OliLakLV19MP7P2_FD_148606 | JGI IMG/M metagenome (GOLD analysis project Ga0163148, IMG submission 148606) | Freshwater microbial mat bacterial communities from Lake Vanda, McMurdo Dry Valleys, Antarctica- Oligotrophic Lake LV.19.MP7.P2 | ecosystem: Environmental > Aquatic > Freshwater > Lake >...
GACAAAGCAGCATCCGAGGGGTCCGGGCAATCGAAAGGGGGGGACAGACATTTGGCAGGCAGGCAGGTGCACGGGAGACTCTCATTCAAGTTAATTGGTTCTTGTCATCGCGTTGTGGTGGCAGAGAGGGGCAAAAAGAGGGGGGATGACAGACCACCCTGGCAGGAATTTTGCGAGGCAGCCACCAAATCCGAACTCCGCATGCAGCGCCAACTCGTCTTGAAGCACCATCTTGACTCCATCTAGTTGCTGTCCGATAGCGATCAGCTCTCCTGTGCGCTTAGCACCCATCCTTCTTGTTGCAAATGCGCGACGCGCCACTCAGCAGCTGTGACATGTTGGTCCCTTTAGACTCACGGCAGGTCACACCGTGATCAGGGCACAGGCGTGGTGGTCACCACCATCAACGCTGAAACTGGTGAATCAAAAAAACCAAGTGACGAACTGATGAGAGCGATCACACCAGCAGATTTGAGAATCAACGCGCTGGGTGGGTGCACGTGGTTCCAAACCAAATCTTTTTCAATCGCCTTTGGTCCATTCAGGTTCAAAGAGGAACAAGCAACACTTGCACATTTGAAGTTGTTGCTTGCATCTCATTTGAGAACAAAATGGCATGCTGCAACAGCTTGTTGTGCAACACCCCAGCAGCTTGCTGTTCAAAGCAGGGTGAGGATGCAACTCAAAGACACTCCTTGGTGTTTGAGTGGTTTTTTTTTCTTCTTCAAAACAAGCTGTGGTTTCAAGGACACAAATCAGGCAACTGGTTCTGAGCGGTGCCAGTCCTTCCACCCACCCAGGTGTTTAGGATGAGGGCTTTGGACATTTTCTCATTCAAACAAGAGAACACATGGCAAGGAACACTAGGATGTCGGTTGCTGAATGAATCAAGTAAAACTATTCTCATGTGGTTACCTAAACCAAACGGGATCTAAAAATTGATTCATTGGCAATCATTGGTCTGGCACAGCCACAACGAATTGCCAAAAAGAGAAGAATAACCACAACAAATTGCAAAAAAGAGAAGAATAACTACGCGTATCTTTAGCTAATAAAGCCTTGCGACTAATGCAATACATTGTACTTCATTGTCCAGCTGCCGCGATAGCCTATGGGTATTGTCTTCGTTTATTCTTCGATCTACATTGATTGGTATCCAATAAGTCTTGTTTAAACGACGCATGCTTTGCCGCTACGAACCATTAACGACATCGTTCTTAATACTAGCTAGTAGCTATACCAGTGAAAAGCACCACCAACAAGATTTGCTTTTCCTAGAGCTTAAAACACTACCGCCTCAAGCGTTCTGGATCGGTGTTCGGGTCTGCTTCTTGTTATCAAGAACCGTCGTAAGTTGATAACCCCATTCACTCCACATTCGAAGAAAGTACTGTAGGGTAATATCATACTTCTATTACCAATCTTAAGTGGCTAGGACCCTCCCTTTTTCGATACCTACAATGTCAAGCCAATCTCAAGAACCCGAGGACGCCCATACTCCTGGCGGCGATGCAGCTGTTCCTGTCACGAGCGCCTCCGTCACAGTTGGACATGATGATGATGATGAAGTGGAACACGTCGACGTGGCTGGAGGAACGACAGAAGCAACAGCCAGCAACATCGACAACAACATCGAGGGCACGTCGGTGGAGAATAACAATCATCCTCCTGACAACGAAATGGACGATGACATTGACGCTTTGGAAGAAGGCGTGTACAGGTCTTTCGTCGATATTTCAGCCGCCGACATGTCAGCTATACTGGCGGCGGCGACGGGCGACGAGAAAGAATACTGCAAAGATCCAGGCTCAAAAGAACCAGGTATTTTGGTTCCAAGCAACAACGAGGACGACGACGGCAGGGTCACAACGACGGTGGAGAAGAACAATCATGACAACGCAATGGGCATGGAAGAATCGGAGGACGGTCTGGTTCCTTCAGCCGATGAATTAGAGAGAGACAATGAGGAACATGATAAAGGTCCAGCCTCAAAACATGATAAAGGTCCAGCCTCAAAACAACCCAAACCAGAGATGGCCCCAGAATCATCGGCTGGGAGAACGACCCAAGGCCCAGCTGCAAAACTACTACTAAGTTTCTTTCGTAGCAAAGCAAAGCAAGAACCTGTTCCACCCGCCTCTAATAAAACCGAATCGGCTACTACTTGCATTGGTAGATCAGCGGAATATGATCTGCCACATGCGACAACGGACGCTACAAGCCCGACTAGCACAAGTCCGACAGCAGTAATTCCCGAAGCAGGAACCGAAGACGAAGTTTTGCCCGACGATGGTCCGGAGGATGACTTACGGATTGGAGCTGTTGCGTGGTTTCCACGAGACCGATCCTTTGCGTTTCGAACCAGGGCAACCATGACGACCACGGTTGGCGGCGACGCCATTCCTAACACAATGGTGACGGCAAATCCAGTGTTAGAGGATTACCCCGAAGCAGAAGAGGTCACCAACCCAGAAACCTTGCGACGACCATCCCAACGGCAGAAACGTTCGTTTTTCGAAGCAGCCAAAGTACTCGTGGCGGGATTCCTGTTAGTAGCAGCCGTTGTGGGGGTTGTCGTAGGGATTGTCGTGGCGATCCGAAATTCCCAAGGAGAAGAGAAAGGACAAGGTGGGATCGGAAGGCCCACCCCCGGAATGTCGACGCGAGAGTTCGTGGAATCGCTGCTTCCGCCCTACACGTTGCGTGTGATTCAAGAGCAAGATGACGACTCGCCTCAGGCCCAAGCCTTGGAATGGATCCTTGGGGATCCTCGTTTGGAGGAGTATCCGGCTTGGAGAATCCAACAAAGATTTGCCCTTGCAGTCTTCTATCACGCCACTGTAGGTTCAACCTGGTTCAACCACAAAGGGTGGCTAGAGTATGGTCTGAATGAATGTGAGTGGTACACATTTCCTTATCAAAGTGGTAAGGATATGCTTGGAAGGTACTGGTATCAAAGTGAATTGGAATGGCACGTTGCCTTGTGGGATTATTATGATTCTATCCGGCATTCCAGCCCCTGCGAATCAATAGCCACTACTGCCGCTCCAACTGTTAATGCCGCTACCAACGGCACCTTCAGACACCTGTGGCAATTCAGCAACAACCTGAAGGGAAGCATCCCCCCAGAGCTATCCATGTTGACAGGTTTAGAGACTCTTAACTTCATGGCAAATGATATCAGTGGGACTATTCCCACACAAATAGGCCTTCTGGCAGAATTGGATGTGATCCTAATTGGACTCTCACAACTCTTTGGGACCCTCCCGTCGGAGCTTGGAATGCTCGGCAATCTCAGGGCTTTCTTTAGCTACCACAATCCTGGTTTGAATGGTCTCATCCCATCTGAAATCGGTCAACTCTCACAGAATTTGAGGTACGCTACCTTTTTCTCTCACACATATTCAGGGGTTCCATCGGAAATAGGACATTTGTCGAAACTGCAAATGCTTAGGGTGGATACAAATCAATTGACAATAATTCCCTCTGAGATTGGTCTGATGACTGACCTTCTATGGCTGGACATTGGTGACAATCCTCTCACTGAGCTTCCTTCTGAGATTGGCTCCTTGACATCTCTCCATGATGCTGAAATCTTTAACTGTGGATTGACTACTATTCCTTCTGAGTTAGGCACACTTACAAGTATGAAAATTTTGCATCTCTATGACAATGGATTGGCTGGCCCTGTCCCCCCTGAGCTAGTCAATCTTGCCGGAAGCCTTATAGAACTCAATCTCGCCAACAATAACTTTGATGGCAAAGTTCCAGAAGAGCTTTTCCAGCTGGATTATTTGAATTTGGCTGGAAACAGCTTGTTGGAAGGAATCATACCTGATTCTGCCTGTGATGCCGTCCACTTTGATTGCTCCAACATACTATGTGGATGTTCCTGTGACTGCCTAGCACCCATCGACGGAAACGCGACACACCAAGTTGCAGAGCACAATAAACCAAATTAACTGTTCTTGTAGTGGATACATCGTTTTTCAAAAAGCTACAATTTAAGTATTTATCACTCGCTTTTTAGACCGGCGTGTCCGGGGAGTTCCTTCTGTTCTTTCGTTTTCGTTCTGTACGTTTCGATTCGTCGTCTCTTCCATCCTGCTCTCTCGGTGGTTTTACTACGAGCGTGTCGATGTTTCGGTGATTCTACTTCATCTGAATGAACTTCTTCGATCGCTACTGCGGACTTTGTCTTTGTAGTCGGGTTAGTAGTGCCCTTCCTCTTCTTTCCTTGATCTCGAGGGCTCGGCCGCATCGGCGTTCCGGTTCTCTGCATCTGGTACTGTAGGCTTGCATTTCTATTAAATTCTCATCTGAGCTGCAGTCCACTGTTTTCGTGATCATGGCAGTCACTGCAGATTCCACATTCGGCTTCTTGTGGATCCCGTATTACCTTACTAGCTAGCTAGGATCTGCGATAGTACTAGTAAAACTAATTCGTGCGATCGATACAGACGCCCTTCAGTTCCTTGAAGTAGCTACCCAATTTGTGAACGAGCCTTTAGATCCTCCGGCTCGCAAAAGCAGCACTCAATTGCTGACTACGAAGGAACCTTGTGAATCCGCCTGAGGCTAAGATTGAGCGGTTGCTTCTAGCTAGGCGAATGCACCTCCCGTGTGATTTTTGATCATTAATTTTGGCCATCCAATACCGAATGAAAAGAAACTGTGTGCAACCTTTTTTCACCCTTCAGGGCGCACACTCTTTCAGTGGATCTTTTGGATCTTTGGTTTGTTTCGAAGTAAAATGAAACGGCGAACGAATGAATCAACATGGCGATGACCATGACCGCTTTTTGCTATATCCGCCCTCCTATCCAGATAAGTAGCACAATCCAGTAAAAGTATATGTACAGCATACGTCGTACCAGCACTCCAACTCGAGTACAAACAACCCAAGAGGCTAAACTGAGATAATGTGACCCCCAAAGAACGTATCTACTATAGCTGCTAAAGGTCCATAACCCAACTCCCTTCCGTAGTAGACATATCCACCAAAGTCGGTATGTTCTCGTGTCTGGCAACCAAGGCCAAGAAAGCGGTGGACGATGATGCCGGGGCCTCTGCAAGATAGGGCAACAAAATGGTACCGCCCATGCTCCAGTAGCCAGGTCGGCCATACCATTAATCGAGAAACTGCTGGCTTAGTTGGAAGTGGGAAAAAGGACTAACTCACTGGAACTGGCCGGCGACAACCATAATAGACGCACTATATGAGACATGATGGTATCAATTTCGAACCATTAAGTCGATGCCGCAGCCCAGCGTATTTATATGAGAACAGAGACGAATCAACCTGCGATGAGATCCTTTGAGGATGTGGTCGTGAAAGAAATGCGAAAGAGTTTCGCCGTCAACTTTTTGAAATGGTTTTCACTCGACAAATACTTCCTCATACATACTATTTATACCAGGCATACAAGTGTTTTGATTTTTGATGTCAGCTCTATCTTGTGCAGGCAAAAGTCTTCCAAGCATTCTCGTCCGGCAAGAAAACAAGCTGTGGAGGGATGGCACGACTGTTTGCGAACCGAACCCGCATGCTCCTTTATGGATGTTTCCATTTTAGAAGCCTGTTTTTATTGAAATAAAGATTAACAAATCCAAGGACGAAGCGATCTCTAAGAACAGTCCAACAATCTGCAAGTGGATATCCGCAATCCAGCATTTCAAAATAGTGTCGGCCCTCAGCGACACATCCTTCTGCCACGGCCAATGGCCTTGTACGTGCATCCGAATCGGGGCAACCCAAGCGACGCTACATAATTGGGGACATGGAAGCCCTCAATCCCTTTTCAAAGCGGCGGCTGGCTGAGCGATGGGTTTGGATTTTGCAAGGCGACGATGGCTCAATGGGGCTATTACGTATGGACGAAAAACAACAATCCGTAACGAACAAACTCAAGCCATCTCTCCAACGAATTCAAAGCTACATTCTTCCAGTTTTGGGTGTTGCTGGATGTCTTTTGAAAAACCTTTTTTTAGGTACAACTTATGCAAAGCAGACAAAATGGAAGCAACTAGATAGTGAAAATGGAGGCTCTCATAGTTTGAATATGCTGGCCGATGCCACACAAGAACCATTTCGCCAAAATTAATCGAAGCGGCCTGTACGTTGTTGTTTAATATCTTGTGCTCCTATGGATGAAGGCCAAAGACAAATTATTCAAGCATTGGCCTCCAGATGCACTGGTGGAACACGATCGACTGCAATCACGCCATCCGCGATTTTCCGTCGGACTTTGCCATCGTTCGCGAGGTATGAGTGCATAGTGATCTCCCGGGTGTTAACAAATGTACGGTAGGCGTCGACAGGATGCAATCTACTAGCTCCAAGCTCCAGAAATCAGCCGACGCCTCCTCAGTTGGTGGGTTCTCAAAGGATCCGGAAAAGCTTTCATGAGGCGAAACCTTGATCATTCGATGTGGCTTGAGCGTCAGTCACACTTAGGTACAAAACTCTAGAAATCAGCCCACACTTCCCCCTTTGGTGGTTTCTCAAAGGATCCGGAAAAGCTTACATGAGTTGATCATTCACCGTGTCTTGAGCGTCAGTTACCTAGGTACAAGCTTCGTCGACTACCTCAATTGGTCAACCACCAAACCCAATCGCCAGATGCGGAAGAGAGTGACGAAGTAGGCAAGGGAGTTGATATATGACATAGAGGCAGGGATGCAACCGTTTAATTAGAAAGAACTTTCCGTAAACCGCAAATTAAATTTACAGCATGTGCCGGTGCCGGTAGATATTGACACGTTGTGGCATGAGTATTTGGGTGAGGGTAGGGCCCGTCAATCAGGTTTGATGGGCTCTCTACTAGTGTTGTGTTATCGTTTTTATTTCAGTCTTTTTGCTGCCATCGCTGAGACGACTGACTCGACAGCCGAGTGGTGAGCCCTGGTGGCACCTTTCCCACGCCCTAAGCCATCTCCCGGACCCCTTCGCAACTAAACGCCTAGCTAGTATAGAGCAGAACTCAGATTCCTTTCTCTTGCTAGAGACGAAAATCGAGGACACACAAAGCAGCGCAGACTATCAACTTTCCCGACCGAGCTCATTGCTACTCGTCTTTGACAAAATCAAATCCTTCCATTCAAGACAGACTCAATCTTTTTAGATTTTATCTCCATGCTGAAAGAAGACTTTCTGGGAAGTAGCCAGAAATGATGACCATAGTGCCAACAAAAACAGCTCTGTGTGTCTCAAAAGAAATCTCAAAAGAATGGTTGTCCTCTTTCCCCCATGTCAAAAGCAGATTGGATGCCATGACCTAATGCATGTGTCAGCATGATGCAATGCTGGCAAAAAATGACTAGGGTGAATTGAAAATCTGGAGCATAGGTAGCCAAATGACAATGACATGAACCTCATGCGTCTCATGTCATTTACAAACAAGTGAGGTTGTGCTGCTGCAGACCACAGTCATCACACTTTGAATGAATTGATCTGAAGTTGTTGTTGAGCCTTCAGTAGAATGCTCACATTCAGGGGTCTCATCAGATTGGACAAATTGGTCAATTGCCACACCTCAATGTGCTTAAGTTGACCAGGAATCAAGTCATAGGTCTGCCTTCTGAGATTGGGCTAATGACAGACCTTCTGTGGTTAGACTTAGTTGGCAACAATCTGCTGCAAAAAAGCTTCCATCTGAGATGACCTCCATGACACCACTCTTGGAAGTGGCTGACATAACTTTGATTCCTTTTGAGGCAGGTGCACTTGCAAGAATGACATTGTTGAACCTCAGAGACCATGCATTGGTAGGTGATGTTTCAGATGAGCTTTGCCATGCTGGCAACAGCTGAGTTTCACCCACTCAACCTTGCTGAAAATGACTTGACTGAGGGGATGTTGGAGGACCTTTTGGTTAGATCTCAGTAGAAATGATTGGACAGAAAAGATCGTGCCAGATTTTGGCTGCAGGGCAACATCTTTTGATCTCTTCTGTGACTGTTTCTGTGAGTTTCTGTCACCACTGCAGTCCATTGAAGTGCGACACATTGATGATCTGAGCACAACAAAACCAACTAGAGCCCACTTGACAATCACACATTGTTTTGGTTCATTTTGAAGTTTAAAACATCAATGATGATTTGCATTTGTTACTTTTTTTCAAGAATCAGCACAGGAAAAGAGATCATGCCTCAACAACACCAATTGATTGCAAACCGCAGGCATCTGTTGTGTTTTCTGTTGCATTGGGCAATGGCATTCAGCTGTGAGTCAATTTGTCCCAAGCAAACTGTCCTCATGTGCAATTGATTGGAACACAGAAGAAGATCAAATTTGTTTTGCAGCCACACAGTCATGTCAAGCCAGGTCAGTGTTGTTCACTTTCATTGACAACCTCTGCATTTTGACAATTGATCCACAAACACTGAGTTTCTGCAATCACAAACAAAAGCTATCCATTGATAACACATTTTGATGTTCAAAAACACATTCACAATCCACTTGCATTGTGACACTTGATCCTCAAACAAACAATTGATTGGGTCACTGTTTTGTTAGCTGCAGCACATCATGGTGCAACCCATGTCAGTTTGCATCCTTCAATTGTGACAAAAAATGAGCTTCAAACACAGAAGAAATCCCTCAATTGACAACCCATTTGACAATTGATGCTAGTGTTCAAACAACTGAACAACGTTGCTGCTGCGGGATGGATTCATTTGTGAAAGCAAATTGTCATGTGCTCTGATTCAATTTGGATCATCTGTTGGGAGCCATGCATGACTAACATTTGCAAGAGAAACACTCAACATCCTTGCTCAATGATGCAACCAAAGCACTTGCAGTGGAATGCACTGGGAACAAGATCTCAATGAGTTTTCTGTTGACCTAGCGAATCGTGGAAATGCATGTCTGCAAACTGGGGAATCAAGGAGCTCACCGTGAACCCTCCAACTGCACAATCATCTGTTGCCTCACTCCAATGTGTTTCAATTGTCATGGCAAGAACCAATGCATGCTTGAAAATTCAACAAAATGCATGAAGAAACCCAACCTGAGTTGATCACATGCAGCAAAACAACTGAATCAAAATTGTGACTGGCTCAATCAAAACCCGCATCACGTGCATCTGTCAAACATTGTTGACGAAGATTTTGCTCGTGGACATCACAACCGTTTGATTTTTTTAGGTTCTTTTGACTCAACAAAACAATGTCAGCAAAGAAGAAAATTCATCAAATGAGTTTGCTTCTGCTGCCTCAATTGACAGTCAGAAGTGTGACATTTCTGGTCATTCCCGGACGATGGACAGAAAACAAATGCGGGTTTTGGTTGAGCCACTCTCAAATGCACTCAAGTTGCAATCCATCACATCATTTTTAAAAACCCAACATGCACAGACAACTTTCCACATAGCTGTCAATTGATTGAACTGCCAAATGTTAACATTTTTTCCTGTGAATTTGTTTGTTCACTTGCCAATGCCAACATCAAGATGCGCAATTGTCGTTGCCAACAGGGATCTGTTTTGATGCTGAAAAAGTTTTTCAAATCTTGTGCAGTTGGCGCAGACTGCCATGGTCATGAAACGCTCAAGTTTTTGCAAAGACAGAGGACATCATGAGTCATTCTGTCTCTTTGAGTCTGAGCTCATCATCAGTTGATTCCAGTTTTGCATGCTCATGTGCTGATTCATACAAAAAACTAACTTGAATCTGTGTCAGTCAAACCAAGACATTCAGCATTGCTTTGTCCAATGAAAGTTGCATGACATCTGCAATGTGACAATCACCAGATTCAACAATACACAGTTTTTTTCCACTGCAGTGGCCAGCATCAACGCGGCTTTGCTCCGGACCTTTGGTGATTCAACTGAGCAGACTGATCTTTCAAAGGAAGGCGCCAGGAACGTTCCCAGTCGTGCGTTAACGGCAAATCATGTGACATTTTCATGTGATGATTTTGTCACATGACTTTTATCACACGATTTTATCACACGATTTTTGAAAACAGTGTGATGTTTTTATCACATGATTTTATCACATGATTTTGTGACAGGATTTGACCAGAGCAGAGCTTGCAAGGCATGATCGTCAAAAACAGTCAAGAGGAATCCGAATCGGAAGATCAAATCGACCAATCAAATCATTTGATAAATCCGTTGAATCATGTGATAATTTTATCACATGACTTTTATCACACGATTTTGTCACACGATTTTGGAAAATCGTGTGATGTTTTTGTGACATGATTTTTTCGCACACAATGCACGACTGGGAACGTTCCAGGTCGATAGGGTTAAAGCTTTAATTCAAAAACCACGTACGCAAACATCGAGAAAGATGAGAGACCGTACACTTTATTTGTTTGAGTATCTTCAGGCGACGACTGAATGACGACAATGGTCAACCATGACGACTCGAGAGCATTGTACTGTAGCATGAGCAGTCGTCAGTCTGATAGCGACTGCACTTAGTAACAACAACACTGGACTATGATAGTCAGCTAGCTAGTAGTACACAATATCTAAAGCTGTACGATATATTTCTTCCAATGTCTTTTTCTAGCACCAAAATGGTCGCTCGAATATCGCTTATAATGAGAGCCTTGGCATGGCTAATAGTGTGGATTTCGATGGTCGCAGTGGGACCCGCCCATGGGTTTTTGCTACCAGCTCCTGGCTCTGCTCTCCAGCATGTGTCGACGAATGCCCCCTTCCAAGTTGGTAGAGCAGCTACTATAACTACTACGACTTTACGAGCAGCACCCATAGCATCCTTGCCCACGGCCGAGATTGTCAATTTTGAGTTTCAAGGCCACCAGACATACTCCGAAATTTATCGCAGCATTCAAAAGTCCAACAACAAAAACAACAATTTGCACGTCCTTTTAATTCATGGATTTGGGTGTTCGACTGTGTATTGGCGGGAAACTATTTCGGCCTTGACGCGAGAAGGTTACACGGTACATGCTTTGGACTTGTTGGGCCAAGGCAAAAGTGCCAAACCCGTCACCCCAAATTTATACTCGATCAATCTGTGGGCTCAACAAGTGGAAGCGTATGCACAAGCCAATGTCCCCATAAAAGGAGGAAATAATGGTGGCATTGTATTAATGGGCAACAGTCTTGGAAGTGTCGTGGCTTTGTCCGCTGCTACAAGTGATTATTTGTTTGAAGAGAAAACCGACAGTACTCCTAATTATGACAAGTCTTTTATACGACAACACTGCAAGGGCATTGGCATGTACAATTGTGGGATTGGCATGAACAGTCGCAATTTAATGTACGATTTTGAGGGCTTTCAACGTGTCTTTTTTACGGCCGTCTTTGATCTCTTGGACGCCCTCGTATTTGGAAACATACCATTATTGACGTACGTCTTAGACAAGGTTGTGACCAAGGAATTGTTGCGGAATGCCTTGACGGGATTGTATCAATATGCGGATGCGCCTGAATCTCGTGTCAATGAAGCCTTGGTGGATTCCTTTTATACACCTGCCAAGGACCCCAATTCACCACGCGTCTTATCCCAAATTTATACCAATGATCCCGGATCAGCACCCATGGAAATTTATCAACGTCATTTGGATTTATTTGCCCAAAAAATACCCATTCATTTGGTCTGGGGAGAACAAGATGGTGTCACACCCCTGACGGGATCGGTAGGACAATTCTTTCTTTCCAAGTCCCAAAGTGATGACAACAATGGAGTCTCCATGAATGTCATTACCGGTGGCCATATACCCTTTGATGAAGTTCCCCAATGCAATGACTTCATGGTTCAGTGGCTCAATACCGTCGTCACGGCCAAGAGCAATGCTGCTTCACAACCGTCGTTTTCCTTCAAGCTGCCATTCTTTCAATAAAAAAGTCACCCGTCTACTACTGGCAGTCATAATAATATCAATGAAAGAATCTGCAGCTTAATACAAAAAAAGCACTACTGAAAAGTTATGCTGCATTTAACGCATATATTCAATATGTATTTCCCTTGTTGGTTGTTTTGACGAATAATATATGGCTAGGGCCATTTCTCCGTTTCCCTGTTTTTCACAGCCCCAACTACGAGAGCCTTGTCGTGATTTTTTGTTGTAGAATCCCATGGCAGCCCAGAACAGGATCGATGCGTTTGTTGTAGAAGTGTACGGGGTTGCATTTTTTAGGCGGCTGGGGCAGCTGCAAATTCTTGTTCCTCGTACACCAATAGATTCTTGTAGAAGAACAAAAAATCTTCCCGACTGCCTGTTGTTGCATCGTTCGTTGTATCCAAAAAGGGTGATGGGGATCGGACCGCTTGCAAGATTTCTTGGAGTCCCGTAAGCATTTCTTGCGTTTCCAAATAATTGTACCAATGCGCATGAATATGACCCATATTGTTCATGACTGCCAGTAACAGTAACATGTAGTCTTCTCCGTCCCTAGAATTAGAATCATCATCATCTTCAGTGTCGTCATCAGTGTCACCCGTCCAGAATTCTTGAATAATAGAAAATACCATGTCGTAATATTCCAGTGCGGTACGAAAGTCATCATGGGACACAACCGGTTGGTTGATACGATGAACAGCGTTATTATGATGCACGACAGCCAAGTTGTACAATACCACAGCGGATTGTTTAGGTGACAAGGGTTCTTCTGTCATGCCAGTCTCGGATACAGAATCATGGTCCGTTGCAATCAGTAGAAAAACTCGTTGAAAAAAGGTGAAGATATTGTCCGAAACAAGCATTGAGCGTTCCTGTGTACGATCCCCGTCAGCAGCTTCTTGCTCGCGAAAATCAGGAAGCGAGACACTTTGCAGACGAGTCGGTGTCGTAGGGACTACTGGTACCAATATTGTCTGCTGAGTGTTTGATGGCAACTTTCCTTCTTCAACGTTCTCTTGTTGGATCTCGCCTAACAATGGTAGGCTATGGGAAAGACTTGGCGGTGCTGCTGAATCTTCGGATGGTGGTGAATGAAGCGAGGCTTCATCTTCCAATGCCAAAACAGATTCAGTTCCCGTAGTAGAAGCGAATTCTGAAGCCAACTCATTTTGTGCCAGCAAAAAGTCTGAATCGTCTGACACACAAGAGGAGATATATGGTTGTTGCAGGCCTGTACGGTTGATTGGTTTTTCCTGTCTTCCTTCCGTTTCCTCCTGTTGCGACTCGTCAGATGATGCAAAACTTTGCGTAAGATTGAGCGCTGTTTTATCTTCATCGTGGCAAAGTTTTAGTTGGGCTGTATCTTCAGATGCCAAGAAGGACCCATCGGCAGTACTAGTAACTCCCGACGATACATCTGGTGGCTGTATATCTCCATCCGACAAGCAGGAATCAATGCATGGTTGCGTTGTGGAAGTTCCCAAATAGGAATCCTCTTCGGATCGAGTTTCTCGTAGACGCATATGCGTCATCAGGCTGGCGCGGCTCACAGCAGCTTGGTATCGGCTACAGCTTTCTTCGCTCTTGGAAGCGTTCAGAGTATCCGTTTTGCTGTAACAGGCTTTTCGATCCCCCACTTTGTTGTTTCCCCAAGAATATTTGCTGCATATTTTCCCTTCCCCAAAATCTTCCCAAGCTGCATTATTGGAGGCCGATTGGGCCAATTCCAAGTCGGTATCATCGGTACTGCTGGTCTCTTCCAGATTGCTCCCTATTGAGCCCACAATAGCAATGTCCATTTGGTCCAATGCATCTAGTAGCAATGAAACACCTTCTTCGGTTTTCCCCATTTCCAGCACGGAAATGGCTCGCGCATTCAGTCCTAAAATTTGGCTCGTCATATTTCTGATAGTTGCAGGCACTAAATTGTTCTACTTGTAGATCATTCCTAGGTGTACGATTGATGCTGATTTATTTTGATTGGGAGTTAGCTTGATTCGTCTGATATATGTTGGCCATTTGTCGATGTATGTTGGCCTGTCTATCAATGTTCCTGGTTCCGATCCCTTCGGTCCCATCACCAAAAGCTACTGGTATCTTTCTCGTTCCACTATTATACCTTTGGTGTACTCACTCACATTCAAATTCTCGTTCCAATCATCGCTGGCTCTCATAGTAATTAGCTAGTTGGCGTTTGTGCAATTAGCCAACAGTTAGTACTACTTAGGAAACATCGGTTAGTTTTCCTCGCACAATATGGCTTACTCCGTTGCCTTGTTTGGTATCTTCGGCAGAGTTCGAAAAATATAGCCTGCTTGGTTTATTTTAGGGGGTGCATTTGAACATCCGTTCGGCAATAAATAGCAGCAAATCGGATAATGGTGGCAATCTAAAATTAAACCCGGTTCACCTTTCAAGTCACCAAAATTGGTGTTCATTTGCTGGTGTGCACACCTCTTCCATACGCCTGAATGACCAATTACGGATCGAAAGATGACAGCTTTGTGTGCAAGAGATCCATCCACCCATGCGCTGTTATTGAATGCGAGAGCACAAAACAAGCGACCGACAACATTTATTATCAATCTCCCTGATACACACTCTTCGATAGTAGCTAGCTACTAGTTAGCTTTTATGAGGTGTTGAGAAGCTTCAAAACAAACACACAGAGAGAAAACGAATTGGCAGATTGGAAAGGCCGACAACTACTCACCATTCCCGAACCCGAACAAAGGAAACAGTTCTGAAATATACAGCCGCGACACTACTATTCGAGACCTCATCCCAGAACACATTAC
>Ga0163148_10004482_pt1 | contig 14600 bp, 9 predicted proteins | sample OliLakLV19MP7P2_FD_148606 | JGI IMG/M metagenome (GOLD analysis project Ga0163148, IMG submission 148606) | Freshwater microbial mat bacterial communities from Lake Vanda, McMurdo Dry Valleys, Antarctica- Oligotrophic Lake LV.19.MP7.P2 | ecosystem: Environmental > Aquatic > Freshwater > Lake >...
CACTCGGATAGCGACTGAGCGTGATGCCCTCCGCGATGCGCGAATCATCAATTTGGTCAATCGCATGGCGTGCCAATCGGTCGTCACCGGCATTATAAAAAGAAACCAACGCTTGAATCCGCGTATCGCCGATGTATTGCAATTGTTCGTAATATGGGCAATCCATATACGTCTCATTTGCGCAAAGCCGTGCCGTGCGCCAACCGATGTCCATCATTTGATTATAAACCGGATTGCCAACGTCTAATTTGGCTTTGAATTCAAACGGAAATCCAGAAAAAGTGCCATATAAATCTTCAATCACGAGCGGCTCGTTTTTCGTCTCCACTTTCAATTGCAAATAGCGATAGGTGCGCCACGCCAGTGCAGTAAACTCTTGATTTTCAGTGCCATTTGAAATGATGCTATCTTGTTTGCCCACAAAACGCTTGCCTTCCACGTCATTGCGATTCCCTTTTTGAGTTTGTTCTTTCCAATTTTTTTGGCCGCCTTCATTCACATACAAACCTTCGGCGTACCGCAGCGAAATCGTGGCATCTTTTCCTTTACTAAAAATTATGGTTGGATACGCATTCGTCAAAAAAGATTGGTCTAACAAAATCGTGGCGCTCGTATTCGCAGCAATCGGAAATGCACCTTTTTGTGCTGGAAAAGCCTTTGCAATCTGGGTTCCTTCTACGCTGCGCACTTCTTGCAAACGTTGTACCGTCAGTTCCATCTGCGGAATCGGGCGCGGCACGAGCATCCCACCATTTGTCCAGTTGAAAACGCCTTTGGGTAGACCTGTTTCGAGTTCATTCGCGTTTTTCCAATTCGTATCATCCAAATTAGAATTTTTCCAACCCGTTTTTGCTTGGTTCATATCCACGAGTTCGCCCGGACCCGCCACGTAGAACGTATAAATCAAATCCGGTGTCAGCGGTTTATAACTTTCATCGCGTGCGCATTTCCAAGTTTTATTTGTATTTAAAATCTCTTCCACAGCCGTATTGCCTTGCAAAATAAACGCCGTGCGTAGCGACATTTGGGCTAAAGGCGTTTGCTCGCCATCATTCCACACGACTGCCGAAATTTGATTTTTTCCGGTTTGCAAAAAAGGCGCAATATCCACCGTTTCAAAATACCAATGATACTGGTCGCCCCGCGCCGGACCGTGGGACGCGAGCTTGCCATTCACAAATAATTTGTAGCGATTATCCGCAGAAACATGAATAATAAACGAATCGGGTTTTGTTGAAAATTCTACATTTTTACGAAATAAATACACGCCGTAATCTTTGGGCGATTCGTTTGGCACGGAAATCCAGAAGGCGTTCCAAGGTTTGTTTAATCGTTCAGAATGAATGGTTTGCGCTTGCAAACAGCAGGAAATTGCCAAAAGCAATAAAAGTGTGGTTAGTTTCATACAGGGTAGGTGTTGAAAAATTTCAATAAAAATAAGATATTTTTTTTAAATTTATTGGATTATGGACGCTTGTCTTGATTACATCTACGAACGCGAAGGCAATCAGCAAGAGATTATGCTGTATTTGCATCATTTGCTCTTATCTTATCCGGATGTGAAAACTAAAATGCGGTACAAAATTCCTTTTTACGACCGCAATCACTGGGTTTGTTATTTGAATCCAACCAAAGATGGTAAAGTGGAACTGGGTTTTGTGCGTGGCAATGAATTGTCGAATGAGCAAGGCTTACTGGAAGCACGCGACAGAATGCAAGTAATGGGCATTCTTCTTGAAAAAATCGAGGATATTCCAGAAAAGACTTTGCACGAGATATTACAAGAAGCATTTTTATTGGATGAAAATGTAAAGTACGCTTCGAAACGGAAGCTCAACAAGTAATTGAAAGCGTCCTAGGGTCCCCAACCGTAGGACGCTTTCCATATTCATCGTTCATTATCATTGTCAAAATCCTCATTATCAGGCTGTTCCACACCGCAGCTATCCGGTCGCGTTTGCACCAAATACAAGTTGAGTTGCTCGCCCATGCGCATCGTTTGCCCTTGCACGTACTCTGGTTCTTGTTTCCAAATATAAGCATTTTCCATATCTGTCACTTCGCCGAAGATATTGCCGACTGCCAGGTTATTGGTGCTGATGAGGAACGACGCGGCTTTGTAAGTCTGACAAACGAGATTCGGAATTTCTACAAACTCCGCGCTGCGTTCCGTGATAACGAATTCGAGCAAACTACCCATTGGCACTTCCACACCCGATTGTAAGTCGGCATCCGTAATTTTTCGTCCATTTATAAAAAAATATAGAATCGTATTCGGCTCCATTTTAGCGTCAAATACCCTTTCTTTGGTGGAATAACGCATTCCCAGATTGGCTATTTTTTTAGTATATTGATTATAGTCATAACTACCCACTAAATCTGGTAGCAATTTATTACTCGGCACACTTTTGATAATGGTGAGATAAATGCGTCGCCGCTGTTTCACTCTGGAAAAAGGACTTGGGTCTTGGTCTACCACAGTTCCAGGCGCTTCGTTTCTGTTTCGATTGGTTGCATCAATGGAATCAATTACGACTACTTTAAAACTCCGGTCACGCGCGCGGCGCATCGCCTCTTCCACCGTCATACCTACATAATTACCTACTTGTACCGACTCGTTGTGACGCGTATAAACCCGCAACGCCATCGAAGTGAGAAAAAATAAACCGAACATCGTCACCAGCCAAACAGCGAAGTTTTTCAAAAAAATCGGTGATTTTAGAAATTGCCAAACCTCGTAAGCGATTCGTTTCACATTTTCCCACAATAATTCTAAAGAGAAAGGCGAAGCAGCGGTTGTCTTTTTGAATCGGTCTTGTAATTGCATAGATAAACTTGGTTGCGGCGTTGGTAGCACTGGATTTTCGGGTACGCCAAGTGGATAAAACGGCTGCACTTCTTGTACGCTCAATTCTGGTTCGAGTAATGGCACAGGCACTGGTTCTGCGGCAATTGCTTCTCGTTTTTTCTTTTGAAAGGCGAAACGCAGGATTTTATCAATAAACTCGTAGGGTTTGTAACCACTCAAAGCTGCCTGATGAAAAATAGCGGTCGCAGGCGTCATGCCCGGCAGGGAATTCACTTCAATGATGATAGTTTCTACCCGACTATCTTCATACCCGCGCACGAAAGCGTCAATGCGCGCGTAACCCTGCACGTTGAGGATGCGAGCGGCGCGTTCGAGGTCACTTTTTACTTGGCTGGCAACAACTTCATAATTTGGTTTGAAACGAGCCGGCGTGATATTTTGACCTTCGCCGGCAAGAAATTTTTCTTCTAACGACAAGACTTCGCCACTCGCCAATGTCTCCGATGGTTCAAACATTTCATAGCGAATGCTGCTATCTGGATTAAAATGGGTCAGAAAACCGCCCGTCACTTCCATGAACGACTGCGCACCTTCGGCACTGATGAGGGTTTCAAACAAAATCTCGCCCTTGCGCGGAAATTCTTCTTTTGGTTTTAATTTCAACGTGCGCCGCGCCTCCTCGCCTTCTTGTCCAAATGGACGATACATCAAACGCACAAACGCTTCCAATTGCTGGCGCGAATTAATCACTTTCACCGCAGAACTACAGCCATCGTCCACGGGTTTGGCGATAAACGGATAGCGAAAACGACTTTCGATTCGACTAAAAAAGTCCTGCGGATTGACCTCATAATCCGATTTTTTCAACACCAATTGCTCGGCGACCGCGAAATTATTGCGTTTCAGCGCTTGTAAAGTCTGGTGCTTATTGATGGTAATTGCAGAAGATTGCGCATCGGAACCGTTATATGGAATGTCGTATTTGTCTAATATGGCTTGCAATTGTCCGTCCTCGCCGGGTCGCCCGTGCAGCGCGATGAACACGCCATCCACCATTTTTTGCAACTCTTGTATCTCCAATTCTCTTGGTTCAAAAATCACATCGCGCGAGCCATATTTGTGCGTAATGTCAAAACATTGGGCTTTGATATATTCAATCAGCGGATGCTTTTTAAAATGTAAAATTTTGTCGCGAATATCGTCGGCATTGTCTTTCAACAACAAATTAATTGGAATTCGATAGAGTTGAAAATTGCCATCTTCACCCGTTAAAAAAACGGGCATTGGCTCGTATTTATCCGAACTTGCTAATTTTTCATAAATATTCCGACCACTTTCTACCGAAATATGCCGCTCAAACGAATAACCGCCGAGTACCACAGCGATGCGCCGCTGCTTCGCCGTAGCCGATTGCAGTGCGTGAATATTTTCATCCAATAAATCCAGCAGCGTTTTGTAAGCTGCTCGGTCCCGATGTTCGCCGAGTCTTTCCTGTAAGGAAATTCTAAGAATAAAAGTCAAAAACTGCGAAGGATTCAAGCCAATTTCCGCCGCTTGATGGAAAAAGAAAGACGAAGGCAGCATCCCGGAAGTCGTATTCGGGTCGTTTAAAAAAATCTTATTTTCGGCAGTAATAAAACCGTCAATTCGAGCATACACATGAAAACCCAATTCTACAAAAAGCCGCTCCGCTTCGCTGCGAATGGCGTTGATTTGGGCTTCGGGCAAGTCTATCGGCGTGAGTTTGCGCGACAAGCCTGGCATATATTTGGAACGATAATCGAATATTTCGCTGCCTTTGATAATTTCCGTTGGCGGCAAGCCAATCGCCGTGCCATCTTCCTGCCGGATGACGATGCAAGAAAATTCCCGACCGCGTATAAATTCTTCCACAATGACCTGAGATTCAGTCAAATAACCTTCGAGAATGAATGCACCCGCTTCCAAGTCGGCATTCACTGCTTTCTCATTAAGGTAATCCATCAATTTTTCAGGATGATAGATCGTGACGGTTTCGTCTTTAAAAGTCACATTCATCGGAAAGCCCACGCCATCGCGGATGTCGGTCAGCAGGCGCACATAGTCGGTCCGCTCGTATTCGCTATTGTTCCGCCAACGTTCTACTGTTACAATTTCTCTGAAAAACGCCTGATTCACCGCCTCTTCAAATGCTTCCAAACCACCATCTTCTTCTACAATTGAAACGCCAATTGAAGACCCTTGATTGGACGGACGAATGACCAATGGAAAGCCAACTGCCGCTACCGAATCCTGGTACCAATCGCTTACACTACTGCGAATCCAGTCTTCGCGGTCAATGACCAAAATTTTCGGGGCTTCAAAACCATGCTCTGGCATCAACTGTTTTTGCAATACTTTATCCATTCCAATCTCGCTGGAGCGCACGCCACTACCCGTGTACGGAATTTTTAAATCGTCTAATTGCTGCTGTATTTGCCCGTCTTCGCCAAATTCTCCGTGCAAGGCTAAGAAAGCGATATTGATAAGTTGTGGGAGTTCTTCGGGTTGAATTTTTCGACCCACTTTTGCGATAAGTGCCGTTTGTTCCAGCTCCGACAACTGCCCCATGCTTTCGAGGTAAATCTGAAACTCGTGTTCGGAAGTCGGCAAATAATCTACCGGCGGGTAAAAATCGCGGATGGAGCCTTTGTAAATATTTTTCCAGTCGAGCAAGATAAAATTGCGAAAGCTATCTATAAAAATGGGGACTGGCTCGAACAGCGTTTTGTTCAGGTTGTCGTACACCGTGCGCCCACCAGCGAAAGAAATTTCGCGTTCGCGGGACGGACCGCCAAAAAAAATGCCTATATTTATTTTCATCGCGCGTTTTCTCTAAAACCTTGTTAAGGCAAGCAAAGGGATATTTTTAATTGATTGGTGGCAAAAATAACAAAAGTTTGGGAGTTCCATATTTAAGGTTCCAGCATTCCAGGTTTTGAATTGCATTACCAGTTAAGAAAAGTGTAATTTCCGTTTGCTCCGAGTCTTCTTAGTGGCAACGCACGCGTAGGCTGAAAACTTGATTTAATAAGCGGTATCGTCGCCGCTGCGCAACTGAAGACTTGGGCGGAAGGGAAAATAAACTTAAATCTTACCCATGAATTAAAAGACTTCCTTCTTTATAAATAGTGCAGAAAGCAGTAAGGATAAAATAAGGACAAAAGGAAAGTAAAGTAGTAAAGACGTTAATATACCAGAAAAAGAATACCTTGCTCGGATAGTGTTTTCCACATCCTCTAAAGTTGTATTATTTAGAGCGTCCATAGTGCGTAGTTCTTCCTGGCTGGCATGGAATTCTTCTTGAGCCATTGACTGAATGATCTCCGCATCTCCCCAATTAACAATGTACCAAATTGTGACATAATCAGTAATACTCATTGCTAAAAAAGTGCAGAAAACAACAGCAACTAACCGAAAAAAGTTCGCATTTTTCTGTTTTGTACGCACTTGATAAAGATAAAATAAAACCAGACTCCCTGATAATAGAAAGTAATAGTTGCTCCACTTAACACTTACCAAACTTTCAGGAAACGCAAGTAAAGCAATAAGCCTTAAACAAATATATAATAAAACAACAATCAACAGATTTGTAGTGACGCCAGGTGTACTCATGGATAAATAAGCTATACTTTAATTAAAAAATTACGCCTGTCTATAAAATAGGCACTTGCTAATACCATTACAAATGTAAGTAAACTATACCCTTCGTATTTAAATAAAGAAAAATTATACGATAGCGTTGAAGAAAAATGTTGATTCATTAGTCTATCGGATTGTGCCGCAAAACCGGAAGGAATAATCCTAGATAAGCGAGAGACATTGGCAAACCATAGCAATACGACCAAAGCCGCCGCTAAAACTGAATTCCGAACATACAAATTTAGCATACTGACGATGGCAAGGTATCCCCACAAACATATATATATCCGCAGTGCTATCAAAAGTTGGAAAGGAATTGTTTCACTATAATTGTAATTTAATATTTGAATTTCATTGTAACTATGATTATTCAATCCATTATAGTACGTTCCGGTTGCAACAATAAGTATGTATAAAAGAATGAAGAATAATATTGAGATAAACAAAGCCATTACTTTTGAAAGAAAAAAAGTAAAAGAACTTACAGGCAGTGTTTTTATCTTTTTGAATATATCATTTTGATATTCCAGTTGAAAATGAACCACAGTGAGAAGCCCGCTAATCAAAACGAGTAGCAGAATGTCAAAGTAACGATACAATAACAAAATAAACCATGGATTTGCGCCCGGCATCTCCCGCACTTTGACTGGATTAAGTAATTTAGTAGATTCGAAGGATAGATAGCTGCAAGCAATAGTAAAGAAAAGTACGTAGCCCCAAACGGTTTTTGTATGCCATAGTTTTAATAATTCTAACTTGATCAGTCTAAACATAAAATTAATCATTTACGAAAAATAAGATTTTACTTCTCTATTGGTAAAATATAAAAAAACAAGTACATACACTACATTCAACATAATATCCTCTAACCGGGGTTTTCCGATTATAAAGGAAAACCCGTATGGCGAAAACCATAAAAAACGCAGCAACAATCCAATGAAACCAATAAAAAAAGCTAACAAAAAAGACCGCTGAAGTTTTAAACTCAACCAAAAATGAAAAATAATTAATTTAAATATGCCTGACAGATAATAAAAAAACCAGTTGTAGTAAATAGAATACGGCTCTGGGTGGTCTTGCGTAAATAAAAAAGCATATCGGTCTACAATATAAGGTTTCAAAAACAAAAAGGTAAAAGCAAAAAGCAGCAGTTGAACAATGATTGCAAAAATCACAATAATTGTCATTTTTGCCAAAATAATATGTAGAATGGGCAGGGGCAAAAGTAGACTTTTAACCCACATCCTATTTTTATGTTCTACAAAATGAAGCCATCCTACCACTAATAAAATATTAAGCCCTATGCAAATTTCTATTTCAGAAGCGTACGACTCAATAAAAAAGTGCCAAGGGTTAGGGTCTTTGGTGATAGGAGTTGCTTGCCCGTATGATTGCACAAAGTTCTGAACAAAAAAATACGTGCCGATGAGAAATATTGTAAGCGTAACCAAGAGAAACATGCCGAGAATCGGATTGCTTCGCAATTTTAGCCACTCAATTTTTACTGCGCGTATCATGTTCATAGCACTTTCCTAGATAGTAGGTTTCCAAATTTATAGGTTTGACAGAGAAAGAGGGTTCGCCATGCGTTTGGAAATTGGAGTCTTCTAAATTCACGGTTTTAGGTAAAATAATATGAACGGCATCGCCCGACTTGTAATGCAATGCGTTTGGATACTTTAGCAAATTTTGTTCTGCCGGTGGATGTAATTCCAGCAATTCATAGGTTTGATAAAGATGCTGCAATGAAAAAGTTTCGAGTATCTGTCCCTCCCGAATAATCGCTACGCGAGTAGCCAGGCGCTCCACTTCGTTGAGTATATGCGTCGTCATTAAGAAAGTAATGCCCCTTTCTCGATTAAGTTGTATTACCAAATCGCGAAACTCTATAATGCCCTGCGGATCAAGTCCATTGGTAGGCTCATCTAAAATAACTAAAGTAGGCTGATGTAAAATCGCCGTTGCGAGTCCTAAGCGTTGTTTGAAACCGGTAGAAAGCTGGGCAGCTTTTTTATTTTTTTCTTGCTCCAATCCAACAGTTTTGATGGCTTCATCGGCATATACTTTCGGCACGTTATAATATTCTGCTATTAGGTAAGCATTTTGTTTAACCGTTAAATGTCCGTAAAAAGCAGCATTTTCAATCAACACACCTACTTTGGGCATAATAGATAGTCGGTTGGCGGGGTTCATCTCCACACCAGCTATCACAATTTTTCCGGCATCCGGCGTCAACAACCCTAAAATGTTTTTTAGTAAAGTGCTTTTACCGGCTCCGTTGGCTCCTATAATAAAAAAAATATCTTTTTCAGGAATCTCAAAGGAGATGTCTGAAAGAAAATCTTTATTTTTTGTATAAGAATAGTACAGTGAACTGATGCTTATAACAGAAGTCATGGATTTCGTTTTGAATAAGTGATGTGAGAAAACTCCCACATCACCTTCTGTCGTGCTACAATTGACGATTCCATTGAACATGCCAAGAACCATCCGAGTAGTACGATCCTGTTTCCCAATTGCCGTCTGAACAGCTCCAATTTGACACTCTAAAACCATGATATGCAATAGACCAATTTAAACTGCAACTTGGCTTGCGCAATCAGAGAAGTGGACCAAATGACTGTTACTGCAAATAAGGCGAGCATTTTCTTTTTGAATGACATAGAAACAACTTTTAAGGGTTAGAAAATAAGATTGAATCAAGGTTAGCGCCAACCCTTTACAAAAGAAAAAAGAAAAAAAAAAAAAATGCAAGTTTTTAGTAATATTTTTTTATTAATTCTTCAGGTCGAAAACTCTACCCAACTAAAAAAGAGAAGTAGGAAAAATTTACTTCTCTTTTTTCCATCATCTATTGCAAATCCAATTATTTTTCTACAAATTGGGGAAAAATCCAATTCGTATGAAAAAAACAGTACTCTTTTCAATGTTAATTATGGTAGCAACCATGGCTTCTGCCCAAGACAACGGCTGCGGCAGACCTCATGAAGACCCGAACAGCTACAATTCCAACAGTTCGATTTACAATCGACAACAGCCTGCTGCGAAAGTAGATTTTGTCGTTTCTCCGAATCCGACCACTGACTTCTTCGTACTCGATGCAAAGTCCTTGGAAAACGGCAACGCCAGTAAAGTGAATCTTTACAACACAACGGGACAATTAGTACGCACCTTTACCGTGACGAAAGACACGCGCTACGACGTGAGCGACCTGCGCGATGGCTTGTACTTGATACAATTTACAGATGCAAAAGACAAAACCATTACGACTCGAAAGTTGAACAAATCAAACGTTCCCGCTCGTTTTTAATCTTTTTAACCCTCATTGGTTTTTAAAACCAATGAGGGCTTCCCTCAAAGCGAGTTACTCCATACATTCCATCCTGAAAAAGCGATGAGATTCTTTTAAAATTAGGCTCTATTCTTGTTTCAAGTTGCTGTGTAAAAATTTGGCTAAAGCCGAGTAAGGTTTTCCTTTTAACCCCGCCATAAATGGTGGGGCAACTGGTAAAACGTTGACAATTAGTTGCCCCGCGCTTTAGCGCGGGGATAAAATAGTAGCGCGCTTCTGGGCTTTAGCCCAATCCTAAAAAGCAACTTGAAATCATAATTGAGCCTAAAATTATATTGGCACTCCCTTAAAAAGCTCGCCAGTATTATGCTGCAATGTTCTCCGTACCATTTGTAACGTTCTTCATCCAGCCAGCAACGTTCTTAGCTCCTCTGAGAACGTACCTGCATCGGTTCGCACCTATATTTTTATAAAAGAAATCGTGCCGAAAATAAAAAAAGCTGCCCCTTAATGGGAGCAGCCTCTAACCCAAACAAATAAACACAAAAGCCCAAAGGCTAAATTAACATATATTTCAAAAACTCTTCCAGGTTGAAAAAAAGCAGTGACACCGATAGGCAGCATCACCGCTGCGAAAATAAATTACACATATTTTTCTTTAACAAAGACTGCATGTATCTCTTATCCAAACTTGTCGGTTTTATCACCCTACTTCTTTTCATCTGTAGTAACGGTAGTAACCGAAGTGTTCTTTTGCGCTAACAACTGTGCGACCATTGCCTTGAGTTCGTTGTACTCGGTGCGGCTCACGCTGGCGGTGGCTTGTGCTTGAAGGGCTGCTATCTGCGCGTCTTTCGTGGCGTTTTGTGCTTTGAGGGCTTCAATCTGCGTCTGCTGCTCCTGTACGGCTTGGATGAGGTAAGGCGTGAGCTTGCCATAGTCAATACCCCACGGGTTTTTCTTTACATCCTCGCTGCCGACGTGTACCACCGAAGGAACCACTTTATACGCATCTTGCGCGATAAGACCTGTGGAAAGTGTTGGATCGCCGATGTAGTTATAATCTCGTACTTGTAGTTTTAGAATGGTGCTAAGACCGTTTTTAGAAAGCGTGATGTTTTCTTTCAAGCGGCGGTCGGAAGAGGTAATATAAGAGACTGTAGAAACCGTATTTTGAAGAATCCGACCAATACTGGCAGCATCTCCAGCTCTTGCAAAATCAATCAGCGGGGTGTTGAGATTAGCTGGGTTATTGCTTCCGGCTTGTATGTACATCCCAGCACTATTGGTGCTATTTAAAGTATTGTAAAAACTTGCAACGTAGTTATTATTTACGGCATCTACAACTTGAAGTCTTTGTCCAGGCACCGCAGCACCAATGCCTACATTGCCGTTGTTAGCAATAGTCATTCTTATAGCGCTGGTCGTAGTACCGTTAGGTGTAGTATTAAACCTCAGATCGTTACCCCCTGCAGTAGGCGTTTGGTTTTCGGTAGCAACAGCGCTTATTTCAGAATAGCCTGCGTACAGATTGGCAACAGTGCCCGTATACCCAGTCATTAACATTCCTCCCGTCACATCTCCATTCAGCACAACAGTGGGGGCAGCATTAGTACCGCGGCTTTTACGGGTGAAGTAAAAAGAACCAGAGGGGTCTCCTGCATTTCTTTCATTAGCAGAAAAACCACCCACCGTATGCAACTTGAATACTGGCGCAGCCGTCCCAATACCTACATTGCCCGTCCCGCTAAAAGTGAGGTTATTACCCGCCGTAGCCACATCGGTAGCCTTAGCCAGTGTGCCGCCGAGACCGATATTGCCGGTGCTGTTGTAGCCCACAGTAAGTCCGTTGTCCGCACCTACATTGCTGCCGCCGCTACCGCCGCAGGGGTTAATCTGTTTGATAGTAACATAATTTAATTGACCGTCAACACTTGTTGCTCCATTTACTAACGAAACTCTCAGTGCTACTGTATTGCTGGTGGCAGTTGCCGTAAAAATAGCTTTGGATACCGGTTGCGAAGTCTCCTGAATTGTCGATGTAAGGCTTTCCGCAAGTCCTCGCGTAGTCGTAAGCGGCGTATTGGTCACTGCATCCACCCAGCTATAAATGATAAAGCCGGTTGGAAGCGAGTAGCTGGCACCCCGTATAGCTCCCTCTAACTCATATGTATTGCCGGGTACAAGTGTGAATACTCCAGTGGCAGTATTCAGTGAAACGTTATTTGCGTTCAGGCTGGAATTAAACACAATGTTGGTACCGTTAGTTACGGTCTGGACTGTCGTTTTTTCGGCAATGATATATCCCGGCACACACCCCGCATTACTATTCCCCGTGATCGCTACTTCCCAAGTTGTACCAGTTATCGTACCCTTGCTGATGAGCATCGCATAATATCCAGCAGGCAACACGATATTCGGTACACCTGCGCCGCTCTGGTTGTCCAAGAGTTCCGCGCCATTGGCGGCTACGGTGAGGTTACTGCTGGTGCTGGTGTTTTTGATGTTGTAAACCCGACCCTGAATGTTGCCCTGCGTGGGAGCAGCAATGGTAGCGGCAGGCAGTGTAATGGTACCGTTGGCAGCACCATTCCAAGCGAGGTAATAATCGGTGGTAGTCATGGTGTATGTAGTAGCGGTAATGTTATTGTACGTCGCGGCGAAAGACCCCTTCACATCGAGGGTGGAAGTAGGTGCGCCCGGTGCGCCGATGCGGGTTTGCGCTTGGAGCGTGGCTACGAGGCACCAGGTGACTACGAGCAGCGATATTATTTTTTGTAGAAATTGCTTTTTCATAAGATTTGAAATTGTGAAAAGGTTTTGAAAAAATTGGTAAAGCATCCTATGGCTCGAAGCCGTAGGATGCTGGTGACACTACTTCTTCTCGTCGGTCGTTTTTTGCGGAGCGGTAGCGCTGGCGTTTTGCAAGAGGGCTTTGATGCTTGCCATTTCTTGCTCCAGCGTCGTTATTTTAGCAGCGGTGGCTTGGAGCGCAGCATTTTGTGCTTTCAGAGCTTCGATTTGCTTGGCGAGTTCTTGCGTAGCAGATACATTGAGCATAGAAAGTGCTTCGTAGTCCACCGTACGGAAGTCTTCTACCTTTTTACCGTAGATGAAATACTGCTTTTCAGGATTGTTAATGTTAACAGTGAAAGCGTTACCACTGATGGCACTAACTTGTACATCCAGCGCTACACTGGCTTTATTGTAAAGGCGTATCCAATCTCCGTTTTTAAAGTCATGTGCTGTGGCGGTTTTAAGCGTTACTGTATTTCCATTGATAGAGACCTCCGTAGCCATACTATAGATATTGGGAATATAATCTGTTTGGGTCGTAATTATCTGCGGATAAACACGCTCTACTTGCTGGGCAATGACTTTTTTGAATTGCTTATTCCCAAACTGCACTATATTTTTCATGGTATAATCCGTCACCTCAATTTGGCGAAGTAGGCGAAGGTCTTGCGCATTATTACTCAAGCCGATAATGTTTTTAATGCGTTCATCAGATGCGGTGATAGTACCGCCGCCCGCCACGATATAGCCTTGTGACCATATATTGCCGTTCGCTAATATACCTACCGTATTAGCACCAGGACCGATTGTGGTGAGTCCAGCAGCATTTGCATTAAAAAAGGTTATATCACTGGAAGCATTGATAGTAGTACCCCCTATCACGTGCAAGGGGGCAAGAGGCGCAGCCGTCCCAATGCCCACATTGCCACCAAAAGGGTTTAGCGTAAGGTTGGTAGGGGCAACGCCAGCAGTAAAAGATTGAATAGAGCCGGCGTTGCTCGTCCTGCCTAAATCCATGAAGCCGGTGTTGCCCGTCTGGTTGGAGTTGATGCGCTGAATTACAGCACCGTTGTTACTGCTGCTGTTTGCGGAGACCGTAAGTGGAACGGCAACCCCTGATGTGGCGGGACCCGAAATGTTCAGACCGCTGTTACCAGTAGCTGTTATATCCAGCTTGGCATTTGGCGTGGGGGTACCAATACCCACATTGCCGGAAGAACCGCTAAAAGTGAGGTTATTACTTGCCAGTGCCACATCGGTAGCTTGCGTGAGCGTGCCGCCGAGTTTCACATCGCCACTGGCGAGGGTAAGACCATTGCTGGCGGTGATAGGTGTGCCAAAAGTGGAAGCAGGGAGCTTGCGCAGTACGCCATTGGCATCGGCAGTAACTACCTCATCGGTATTAGCACCGGCATTGAGCGTGCGCACCCGTGCCGTACCGACGACATCTAATAAGGCGGTTGGGTTATTGGTACCAATACCGAGTGCCCCATTGCCATGTAGCCGCATCCGTTCTTGGAAGGTAGGACTGCTGAAGCTTGGACCGCCAATGCCAAAAACGATAGCACCGTCATTAAATAGTCCGCCTTGATTGTTATTAGCATCCCCTGCCAATACGATTGCCGCATTGGAGCGGAGACTGATGTCGTTTTGAGTAGCGGCTACATCGCCCACATTGCGGTACAAGCCCATCGTAGTAAGGCCACCGAGCTTGAAGCCCTGCTGGTCGTCGCGCACGCCTACACTGCCACCTACCACATCTACCTTGTCGGCGGGCGAAGATAACCCAATGCCCACGTTGCCGCCGCTGGTCACGCGCATGCGCTCCAAGCTATTCGTTCTGGTGACAAAATCCACCGCATCGGTCGTACCGATGAAATTGGTAGCGGCGACCGTTCCGGTGTTGCCGTCGGTTTCCCAGAAGCTGTTATTCAAAATGGCGAGGGGCATGCCTACCGTACCATCACCGGTAAGGGGAGCAGATGCAGTGACACCGCCTGTACCTGCCGCACCACAATCTACTTTTACGGCGGAGAAGGAGGC
>Ga0163148_10004485_pt1 | contig 14588 bp, 11 predicted proteins | sample OliLakLV19MP7P2_FD_148606 | JGI IMG/M metagenome (GOLD analysis project Ga0163148, IMG submission 148606) | Freshwater microbial mat bacterial communities from Lake Vanda, McMurdo Dry Valleys, Antarctica- Oligotrophic Lake LV.19.MP7.P2 | ecosystem: Environmental > Aquatic > Freshwater > Lake >...
ATTCGTAGAAATTGTTGTTGTTGTTGTCGGCGCTGGTGGTGTTTTGAGCAATGCTCTTGGTGTAATCGATGGCCGACCCTTCTGTGGCTCCGGAGCAACAAATGCTTCATTACAATTTACATTCTCGTTATCGGCAATCCACTGTTTTATTGCAACGACATGTGCTTTCAATCCAGCATTAAGGTTGTTGCCGTCTTTTTTCCATCCTTGTAAACATTGATACTTCGGCGATTTGTATTGGTCTCGTGGTTTGTTTGACGACGAATTCTGCACATTTGCACAACCGCTGCAAAACAATTTGGCTGGCAATTTCTTGATGTCAAAGCAGGTATTCCAGTTACGGGGAGATATGCGAGTCCGCTTAGTCGGCACGGGAGTAACTCCATCATCGTCGGCACCATCCTGAGAATCAATTCTATTACGAGTAAGCCTACTCATAATGATGCTAACACGCAGTGCGACTGACACAGCCGTGTCAATCTACAACCGTTCAGATAGAAAGCAGGCAAGCTATTCCCTTGTGTGTATCGTTTTATATAGAGATTAACTGTCGGTTGGAACGATCTTTGGTTTTTTGGATTAGTTTTTGTTCTCTCTCAGATTCCACTCAAATTGTGAGACTGGTTTCACTAGCAGCACCAGCACCAAGATGGTCTGTCAGTCAACAATGAGAACTCTCTTTCAGTCATTGTAATCGGAGAAACGGCTAAAATTAACTCAAGACTGGCAGTCGTAAAATGCTTTCGCAGGCGGACACCCGGTCACACATACATATTTTTACACTCATAACCCATTAAAACACATGTCAAAGAGACTTAAAGCTGCCGCGAAGTTAAATAGCTAGATAGCTAAATGGTGTTAAACCATTAAGAGGTTAGCTTCATCAGATATATAGGTAGCTTAGTCTAAAGTAGTTTAACACCATTCGAGGATATAAGCATCGAACTAGTTGTTAACATAAGTTATATATCATCGCGTATTTTGTGTGGTTAAAGATGCGTCCATAATGCACGACTGAAGTGCCGATCCACGCGCTAGGCTCGTGTGCTACAATACTCACTGTAGTCGAGGTCCACCCATCGGACAACCTCCACGTACTTCTGGAAACATGAGCCTTACTGCCAGCATCGTGCCTCATTGCTTCTATCTTCAACCTGTTTCTGATACGATTGATTGATGGGCAACTAACTACTTGTACCAGGCTTGTCTATTTATTTGAGGCTGACGACCAAGTTTCTTGGCTCATCCATCCATCTATCGCCGTGCACAGTACTGCACAGAACAACAACGATACAATCGTACAGATATCTACAAAAGTCCGATTTCTTTCTGTTTTCTACTATTTTCTATTTTTGTCTTTCTTCTGTGCTCTGCGCCAAAAATTGCTTTTTGATCTATTAAAGATGATGAACGATCTATTAAAGATGATGAACAACAAAGAATTTCGAAAATCAAACATCTCGCCGGCATCCTGTGTCCTCCTTCTTTGTTTGGCCTTGGACGCGGCTACGTCTGTCCAAGCTTTTGTTCCATCTCCACAGCCGTCACTTCTTTCCAGACCTGCGGTGATTGAATCACAAGCTTTCCTATCTTCCAGCAGCAATGCCTTTCAGTACAAAAGTCATTTGAACCAACGAGCCAGCAGGGGAGGAGTGACAAGCTCCTCTTCGCTTCATCTTGTGGCAACCCCAGCCACTGCCACTGTGGCAGCCATCACGGGTGCAATCACGGGTGGAGTTTTTGCAGGTGCTTTGCATGCTATTGCAGGTATGTCACATAAGTCAGATTATTTTGCCCATGACTGAGAAAGAAATGGCATGAATTGGATTTTTTTTCCTCAGAAGCTGGTGGTGAGAGAGTGGGATAGAGGGAGGGCGGACGGAGACATTCCTAGAATGTGATGGGACTTTTTCAAGGAGGTTCCAAAAATTCTTCTGGCGTGAATCTATCTATGCAGTGATTGGTTGCAAAGCCATATCAGAGCACCCTCAAGCCCCCCTCTTTCATCGCCGCACACTGAGGAGAAAAATGCAATTTTCCATTCAATTTTGTATATTATGCGACTCGACCTTTCTCTAACAATCTCTTTCGCTCTCACTTTACGCTACAGGGCCTGACCATTTGGCTGCCTTGCTGCCACGATGCTGCGGACAAAGGTGGTACCGTGCTGGTCGAGTAGGTGCTTTGTGGGGTATGGGGCATGGTGTTTCAGCCACTATTATTGGAATTCTTGCTTTCGCCCTCAAAAATAAACTCAAGAACAATATGAGTGTTGGATTAAGCACCTTCTTGTCCGGTCTGACTCATGTGACAGAAATTGCTGTTGGTTTGTCTCTTATTTTGATTGGTATTATGGGTATCCGAGAAGCCCGAGAATGGGAAGACGAAATGATGGATGGCGGTCAACCTCAAAGCTTGTCGGCCGCAGCCGCCGACTCGGGTGTGAAAAGCGCGCAAAAGCGGGCTGTCATTTTCAATGGACTCTTGCATGGATTCTCGTGGGATGGTGCTCCTTCGCTAGCTCCTGCCATTGCGGTTGCGACATGGTCCGGAAATCTTGCATTTTTGTCAGCGTACGCGTTTGGAACGATGAGTGCCATGGCGATTGTCACAACCTTGATTGGTGAGGGTACCCGACGTGCCGGCGAAGTCTTTCAACGACCCGATATTCCCCAAAAGTTGAGCTTCTTTTCTTCCATCTTGGCTATTGCTATTGGAGCTATCTGGTGCGGACTTGCCTTCAAGTAAACTTCCACCCACGCGACGGTTGCTGATTGCCCGGGAATGGAGGAAACGGATGTAGGCGTGCAGACATCTCCATATGATACTCGGTCGAGCATAGACGTGCATCAGCAAAGCGACAACAATTCATTCGAAAATGCATATTTTTCTAACCAATCATCATCAAAACTCATTATGTGAATTAGCTACACAGCCTATTGTATTTTGTAGTAGGAGTTATTATTATTCCACTATTGATTATTAAAGACTGTCATAGTTTCGATTCTCCCACCTAGGAAAGCTGAACAAGAAATGTTTCTCCGCGTTGCTGGGAGGAGAGAAGTCCTACCACATTCAATGAATGAATCAAATGAATCCGCCGGTGCGATGTCATCGAGCTTGCATGTGCGATCTAGAATAATGTTGCCAGCGCATGTGACTAAACCCTGACCACATTCATAGCCTCCTTTGCATATTGATAACTGCACGCGCAGTAGACTACTAAGTGAAGCTAACAGCACCTCTTTCTTACTGTACCATAGCAAACTTAGCAAACCACTAGCTAGTATACAGTAGTATCGAGTGGACGGTGGGGAGGATTGAAGGAGCAAAAGTGCGACTAATGTTAATCAATTTTGGGACCGCACATCCACCCGTCTCAACACCCGTCATTTTATTTCGCACTCGCTCAGTTATTAATTAGTTTGTTGTTTCTGGATCCATCCATACGAGTACACCTGTCACTTCCTATTACCCCGTAAACTGGCTGTGCTTGGCTAGTTACACTAGCTAGCTAGCTACTAACTGTAGTCGACTGACCAAAGGGACAACACTAACTTAGAGCAAAACGATACAGCATTAAAGTACCAGTACCAGCAGAGTAAAGGAAGAGAAAGCAAAAGCAGACAGCTGCGAAGCTTGCAATAATCAAGATGTCTTCGCTGCCACCGAAAAGCACTGTGGCGGAAGATGCCTCGCGCTACTTGATGGAAATGGCGTTCGTGTCTCTTTTGACGTATTGTGTCTCCACAATCCTCGTTTGTGCTTACAAAATTCGAATGGGCGCCATTGAAGAATATGGTCCTGTGATTCACGAATTTGACCCCTATTTCAATTACCGAGCCACTGAAGTACGTGCTTTTCCTTGGACTGAAAAACTTGTCGATGACCCTTTTTGACTAATTGCTTTTTTGTCATTTTGTTTTCATTTGTCTCTTCAATCAATCTCGAATTATGATTGCTGATGCTGCGATACGTTGACCACGGTACATAGTACTTGGCCGAGAACGGAGCGTACAAGTTCTTTCATTGGTTTGATTACAAGGTCTGGTATCCCTTGGGACGACCTGTGGGCACGACAATCTATCCGGGCATGCAATTCACGGCGGTGGCGGTGCATCGATATTTCATGAGCCATTGGAGTTTGAATGATGTGTGCTGCTATTTGCCAGCATGGTTTGGTGCCATTGCGACTACCATTACCGGGATGATCGCTTTTGAAGCTACATTGCCCCAAAATTCAGCTTCCAATTTGGGTCAGTTCTTGTTGGATATTTTGCATCAACAAAAGAATGACAAATCAAGCCAAAACGTGACATCATCGTTTCCCTCGTTTCATGCACTCATACCAGCCATGTTATGCGCTGTTTTTACAATGGCAATGATGGCAATTGTGCCAGGTAGGTAGTTTCGCCTTTGTTGTCTTGTGGAGTTTGACGAATACTGTTGACTGTTTTTGCTTCCTCCACATCTGTCAAACTCATCCAATCGTCATTTGCCTGACCTTTCAGCTCATTTGATGCGCTCTGTTGGAGGCGGGTTCGACAACGAAAGTGTTGCCACATCCGCAATGGTCTTGACTTTTTACTGCTGGATGAGATCTCTTCGAAATGACAACAATTTATCCACGTATGTGCTGTTTGGCGTTCTATCTGGATTGGCCTACTTTTACATGGTGGCAGCCTGGGGTGGCTACATCTTTGTTCTTAACTTGATTGGAGTTCATGCAGCAATGTTGGTAGCTCTCGGCCGATTTTCGGACAAAGTCTGGGCTAGCTATTCTCTTTTCTATGTCATTGGAACCTTTCTCGCAATCCAAGTCCCAGTGGTAGGATGGGCTCCTCTCAAATCCCTCGAGCAATTGGGACCATGTGGAGTCTTTTTAGGATTCCAAGTGCTGCAGCTGTGCGAAATGATTCGACGACGCAACAAGTTGTCACCACAACAGACCTGGAAGCTACGAGTGCAGGTCTTTGCAGCCTTGGCGGGAGCATTGGTCATCTTTGTTGTGTTCCTCGCACCGGCTGGATATTTTGGTCCCTTATCATCTCGTGTGCGAGGACTATTTGTACAACATACCAGAACAGGGAACCCCTTGGTGGATAGTGTCGCCGAGCATCAGCCCGCTTCGAGTAGGGCATATTTCCAATATCTTCACCACGTTTGTTCCTTGGCCCCTGTCGGATTTGTTTTAGTTTTGTGCAATTTGAGCGATTCGTCGTCCTTTTTGATTGCTTGGGGAACAGCAGCCTACTTTTTTAGCCACAAAATGGTCCGGCTCATTCTTTTGACTGCACCCATTGGAAGCGTCCTGGCGGGTATTGCAGCTGGAAGGATCTTTGTATGGTGTTTGCAACAGTGGCTGCCATGGAACGACGGCGGCGATGGCGCATATGCTACTAATGAACTTGGTAGAACTGCTTCGAATGGCAGTAGCAATACACAGCAACAAGATGACAATGACCCCACTAACGGCAAAGGAAAAGAAAAGAAACGTAAAACCACTCGAAAGAACACAGCCGGCACATCAGTTCAAGCCGCAGCGAGCTCCAGGTCCCGTTCAAAAAACGGGAATACTAGCTTTGATGGAATCATGTCTCTGAAGAGTGCCGTGGAGTCCGCATCCAAAAGTAAAGAAGGGCTCTTTCTTCGTCGGACCTTGACAGGCTTTCTCGTAATGCTTGGTTACACGGTTGGCACCAACTTCAACAATTATTGCTGGCGGCTCTCGAAGGACTTGTCTAATCCCAGCATTATTATCCATGGACGGCTCAAAGATGGTCGAGTAGTCAAAGTAGATGACTATCGAGAGGCTTATTGGTGGCTGCGAGACAATACGCCAGAGGACTCTCGCATCATGGCCTGGTGGGACTACGGCTATCAGATTACAGGTAAGTTTCGAGCAACGTTTGAGCTGTGAAGAGGGGAACATGCTTACATCACTGACTTGTTTTGTGTCCGGTTTTGAAACGAAGGCATCAGCAATCGCACAACTATTGCGGATGGAAACACGTGGAACCACGAGCACATTGCGCTCTTGGGCTTGGCGCTCACAACCAACGTTGATGAGGGCTACGAAATCGGTGAGTAGCACCTTTTTTAGCCTGTTCTTATCGCATTTTGGAAACTGCACTTACTCTTTGATCTGCATTCATAATAGCACGGCATTTGGCCGATTACGTCTTGATTTGGGGCGGCGGCGGTGGCGACGACTTGGGTAAGGCCTCTCGTACTCTCCCTTCATCTTTCATTGTGGCCCTCTTTCGATCCGATTCATCTCATGAAAACTTTTCTCCTCCTTTCGTTTGCTAGCGAAATCTCCTCATTTGGCCAGAATCGCAAACTCAGTCTACCGAGAACATTGCCCGTCCGATCCGTCTTGTCGAGCTTTTGGAATCATAGTACGTCACGACAAGTACTTGGCCGTTTGATTTTTTTTTGGCAGGGGATGACTTACTGATGCATTTTTGAACATCACACAGGACCAGCGAGGAACCGCTTCACCTATGATGGCACGAAGTCTGTTGTATCAGTTGCACGGTAGCAACATCCGTCCTGGCACACAGGTAGACCCAGAACAATTTGAAGAAGTATATCGTTCCAAGTACGGAAAAGTACGCATCTACAAAATATTGGGTGTATCGGAGGAATCTAAGGCATGGGTGGCAGATCCAGCCAACAAGCTATGTGATGCTCCTGGAAGCTGGTTTTGTCGAGGTCAGTATCCGCCAGCCTTAAGCTCCATTATTGGCCGTAAGAAGGACTTTGCGCAACTTGAGGATTTCAACCGAGGAGAAGCAGACGAAGAATACAATCGACAATATCTAGATGCGCTTCAAAACCCCAGACAAGCCTCTAAGAATGCCATGGCACAAGAAATGCAGAGGCAGCCACAGCCGCCGCAGCAGCCACAGCCGGAGGAGCAGCGAAAAAAGGTTGATGAAATATACAACACCTGGATGGACACAGAAGAAACAACGTTGATGTGGCGATTGATTACGAGCAGCCAAGTGGAAGAATTGCGTGCTATATTAACGGAAGAACCGACCCTGGCCTTTGTGCGGAGTAAAGATGGCCGCGGTCCCATGTGGTACGTATGATTGCTTGGTTCCTTTTGCGCTTTTGGTTATGGCAGCACGACACAGCACAGGTTTGCGCTAGTAACTGACAGGTGACGTGTCCTTTTGAAATTTGTGAATCCCTGCAGGTGGGCCTTTGAACAACGCAACGAAGAGATAACTACAATATTGATGAAGACCGGGGTGCCCCACACGGACCGCGATGCCCAAGGCTTAGCACCTGTGGATTTACTGAAAGGCAGTCCCTAGCTAGTAGCCGCTAGCATGATAGTTGGTCATGACTAAACTGCATGCAGATAATAAACAAAGCGATGATGAAGCGATTGTCTAATTTAATACTACTTTCCCTTCCATGAGCAGCGCTACTTCTCAGCAGCTGCTCTACTAGCTAGAGTAGCAGTAGTGCAAATAGCTGACTGCATAGTATGGGAGTGTGTCTGTGGGTGGGTGGGTTTGGTCCTCCAGTAGAGTCTATATGGTCACCCATTTTGCAGCATGCTCTGACAGTAGGGCCAGGTGGCAACCTACTGTAGCTACTGTAGCTTGCCCACCCTATGCAGTCTTAAGTTGGCGTACCTTAAAGTTTTGAGGTGTAGGCGCCTACTGCAGTTGTGATAACTTTGCAAGCAAACATAGTCTAGGTACCACCAAAGAGTTCAACAGATTTGAAATAGTCCTCTGACATAGTTGTTATTAGCTACTGTAGTGGCGAGTCATGAGTGATGAACAAGAATCAAACCTCGGGCCCGTCTGACCGTCTGTGCTAATTTTGTGCCTGGTCCGAAAGTCATTTGATTATTACAATAGCAGCTGATTTTTGCCTCACGATGGGCAAGCAAAATCATTCATTGATTGCATCCTCCTGTAAATGTTCAGGGCAACCTATACATAGAGCTAGCCCAAGTAGCCAATGCTAGTAGGTGTATCGAGGAAGGCAGTGTGTATAGCTAGCTAGCTAGTAGTAGAAAAGCTTCAATTGGATCTTGGTCATTACTGAGTCGATAGCGAATCAATTGCATCCTCAGACTGGTCTTACAACGACCACTCTCATCTTTCTTCTGCTGTCGGCAAGGAAGCACAAAAGATAGCCAACAAGCTCTGCCCCACCAAAAAGGCGGTCACTAAGATTGTGATCATTTATAATAATGCTTCCCTTTTCGCATCCATCCCAGCGATCGCGCTATCGATCGGCTCGATCGGTCCGTCCTCAAAATTCCACTGGCCACAGTAATCCTCATCATGGCGGCGCCGGCAAATATTGGACCCGCTCCAAAATCTGCTTTTTTCTGCTAGCCGTCGTGGCAGTGGCGGCATTGACAGTGGTTCCCGTCTTGATCATGGAAGGATCTTACAACTACTACGCGGGTAATAATTCAGCCGATCATCAACATCCCTCGCGACTCTTTCATTTTTCCAAGGCTGTGCAGCATGAAGCAGCAGGAATGTTGTCGCCTTTGAAGAATACTATGGACAAGAATGGCGCTGCTGCAATTGTCGATGGATTGAACAATCTTGAAAACAATGGCGAAGACATCAATGAAGACAATAACAGCAATCAACAAGTACTAGACGGGAATCCGGGCAATGATAGTGAGGAGGACGAGCCAGCGTCACCACTTGTGAGAGGCGTCAACAAGCTTCCTCTCAGTAGAACACCGTCTCTGATCGGAGCGTCTCGAGGACACGTTCAATGTGATGTCCCCGTGGATGAAGAGCGATTTTCATATTGGAATTCTCCACAAGGAGATCGAGATCAAGCCTTTCAGTCGCCCTTTCGACCAGACGATGCCGACACCAAAGACTATTACATTACCTTTCAACCAGATCGGGGTGGATGGAACAATATTCGTATGTCCATGGAAATTCTCTTTGTCATGGCGGCAGCAACTGGGAGAACATTGGTTTTACCACCCAAAGTGCCTCTCTATTTATTAGGACATGGCAAGGAAGGGGCGCGAGGCTTTGGGGATTTCTTCCCATTGCACAATCCAGAATTACTAAAGAAAATCAAAATCATATCCATGAAAGAATTTATTGAAAAAGAGGCCCCCAAATGGGATGGATTATCCAAAGATGAGCTAGAAAGATTGATTCGAGTCTCAGAATTGTGTCTGCACAAGGAAAAGGATGATCTCGATTGCGAATTTCTCCATGAGCAATTGCGTAACCGAGGATTCCAACCTGATATAAAACCCCCTGACAACTGTTATATCTTCGATGAAGATTTTCTGAAGCAATCGAAGCTTGACAAGAGCAGTCTCAATGCAGAACAACCCACGCCGCAATTAAGTGATGAATTGCAACTCGAAGTCGATCGATTCTGTGGACCCCACCGGAAACCTGTCTTTTATGACAAGAATTTGCAGGCAGTACCCTTCATCCATTGGGATGCTGGATGTGACAGTGTGACCCTCAAAGATACCAAACATTGCTTTCGCTTACTGCAGCACTTTTACACGTTCATGTACTTTTCTGACCCCAAAATTGACAATTATTACAAACGCTTTGTTCGAGATTTTCTTCATTACAACGATGACGTTAATTGTGCTGCATGGAAAGTTATCCAGGCTGTTCAAAAGGATGCAGATGAACTAAACGTACCGTGGTCGACATGGCACGTGCGACGCGGTGATTTGCAGTACAAAAAGGTCAAAATATCCGCAGAGGAATGGTATGAAAATACCAAAGAAGTTTGGAGTCCGGGAGAACTTTTATATATTGCCACGGACGAACGCAACAAGAAATTCTTTGACCCCGTCAAGGCCAAAAATCACCCGGTGCGCTTTTTAGATGATTATTGGGAGATTGCTGGTATGGACAAACTAGATAAATCATATATTGGTATGGTGGACACAATCGTTGCCAGCCACGGCAGAGCTTTTGCGGGGACATGGTTCTCCACATTTACTGGATACATCAATCGCCTGCGAGGCTATCTTGGCAAATCTATGAAGGACTCGTGGTATTCATACTTACCACGCAAAGATGTCATGCGAGAATTCGCCTACCCGGATGGCAATTATGTTGCCCGAGAATGGCACATCGGCTGGGTGGCAATTGATGCTGATGAACACATTGATTTCGAACAAGGTGTGGCCGCCACCGATATTCACGACGAGAAGGCGAAACTCCTGCAGCAATTGCCAGTCAAGAAAAAGGCAGATGACAAGCCTATCAAATACGATGTACGTCCAATGATTCATACAAGTCAGATAAACTTGATGACCAGACGTGATTGCCACAATTGTAACTTCAACTTCCTCACACGCTTTCCCTGTTTCTGGTATGTAGAAAATTGATATTCAAATGAAAGACTTAAAACCTGATCACGGCTTCAAAGACAAGCCTGTCGCGCGATTGGTTGCAGGCCGCCCCCTTACCCAGACACCTGCTGTGAAAGGAGCATCCCGTGCTCACGTTGAATGTGACGTCAATGTTGATTCGCTTGCCTACTGGAACGATCCTCAAGGGGAAAGGGATCAAGATTTCCATTCGCCCTTCGCCATTGAAGAAGTGAGCCATGTCATTGAGATTGTGATCATTTTATTGTTTCAAACTGTCACACATATCCCTCAACTCATCCCCTCCTTCCCCGCCCCAACCCACAGGGAGAGACAAAATACATCTCTTTTGCTCCAGACAGAGGGGGGGTAAGTCCAATAACAGTGCAATTCCTGCCTGTCGAATTCCTTTTGATGTGGATGCTTTGATTGAACCCCTATAAACGATTTTGTACGAATGGTCTCTCACTCGTGTGTGCGTACTTAACTACCTGATACCCACAGTGGAACAATATCAGAATGTGCATGGAAGTCATCTTCGTCATTGCTGCTGCTACCGGAAGAACTTTAGTACTCCCCCCTAAGGCCCCACTTTATCTTCTCAACGTGAGTAAATCCCTACAGTGTTCATTGCGTGCTCCGGTCCCTCCAAATAACCTCACCCTATCTGTTTCCTTGGCCCTCACAGAAGGACGCGGGTTCACGGCACCGAGGTTTTGGTGATTTTTTTCCACTTGATACTGTGGAATTTCAAAAGCGGCTTAAGGTGATATCTATGGAAGAATTCATCAAGAGAGAGGGTGGTAAGGACGGTCGCCTTCCCATTCCCGAGGACAAACGAGCAGCAGTAGAGGGTGCAGCAGATCATTGCGACAAACGAACAAGGAGTACGTACTATCAGGCTGACTGAAGCAGTCTGTTGCAAGGTTTGATTTTGTTGCCTAGGAAAATCTAACAAACACTGTTACTGATCACTCTTTCCACCAAATATTTGCAGCTGCGCACTGCGATCCACTTTACAGTTATTTGGTGGATAATGGCCATTCTCCAGCCTGGAAAGCCAAAGATAAGGGCACGTGCATCGTCTTTGACGCCGATGCTTACGAAGGGGGGGAGCCCACCTTCGAAAACAAGGCCACGGTGGCGCGAAGATGCGGGGTAAGTGAACGGAGTCGCATCGATGGATAATTTTTCCAAAAACACGTCTTACCCACTCCATCGCTTTGCCTTTTAATCTAAATCAGAACCGGAAACCAACATACTGGACAAAAGCAGAAATGCAAGATCATGTCTTAATACACTTTCGGGCCTCCGAAAAGGATTTCCGGCTTCTAGCTCATTTCTATAACTTTATATATTTCACTGACCCGGCGGTTGATCATTACTACAAGCGTTTCGTACGTGACTTCTTGCATTATCACGACGAAATATATTGTGCAGCCGGCAAGATCGTAAAAGCCATCCAAGCAGAAGGAGAAAAACGAGGCTTCGCCCCTGACGACGAAGGTGGTGGTGGATACTCTGCGATGCATGTACGCAGAGGAGATCTGCAGTATAAGAAAGTGAAGATACCGGCGGAGGAATGGTACGCAAACACCAAAGAGGTGTGGAAGCCTGGTGAAATACTGTACATCGCAACCGATGAAAGAAACAAGACTTTCTTTGACCCTATCAAGGAGCACCACGACGTACGGTTCCTTGACGACTACTTTGAGTTTGCAGGTTTGAAAGACCTCGATCCGAATTACATGGGGATGATTGACACCATTATAGCGAGTCGAGGACGTGCATTCGCAGGGACCTGGTTTTCCACTTTTACAGGTTACATTAATCGAATGCGTGGGTACCACGGCATGTCAATGATGGACTCTTGGTATTCATGGCTCGAGCGGAAAGAGAATCTTCACAAATGGGAAGAAGTTGATAACTTTGCATACGCTTATGAGTGGCCAGATTGCTGGGTAGGGATCGATGCTGACGTTTGGCCGTCAAGAGACGAATTCTGATAATCCTATAGTATATTATTATTTTAATGCGATAGCTTGCTGTGTGTTCTTAATAGCTGTGCATCACACGTTAAGAAGTATACAATTAACTGTCCTCAAGGTAGAAGAGGTAAGGGGCTTTTGATTGACTTGGTTCTTCGTTCTCCGATTTCGCCTCGCTCGTCATGACAGAGGTCGATGGCGACGGGGCTGCTTAATTGGAAATGGACTCTTCCTCGGAATTGAAGCTTGTTGTCGTAGATGCCTCAGTTGCGTCAGGTGCATCATCGCTCGGGCTAGGTGATCTCAGCACCCTCTTAACACCGGCCTTAACTCTTGTCCTTACGAGGCCAAAAGACTGCTTCAACAATTTGCTGACACTCTTTCGCTCAGACTCTAGCTGTTCGATGTATTCTTCCTTTCCCGATACTTCCTTTACCATCGCCGACAATTGCTTTTCCGTGTCAGCCAAGTGCGACGCATACATTTCCCTCATTTTCTCGGCCATTTCCTGGCCATCTGTAATGGCTTCCTGTTCTCGCTTCTTTGCTGCCACCTTGGCTTGATCCAACAATTGAAGATTTTTCTCCTGCTCCTTTTTCCGGGCGTTCTGCTCCAACTCAAATCGATTCTCCCATTCCGTAATGTCTTGGGCATATCGTTCCTTGAATGAGTTTAATTCCGTTTCCAAATCATCTCTTTGTGTCTTTAACTTATCGGTCAAAGATTTCGCTTTGCTATATTCTCCCTCTAGTTCATCCACTTTGACGCGTAGTCCTTTGATTTCTTCTTGCAGCTGCGTTTCTTTCTTGTCCGACACTTCTTTGGCCGCCAAAAGCGAGTTTTGGGAGTCAAATCGGTATTGTTCGAGTTGATTGGCAAAATATTGAACTTTTCCAAGCAAGTCCTTTTCTTTTTTGCTGCGAATATTTTGATTGGAATGGAAACAAGAATAGAGCGGGCAAATGAATAGTGAGACAAACATTGAATGTGATTCAGCATGCACGTCCCTGCAAGCAACAGCACGTATACTGTATACCGTAGTTCCATACATACTATACCAACTTACTCCATTTCTTCCATCACATTTCGAATCCTTTGCTGATAATTTTGTTCCTTGCCCATTTGCTCTTCCTGAAGCTTTTTCAAACGAGACTCCAACATGCGCAATTTGGCAAATTGTTCGAGCTTGGCGCGTTCCGCACTCGGCATATTGTCGGGCATAGAACCGACACTTGTCGTAGAAGTAGTAGGGGGCGTCTGCTCTTCAAATTGCTGTTGCAGCATACTAGTATCCTCTGCAGGTTCTTGCTGAAGGTACGGCTGTGGCCCTGGCGCTTTGTTCTCTTCTTGTTCGCTCATGACCATGGCCAGTGTTGATGGACGAAGGCCTTGCTGAACAAAAGCACCTCTGCTATGAAGGAAGCTGGATACATCGCCTTGGAGGTAGGCAGATGTCTGGGAAACCCAGAAGAGGGGGGCGAACAGCAGGCAATAGTTGAAAGAGATCATAGTTTCGAGCTCTCGAGTTGTAGACGTAACGACGATACCAGCGTTTTGCTAGCTACTTTTCGTTCTCAGAAGAGCTGTTGCTACTGTATCAGTTCCAGGGGGGGCGAGAGGAGTGCAGTGATACAGTATCTTTCGGTTGATGTTTAGCATGGAACTTCGGTCCAAGCAAGCGAATCTGGTCGATATTATTGAATTTCATGCAGATCATGCGAGCAGATGGCGTTTGCGTTGGAATTCAAACCAAAGAGTTGGGGGCAATTGGATTCGGGATTTGAAATAGATCGCGACGTGTAGACGGACAGGCGGTTGGACTACTTAGCTCAATAACTGTCAACTAGCTAGCTAGCTACTAGCTAGCTAGCGCTAGCTAGCTAGCTAGTAGCTTCAGCTATTGTAGCTATCATTGCTTATTATTGATCCCTTGCTTTCTTATCATGGCAGGCAACACTTGTGTAGGTAGCTAGCTAGGCCTAGTGATTGCTCCTGCTAAACTGTCTGTGATGATTGCTTCATGGATTTGTGAGAAAAACCACCATTGAGCACGAAATTGATTCCAACTTTCATCCTGTCTGCAGACACTGCATTTGGCATCCTCCTCATTGTCATGATGTCACATGCATCACTGTCATCACATTTCAAGCCAGCAAAGCAGCATGCAACAAATAGCTGAATGACCTGAATGACGGTTTAAAAGTTTGCAACATTCAGCAATCACACCCATGCATGCAAAG
>Ga0163148_10004490_pt1 | contig 14577 bp, 13 predicted proteins | sample OliLakLV19MP7P2_FD_148606 | JGI IMG/M metagenome (GOLD analysis project Ga0163148, IMG submission 148606) | Freshwater microbial mat bacterial communities from Lake Vanda, McMurdo Dry Valleys, Antarctica- Oligotrophic Lake LV.19.MP7.P2 | ecosystem: Environmental > Aquatic > Freshwater > Lake >...
ATTTCGATCAGACCGAGAAGGGGGCAGACCGGTCAATTTTCGCCCTGCAGGCCATGCAAGCGGCAGGCGCCGTGGCTGCTACCGCATTAACGGGTGGAGGAGCCACGGCCATTGCGGTGGGCGCGGGATATGGTGCCGCGCAGAATCTCGCAGGCCAAGCCACTGCCGTGAGGATCGGACTCCAGAGCAAGATCGATTGGGGAGGGCTGGCCTTCGACACCCTCTTTGGTGTGCTGACCGGGGCGCTCGGGGGAAAGCTCGGGAACACGGTATTGAACAAACTCATGGGCAACAAAGCGGTGGCGTCTCTAGGCCGCCGCGTAGTCTCGGAGGTGGTATCAGATCTGGTTTCGGGAAGGTTGTCTTCTATCTTGCAGACGACCGCACGAGCGCTCTTCGACCAGCTCCGAGGCAAAGAAGATCTGACTGTCGAAGAATTCCTTCATCGCCTGGCGGATCAATTGATGGATCCCAAGGCCATGGTGCTGGACGCGGTGATGGGGCGCGTCGCAAAACTGGCACATAGGCCCTCATTTAAGGCGTCAAGAATATCCGATTCCAAAGGCGGCGCGCCACGCTCTGAGTCCGCGGCCAAGAAACAGGGAGATGATCTGACTGTCGAGTCGACGGCAGCGAGAGTACCAACAGAAGTGAGGCAGGCGAAACCTCTTGCTCTCAACCCAACCATGCGTCCGATACCTGGGAAGGAGCGTGCAGTGCCCTATGCACTCCCCTCATTTCCAGTGGTTCAAGCAAGGACGCCATCGACGGCAATATCCCCTTCGTCGGGTTCACTGAGAGGAAGCGGGTTAGAGCTAGACCTTCGTGACAGTCGGGCAGGCTGGAACAAGCATGTAGAGGAGTTCCAAGTAAAGGAAACGGCCAAACTTAGCACAGAAACGAAGAACCCGGGCTTTGGGGAAGCCTCGACGGAAAAAGGTGGAACCGAACACCATACGGGTAATTCTTTTCATGAGTACAGCGCAGCCGAAGTTGCTATACGCCTTCGAGTGGATTGGGATCCGCAGGCTGGCCGGCCACGGAAAGTTTCCTACAACTTTACGGCTGAAGCTGCTGCGGTGCCGTCTCAGGCGACTGACCGTAGTTTTCACCAGGAACCAAGGCTCAGAGGAGAATCGGCGCAATCTAGAGAAAAGACATATTTGAAATCTGGGAAAGAAAAAGGGCATCTAGCACAAAGAGAAGCCGGCAAGGTAGATCTACATATTGATGCGGCGTTAGGGCTGACACAGCCGACGGGACCGGAAGTGGAGCGATCCCTTGATGTGCTGACTAATATCGCGCCCATGACGCCGACGCTCAACAAGGGAAAACTCTGGCGTGCGGCTGAAAGGAGAACGCTCCAATTGGCCGTTCGTGAAGGGTACGTGACGGTTGAAGTGACCCCGATCTATGACGCATCGCCACCGAGGTTGAGCGATGAAACGCCCATTCCACGCCAGTTTCGCAGAATGATAAAAAGTGGCCCGACAGGAAAGGTCTTGGAAGATCATACGTTTGATAACAAGTAACCGCGGGAACATGGAGCCAACGCCATGAAGAGGAACCGTCACAGAGGGGAGACGGCTGGTGACGCGTTCGGCATTGCTTCAGCTCGTGTGTCTTGTGGTGGCACTCTGGCGGTACTGAGTGGCCTCGCGCCGGTCTGGGCACAATCGAATGAGCTGGTGACCGCCGAGCAGTTAACTGTACAGGCGGGGCAACTCTCCGAGGCTGGCCAGTAAGCCGAGGCCATCTCTTCGTCCAACAGGCGCTAGCGATACACGAGCAGGTCTCTGGGGCCTGAGCATCTGGATACGGCGGGGCACTTCAGCAATCGAGCGCTTTCCCGGCAAGACCTATCGGCCCGATTAAGGAAAGCGCTCAGCGAGTAAATCATCACACGGAAGAACACTATTTCAGGAGGCACGCATGACCCAATCAAACCAGATGAGATTCAAGCGCGGCGGTACAGTTGGGTGCGGTGTCTGGCATCTTCACGGGCTGCTAGGAAAGGTCGTCAGACGAGTCGGATACTCCCTTGCACTGCTTGTGTGTCTCACAGGGCCTGCGCACGCTCAACCAACCTTGGCGTGCACTAAGGATTCTCTGCGAGCGCTCAACTCTGCGATTGAAATGCATAATGACCATGCTTACAGACTGAATGCGAAATTCAAGGACATTTGGTACCCTCAGGGGCCTATTCCCGCAGAAGTGCGAAGGGCAATAAACCTTAAGGGTATAAAGACGTATCTAGCAGCGCTGAGGGGGAGAAAGACGGCCGTACTATTACATGGGATAGACGAATCCAGCTACCTCCGCACCTGGCTCATCACGTATCGCGGGGATATCGTTTGCGCCACCCCGAGAAAGCTCAAGAAAGATGATTGGGGAACGTTTCAGGCAAGTGGCTGGACTTCGCTTGGTGTCCGAGGCGCGAAACACCCACGTGGAGCCGCGCTAGTTGATACTGTCGAAGTAGGGACCGAGGATCAGGCCAAGAGATGGAACGCCCTCCTGCAGCGCCTCTCTGACATTCTCTTGCCTCATGAGGTGACTGAGGAGCTCGAAGCATCAAAGATCGACACCTTGGTTGTCGTACCGATTACGGTCAGGGAGGTCACCCGTAAGGGTCAGGATACGGGTGAGGGTGATACGTTTGACCGGTTTGATTCGCATAATGAGGAGGTGTCACCTTCCGGAGAAGGTGCGCGTACCGACATCTCCCACCCATCCACTCGTGCGGCATTATCCATTGGCGTGCTCCCGTTTGCAGCTCTTCCTGTTGGCGGAGATGCACTGATCAAAAAGATGTCAGTTATTATAGCTCCCGGGTTCTTCTCGTTTGCACGGAACCCTGAAACCATGCGTGAAAAGTATTTAAACCCGATTGTTATTGGGAACCCTGAGCGCCAGGATTATCCCGCGCTACCTGGTGCGGGAGAAGAAGCGAAGCACGTCGCCCTTCTCTTGAAAACTGATCGACTATTCATTGAAAAGATGGCGAGCAAGGCAGCACTGGAGAATTATCTGAGGCAAACCTCAGATTCCGTTGATTTTATCCACCTGGCGACTCATGGCCTTGCGGATGCAAACAACCCCGTGGATAAGAGTTTTCTTGTATTTAGCGATGGCGAGTGGAATGCCAGGGAAATAAGTCAGCTCCGGCGTCAGGTTCCAGTCCAGAAAAACGGCAAGCTGGTGAATGAGGATTTACCTTTGTTAGAGGCCAAACCGCTCGTCGTGATGAGTGCCTGTCAAACCGCGCTCGGTAAGGACTTTCCATCCGGAACCATTGGATTGGCGCGCGCCTGGCACTGGGCAGGTGCGTCCAATGTCGTGATGAGCTTGTGGAGCGTCGATGACGAGGCCACCAGAGAGTTGATGGAGCAATTCGTTGACTTCGTGATGAAGGGGCAGGCGGTGGACAAAGCATTGCAGTCCGCAATGGTGAACCTTCGAGGTAAATACCCTAGTCCATCCAATTGGGCGGGCTTTAGTGTGTATGGCGCACCGGAAAGTTTGAGGCACATTTCAAACACCCTACCGTAGTCGGCCTGTTTGATTTTATGTGGCTATGGGAAGGGAGGGGCTCCTGAATATCGGCAGATCCGGTAGCTACTTCGCTATGGTTAGCGAAGTAGCTACATACAGCTCAGATAGGGGAGGGGCTCAGGTGAGCCGCTCCCGGATGGCGGTCTCGCCCAGGAACCCCTGATCCTTGAGATTTTTGAACCATGTCCTGGCGAAGGACTTAAGCTCGGCCTTCAGGCGCGTCTTGACGTGGGTTTTCTTGCCGGTATCGTCATAGCGATATACTTCCTGAAACAAGCCCATATAGTCGTTCTGGAACGAGAGCGGCTCAGCTGCGGACGCCTCGCCATGGGTGAAGAGTTCAAAAACCATTTCCGGGTCACGCATCAGATCGCCGTTCTGCTCGCCGTAGTGGCGAGCGAAATGAGGCGGTTGCCGTCGGCTGATGTGCCGATAGACTCGATCGACAAGGGCATATGGCCATTCACGGTGAGGCGGACAGCGGTCTCCTTGCCGAGAAGGCCGGCGAGGACTTTCGCGAAGTATTGATACGTGTTCATCGAAGTAACTCCTTGCGAGTGAGGAAGCCCCCGGCGATGAGCGCCAGAGGTTTCCGGTTGACGGTTATGGCCGTGAATGTCGCTGGACCCAGTCCTTCGCCAATTCAGCAAGAGAGGACAGAGAATCAAGGTCGTTCAAGCCGTAGGACGAGGAGGTCTTCCAGTTACCCTGCGCGTCCTTGTAGGGCCGTGAAAAGGTAATGGAGAAGAACGGCCCGTTCTCTCCGGTGTTCTCCCAGACGGCGACGTTGACGTTGCACACATTCCACGCGCCGCTCGAAATCAGCCGCAATTTATGACGGCACGCAGAACTTGGCCGCCTGCCAGCACCTGCTCGGGCACAAGAGCATAGGCAGCACAGCGCACTACCTGGGCGTCGATCAGCGCAAGGCGCTCGATCTCGCCAAGAGAATTAAAATCTGAAAGGAGAAAACCATGGGGAACGAGGCGTTTCGTATCAGGTTGGAGGCAAAGAACCCGGAGAAAGGCCATCTGCGGGCTTACAGGATCGATGCGGGGCATCGTAAGCTTCCCCGTCAAGGAGACAGTTCTATAGGAGAAATTTTGGCTGTGATCTGAGCCTGATACGTCGCGGGCGGCACCTGTGCCAAGGCGTCATGGGGCCGCTCTTCGTTGTACTCACGCGTCCACTCCGCACTGATCTCGCGCACCTGATCCAAGGACTCGAACACATAGACGTCGACTACCTCGTGGCGGAAAGTCCGATTGAATCGCTCCACAAAGGCATTCTGATTGGGCTTGCCCGGCTTGAATTGTTTTTCGAGATGCTAATAGTAGCAACGTCTGCTGCTTTAGCTGGGAGTGATAACCAATTGTGACTTCTGAGGATTTGGATTAGCTTGAAGAAATGTTGCCTGCTCATCCGAATAGAAGGCAGGTTCAACGATGAGCCGTCTTCGGATCTCAATGAGAGCTGGCCGCGGCCATTCTGTACCGAAATTATTTGAGCACGATGGTACTCCAAATAGTCAGAGGACTGTAATCGTCTGTTTCATATCGTGAGATCGAAAAATGACTTGTCGAGATACATGGCCTTAATCTTTCCGCCCGAAACCGCGATCTGGTCATCGACCTCCTTCTCCACTTTCTTCATATAGGCCCTGGGCTTGCCAGCCGGCGCCTGGGCGGGTGCGCAGTTGAACCACAGGGTGAATGCGTCCTTGGGACGAATTTTTCGGTGAGACTCGCAGATGAGCTTCACGACTCGCGTGTCGGGATTGTCGTGCTTACCGTTGGCGCAGAAAATGTAGTTGTCCGCCGTGACGCGCTCGGCCATGCTCACATTGTGGTTGTGCTCGGAGCCGTGGTGTTGAACCTTGAGCACATCGACGTGGAGCTTTCCCTTCGCATCGAACTTCTTGTGGTGTTCGAGGCCCTTCAGGATGTCCTCCCAATGGCCGTCGCCCGTGAGCAGCACCTTTGTCTTGCCCTCTTCAAGCAGCACCATCACCGAGGCGAGGTTGGGCGCGGTCACGTCCTTGCGATTGCCAAGCTCGTCGACGCGCGATGCGAGGAGGTCCGCGATTCTGTCCGCGGAGTTGCCGATTGAGCGTGCGTCCGCTTCTGCCTCCTGCTTCAACTTGCGGATTCCGTCCTTATTCTTCCGCAGCCACGCGTTCCACTCGTCGCGCACGCGCTCGACTTCGGAGGGTAGTGGACCGATCACGGAGACGTTCATTTTCCCGATCCGCGCTTCGCGCTTCGCGGGCGAGCGACTCATGATCAGCTGGCCGTTGAACTGAGTGTTGAGTGGAATCTTCAGTTGCGACGTCGAGACGCGCTGCGAGACCTGGATTGCCTCGCCCACGCTGTAGGCAAGCTCGTGGTGCTCAATCGCCAAGTCCTGAAGCGTGAGGTTCGATGACAGGCCCAGCACGAGGCTCGATTGGGCGAGGAGGCGCTCCACCGGCCCCACGTTCTCTTGGAGCACCTCGGAAAAGGCGTTGTGCCAGATCTCGTTGATGGCCGGCATCTTTGGGAACTTCGGCGCTTTCACGTGCGCGTTCTGCTTCTTGCGGTATTCGTAGACGCGCCAGGCCATCACGCTGTCCAGGAGCTCCAGCACGCCCGAGATGTGGTCCTGGTCGATGTGCGAGACGTAGACCAGGTCCAGAGCCTCCTGCTTCGCCGCCATTTTTCCCAGGTCCGCGCGCACATGGTCCTGGAACGCCTTACGCATGCCGCCGTCGACGAGGATGTGGCCGCCCGCGTCTCCGCTGACCAACAGGCAATCGCCCTTGTCCGATTGGTAGATACGCAGTTTCATCGCGTCTTGTCCTTTCGCGGCAGGTTCACGCGTTGGGCTTCGAGCACGCAGCCCGCGGGATCGATTTGGCCGAATCCAGCGTCGTTCTCCCAGACGAAGCTCTTGCCCACGAGCGGCGTTGCGGAACGCTGAATGATCCCGAGTATCTGCGCCGCAGTGAGGTCCGGGCGAGTGGCGAGCATCAACGCGACGGTGCCGCATACGAAGGGGCTCGCCATGCTGGTACCCGTCATTCCCACCCAGGCATCCGCGGGGCTAGAGAAACCGTTGGCCGCAACGATATCAGTGCCAGGCGCGGCGATGTCAGGTTTGTTCGCGCCCTCGCGCGTCGGCCCCTGGCTGCTCGTCACGTTGATGCATTCACGCGCCTTATCAAGGTTGGCCACCGCCACGACGCGGTTGCCGCACGCCAGTGTCGAGATCGAGGAACAATCGACGTTGCTGCGCTCCGAGAAGAACGAGGGGAAACGCCAGCGCTTCGGCTGCTCGGGCTCCGGCGGCAAAGGCGAGGGATCATCGCGCTCGATCCAGCCATCGAAGCGACCGTCGCGGATGTCGCGACCATGCAGACGCACGACCCATTGGCCAGCCGCGATGCCGATCGGCTTTTTCGCCTTGAAGTTGGGCGAGAGGAAGATGCCGATGTAGTTGGCGCCGTTTGCCTCATGGTACAGGTCGTTGTAGAGGCTAAGGAATGTCCCGTCGGCGAGCCGCTGGTTCTCGATGAATTCCAGCGGCTCTATCGGTCCGTAGGTGCGCCCTGCGGGATCGCGAACTGATACGCCGATCTTGTCCTGCGCGCTGAACCAGATCTCAAGCTCGTTCTCGGAGTAGTCTTGCCCATCGCTGCCGGCCACAGTCCAGTCAATGTCAAGATTGAGGCCCGCTGCCGGAATCTTGCCGCTGGTGTGGATGCGCCCCATGACGAAGCCCACGTCGTCGGGCGTTTCCGCCTTCTCCTGCCCAGCGTTTCCAGCCGCCACGCACACGCTGCGGCCTGGGGTCGCGAGCCATGCGTCGATCCAACGATTGATCGGCGCGCTCGAGTCGTGCGCGTGGCCGTTGGTGCCGAGACTGATATTGATTGAAACCGGGATGCTGAGATCCTCTCCAAGCTTCATCAGCCAGTCGACCGCGTGCGCGATGCGGGTGGAATCGTAGAAGGACTTTCGACGATCTCCATCTTCGGGTCCCAATGAAACCAACACCCCCGCGATCATCGAGTCTCGTGCGATACCGACGTTGCCTGCGGCAATGCTCGCCACATGAGTGCCGTGCGATCCGAAGTCCATTTGAGACTGAGGCTCCAGCTGCGTGGCCGGAGCGCCGACATTCGCCGCAAGCGCCTTGTTCATCTGCACCCGCGAAATCACCCTGCCATAGTCCTTGGGCGAAGTCCGGTCAACTTCGGCGCCCATGTCCCAGATCGCCTCGAAGCGAGTCTCTCCGTTGACTACGAAATCGGGATGCGCGAAGTCGAAGCCCTGCACATCGATGATCCCAACGAGAACCCCCTTGCCGTTCTTGTGCAGGTTCGCGTGCTTCACCTCGCGAACCATCGGCCCCGGATCCGAGAAGTTCCCCGTCGAGATCACCGGGTTGGGATTGCGCAGACCCTGGCCCAGGGCCACCTGCCGCACGAGCGGATTGGCGGTAAGTTGCTTGAGTTTGGAGAGTTGTACCTTGGCCGTCGAGAGGGTGCCCATCTGTGCCGTCTCTACCACCTTGAGCCGCTTGGGCAGAGGTTCCGCCTGATGCTTCGAGATAAAAACGTTGGCGTAGATGTCGGAAGTAACAGTCTTGATCTTCCCCTTGGCGGGCGGTCGTGCCGCCTTGGTGCGCCATCTATGCGGGTCGGAAGATTTCAGCCGCGCTGCCTCGACGGCCTCGACCTTCTCCATTGAGTACATGTGCTGTTTCAGACCATAGGTCTTCGCGACCGACAGTGCATCGCAGCGCTCGGCGCGGACCACGTTAACGTCGATATCCCCGTTGGCAATGACGCGAAGCTTTGCGTCGCACTTGCGAGCCTCCTCACCGAGCTGGTGGACTTGTATTTTTCTACGCATGGTCCCTCGCAGACGTGGGCTTGAAGTTGAGATACGGCAGTGTCACATACGAAATGTGACGGACTGTTGTCACCAATTTCGATGTTCTAACATTATATGTTCCCCTCACATTTCAGTAAGCGGTAATGTACTGGCCCACTTAAGGTTTTCACAGACCAGTTCCTTCCAGCACCTGCTCGGGCACAAAAACATCGGCAGCACGGCCTCACTACCTCTGAGTCGATCACTAGACAGCATCAGATGCTCTCTCAATCACAGATGAGACTCTTGCACCACAAAGGTGGGGGGGCAGCCTCAAAAAATCTCAAACGGGGTTCTACCCCGATTTCACGGCCCATTGAATTAAGCGTTGTTCTGTCTGCTGCTGATCCAGTCTCCGTCGCCGGCGCGGGTTATGACACCGTTTGATATAGCCGAAGATATCCGCTCGCGCTTCGGCTCAGGGTAGTGCTGGCGATTCACCCGTTCCCGTTTGAGCACCCCCAAGACACTCTCCGCGGCCGCTTCTCGCAAAAAATCCCGCTCCTTCGTGGCGTGGGCTAACTCCCCGCCGTACGAGCGCCCACTTCCTCATCCGGTGATCGGCCATTCCCTCGAAACGCCTGCTCCGACTCCTGGTATGGGCCTTACGTCAGGTGTCCGTAAAAGCGGGGCAGAACCCCCGACAGTATCTAAATCTAAGATGCCAACCGTTTAAATTTTTCAAGTACCGGAATATCCAACAACGGAAAATCTAAAAGAACATGCAGGTTGGCCATCGCTAAAGTGTATCCATGGTACATCAGTCGAGCGGATACGTCTGAACCAAGTTTGCTCAATGTGGTTTTCACCACTATATTTCTGGCAGTTATTTCGTCCCAATCAGATTCTTTATCGCCTAATAATTTCATTACCGTACGTGCTCTTTCTGCCTCCGGCGAACTTCCTCTCGCAAATGCTTTTGGGATTTTACATGGACTCTGCTCGATATTAATTAGAGCTCCTCTGAGACCTTGAGGATCCATAAATTGCCGTACGAGTCCTTGCATGCGGAGGCTGGCAGAGTTATCAAACATAACGCTAATGACCCGTACCAACGCGAGCAACTCTCCGAGAAGCGGCACTTTCAATCTGTTAACAGGAGACCATGTCAATCCCGCTGAGGAGTTCACAATCACCAGAATATCAGGTACTTTCAGATTCAAATCGGTCTTAGTACTGCTACGTTTTTCGACTCCAGAAGGCCACTGATCGGCCATATTGTCGTACACACCGCCGTCAGTGAGGGTGACCAAAGCAGGAATTGGGCCTGGGCGATTTTTTCCACCCTCAAAGTGGAATCTTTTTGTTCGCAGCCAGCGCGGTGGGAATCCCAAAGGAAATGCTGCTGATGCCTGGACGGCAACATGTAGAGGCAATCGCCCTGTTTTTCCCCATCCAAATCTATATGAGTAGACAAAACGTCCTGAGAAGTAAAAATGTTCACCCGCGTTCAAGTGGGTTGAACAGAATACATGGTCGATTTCTTGTTCAATCTCTTCCAGAGTTGTTGGTTTGCCACCAGGGGAGAAGAGATTTGAACCAAAAGCGTGGCCTGCCACAACTCCCCGTTGTTGAAATAACCAAAACCAGGGTATTAGCAATGCCAAAAATTCGACCGACTGGCCCCACCAACTCCAAGAATTACTCCAAAAACTAATATAGAAAATGGCGAAAAACGAAAGAATCAATATGAGAAGGTATGCCCACGTCAACGGTGTGGACCAGAGAGTTTTTTGGGCAATTGTTTGAGGAAGGGGTTTTATGTTTTTCCAGAAAGTTGTGCTTGTTTGTTTCTGGTATTCCTTGAGTTGAGCAACGTATGCATTGGTAATTGAGCCACCGGAAACAGACGAAATGGAGGTCACTTCTCGGTTCTTCTGTACATCTACAAGATAAAGAAGAGCCCCAAGGCCGAATAGGGATGCACGGTAACCTCCACCAGAAAGAGCAACTGCAATTTTAGCCATGGTGATCAGACTCCAGCAGTTATGCCACCTGTCGAGCGACTACCCATGCTTCTGGTGCTGGTGGCCGATACGCCACCGCACTATGCGGTCGTGGCGTATGGTAGCGTTAGCGCCAACCTGCCACAATCACCCGCCCCTCGTGCAGCGAATCAAAGAGTTCGGCCTTAAGCCATTCATCTCGCAATTTTCCGTTGTAGGATTCGAGATTGCCGTTCTCCCACGGACTCCATGGCTCGATAAACAGCGGCCTGATGGCCGCTAGCCACCGGTAGATCGTTCGTCGGTTGAGCCCCAGGCCGGCCCCCACGAACTCGGGACTTTCGCCCGCTTCAACCCGCTGCACGGCGCTCCGCCGCACTTGCTCTAGGGCCTGATGGGACAGCGTCCGCGCATCGCACGTCTTGTTACATCGCATGCACGCATATTAGTACATGAGGCTTTATTTGTTAAGAGCTTAATATGCGCTCCTGGAGCGCGTTTTACCTACCGCAGCGCAGTCCTCAATGTTTTGGGAGTTAATAAAGACCGTAGCTCAGCTCCTGCAACCACATAAATCGAGACTGACCATATGATTACGCTGCCAAGTGAGGGTCGCCCACTGCCAGACTCTGTTTTACGCGATTCTGCATTGGTCGAGAGCAAGCCAGATGCCAGGAGGGGACAGGAGCCTCGAATCATCGAACGGCATCCGCAATCTCTTTGCTTTCAGAGTCATACGTCTTGCTATTCAACGATACACGCGCAAAGCACACTATCTGATCACAGCCACCTGTATCGAAAGAGATTCATGAGGTGAATCAAATCCGATCCACGTGAATGGCTCAGCACATTCTTGGCCTGGCTGAGCAAATACAGAGACGAGCGGAAATGCGGGTCGTACATTCTTCACATAGACGCGCCACACGAAGGCGTTCCGACGCTACACGTTCCTCGGCAGAAGGTACTCGTAATTTCATCGAGGCGGTTTGATCTGGCTCAACCTCAATGACGCTAAGAGGGGGCAGGCTGAAAGACTGGCGCTGGCCGATTCCCGTCTGTGATATAACGAAATTCTCGCCCAAATCGGACTCCGGCCGTCAGAGGAGGTCGCAACTTCTTTAGCTGCTTCGCTAGCCATAGCGAAGCAGCTCAATACAGCCCCGAGAGGGGAGGGCTCAGGTGAGCCGCTCCCGGATGGCGGTCTCGCCGAGAAAACCCTGATCCTTGAGATTGATGAACCATGTCCTGGCGAAGGATGTGAGTTCCTGTTTCAACTTCGCGTTGACGTGGGTTTTCTTGCCGGCCTCATCATAGCGGTACACCTCCTGAAGCAATCCCATGTAGTCGTTGCGGAAGGAAAGCGGTTCAGCGGCGGACGCATCAGCCCATGCATGGATTTCAAAGACCATTTCAGGATCGCGCATCAGATCGCCGTTTTGTTCTCCATAGTGGCAAATAGCTATCAGATGGTTGCCGTCGGCTGATGTCCCGATCGTCTCGATCGACAGGGGCATGTAACCTTCAACGGTGAGTCGGATAGCGGTATCGATAGCGAGAAGTTGGGTAAGCACTGAAGCGAAGTGTTGATAGGTTTTCATTGACGTATCTCCTTGAGATTGAGGAAGCCCCCGGCGATGAGCGCCAGAGGCTTCCAGTTGATGGTTATGGCCGTGAATATCCACGGACCCAGTCCTTCGCCATTTCAGCGAGGGAGGACAGCGCATCGAGGTCGTTCAGGCCGTAGGAAGACGCGGTCTTCCAGTTGCCCTGCGCGTCCTTATAGGGCCGTGAAAACGTGACGGAGAAGAAAGGCCCTGTCTCTCCGGTGTTCTCCCAGATGGCGGCGTTGACGTTGCCGGACCTGAACGCGGTTGCTGGTCTTGAATGTGGTGTCGCCATGTTGTTTCCCCCTGTGAAAAATGTTGTTGGCTCTCTCACCGCACAAGAGAGCCAAGCGGCATTTTTAAGGGGGACGAGCCCGGAAGCCGAAGGGCGTACCGGCGCGGGATGAGCAGCGCACATGACAGCGGTTCTTTAGGCTGGCGTGGGCGATGCCCTGCGCCGGGGAAAAGCCCGCAGGCGGGAGGGCGGCTATGGCTACCACAGAAAACCGAAGAGCGGTTGAGGCGGAACTCGTGTCGCCATGTCAGAGGAACACGGGGCAGTAAGGCTCATGTCGTTGTAAAATATGTCGCCTGCTTAGGACTGTGAGGGACCATTGAGGACAACTTTCACGCCGCAAGCCGACCGGACTAGACTCCTCGATAAAAGCAGAAGAAATATGTAAGCATATAATGCCGTACGTAAGACGGTCGAGCAGAGGGGGTCTCCAGGCTGTCGAGAGCACAGAGTGGACCGCCAAAGCGCGCGCTCTATGCCCACCTCAGCAGGATTAACCACGAGTGACGAGAATGAATGGTTCAATTTCCTGGGTAACTCCCTCCCAAGTGGGTGCTTTCCCTGATGAAAACAGGTATTCTTCTCCTCTGAAATGCTCACCCCCTACCACGCTAAATACTTCGCTTATGACTTAACCCGTCGGGCTGTGAGCGGCATGGATCGGCTGTCGATGTCGTTGTTCGATGCCTCAGTTGATCTCAACCCGCACCAAATTGAGGCAGCGCTTTTCGCTTTGCAGTCACCGCTCTCCAAGGGCGTGATCCTGGCCGATGAGGTTGGTCTTGGGAAGACCATTGAGGCGGGTATCGTACTGTGCCAATTCTGGGCAGAGCGTAAGCGGCGGCTCCTGGTTCTTTGCCCTGCATCACTGCGCAAGCAATGGGCGCTCGAGCTAGAGGAAAAGTTCAACTTGCCTTCGCTGGTTCTTGATGCAAAGGCCTATCGTGAGTCACAACGGAGCGGGCGAGCCCCACTCGCCGAGAAAGCAGTCATCATCCTCTCATTCAACTACGCGAATGTCCTGCGCGAGGAGTTAAAAGCGGTACAGTGGGACCTGGTTGTCATCGATGAAGCTCACAAACTCAGGAATGCCTACAGGCCAAGCAACAAAGTGGGACAAGGTCTCCGGTGGGCTACCGAGGATTGCCGTAAGCTATTATTGACCGCGACGCCATTACAGAACTCCCTGGTAGAGTTGTATGGTCTTTCAACGTTAATCGACGATCATCTCTTTGGTGATATCAATTCCTTCCGGGCGCAGTACGCCAGCGCAGGCAGTAATCTCCCGGAGTTACGCCAGCGGCTTTCTGGATTCTGCAAGCGCACATTGCGGAACCAAGTCACGGAGTACATCCGTTACACCGAGCGTCGGGCGATCACGCGCCCATTTAAGCCAACAGACGATGAACACGCTTTGTACGAAGCCGTATCAGAATTTCTCCAGCGCCCCGACAGCTACGCGCTTCCACAACGCCAACGTCACCTGACTGCGTTAATCCTGCGCAAGCTGTTGGCGTCATCTTCCCAGGCCATCGCTGCCACGCTGGACAAACTCAGAGAGCGCCTGGAAGCCTTGCGGGATGAGCAAGCGCAAAGCGATCCAGAGTTTGCCGAACGACTGATCGAATCAGAAGAAATGGAAGAGGATCTTCTCGACGAGATCCTTTCTGAAGAAGAGGAGCCGAAGGATACTTCAGCAGCTCCCGCCGGTATTGATAGGAAGAAGCTGCGGGAGGAGATTGATATTCTTCAGCGACTTGCCATATCGGCCAGAAAGATCGGAGTCGATACAAAGACGCATACACTCCTAACCGCCCTCGACATTGGGTTCGAACAGATGGAAACGACAGGTGCCGGGCGCAAGGCACTGATCTTCACAGAATCTCGTCGCACGCAGGAGTACCTGAAGCACTTTCTCGAAGCGCACGGCTACAAGGGGCAGGTGGTGCTCTTTAATGGCACTAATGGTGGACCGGAGGCGACGGCGATCTACGAGCGATGGGCAGAAAAGAATAAAGACACCGGGCGCGCCTCAGGCTCTCGTGGCGTAGATGTGCGTACAGCGCTCATAGAACATTTCCGCGATACCGCCTCGATCATGTTGGCCACAGAAGCTGCGGCTGAAGGCATCAACCTCCAATTCTGCTCCTTGGTCATCAATTACGATCTGCCATGGAACCCGCAGCGTATCGAACAGCGCATCGGACGGTGTCATCGCTACGGGCAGAAGCATGACGTCATCGTCATCAACTTCTTGAATG
>Ga0163148_10004492_pt1 | contig 14575 bp, 11 predicted proteins | sample OliLakLV19MP7P2_FD_148606 | JGI IMG/M metagenome (GOLD analysis project Ga0163148, IMG submission 148606) | Freshwater microbial mat bacterial communities from Lake Vanda, McMurdo Dry Valleys, Antarctica- Oligotrophic Lake LV.19.MP7.P2 | ecosystem: Environmental > Aquatic > Freshwater > Lake >...
ATGCTCGCGGGCGAGAGCGTCTCGCGCGGCGGAATGCCGACCCGCGCCGCGAACTGATCCGCGCCCTCGCCCGCGAGCATCACGTGCTCGGTCCGCTCCATGACCTGCCGGGCAATCGAGACCGCGTGCGGCGTCGAGCGCACGAAGCAGGCGCTGCCGCAGCAGCGCGGCGAGATCATCACGCAGCCGTCGAAGCTCGGTCGTCCATCGCAGTCGGGAAGTCCGCCGTACCCGACCGAGTCGATCTCGGCGTCGGTCTCCGCGGCGATGCAGGTCGCCTCGACCGCATCGAGGGCGGCGCCTCCGGCCTCGAGCAGGGCCCATCCGTCGCGACCTGCGCGCAGTCCGAAGGACCAGGTGGTGAGGAGGATCGGGGTCGGCGCCATGGCTTCGGCAGCGTAATGAGGTTTCGGCCGCGACGCCCCGCCGACGGATGGATGGGTTCTCCGGTAGGTTGCCCGCGCAGGCCGAAGGCCGTGCCCCCACGCATGCTCACTCTCATCATCCGCCGACTGCTCCAGCTTCCGCTGATCGTCTTCGTGGTCTACACGCTGACGTTCTGCCTGGCGTGGCTCGTGCCGGGAAGTCCGCTGGAGAGCGCCGACGGCCGTCGTCCTCCCGCCGAAGTCGAGGAGGCGATGCGTCGGCAGTATCGACTCGACAGTCCCGTCGCGTTCTTCGTCGACTATCTCGGCAAGGCAAGCGGCGCGAGCTGGGTCCTCGGCAGACATCCTCGGCCGTTCGACCTCGGGCCCAGCCTGCGGCATCCGGACTGGTCGGTGAACGAGATCCTCGCCGCAGGACTCCCGGTCTCGATGACCCTCGGGCTTACCGCAATCCTCATGGCCTGCGTTCTTGGAATCGGCGCAGGTGTGATCGGCGGCGTGCGGGTCGGGGGCTTTGCCGATTTTGCGACGCTGGTGATCGCTCTCGTGGGCATCAGCCTGCCGTCGTTCGTCGTCGGGGCGGTGCTCCTCATTGTCGTGGCCGGATGGCTGAGGCTGGTTCCCGTCGGCGGATGGGGCACGCTGAGCCACCTGATCCTCCCCGCGTTCACGCTGTCGCTGCCCTACGCCGCGTACATCGCTCGACTCACCCGCTTCGGCATGATCGAACAGATGCGCTCCGACTACATCCGCACCGCCCGAGCCAAGGGACTGTCGCGGGGCCGCGCCGCGTTCACCCATGCGCTGCGCAACGCGCTGCTGCCGGTTCTCACATTTCTGGGGCCCGCGACCGCTGCGGCGATGACCGGCTCGTTCGTCGTCGAGAAGGTCTTCAGCGTGCCGGGGATCGGCCGTCACTTCGTCGACGCGGTGCTGGGCAAGGACCTCACCCTCATCATGGGAGTGGTGCTGGTCTACTCGACGCTGCTGGTCCTCTTCAATCTCGGCGTCGATGTGCTGTATCGCTGGGTGGACCCGCGGCTGGCGGCGTGACGACGCTGCGCGGGCAGGGGGCGGGGAGCAGGGAGCAGGGGGCAAGGACAGATCGCCGAGGGTTGCACGAGTTGATGCCCGCGGCGCAAGTGTCGCCCCCTCAAGAGCGAGTGTGCGGCTGAAGGCTGCTACGAAGCGCTCAAACACGCCGCGGCCGAAGGCTGCTACGAAGCGCTCAAACACGCGCGGCATCCGCGAAAGCGAGTGTGCGGCCGAAGGCCGCTACGGAGCGCTCAAACACGCTGCGGCCGAAGGCCGCTACGGAGCGCTCAAACACGCCGCGGCCGAAGGCCGCTACGGAGCGCTCAAACGTCGCGCCACATCGTCGAGGATCTGCCGCTCGTACACGTGATCGCGACCGATGGGCGTCCAGCGACTCGTCGCGAGCACGCCATCACCCGGATCGATGGGCTCTTCCGGATCGATCGTGCGTGTGGTGAGGAGGCGCGACCAGGTGAAGCGCCGAAGACCCGGGGTGTGGGCCTGTTCGATCGAGACCACCGCACGCATGAAAAGCGGCCCGCTTGCGTGCAGCGGACCGAGCTGCACATCGCCGGCCTCTGCGAGAAGCCGAGGGCCGCGCAGCCGCGCCGGGGCCGGGGCCGGGGCCGGGGCCGGAGGAGTGATCATCGTGTCATCGTCGCCTTCGATCGGCGGCTCGGTTGCGTCGCTGCGCGGCTCGGCCGCCGCTGGCGCAGTCTCCGCTAGAGCGGCGGCCTCCGCCTCGGCACGCGAGAAGATCTCGATGCGGACCCGCCGCCGACGTATCCCGGCGGTCTGCTCGAGGGTCCCAGCGAAGGAGGTGTTATCGCTCCTCCAAGGCTCGAGAATCGTGCCCGCGCGAACAGGTTCCGTCTCGATGACGCCGGCCTCAGGGTCCCGAAATGCGGTGGTGTAGCCCTTTGCGCGAACCGCAGCGACCGCTGCCTCGAAGGTCTCGTTGTATCGGGACGCATCGACCGGCAGCGTGTCGGCATCGTCCAGCACCGAAGTGGGGCCGGCGCATGCGCTCAGCAGCACAGAGATCGACAGCATCGCCGCAGCGCACGCCCGTCGGACGCCGCTCGCGGCGCTCGAGCCGTTTGGGTGCACCTCGCCAGGCCGATGGCCCGCGGCGCTCGCCCACTGCTCAATCGAGTGCTCCATCGAGTTCGTGGCAGAACGCCGCACGAATCGAGTGTAACGGGAATTCGTTGACCCCGACGCGCCGCGACCTGTATCGTCCCATGGCCCATCTCGCGCTCTGCTGTCGCCCCAGCAACCTTCTCCTATTTGCCACGCGCCGTCGATCGGCGCTGGAGTCCTGATCCATGTCGCGATCCCGCCCTATGTCATCCCGTTCCACCCAGCGATCCGATGGCCGCGCCTGGATCTTCCGTCGAGTCATTGCCCTGGCTTCGCTCGGGGGCAGTGCGCTGATTGCCAGCGCCGTCATTGGCGGAGGAGGTGGCGGCGGCAAAGGCGGGCAGATCACGCTGCCCACGACGGGCGAGGACTTCTTCATGCCGGGCACGCAGCCCGAGACCAACCCGCTCCTCTTCGAGCCGGTGCAGTCCTCGATCAACTGCACCTTCTGCCACTCCGGGTACAGCATCGACGTGGCCCCGTACGACTCCTGGGTCGTGAGTCTCAAGGGGCAGGCGGCGCGCGATCCCGTCTTCCACGCCGCGCTGACCATCGCCAATCAGGACTCCAGTTTCGCGGGCGAGTTCTGCATCCGCTGCCACGCTCCGGGCGCCTGGCTTCGCGGCGTGTCGACCGCCGGAGACCTCTCCGAATTCGTCCTCGACGACTTCGACGGCGTGAACTGCCACTTCTGCCACCGTGCGGTGAACCCGGAGCTCGGTCCGCACAGCGCCGTCGGCTATCCGCCGAGCGAACTCGAGCCCAACCCGGATCCGACTCCCGATGTCGAGGTGCTCGAGGCCCTCGCCGCCCAAGGGCTCATGCCGATCTCGCATGGCAACGCCCAGTTCATCGTCGATCCTCGCGACGTGCGCCGCGGCCCGCTCGATGACGTGCCCGACAATCTGCACGGCCTGAACGGTTTTGGCGAACCGGTCTCTCTGATCTTCTCGCCGTTCCACCTCAAGAGCGAGTTCTGCGGCCAGTGCCACGACGTGAGCACGCCGACCTACACGCGCCAGCCCGACGGCACCTACGCGCTCAACGACGTGGACACGCCGCATCCGACTCAGGATCTGCGCGACATGTATCCGGAGCAGCGCACATACAGCGAGTGGCAGAAGAGCGAATTCGCCACCGACGGCGTCTTCTTTCCCGATGGGCGCTTCGGCGGCGACCACCCCACCGGGATCATGTCCTCGTGTCAGGACTGCCACATGCCGCTCTTCGAGGGTGGGGCGTGCTTCTTCTACACCGACCCCCCCTACTTCTCGCGCAAGGTTCCCCAGCACAGCTTCTCGGGGTCCAACACCTGGGTGATCGGCGCCGTCGCCGAGCTCGCCGGTGAAGAGGCGGAGTTCCTGGGCCTCACCCCCGATCGCGTCGACGCGGCCCGGGCGCGGGTCGTCCAGATGCTCCGCAACGCCTCCGACATGGAAGTTGCGCAGAAGGGTGAGGAGATCGCCATCCGCGTGACCAACTACAGCGGCCACAAGCTCCCCACCGGATATCCCGAGGGTCGACGGATGTGGCTCAACGTCAAGTTCTTCAACGAGGCCAATCGGCTCGTGGGCGAGCACGGGGCGTACGACTTCAAGACCTCGACTCTCAACCGCAAGGACACCAAGGTCTACGAGGCCGAGCACGGGATCGACGGCGCCACGGCGAAGGCCACCGGCCTGCCCCGCGGCAAGAGCTTCCATCTCGCCCTCAACAACAAGATCCTCTTCGACAACCGCATCCCGCCGATTGGCTTCGACAACGCCGAGTTCGAATCGGTGCAGGCGGCGCCGGTCGGCTACGCGTACGCCGACGGCCAGCACTGGGACGACACGATCTTCACGATTCCGCCCGGAGCGACGAAGGTCGTCGTCACCCTCTACTACCAGACCTCGTCGCGCGAATACATGGAGTTCCTGCGCGATGCCAACGTCACCAACGGGCTCGGCCAGGTCGCCTACGACGCGTGGGTGAGCCAGGGCAAGAGCGCCCCGGTCGACATGGACACCGCGATGCTCGTCCTCACCCAGCCGAATCCCGCCGACCTCAACAACGACGGCGTGGTCGACGGCGCCGATCTCGGCCAGCTCCTTTCGGCCTGGGGCCGATGCCGCGGTTGCCCCGAGGACCTCGACGGCAACGGTGTCGTCGATGCCGCCGATCTGGGAACGCTCCTGAGCAGTTGGGGGTGAGGCAGCGCGGGTGCGCGGGGGGCGATGATTGGATTGGATTGGATTGGATTGGATTGGATTGGATTGGATTGGATGGCGCGTGGCTCCCGGCTCGCGGAGCGAGCCGGAGGGATCAGGAATGAGCAATGAGCAGTGGGTTGCACGATTGATGCGTGCGCGGGGTTGCCGCGCACCCCGCCTGTCGCGATTCCTGGATGCCACGGCTGGATTGCCAGCCGTGCGTTCGCCAACGAGCGTCACATCGCCTCCTTGGACCGCCGCGCTCCAGTTCGGCCGAAGTGTCGCGTGCGCAACCAGGCGCCTTCGCATTCCGCCGCATCGCGCGCAGGATGGTTGCGACACGGAGGTCACGGAGGACACGGAGAGGAAAACAAGCGAGTGTCGTCGGTCCACGAATGGCGAACGCGGCGGGCGCCACGCAACGCCGTGAACGAATCACGGCCCCAGCGGCCCCGAGCCTGGAACTCGCCGAGCTGGGGCTCGGCGAGACGCTGGTGGCCGCAGCATCCGTGCACGTCCACCATGCTCGCCAGACTTTCGTCACCTCGCGTGCAGGAGGTATGGAACACGGAGGACATGGAGGTCATGGAGGACATGGAGGACATGGAGATCCGTGTCACTTCGGTCTTCGCTCAAGTGGGCGAATCGCCGCTCTTCACGGCGACCGGCGTCGCCGTACGCCGAGCTGGGGCTCGGCGGCGCTGCGGGCGTGATTCGTTCACGGCGGCGGACGCCACGCCTTCGCTCGGGGAGCGAGCAGAGGCCGCGGAGCGGCGAGTACGCGTCACCGGCGTCGCGCCCGACGCAGCCACTCCGCCCGCGTACCCGCTCGTGCAACCCACTGCCGATTCCTGATTGCTGATCGCTGGTTCCCTTCTCCGTGTCCTCCGTGTCACAACTTCTCTTCTCACACGGCGGCTCGCGCCGCCGTACGTCGAGCTGGGGCTCGGCGATCCCGGCGCACCATCCCAGTGCGCCATCCCAGTGCGCAGTCCGCGCACTCCCAACTGAATCGACGGGAATGCCGCCGCTCCCGTGCATCAAGAGTTCGCGCGTCCCCTGTCGGCGGCGGCATTTCCGTCCCCAAGAAGGTGCCGCGCACGCGGCACTCCTCATCACGCGGCGGCGAAGCCGACGCGCCGCCAGTCGGCGCCAGCCGACGAACTGCTACCCTCCCCCCCCATGCCTGCCGTCCTCGACTGGCTGATGCGGCTCCTGCCGCTGAACCCGATCTGCGTGCGGCTCGTGCAGGGCGGCTCGCGGCGGATGCGGCACTTCTATATCCGCGCCGGATACCTGGCGATCATGATCGTGGTCCTGCTGGTGGCGCTCGCCGGCAACGAGCAGACCCTTCGAGAGATGGCCAAGCGCGGGGCCGAAGCCTTCACCATCGTCAGCTTCGGTCAGGTCGGCCTGATCTGCCTGCTGACTCCGATCTTCATGGCCGGCGCCATCGCCCAGGAGGCGAACCCGCGCACGTGGGACATCCTGCTGACGACGCCGCTGAATGCGATGCAGATCGTGCTCGGGAATCTCTTCGGGCGGCTCTTCTTCGTGCTGGCGCTCCTGCTCTCGACGCTTCCGCTCTTCTCGATCACCCAGTACTTCGGCGGCGTGCCGGGGCGATCGATCTTCACCAGCTACGCCATCGCCACCAGCAGCGCCCTGATCGTCGCGGCAATCGCCGTGACCCTGAGCGTCACTCGAACCGCCGGGCGGCGGGCGGTCTTCGTCTTCTATGTGACGGTGGTCATGTATCTCTTCGTGACCTATGCCCTCGATGCGTGGCTGCGGGGCAACACCACCGGCGGCGCCGGCGGGTTGACGACGATCATGACGCCGCTCAATCCCTTCCTGGCCCTCGAGTCGCTTCTCTACACCAACCGCTACCAGCCGCACGAGGTGACCGGCGACTCCTCCTTCGTCACCCGGATGTGGTTCGGTCGGCCGGTGGCCACGCTCTGCTGGCTCGGTGGAGTGATCAGCGTCACCCTGATCGTCTTCTCGACCGCAAGGCTGCGGGTGATCGGGGCCAGGCTGGGCACGGTGCCGCTCTGGCGGCGCCTGCTCCGGGTGCCGCCCAAGGGTGGTGATCGCCCGGCGCGGAAGGTTGGTCACAACCCGATCGTGTGGCGCGAGAGCCAGAGCCGCGGCACCAGCGTCGGCGCCGTCCTGGCTCGTTGGAGCTTCGTCGGCGCCGGTCTCATCGTCGCCATCGTGATCCTCACGCTCCACTTCGCCGGGCTGATCGATCACGCCCAGCTTCGCCTGGCGCTCGCCGCGGTGGTCGGGGCCGAGATCGTGATCATCGCTCTGACCGCGCTGAACCTGAGCGCCGTGGCGGTGAGCAAGGAGCGCGAGGACGGCTCGCTCGACATCATCCTGACCACCCCGATCCAGCCGGGCCCCTACCTCACCGGCAAGCTCGGCGGCCTGATCCAGTACCTCGCCCCGATGATGATCGTGCCGACGGTGACCATGCTGCTGACGGCGCTCTACGTCTTCACCGCCGGCTTCGGCGCCGCCCAGGGGGTCACGGTGCAGGAGGCGATCGAGGGCTCGACCAAGCCGATTGCCCTGCCGGTGGTCCTTCCCGAGGCGGCGATTGCCCTGCCCATCGTGCTGGTTCCCTTCATCGCCTTCTGCGTGATGATCGGGCTGCAGTGGTCGATCAAGAGCAAGGGAACGATCGGCTCGGTGGTCGCGGCAGTCGGAGTGACCCTCGCCGTGACCGGGGCCCTCGGGATCTGCGGATACGCGGCGGGTCGCGGAATCCCCTACCTCGGCGCCGTCCTGACCGCGGTCAGCCCCCTCAACCTGCTCGCGGCCGGACTGGCGCCCGGTTCGACCATCGGGCAGACCGTCGAGGAGGGCCCCGCAGCCCGCTGGGCGCTGGTGGTCGGGGCCTTGATTGCCGCCGGGATCTACAGCGCGGTGGTGATGGCCATGCACGCCAACATGAAGCGGACCTTCATGTTCACGGTCCGGAAGCTCGCCGGCACCGCGTGAGGGCCCCGAACGGCCGCGCTCCTTGACATCGGTTCCCAATCGGCCGGATACTTTGCCATTCTCCCCGGCGCGGTCTGCGGCGTGCGTCGCGCCTTCCCGGGGTTTTCCGGCCCGCCCTCAATGGTGCGACCGATTCCTCCGCGCTCGATCATCGGGTCGTCGCGGCCGTGCAGCCCAGGCTCCTTCACCTGCTGCACGCGATAGATTGACCAGACTTCCTCATCGTTCGTGCGACCGTCCTGTCCTCTTCAGCGCCTCTTCGTGGAGTGTTGACGCCTGCCCAGCCTTCAGCCTGTCACTTCTGTCGTGCCAGGCAGGAGATGTCGCCCGGATTCTGAGCTTCTGGTCACGGTCGTGACCCATTGGATGGCGCGCCCTGTTCGGTGCGACTGCGGCTGTTGCTGCGCCGAGTCGCCAGATGGGAGCTCCTCGTGGTCTCGGTTGCTGACTCCTCGTTCCCCCCACTTCTCCTGGCGATCGAACCGATCGCGTACGGCCTCGCCGCCGCCGGCGCGTTGGTCGGCCTGCTGGTCGCGCTTCTCTTCGTCCACCTGGTCACCGGACGGACCATCGCCGCCGCCAAAGTTTCGGCGGAGCGGACCCTCCGTGACGCCGAGACCGCTGCCCGAGGATTGACCGAACGGGCCGAGCTCGAGGCGGAGCGGCGGATGAAGGATCGCCGCGAGGAGTTCGATCGCGAGATCGCCAGCGGCCTCGCCGAGATGAAGGAGAGTCAGTCGCGGGCCACCCGCCGCGAGGAGACCCTCGATCGCAAACTGGAGCGGCTCAACGATCGCGAAAACAAGCTGGACCGCATGGACGCGGCGGCGAAGGAGGAGGAGGGGCGCATCGGCGAACTCCGCAAGGCGGCCGAGGGGCTGTTGAAGAACGTGCGTGAGCGGCTCTCGCAGGTCGGACAGATGACCGTCGAGGAGGCCCGCGAAGCCTTCATGGCCGACGTCCGCGTGGAGGCCGAGCACGAAGCGAGCCGCCTCACCAAGCAGATCCTCGACAAGTCGGAGACCGAGGCCCGCAGCAAGAGCCGCGAGATCACCCTCATGGCCATCCAGCGCTTCGCCGCCGAGAATGTTGCCGACTCCACGGTCCGCAGCGTGAAGATCCCCTCCGACGAGATGAAGGGCCGCATCATCGGGCGCGAGGGTCGCAACATCCGAGCCATCGAGAAGGCCACCGGCGTCGACATCCTCGTCGACGACACGCCCGGCGTGATCAGCGTCTCCTGCTTCGATCCGATCCGCCGGGCAATCGCCGGAGAGGCCCTCGCCAGGCTCGTGGCCGATGGCCGCGTGCATCCTTCGCGGGTCGAGGAGATCGTCGAACAGGTCCGCGGGGACATGAATGAGCGGATCATCAAGTTCGGCAACGAGGCCACCATCGAGGCCGGGGTCCGCGGACTCAACCCGAAGATCATCGAGGCGATGGGCAAGCTCCACTTCCGAACCAGCTACGCCCAGAACGTGCTGCGCCACTCGATCGAAGTCGCGTATCTGAGCCAGATCATCGCGGACCAGCTCGGCCTCAACGGTTCGATCGCCCGCCGCGCCGGCTTCCTGCACGATCTCGGCAAGGCGATGGACCACGAGATGGAGGGCGGACACCCGGCCATCGGCATGGAGTTCGCCCGCAAGTACGGCGAGAAGAGCGAGGCGGTGCTGAATGCAATCGGCGGCCATCACAGCGACATTCCCGCCACCACCCCCTACACCCCGATCGTGATGGCCGCGGATGCGCTCTCGGGAGCACGCCCCGGGGCCCGGCGCGAATCGATGGAGATGTACATCAAGCGGCTCGAGCAGCTCGAGGCCATCGCCCGCGAACAGCCGCACGTCGACCAGGCCCACGCCATCCAGGCGGGACGCGAAGTGCGGGTCATCATCGATGCCAAGCGTGCCGACGACACCGAGGCATTCGCAATTGCGCGAGCCATCGCCAAGCGTGTCGAGGAAGAGATGACCTTCCCCGGCGAAATCAAGGTCACCGTCCTCCGCGAAGTTCGGGCCGAAGCAATCGCCCGTTGACACATCCCATGAACCACAGTCGATTCTGCTCGCTGCGATTCGTTCCCGCACTTCTGCCGGTCGTGCTCTCGCTCCTCGTCACGGTCGGATGCGAGAGCTCGCTCGCTCCGCTCCCGAACATCTGCGAGTGCCGCGACCCCAGCCCGATTGCCAGCGTTCCGGAGTCGAGACGCACGTCCACGGTCGATGTGATCTACGCCACGGATCGCCGCGCCGGCGAAGATCTCGACAGTCGGCTGGACTACACGTGGAAGCGCTCGAAGTCTCTCGGCTTCGGCGTCGCGAGGGTGGAATTCGGCGAAAACCTCTCCTGGAGCGAACTGGTCGGAGCGAACGGCAATTCACATCCGCTGCGCCCCGTCAATCTGCACCTGCGCGAGATCGAAGAGGTGGGCCGTCTCTCGCCGACGCCAATCCCCCTTGTCGAGGGCCCTGATGGGACGAAGATTCCCGATCCGGCGATCGAAGCGAAGGACGCGATTCAGATCGCCGCGCTGCACGAACTGATCCGCAGTCACCTTGAGCCCGAGGACGACGGGCGGGTGACCGTCTTCGTGCATGGCTACAACAACTCCTTCCAGGACTCGATGTTCGTCGCCGTCCAACTCTCCCACTTCACGGCTCGTCAGGGACTGGTCATCGCCTACAGCTGGCCCGCTGGACTTGGTGGCCTGCGCGGGTACACCCACGACCGCGAGTCGGGTGAGTTCACGATCTACCACCTGCGAAAGTTCCTTCGGATGGTCGCCGCGTCGCCGGACGTCAGGAAGATCAACGTGCTGGCACACAGCCGGGGCACCGATGTCGCCGTCACCGCCCTGCGCGAGGTGAACATGATCGAACGGTCCGCTGGACGATCGACCCGCGAGACGCTCAAGCTCGGGCACCTGATCCTCGCCGCACCGGATCTGGACCTGGATGTGGTCAGTCAACGCATCTCGGCCGAGTACCTCTACACCGTTCCGGAGTCGACGACCATCTACTTCTCCGGTCAGGATCGGGCCATCGGCATCGCGGACTGGCTCTTCGCCAGCGCCCTCCGCCTGGGTGGGCTGCGTCTCGATCGACTTGATCCGGAGTTGCGCAAGGCCCTCAACGAATCACCCCCCACCATCGGCATGATCGACGTGCATGCCAGGACCGGATTCCTCGGCCACAGCTACTTCTATCAGTCGCCCGCGGTCAGTTCGGACATCTATCTGATCCTGAGCGAGGATCGGCTCCCGGGAGCCGAAAACGGTCGTCCGCTCCACTCCGAAGAGCCTGGCATCTGGATCCCGAAGGATGGCTATCCGAATCCACCGAAGTCATTGTTCGGCCGAGCTCTCGTCGATCCCGCGAAGTCCGACTCGGGCGAACCGGGTGACTCCGCCAAGCCGTACCTGACCGACGAGTCCGATCAGCCCGATCCTGGTCACCCGTGATTCGCCGACAACTCGGTCGCTGTCGATTCCTACCGTCGTGCCGTCCGCTCCCTCATGCTCGTTCGCCGGGGGGCGACGGAGCATGAGGCGCTCGGGCGGGGAGACTCCCGGCGCCGAGCGGCCACTCCCCGCCAAAGGAACCCCATGAATCACCTCACGACCGCAGCGCTTCTCCTTCACCTCGCGCTCGCCGGGGCCATCTCGGCCTCGGAGCCAGCTCCCATGACCCTGAAGTCGACCGTCCCCGCCGTTAAGGCGAAGCCGGGAATCTCGCTGACTGTGTACTCAAGCGCCGATCCGGCTGGCTTCGACGCCCAGCAGTTCATCGCCCAGCAGCGTCAGGGAGGCAATCCGGGCGCGGCGTGGCAGGTGCCGGGCTTCGGCGTGGTGAAGGAGGTACGGGCGGTGCCCATCGAGAAGGGCTTCCACGTGCTGCGCTTCACCGACGTGGCCGCCTTCATCGATCCGACGACCGTCAGCTTCGTCGACCTCACCGATCCGGCGACAGCGGTCGTCGAGCAGAACTTCGAGTTCGATCTGGTGTCGCCCGAGAAGCTGCTCGAGCGGTACACCGATCGCGTGATCAGCATCGACCGCGTGATCGGTGACCGCGAAGAGCGGGTGACGGGAACACTCCTCTCCGCTCGCAACGGCCAACTGCTGCTCCAGACCATCGAGGGTCTTCAGATGATCCCGCAGCAGAACGCCAGAGTCATCTTCTCCGACCTTCCCGGCGGGCTCATCACCCGGCCGACGCTGGTGTGGAAGCTCAACGGCGAAAGCGCCGGTGAGCATCTGGTCCGCACCACGTATCAGACGGCGGGCCTCACCTGGAAGAGCGACTACAACCTCGTCCTTTCCGACGACGAGCGTTCCGCTGATCTTGCCGCATGGGTGACACTGCTGAACCTGTCTGGCGCGGCATACCAGAACGCGAATCTGAAGCTGGTCGCCGGCGACGTGCAGCGGATCGTCCCTCAACTGCTGATGCGCGGGATGGCCGCGCCTCGCAGCGCGATGGCAGAGGCAGCGGGCAGTGAGGGGTTCGAGGAGAAGTCCTTCTTCGAGTATCACCTCTACACCCTGCCCCGAGCGACCGATGTGCTCGCCAACGCCACCCAGCAGATCACCCTCTTTCCCACCGCGAGGGGTGTGCCAATCGACAAGGTGCTGCTCTTCGAGGGCACGTCGGCGTACGCGGGATGGGGCTACGCCGGAGAGCCGTACGTCGATCGCGGGATGGGCGCGGTCTCCAATCCCAAGATCGACGTCATCCTCCGCCTGCGCAATGACGAGGCCAGCAGGCTTGGTCGGCCGCTGCCCAAGGGCAAGGTCCGGGTCTACAAGCAGGATGACGCCGACGGCACGCTCGAATTCGTGGGCGAGGATCTGATCGATCACACCGCCCGCAACGAGAAGGTGAGCATCAAGGTCGGGCAGTCCTTCGATGTCGTGGGCGAGCGCACCCAGACCGACTTCACCATCGACACGGGTCGCCGGGTGATGACGGAGTCCTTCAAGGTCGAACTCCGCAACCGCAAGACCGTGCCGCAGAAGGTGCTGGTCCGCGAGCATCTCTTCCGCTGGGCGGGCTGGGAGATCACCGCGAAGAACACCGAGTTCGTGAAGAAGGACGCTCGCACCATCGAGTTCGAGGTCGACGTTCCCGCGGACGGCGTCCGCACGGTCGAGTACACCGTGCGCTACATCTGGTGAGCGACCGGAGTCGAGTCGCGGGGAGCGGCCCCCTGCCAAGGCACAGTCGCTCCGCAGAAGCGATCTCCGGCCGAGTCACACCGTGCAGTCCCTGAGCACCATCCGTGCCCTGCTTGACGATCGTGGCCTGCGCCCGAAGCATCGCCTCGGCCAGAACTTTCTGCACGACCAGAACCAGATTCGCAAACTGCTCGCCGCGGCGGGTGTGGCCTCGGGCGATCTGGTTCTCGAAGTCGGTCCGGGCACGGGCGCGCTCACCGAGGCACTCGTCGACGCCGGCGCCGAGGTGATTGCGTCCGAACTCGACGACGACATGGCCAACATCGTGGCTGATCGACTCGCTCTTCGAGTGACGCTGATCCGCGGCGATTGTCTCGAGGGAAAGCGGGCGCTCGCTCCGGCCGTGCGGACCGCGCTCGCCGGGCGACCCTTCCTGCTGATTGCGAATCTCCCCTACGGCGCCGCCACGCCGCTGATGGCGACGCTTCTCGTGAGTCACCCGGAGTGCCGCGGGCAGTTCGTCACCGTGCAGCGCGAGGTTGCCGACCGCCTGGCCGCGGCGCCGGGCACGAAGACCTGCGGATCGCTCTCGGTGATCGCCCAGTCGCTGGCCACCGTCGAGGTGATCTCGATCCTCCCAGGGAGTTGCTTCTGGCCCGCCCCGGAGGTGACCAGCGCGATGATCGCCATCCGACCGTTCGTGCCGCGACCGACGCACGACGCCGAGTCGCTGGCCAATTTCGTCGGCATGCTGTTTCAGCGCCGTCGCAAGCAGTTGGGCTCGATCCTGGGTCGCACCCTGGCATGGCCCGAGGGCATCCAGGCGACGATGCGCCCCGAGTCACTGACCCCGGCACAGGCGATTGCGCTGCAGGCGGCGGTGGAAGGAATGAGGAATGAGGAATGAGGATCAGGGGGACGGACGGCGCGTGCGTTGCCTGCCGGCGCCATGCCCGGGCTGACCTCCGATTACTGTCACCTGGCCGCTGATTCCTGATTCCCTTCTCCATGGACGAGGTCCTGCGCGTCGTGCGCAGGAAGGATGGAGCACGGAGGACATGGAGGTCATGGAGGACACGGAGGACATGGAGGACACGGAGGAAGAGGCAAGGGTGCGAACGGCACCGCAGGCCCCGAGATGCCGGCCCCGTGATGCCGGGATCACAGCCAATGGTGTCCGTTCACCAACAACACTCGCTCGCGTGCTTCTCCGTGTCCTCCATGTCCTCCGTGTCCTCCATGTCCTCCATGACCTCCATGTCCTCCGTGCTCCATACCTCCTGCACGCGAGGTGACAAAAGTCTGGCGAGCATGGTCGACGTGCACGGATGTTGCGAGCACCAGCGTCTCGTCGAGCCCCAGCTCGGCAAGTTCCAGGCTCGGGGCCGCTGGGGCCGTGATTCGTTCACGGCGTTGCGTGGCACCCAAAGGTCGGCTCGGCGTCAGAAGCCGACGCGCACGCACCGGACACACAGCGCTCGCGCCCGCTCAGCCCGCCGGGCTTTGCCCGGCGCGGCGTACGAAAGCGAGTGTGCGGCCGGAGGCCGCAACCGAGCGCTCACACTCGCGTCGTTCCACGCCCGGGCCGCAAAGCGCTCGCGCCCGCTCAGCCCGCCGGGCTCTGCCCGGCG
>Ga0163148_10004495_pt1 | contig 14565 bp, 14 predicted proteins | sample OliLakLV19MP7P2_FD_148606 | JGI IMG/M metagenome (GOLD analysis project Ga0163148, IMG submission 148606) | Freshwater microbial mat bacterial communities from Lake Vanda, McMurdo Dry Valleys, Antarctica- Oligotrophic Lake LV.19.MP7.P2 | ecosystem: Environmental > Aquatic > Freshwater > Lake >...
GTTTGAGCCGCTTTAACGGCGGCTTGAGTTTCAGCGCCAAACACACCATCCGATGAGCTTCTCAAAAACCCCAATGCTCTCAGGCGTTCTTGCAATCCAGTTACTGCTGAGCCTTGCATTCCGATTCGCAAAATAGGGAAGGTAATTAGCTCTTGCTTGGCGGCTGATTCGGTTGAGCCTGATGGTTTTGCGGTACTTTTAGCTGGAGTTGCTGAGGCAACTAGCGGCTTAGCTGGAGTGCCAGTACGGGCTTGTCCTGTGGGAATGGGAAAGGAGTCTGTCTGCTTGGGCGGCGCGGCGGTAGTGGTTGTGCTAGGTGAAGCGGCGGCGACCGTGGGTGATGGCGGCAGCAGCCGATTCCAGGTTTCTAAGCCGACTACGCCATCGGCAGGGAGTCCGGCGGCTTTCTGAAATTTGGTGACCGCGATCGCAGTAGCCTGATCAAACGCACCATTCACCGAGCCAGGGTAGTAGCCCAACAGCTTGAGAACCCCTTGCAGTTCAACCACATCTGTTCCTTGGCTGCCTGTTTTTAGTAACGTTCGGCTTGGGGTTGCGGTGCTAGCCGCAGGCACTCTAGGCGTTTGGCTAAAGGTTGGGACTGCGATCGCTAGACTCAACCAGCTTCCTACTCCTAACGCGATCGCAGTCATCAAACAGAATCGTCGAATTTCTATGTGCCGTAGCATTTTGTGGATACCAACCATAGAGAAACCCTAAAGTGATCGATCAGGCTGGTTTGTTACCAGGGAACTAAATCAGGGAAAGCAACTTTCGCCAGACGAGTCTAACCTACCATCTAAGAGACTGTGTGCCATCAAACTTGATAGTTAGCGATACTATACAAAACCAGAGTCAGAATTCAAAGCGAAAGTTTTTAAGATCCGTGAAATATTCACTTTTCAGTCGGTTTCAGGGTTGCTTTCTCGGCATGGCAATGGGAGAAGGCTTGGGACTTGAGGCAAACTCGCCTCATCGTTGCAATCCAGGAAAAGCCGCTGCTGGCGCTCAGCTTCAATGGACTGCGGCGGCAATTTCGCAGGGAGAACGGCTCGCTGAAGCAGGGGCGTGCGTCATTCAGCCAGAATTATTACCAGAGTTGCCAAACACTTTCGTCGGAAAATCTGCTGGAGAGCTTGCGATCGCCACGCTACCGACTGCGCTGTTCTACCACGACAATCTGACGCAGCAACGGCACTATCTAGCAGCGACAGTGGCGGCGTGGGGCGGAGATGAAAGAATATCGGATGCGGTGATTGTGTTTGGCTATGCGATCGCTCAGACAATCAAAGAGCAACTGACCCCATCCCAGTTCATCGCACAAATCTTGACTTATCTTCACGTTTCATTGCCTGAGTCGGCTAGCCGTTCAGCCGATCTGATTAGCAGCTTAGAAAGCTTAAAAAGGCTGATAGCGGATGGTTCGGGGTTGCAAAGCGCGATCGCGGCATTTCAGTTATGTGCTGAAACCAAACCAATGTCGGTAGAGATTGCGATCGCCCTCTACTGCTTCTTGCAAACTCCAGATAGTATGTTTTTGGCGGTAGTTAGAGCAGTTCGGCTAGGAGTGAAGCCTGATATTGTGGGAGCATTGGTGGGTGCTTTGACTGGAGCTTATACTAGCGATGTTGGTATTCCGGCGGAGTGGCACTGTGCCTTAAAAGCCCCATTTGCAGCTTCTAAGTTTCCTCAGCAAGTTCAGCGCTTGTCTGCTCATTTGGTTTCTGCCTGGTCGGGCGTTTATCATTCTTCTAATCTTCAAGAAAAGGAGCTTCCTATCGTCACGCTGCCTTGGATTGTTCGCTCTCAGCAAATTGTGAGCTAGATTGAGAGACGATCTGCTGTAATTAGCTGTGCTTTTTTGTAGTTGAGTTTGCTTTTAGATTTCTGCTTCACATACACAACGCTTCTATTTGCTGAGGGATTCGTGTTAAGTGATGAAAGCCCTTCAATCACTGGTGCATCGGCTAGAAAAAGCCCACCTACTGGACAGTCTGCGTCCATTGGGTAAACATTCCAATGTTTCCCGTCAGGCTGTTCGTTCCGGTCAAGGTGTCTCCAACAGGACAGAGAGTCAGCGATCGCAGCCATCTGTAGTCGATCTAGAGGCAGACTATGATGCCCTTCCACCCTGCCAACTTTCACCCCGCGTTAAACAAAGCTTGCTCAAAAAAGTAGGGCGATCGCCGCTCGTTTTAGGAATTGCCATTATTTCTTTAACCAGTGCCTTTGGCTATCGTTTTTATAACGCGCCCAAGCTAGATATCGGCAAAGCATCTCCCCAAACTCTCTATGCTCCAGTGTCGGCGACTGTAGTAGATGAAAACGCAACGGATCTAAACCGGAGTGCGGCTCGTAAAGACACAGTATCCGTTTTGATGTTGGATCAAGCCGTCAACCAAACGGTGATGCGATCGCTGCAACAGCAGCTTCAACAAAGCAGCGATCTTCGCCAAACCGCTGGCTCCTTTCCCTATGTTCGCACCAGCGCCCTAACCCTTTTCACCCAAGCCTACCTCCGCAAACTGCCCGAATCGCAGTGGCAAGCGCTATTAATTGAGGCAGATCGCGGCTTTTCTCAAAACCGTTCTGTTCCTAACTTCAAGACTGCCATTCCTGTGCCCTCAATGGATGCCGCCGCTCGAAAAGCGATCGCTGAACTCCGCAACTATCGCCGTGCTGTGGATATGAGCGGTTACTTGAAGCTGGTTCAATCCGTCAACGAAGCCCAGTTAAAATATGTGGCGGCTCTAGCATCCTCTACCCCGTCACTTGACCTGCCTAATATCCCGAATGTTGTGCTGCTTGACCTAACCGATGCGAACTGGCAAGCCCTGCGATCGCAGACTCCAAAAATTGCGGAGCGAATGCTGGCTCAGGGCATTTCGCCAGCATTGCCGTCTACGGTATTAACAGCAGCCGTTAAACTCCAGGTGAATGAACTACCCAACGCGGCTGAAGCGATCGCCAGCGACCTTTTGATACCGCTGTTGCAGCCTAATTTAATCCAGGATGAAAACCAAACACAACTGAGAGCGGAGCAAGCCGCCCAAGACATTCAACCGGTGATGGTTTCCATCAGTCGCGGCAAAAAAATTGTGCAGGCAGGCAAGACGATTTCCTCTAAAGAGTTTGCCCTACTGGATCATTTTGGCTTAAGTCGGCGTGGCATTGACTGGTTTGGGCTAGCAGGCTTTGGAGTTTTAGTCAGCGGCTCAGTGGTGATAGTGTGGTTTGTCAAACGCCGATTTCATCCCTCCCTGCGGCGACGAGATGGAGTCTTACTGTGGCTGTTGAGTTTAAGTACGCCGCTGTTGGTTGCGCTCCAAGTGCCATCGGTTAATCTGCCAACCATTGGGCTATTGGTCGGCGGCTTTTATGGTGCGCCATTGGGTCTAACTGTAGCGGGTTTGCTCGCACTACTGGTGGCTGTCGGCATGGAAGTCACTTGGAGTACTTTAATCGCCAGTGCAACGACCGGGCTACTGTGTGGTTGGCTAGGGGGCAGGTTGCGATCGCGCGAAGAACTGGCATGGCTGGGTGTAGGCGTGGGCTTACTCCAAGGGTTCATTTACCTGATACTCAACGTTGCATCGGGCATTGCCTGGTATACCTTGCTGAGTGCTAGCGGCATTCAGGCACTATTGGGGCTGGCGTGGGTAATTGTGGCACTGGGCATTAGCCCTTACCTAGAGCAACTGTTTGATATAGTCACCACCATCCGGCTGGTGGAACTTGCTAATCCAAACCGTCCTCTGCTCAAGCGGCTTGCCTCTGAAGCTCCCGGCACTTTTCAACATACGCTGTTTGTGGCAACCCTGGCAGAAGCCGCCGCCCGTGCGTTGGGAGGCAATGTGGAGTTAGTGCGGACTGGAACGCTTTATCACGACATTGGCAAAATGCATGATCCCCAAGGGTTTATTGAAAATCAAATGGGCGCACCGAATAAGCATGATTTGATTGATAATCCCTGGATAAGCGCTGAAATTATTAAAAAGCATGTGACTGAAGGAATCGTGATGGCACGTAAAGCGCGTCTCCCAAAAGCAGTCTGGGCATTTATTCCAGAACATCAGGGCACGATGCTAATTGCCTACTTTTATCATCAGGCGCAGCAGCAAACAGAACCACATTTAAATGAACAGCAATTAAACTCTAACGGCACACTCAATAGCGTGAATGATACCGATTTTCGCTACGACGGTCCGATTCCGCAGTCGCGCGAAACGGGCATTGTCATGCTGGCAGATTCCTGTGAAGCGGCACTGCGATCGCTCAAAGATGCCACCCCAGAAGAAGCCCTCGCCATGATCAACAAAATTCTGCGTGCCCGTTGGCAAGATCAGCAACTCGTCCAATCGGGGTTAACTCGCAGTGAAATGACTGAAATTGCCACGATTTTTGTCCAGGTTTGGCAACAGTTCAATCATCAACGAATCGCCTACCCAAAGCTAGCGATCGCGCCACAAACATCTCCCTAACATCTAGATGTGTTGTCTAACCCTGGCATTATTTTTTGTCAGTTTTCTTTAGCGATTCTGGCTTGTGGGCAGCCTCCTTGCCAGTCTTGTCACTTTCCACTAGATATTCAGGATTATCCTTGCTTGCCGCAACGTGATGCCCTTTAATCTCCATGGGTTCAGTTAGCTTTTTCTTAACCGTCCCTTTAATCTCACCCTGAGAGCTTTTCCACTCAATCTTGTCGCCCTTCTTCAGTTCGTCAGTCACGGTTAAAACCTCTTTTCAGTTTCTCTTTCAAGTTATGAAATCCATTGGATTGCCACCTCTCTCCAAAGTCTTGATCTAGCGATGATGGTAGGGATCAGGGGGCAGAATTTTCTCACCACCCGAAACCTGAAACCTGAAGCCTCAATTTCCCCTCCCCCACTCCAAACTCATTGACGCTTAGCATCTAAAGCAAAATCTGGTAAGGCGTGACTGACTGCAATTCGCGGCAACCGATGTTTGAAGCTGCAAAGAATCTCCCAGGAAATGGTGCCCAGGGTTTCTGCCCAGTCATCTGCCGAAATAGATTCGTTGCCGTCGTGCCCCAAAATGGTGACGACATCGCCTTCTTGCAGATTTGGCACTTGGCTCACGTCTAACATCAGTTGATCCATGGTTACGGCTCCAATTTGGGGCACGAGTTGCCCTTGAACGATCGCGCCCATCTGGTTCGATAGATTGCGCGGGATACCGTCTGCATAGCCAATGCCGACAACCGCGATCGCCATTTCGCGATCGGCGATAAAGCGATGTCCATAGCTCACGCCTGTTCCCGCCTGAATTGTTTTTAGCTGGGTAATGCGCGCCTTCACTTGCAGCACGGGTTTGAGCGCCACAACAGATTTCAAGTGGGCAGCGGGATAAAGTCCGTATAACGCCAGCCCGACCCGCACCAGATCGTAGTGCAGGTTGGCATCGGTCAAGGTGCCAGCAGAGTTCGCCAGATGCAGTTTGGGCGGGGTGATGCCTGCCAATTGAATTTGAGCGATCGCGGTTTCAAATCGCTGCTGCTGCTGATTGACCACCGTTCGATCCAGGCTTTCCGCTGTTGCCAAATGGGAATAGATACTGGCAATAGTCAAGTTTGGCAGGCGATGCACCAGTTGAGCAAACTCCGTCGCTGCCTGCCAATCAGTGCCCAGCCGAGACATTCCTGTATCAAGTTTGAGGTGAACGGGCAGCGGTGAGGCGTTGGGGAGATTTGCTATCGTTTCGGCAAATACCAGGGCTTGCTTCGGGGTGCAGAGGGTGGGTTGCAAATTCCAATGGGCGATCGCGCGAATTTGCTCTGGCGTGTAGGTCGCACCCAAAATCAAAATCGGTGCCTGAATGCCCGATTCTCGCAGTTCAATTCCTTCAGGAATGGTGGCTACGCCTAACCAGGTCGCTCCGGCTTGCACTGAGGCTTGAGCGATCGCGATGGCACCATGCCCGTAAGCATCGGCTTTAACCACTGCCATCAATGCAGTTTGCTTTTGCAGCAGGCGCTTGATTTGAGTAACATTATGGGCGATCGCTGCCAAGTCAATTTCCACCCAGGCGCGTTCTCGCTGCATTTGCACCAAACTTGGACTTTGCTCCCAACTCAGCATGTTTTCCTCCTGATTCACACCACATTCAATATGCTGCATTCAATATTCAATCCACTGAATTAATCCATTGGAAGCAGAATAGATGCCCTTTAAAAATAGGTCAATCCAGCAGGTTCAGCTTCTCGGCAATTTTTGGCGTTGCTGAATGCAAGTATGATTTTTACTGTAGGGGTAAATCTCGTACTTACCCTGACGGAGATAGAGGGCAACCACAATGGATTGTCCCTACAAATTTCATCCCTAGATGCAGCAATGCCCAATTTTTAACCCTTCAGCCCTAGCTGTGTTAAAATTCCTAACAACCTTCCTAGCAACTGAGTCCTGATGAGTAAGGTTCTGGTGCTTAACGCTTCTTACGAGCCGCTGAACATTACTACTTGGCGCAGGGCGGTCGTGCTATTGCTCAAAGGCAAAGCGGAGCAAGTTGAACATAATGGTAAGTACATTTACTCCGGCTTTCCACTGCCCACAGTGATCCGGCTGCGTCATTATGTGCGCGTGCCTTACAAAGAGATTCCGCTGACACGCAAGAATCTGCTGCATCGCGACAGCTATTCCTGTCAGTATTGCAGCTATACCGGGGATAACTTGACGTTGGATCATGTGATCCCGCGATCGCGGGGTGGTAAGGATACTTGGGAAAATATCGTAACGGCTTGTGTGCGCTGCAATGTCAAAAAAGGCAGCCGTACCCCAAAAGAAGCAGGTATGCCGCTCCATATCCTGCCTCAGAAACCTTATAGTGGGCTTTATTTTGAAGTGACGAAGCACGTAAAAAATGGCTTAAACCAGGAGTGGCGTAAGTATGTGATTGGGTTGTGATTTGGCGCGTTGGCTTGAAGTATGCCTGTTTGGCGATCGCAACTCTGTCCCTCTTTCACTGGTTTGCCTAAAAGTTGAAATTACTTCAGTTGCCCTAAAAGATTGCCCTAAAGATCCGTGCTGTTTTCACGTTTTTTTGCGAAGATCGAAGTATCAAACTAAACCTTATATTTCTGGCTTATTAGTTACTGCAATAATCGTCAAATCACTTTGTCTTACTGCCGATCTAACTATCTTTTATAGGAAGCAACACAAATCTGTGGCAACCCGCAATACTACATCCAATAGTGTACTTACACCAACAGAAGATGCCCAATCAACGGCTCAGCACGCTGCTGCTGATTCCGACCAAGTTGAGCCGCTGCTAAAATCGCTGCAAGATTCTCCCACTTATCGACCACAATCGTCTTCCTACGATACTGGGCGATCGCGGGAGCAGCTTCAGAAAGTAGAAGCGCTGCAAAAATCGCTGGAGCGCCATCAGGGAGAGCGCCAGCTAATTGTGCTACAGGATTTTCCCGATCCCGATGCCCTGTCTTCTGCCTGGACTTACAAACTGATCGCTCAGAAATATGACATTCAGTGCGATATGGTTTACGCCGGAACGTTGAGCCATCAAGAAAACATTGCCCTCGTTAAATTAACCAGCCTGCCCGTGCAGCGTTGGGCATTGCCCACCGTTAAAAATCGTAATTTGGCAGCATATCAAGGATGTGTCTTCATTGACAACCAAGGCACCACTAGCCAATTGACCCCGTCTTTAGCAGAAGCAGGTATCCCTATTGTGGTTGTGATTGATCATCACAGTGCTCAGGGTGAAATTAAGGCAGAGTTTATTGATATCCGCCCTTACACCCGCGCCACTTCCACGATTGTGACGCAATATTTGCAAGCGGGGCTGCTGAAGCTAGATAACAACTCTAGCGAACATGTGAAGTGTGCGACGGCGTTGATGCATGGGTTGCGATCAGATACCAACGCCCTCCGGCAAGCTCAGGAAGAAGACTTTTTGGCGGCGGCATATTTGAGTCGGTTTTATGACGCTCAATTGCTGAATGCGGTGTTGCAGTCTTCCCGCTCCAAGCAGGTGATGGATGTGATTGAGCGATCGCTGAAAAATCGCATCGTTCAAAATAACTTTTCTATTGCTGGGGTCGGCTATTTGCGCTACGACGATCGCGATGCTATTCCTCAAGCCGCAGATTTTTTAGTCACCGAAGAAAATGTACATACAGCCGTTGTCTTCGGCATTGTCCACGATGAAGACGAAGATCTTGAACTGGTCATCGGCTCGCTTCGCACCACTAAAATCACCCTTGATCCCGATGAGTTTTTGAAAGAAGCCTTTGGTTATGATTCTCAAGGGCGCTTTTTTGGCGGTGGGCGATCGCAGGCAGGCGGCTTTGAAATTCCTCTAGGCTTCCTTTCTGGCTTTGCCGAAAGTGCCGACTACGCAAAAATGAAATGGAATGTATTCGATACGCAAGTCAAGCAAAAACTGTTGCGGCTGATTAATCCCGATCAACACTATCGAAATGGAATGAGTTAGGGATTATTAGTAAACACAATGATTGAACTCTATTTAATTCGGCATGGGTTGGCAGGCGAATTCGGCACCTATACCAACGATGATGAACGTCCGCTCACGGAAGACGGCAAAAAGAAGACCTGCTTAGTTGCCAAACGGCTGATGGATTTGGGTTTGCAGTTCGATTTAATTCTCACTAGCCCCCTAACACGCGCCAGACAAACCGCAGATATTTTGCTAGAGACTGGCTTAAGCACCCAACTGCAAGAAGCAAGTTATTTGGCTTCCGGAACCATTACCCCGTGGCTAGATTGGCTAGCAGATTGGACACCAGGCAATCAACAACGCTTGGCGCTGGTCGGTCATGAGCCGAGCCTTAGCACTTGGGCAGAGCTATTAGCATGGGGTGAAGTGAAAGGCGCGGTTGAACTAAAAAAAGCGGGAGTTATTGGTCTTTCCCTCCCTGAAACCGGATCTCCTATCGGTCGCAGTACTCTATTTTGGTTGACTCCGCCTCGGTTTTTATTGGGCTAACAGCAAGATAAGTTTATGGAATCTGTTCGTTACCCAGCCAGGAAGATACTAGATCAGACTGGGTTTTTACAGCAAACACTTTGGTGGCGTGATAGCTAATTTTTTCTCGTAGGCGGTAGATTTGTTTGATATTTAAGTTCAAGGCTTTGGCGATCGCTTCTTGAGATTGCCCCTGCAAATATAGCCTGAGCCACGCGATCGCGTTGGAGTCTACCTGCTTTTCTAGCAAATATGCCTCAAATCGGCATTGAACCGCATTGCGGGTTTCTTGTTGCTCTTGCAGGGCTTGGTTTTCTTGATATTCGGCAACGGCACGAGAATCGAGCAGACTCACCGAGCCTTCTGCTTCATCGGGCGCAATCTCATGAGACACTAGCCGAATAAAATCATTGGCTGGAACTTGAGTCATGCCGCCTTTTTGGGTGCGTCGCAGATAGTTGACAAAGCGGTAGCAAAGCAGCGGTTGGTTGCGAATCGGGCGCAGACAATATTCTTCGACGCTGGCTAGCAGCAAGGCATTTCTCAGGCGTGAGTCGCGGGTGCATTGAGCAATCCAAGTGGCTTGCTGCTGCATATAGCGATCGCCTTGCAGCAGTTCTTGGATGACTTCTTCTAGCACGTCTACCACACTACGCTGGCGATCGCGGGAGAGGGCAATCCAAGTGCGAATTTTGTTGCGAATCAGGAATAGGTTGCTGAGGCGTTGAATCAGTCCTTTGTACGCTCTGACCGGTGAAACTTCAAGATATCGCTGCCGTAAAATGCGATAGCGATAGTCCATTGCCTGTTCTGCAATTTGCCGTTGGGTTGGAGTGAAGTCATTTAAGCGAGCGGGGTTTTCTCCAATCAGCCAATAGGCAATACTGTCCCGATTGGTAGAGTTTTGTTCTGGCAACTCTGCCTTCAATCGCGATCGCCATGTCTCTAGAAATTCTTCAGCGAGTGTCATTTCGTCAGCTAACATCATAACGTTGCTGTCCTTTGGTTCTAAGTTACCCTCGCTATAGAGTTTGCACTAGAAACCCTATCCAACACACTCACCCGCACGGGTAAAGTTGAGGATTGAACGATAGCAAGAACCGTAAACAGCAAACAGCGCACTATTGGCTAATTTTGGCAGATTATTGATCCGGCAGTCTAGCCGATGAAAGATAATCCCAAATTGCATTGTACTAACATACTCGACTTCCCCCATAAAGGTTACTGGCTTTAAAGTCGTTAGCTTTAAAGTGCCTACGCCCGATTGCAAGATAGTCGAGGTTGGGCGCTGTAATTTCAAACCAAGGGCGATCTCTTTTTGATGGAAGCGATCGCCCTTAGCGCCATTTCAATTAAACCAGCTAAGCCTGGGCTACAGGTTCCTTCGCCAAGAACTTCTCCAACTCCGTCAATGCATCCGCATCTACTTTGGTCTGCATTGGGCAGAACTTTGGACCACACATCGAGCAAAACTCCGCAGTTTTATAAATATCGGCTGGCAACGTTTCATCGTGGTATTCCTTCGCCCGCTCTGGGTCAAGGGATAGCTCAAACTGGCGGTTCCAGTCGAAGTTGTACCGAGCCGCAGACAGTTCATCATCGCGATCGCGCGCCCCCGGACGGTGACGGGCAATATCCGCCGCATGAGCCGCAATTTTGTAAGCAATCAGCCCATTGCGAACGTCCTCGGCATTCGGCAAGCCCAAATGCTCCTTGGGTGTGACATAGCACAGCATCGCCGTCCCATACCAACCCGCCATCGCCGCCCCGATCGCGCTGGTAATGTGGTCATAACCGGGCGCGATGTCCGTCACCAACGGACCCAGCACATAAAACGGTGCTTCCGAACACTCTTCCATCTGCTTCCGCACATTGAACTCAATTTGATCCATTGGCACATGTCCCGGACCTTCCACCATCACCTGGATATCGTGTTCCCAGGCTTTGCGAGTCAGTTGTCCCAAGGTTTTTAGTTCCGCCAACTGCGCTTCATCCGAAGCATCATGCTGACAGCCGGGACGCAGAGAATCACCTAAGCTAAACGACACATCGTACTTTTTAAAAATTTCGATAATGTCATTAAAGCAGGTATACAGCGGGTTTTGCTTGTGGTGATGCAGCATCCAGCGTGCCAAAATGCCGCCACCGCGAGAGACAATTCCTGTAATGCGATCGCGCACCAGAGGCAAATGCTCAATCAAAATGCCCGCATGAATCGTTTGATAATCCACGCCTTGCTGAGCATGTTTTTCGATGATGTGCAGAAAATCATCCGCAGTTAGGGTTTCAATGTTGCCGTGAACGCTTTCCAATGCTTGATAAATGGGCACCGTACCGATCGGCACCGAGGAAGCATTGATAATCGTGGTGCGAATCTCATCCAGGTTGCCGCCGCCCGTGGACAAATCCATTACCGTATCGGCACCATATTTGATGGCAAGATGCAGTTTTGCCACTTCTTCATCCATGTTAGAAGAGTTGGGAGACGCGCCCAAGTTGGCATTCACCTTGCATTTAGACGCAATCCCGATCGCCATCGGTTCCAAATTGGGATGATTGATGTTAGCGGGAATAATCATCCGTCCCCGCGCCACTTCCGCCCGAATCAGTTCAGCAGGCAAGTTTTCCCGCTGGGCAACATAGTTCATTTCTTCTGTAATCACGCCCTGACGCGCATAGTGCATTTGAGACACGTTGCTCTGTCCGCATCGTTTAGCGATCCATTCTGTCCGCATGGTTGGGTTCCTCTAAAATAACAGCTTCCCTCCGCCGGTATAATCCGGTCTCAGGTTCTCAGGGTGTATTCTCAGCCTGAAAACTCAGGCACCCCTAGCGTTGATGGCTTAAAGCATACCATTTCACTATTTAGAGGAACAGCCAAGATTCCAAAAGGTTGAAGGTTTGCGCCAGATTTTGGTTTTCTAGCCTAGATTAGTCGGTCAGACTAACCTCTTACTGAGCGACTACCAGACGATATTCTGCAATTACTTCATTGATGGTTGGGTTCGCTTTGCCTTTAGCGTTGATAAATACAACCGGAGAATCTCCCTTCATCAAATGATCCATTTGCTCCATGGCTTCAAAAATGTTTTCTGTGGAATCAGAGTTCATTGAAATAGACTCGGTTCGTCGGTAGGGAATGTTGAGCTTTGCCAAACTGCTAGCTAATGTTCGCGCCCGAATTCCTTCGGGACGATCGCATTCAGGACCGACAATCAATACTTCGTTAGAGATCGCGCCATCGGGCATCGCTGCTTTCACAAACCCGGTCTGGGTTGTCGTTTGACTAGCCGTTGCTGTGCGACTCGTGGATTTGGCATACACCACTGCGCCGATGATGGCAGCTTGCGCCGCGATCGCCAGCCCAATCAGTACCGAAATCTGAGTTGATCCTTTCATAGTCATTCTCATGAAAACAATGTGGTTCTATGCTACTCAACGCAAAGATGCAACAGTGCGATCGTAGTCACAGTCTTTTCTTCAACCGGAATCACGCAGTATCCTGAATCATTGCAATATCTTCATCTACATCAGGCACTCAACAGATATGCAAAACGGCTGGTTTGAATTTTATAAACGCTGGGAACACTGATCTAAACTGCTTCTGCAAGAACTATGACTGTTCCACACTGCAATTAGGGGTGAACCAGATGGCAAACGAGGGGCACCTTGCAATGGTGAAGCAAGGAGTGGAAGCGTGGAACGAATGGTCACACGATAATCCAAAAATCACTCCCAATCTTGAGGGAGCCAATCTCAAAGAAACAAATTTGAGAGAGATCAACCTCTACAAAGCCGATCTGCGCGAGGTCAGCTTTAGTCGAGGCGATCTCAGCATGGCAAACCTAGAGGGAGCCAATCTGGGAATTGCGGTATTGGAAAGAGCAACCCTTTATACAGCCGTTTTATACAAAGCCAACCTACGGGAAGCCAACCTCTACAAAGCGGATCTCAGAGAAGCCGACCTTAGTCAGGTTGATCTCAGTATGGCAAATCTGCGGGAGGCAAATCTATGCACAGCCTTACTCGAAGGGGCAACTTTGTACACCGCAATTTTACACAAAGCAAATTTGTGGGAAGCCAGTCTCTACAAAGCTGATCTGCGTGAAGCAGACTTTAGCATGGCAAATTTGCGTGAGGCAAATCTTAGTCTGACCAACCTGAGCATGGCAAATCTTTGCATGGCGAACTTGGTAGGAGCTGCCCTCTATGCTGCCAATTTGCGCGGGGCAAACCTGAATTTGGCAAACCTCTGCATGGCAAATCTTTTGGGGGCAAGTTTGCATCGAGCAACGTTGGTGAGCGCTACCCTGATTGGAGCGAACCTCTACAAAGCGAGTTTGGTGGAGGCAAATCTTCGTAAAGCGGATCTGCGAGAAGCCACGTTGAGTTTGGCAGATTTAACGGACGCAAATCTCCATTCGGCAAACCTCAGCCGAGCAAACCTCCGAGGTGTTAATTTACAGGGCGCGAATTTAAGCTTAGCCAATTTGTCAGAGGCAAATTTGCACCGCGCTAATTTAAGAGGAGCGAAGATCACCAGCGCTAATTTGACTGGAGCGTGTTTAAGAGAGGCAATTTTGCCGGATGGCACGGTGCATGATTAGGAAAAGGGCTTAAAAATGGGCGGGTTGATTCGAGTCGGAATCAGCACATGGCGCATGAGATAAAACGGAACAGCAGGTACTACTGCGTTAGCGAAGCTCTCCAAAGGAATCGCCTTGGTGCTATCTGTGATTTTCGGATTGTGGATTTGGAGAGCGGTGGCGACAGCCTAGGCGGTAGCACACATCGCCTCGTGGAGTGGATTTTGGAACAGCGATCGCTGTTTGGCTCGCTGTACTACTATGGGAGCGATTCTCATTCCGAGACACTTCAGGAACGACCTATACACGTCAGCTATAGCTTCCAATCCAGACGTAATTATCTGAACATTTACAGATGGAGGATTGTCAACGAGGAAGGGCATTGAGCAATGGCTAAAAGGCTTTTGGTAATCCTGCCTGCTTGAGAACTGCGTTTGCGGTATGACGAGATTTGATTGAACCGTCTACAACAAATCGCCGATCCATTATGGGGCTATACCAGATTTCATGATCTCCTTTGCCTTGCCTTTCAAGAACACAATCTGCCTCCAAAAGCAGTTTCTTGAGCGCAGGAGTTAGGGATGTAGCCATCTAGGATGCGACCTCGATCAACTCTTGGCGGTGGCTAGTCAACTGAACCGCGATCGCTCCCGTGTAATCGGCAGAGATGACATGATTGCTCAACAGTAGGTCAGGCACCAGATCCCGCAATTTCTGGCTCAGAGCCTCAATGGTGTCAGCTTCGGTTGCCAAGCCTGGAACATCCTCACTGGTTGCTACCCAGACTGCCACTGCTTCATCCCAGAAGGCACTGACTTGATAAACTGCCGATTCCATACTTGTCTCCGCTTGAGAGTTGGCACTAGCCTATGCGATCGCACGTATTGCTCCTCCAGTTTAAAGCAGCGATCGCCTCGGTGCTGCTTGTGATTTTCGGATTGTGGGAATGGAGAACCATGATCTTGTGGAGTGGATTTTGAAGCGGCGATCGCTGTTTGACTCGCTGTATTGCTATGAG
>Ga0163148_10004502_pt1 | contig 14552 bp, 9 predicted proteins | sample OliLakLV19MP7P2_FD_148606 | JGI IMG/M metagenome (GOLD analysis project Ga0163148, IMG submission 148606) | Freshwater microbial mat bacterial communities from Lake Vanda, McMurdo Dry Valleys, Antarctica- Oligotrophic Lake LV.19.MP7.P2 | ecosystem: Environmental > Aquatic > Freshwater > Lake >...
GTTACACATATGAGGCACGTCCCTGTCTAATTGACGTCCTTGATCCCCTCCTTCTTTTTTGATAGTACGGTACTACTACTAGCTAGTACTAGTACTACTGGTAGCTAGTAGCTAGCTACTACTTTTCGCTAGCTGGTACAAGTAGTACACTTCCTTCTTTTTCGATCACTGGCCGGACAGAGTTCGGCAGTCCTGCGTCCGTGGGCAATACTGTACAATACCGCAAATTGATTTCTCTTGTTAGTGATCAAGAGTGCGTTTTCTGTTGATTCGGGCAACTGAGCTTCTTTATTGCAGGCTCGGGCAGCTGAGCTTCTTTATTATTCATTGCAACGGCGACAGGCAACATCCACAACAGAAAATCAATCCATCAATAGCAGAGAGCAATAGATCCATGCTGTACCGCAGTTTTCATACGGTGGAAGAAGACATCTCTCTACAGTATTCCCCACTCCTGAAACTCTTGAATCAAGAGTTACCGAGCATACCGCAGTTCAAGCTGAGGCATATTGAACTTCCTTCGATTCGGTCCATAAGAAGTACTTGTGGCTTCTTTATATCTGAAAAGGAATCCAGTATACGCTAGTAGATAAAAATATTATTTACCCGATATTCCAAAAAAAAGATATCACCCATCACCGGCTACGAATGTCATCACCACCACCACCACCAGAAGAAGCAGCAACAACAACATCAACATCAACAATGGAATATCAAGCGGGAACGTCCTCCTCCAACAACCAAAAACAAGATTTGAGTTTTTGTGTCTTGTGGTCACCACTGCCACCCATTACCTGGTTGATCCCCTTTATCGGCCATACCGGAATTGGTGACAGTCATGGGATTGCCTCTGATTTTCGAGGCCCGTACTTTGTTGGTGATGATGGCCGCATGGCATTTGGGGCTCCTACGCGTGCCCTAAAAATCGATATCGGTCAATTACCTGGAGGACCGGAACGATGGGACGAGGCCATTCGTGAAGCCAATGACATTTATAAAGAACGAATGCACAATATTTGCTGTGACAATTGTCATTCGCACGTCAGTAATGCGCTCAATCGCATGCCCATTCGAGCCGCCGTGTGTGGTAAATGGAATATGGTACGTCTCTGTTTCGAAGTATTCTTTCGGGCCCGATTTTTGTCTTGGTGGGCCGTGGTTTCCCAATTTGGGCCTTTTTTAGTAGTGGTGTTGATTTGGACGTTAGTCAAGAAGTTATAATGGAGAAATAAAGAATAGCTCATTATATTTTATTTCGTTTTATGTTATTTGACTCTACCACGCATGCATGCATTCCTCTATCCATCCGTACATCTTTCACACGCGCAGCAAAAAATCCTCGCAGCGTTACCTCTAATCTTTATCTTTCTTTGTAGTAGTATTTCCACAAGCTCCGCTGCTTGTCAATCGTGTGTCTTTTGGGCGGGAGCACACCGTCATCATCATCATTCATCATCCTCTTCGGTGGCGGCATCCACTTGGAGATTTGTACAACAACAATCGACGGCAGTCGTCGGCGGGACCCAAGGCTGGAAGCGATTGGCAGTGGACCGATTTTCTCGAGCCATTGCCACCAAGCCGCAAGCAGCAGCATTGGCGGTGGTTGCATGCGGAGTGACGACGTGTTATATCGTGCCCATGGCGATTTCACGGCAACAACAACAACAGAGGCATTATTACGGGCAACGTTATTATAAAACACAACATAGTCGACTGCCATCGTGGCTTCGTTCGGACGAAACCACCAATGCCAAAGAAGGCGAAAAAGAGGAGATTCCTGGAGACAATGGCGAAGGAAACGCCAGGGAGGAGGAAAAAGATGCAGATGTGGTATCTACGGGCATGATTTCGGCGCTTGGATTTTACAAGGCTGTCATCTCCCCCTTGCTCCCACCAGCATGTCGATTTCTACCCACTTGCTCTCAGTACGGAGTTCAAGCTATCCAGGAATTCGGACCTGGGAAAGGAAGTATCTTGATTGCTTGGCGGCTCATGAGATGTTCGCCCTTGGGAGGAAAAGGAATTGACTATCCAAAGTGGCCTCCTGTTCCCTTCAATTATGGAAGTTGGTCGTAAGGAATATTGAATTTGTTTTCTCTTTGAAATATGCCCGCGGATGTTTCGTCTCGATATGTCATGCATGTTGGCCTTTTGAGGTGCTGAGAAACAAATGGTATGAACTTTTAAAAAAAAACTAAAGTAAACTGGAATGCAAACTTTAGAGACAGGTTGACCCAAAGACATTTGCATAAGTCCTCTTGTGTGCCAATCTATTGTTGTGTTCTACGTAGCAGCAAAGCCTTTGTGTACAAATGACTCTGATCAACTTTGACAAAATGGAACAAAAATGATGCAACGTCTGCATAACCTACATCGCATTCTTGGGATAGCCATGGAGCAAATGTAAGTTGTGTCGGCACTTCCAGTCTATGTCTTTAGTGGATCCAGATGAAGAATCTGGTAGGTCTTTCTGGACTTGTCATGAATGCCGATGGCAATCTCACAGAACATGAGTTCAGTTGCGACGAATCAATTTTGCTAAGGATTGGTCCTGAATGGAGCAGCTGGTGTGAATTGCATAACAATTGTCTGACAGCTGCTCAAGTTGTATCACTTTGAACCCATTCAAATTGCATCACACCAAACTTCACCATTTAATTCTCACAATGTCTTGCTTTGTTATTTTTCATCCTTGATGTTGTTCATGTCCTTGAAGATCTCAACAATGTTCTTTCCTCATCATGTGCTCTCTCACTGACAACTTGTGTTTGCTTTTCTTTTTCTGCTCTTCTTGTCTCTGGGGCTTGTGTGCTACATTTGGGGGTAATAGCATGTCTCCCTGGGGCCATTCAAACTAGCTCAGCCTTTGACTTACTAGTGGTAACCATGGTGCAATTTGTTTTCCCTCTGGTCAGAACAGCATGTTGTTAGGTGTCTATCAAATTGCTTGCTTTGAGCTAGTCTCACACTGATGCCTGGTCCGTGCGTCGCAGGTTGAATAATTCAATTCATTCAGAACCGCAAACCCGGATAGCCTGGCAGGCGTCACTTCTATCCGTTAGCACCGTCATCGTCTCCCGACCTCTTTCCTCATCCTTGATTCCGTCACCATGCATGATGATTATTGGATACTTTAGTACCCTTCCCTTCTCCTTGCGCATAATTCAACAACAGCAAGATACTACCAGGTACTAGCTAGTACAAACGGGAAGAGACTCACCTAGCTACTAACTCACCTGCTGTAGCAAAAGAGCTGACAGCACAAGGGACAAGGCACCATCGACAACGAACAAAGAACGGTGATAAATGCATCTACTAGTCAAATAATAACAACAAAATCATGATTAGGGGAGTTTTTGCCGCACTTCTCGTAGCACTTTGCTATCAATTTTCGGTGTACAAAGTGGTTGCAAATCTGGCTTGGATAGGTGGCTTTTTGGCCTTGGTAATTATTTTTGTCAATTTCTACATTGGCAGTTCCTTGCGCAAGTGTTCACCACTCAACGAGCACCTCGCTTACGTCAACGAAGAAACACAATCCTCCGAATGTATCAAAGACCTCGACAAGGTCGCTAGTCCGGAAGGCCTGGGCGAGCTTTGGAAAGCCGAGATTGAGAATAACAATTTCACTTGCAAAGTCCTTCTCACGGGAGTCACGGGTTATGTCGGTCGAGCCTTTCTCTTTCAACTGTTGCGTGAAATTGCACGAGCCGAAGACAACAACAATGACGGCAACAACAACAAAAAGGTGCTGGAGCACAAGGTCTACGTCATGGCTCGGCCAAAGGCACGCAAGAATCTTACAGCGGCCCAGAGATTGGCAAGGATGAGGAATGAGGAAATGTTCGCTGCTGTTCAAAACCAGTGGGACAAGGTGGTTGTGGCTGCGGAATCAGGAGATCTTCAATCCGACAAATGCGGCATGTCTCAAGAAACGTTAGCAATGCTTTCCGATGCCAAAATAACACATGTTGTCCATTGTGCAGCAGATGTGAACTTCAACCGTCCTTTGGCGGATTCTGCAGGAATCAATATCTCCCCAGCCCTTCAGTTGCAATCCTTGTCGCTCACATGGCCCTCCTGCAAGAGATTTGTCCATTGCTCAACTGCTTTTGTCAACCCTGGCTGTGGGGCTCCTGATGCCCCCATGCCTGAAGAATTATTTCCGCTGGGAGAATACGATCCTCAAGAGCTTTATGATTCCATGCGCGGTGACCAAAAGCTGGCATCAGAGGCCTTTCATGAACTGGGCTTCCACAACAACTACGTGTTTACAAAGTGCGTTGCTGAGCACCTTGTGGCAAAAAATAACACACGAGCTGAGCTGAAAATTGTGAGACCGGCTATTGTAGGACCTGCGTGGGTTCTTCCAGAACCTGGGTGGAATGGCGACAAGCCATCGACAATCACCGCCTTATTCTTATTGTGGGGAACCAGAGTGATCCGATTCGCTCCACTGAATACTGAACCTACAGCCATGGTTCCCGTCGATGTTGTTGCGGTAGGCATTATGGATGCGATGATTGCTCCTTCACGTGTGCCGACTCCCGACACAGCAGAAAATCCACAAGCTGCGGATGATACACCCACAGAACCGTCTGTATGCATACGAAATCTCACGTGGTCGCACAAATCACCCTTCAAATTCATTGATGGCATCAGTATGACTAAGCGATGTATCCCCGTTGCTGTTTTGAAACACCACTTCACGGCGACGGAGGCGGCGGTTTCATTCGCGCTCGTAGACGCATCCACCAAATTCCCATTTTTGTACCACCCACTCCACAAATTTTTTAACCTTGGGCCACTGAAACTGCTACAGTTTACCTGTTGGGTTTTCAAAAAATCCGGTATCAGGACCATTCTGGACCAGCTACCCGTCGCCAAACTACTTAATTTTTCCGACATGCTGACTCTCTATCGGCCCTTTGTGTCTCGACCCCACTTTTTCGAAAGCTCCATCAATGTTCCAGCATCTCTCGACATGAATCAGTACTGCATCAGTCTCTTCATTGCTACTTATTCATTCTGGGCAACCCTGTTTCCGAACACAATAGAAGATCTGCACGTGTTAGAGCTGATGCCCAAGGGGCGCCGAGACTTATGGTGGGCCCTCACGCTTCCTTGTGGCGACTTTACTAATCGCCTCATTGGATATCTTGCATGTAAAATCATTCGGGCGACCTATGGGAGCTGCGAGGTTGACTTTGTCACACTATTCCATGCTGGAAGAACTTTGCTGAAACTAGAGGACACAATGGTGAATCAAAAGCACTGTGTTGTACTTGCACCGACACACCGGTCCCTGATGGATTTTATCCTTGCCAAGTACGTTGCCTTTTCCATGGTTGGTCTGGGCATTGATGTTCCGACTGTCTACGCAGAAAATGAGTTCGATGATCCAAAGCTCAGTGAAAAGATTGGAGCTACTAAGGCGGAATTTGATCGTCATGCGACTCTTGCTGCATTTTTGGAAGGCAGACCAAGTCCAGATGGGCGTATACAGAAACCCTCCACAAAATTTCTGAAGGCACTCGTGGATAGTCCTGGAGACCATGACTACACATTGATCCCGCTATGTATTGACTACGACCGAGTTGATATTGACAATGATGTTATGAAAGAAGCATTGAACTGCCACAGCGACTTGGGCCTTTGGGACCTCATTAAATTGTACTGGCAAATCCGAGCCAGCGGCAAGCTGCATCAGTCCTTTGGTAATGTGCGAATTTCGTTTGGTGTTCCAACGTCGGCCGAGAAAGGTTCGAACCTGGAAGAAGTCGCAGCCCATGTCCAAAAGGAGCACCTCAGGTTGACAACTGTGTCGGATGATCAACTAAGCGTCGCCGAGCGGCACTTAAAGATTCCTGCGGAGACACTACGAGCTGCCGTGGAACAGCTAGGCGTTCACGTCTGCGCCAACAAAACCAAAGACCCTATAGTGGATATGGAGAAAGACTCTGCCACCGATTTGTGGCGTCTCCACCTGCAGTGGATGTACCGTTTTGCTCCTTTCATGAGAAAATCTCACCCGAAGTGGGCCAAATGGCTCTCGACCACCGGGGATATTATTGCCCAACAACAAGAGGACACTCCTGAAAAGACAAATGAGATAGATGACGTGCTGACCATCCTGTGCTCGAAATTGGAAGACATTGACGCGTTGGCAAGACGCGCTCTTTTGGAGAAGGATCATGGATCGGGTGGTGTGACTCATGATAGCTTGGTGAAAGAGATGGCAAGGCTCGACAAGGAGACTCCAGGTACACTCATTTGTCCTTCTCTTTTGGAAGCAGCTGCCTCCTTTACATTAAAGTCCAGTTAGCCAGCACCAATCTGCGTCGCAACAATTTTGAAAGATACGTAAAACTCGCAAATGAAATGTGAGTGAGATTTCCAATAGATGCATACCTACAATCACAATACCAATTGAATAATCTAGCTAGTAACCGCTGGAAGATACATGTTTCTCAAACTATTATCATTTGGGGAGGCACTAGACTAACTAGCTAGAGTGCTATCTATCTATCTACCTTAGATTCAGATCTGTATTGATTTGAGCAGGTACTAGTACCTAGCCAGTACTAGTACTAGTAGCCAGCTAGCTAGCTAGGTAGCTAATAGTACAACGTAATTGTGACCTGAGAACTCTAGAGTAGGAGAACACGACGAGGTCTTCGGGCGACGGCCAGCCTCAACGTGCTACTACGTCGGCGTACTGTACAGTAGGCTACTGGCGCGTCATCGTTCCAAAAAAACTCCCACGCACAGCCAAACGCACAAGAATTTAAGTTGAGGATTCGAAGATTTGCAGCTGAGCGACAAGGTGAGAGGCGCTTTTGGTTGGTGGAAGGCGATCGTATTTTTCATTTTTGGACGAGCTATTGAATTAGTTCGGGAAATAGAGGTGCATGTCACAGAAAAAATAGAAGTATATTATTGAGAACACTCTACTAGCTGCTAACCAACTTAACAATGACGAGATCTCCACTTCTGGCGCTGTTATACCCCTTTATAATCGCTGCCTGCGCTGCACCAAAGTTCACGGACGCTTTCAGTGCTTTATCTCCTCCTCCTACCAATGGAGGTATCCCTCATCTCGAAGAATATCCGGATGTAGAGGGCAACCAAGTACAAAAGAATGGTGTCACCAAAGGAGGACGACCCCTTCCCTATGCATCGCCAACGACTGGTATAACATCATCGACAACCTATACAAACACTGCTACCACAGTAGCTCGTCCTGCCATTATCCTGAATACCAATGCTCGCAGCGTCTCGGAAGATTTGGTCCCCATTGCGGAATCCATATTTGGCAAGGAGTACGTGTACGTGACAACCTCGGAAGAAGAAGCCAAGCAAGCAGCGGCCAGTATGATGCAACAAAATATATCCATGGTGATACCCGTCGGAGGGGATGGTACCTTGTCGTCCCTGATTAACTTTTTGTGTAGCCATATACGAGAAACATTTCCGTTTCTAACTGTGGAGGAAGCCATGAAAGAGTTACCACTGGTGGCTTATCTTCCACTGGGAACGGGAAATGGAGTGGGATCTGTGGTGGGATCCGAGCTCATGTTTAATAATCAACCCACTTGGAAAATATTTGGCCAAAAGAGACGAAAGTTGCGGAATGTGGAAAACATTTTGAAATCCTTTCATGAGATTGCCCAACAAATGAATGAAAATCCAGATTACCTAAATACCGACTTGGCACCCGATGTGGTGGAGATTCCCATGATGGAGGTTTCCTATCCCGATTCCAAATTGCATGACGATACGCTTTGTTTCTTTGCGGGTGCAGGCTTTGATTCGCTCATGTTGCAAGACTTTCAAAGCGTCAAAAAATGGGCCATTCGCACCAAAATCTTGACCAAAACATTAAGTTCTGTGGCGGGCTATTGCGTTGCCTTGGTGGTCAAGACCTTACCCAAGTGTGTAACACGACAAGAACATAACATTCAAGTCCGTCTCACCACGCGTGATCCAGAAACGCTTTGGGTCGATCATCGAAGAGGAGATGTTGTGCAACAAGTGGGGCCTACATCATCGTCAGGTAGTAACAACAAAGATGGTGAAACACTATTGTATCAAGGTATGACAGGAATTCTAGCAGCAGGAACGTCACCTTTTTATGGTGGAGGTCTACGGCTTTTTCCTTTTGCACGAATGACCAAAGACAAGATGCATTTACGATTGGGACGGATCCATCCCCTGCGAGGATTTTTCAATATTCCACAGATTTTTGAAGGCTCCTTTCGTGATAAACGATCGTCCTCATTTGGTTGCATGGATTATATTGGAGGAGATTTTGATGTCTTCATTTCCACGACAGCCACAACCAGCGACTCGGAGGATGAAAGCGACAACAAGAATACCAAGGGATTTCCAGTGCAACATTCAGGAGAAAGTGTAGGATACTTTGAACGATTTCGTTTACGAGTGGTGAAGCAACCCGTTCGGTTTGTGACACTCATGAGAAAGAGAGTGGTAAATGAGGCTGCAGATGCATCCTACGGCGCCCCCTCGTCTTGAGATCATCGCCAAGCAAATATTCATTTGCGCCGCTACTGATCATCACGGCACATCTAGATTTACATATCTTTCCATGATTAATAAATAGGTTAAAAAAGACGACTACATTTCATTTTCATAATCAAGAATTCTGATATTGAAGACGTGTGGAGTGACATGATTGTGAGCAATCGTATAATTCCAAGGAATAAAAACAACCACACTCAACATTAGTATCAAGTTAGCAATTGTGTACCATGCACTTGATAACAATGAAAGTGACCATGTATTTCATGATGCCGTGACACTCTTTCAACAGTCTTTCAACTAAGTGTTGTATGGGGGGGGTGCAGCTTGGTGGGCTGAGTGTGGAAAGAAGTGCCATCTACTACTATACTAGTGGTCTAACTGGAAGCTAACTTGTACTAGTACTCAACAAATTGATTTTCAAAATCATCATTCGTGACTGCCGGTGATGAACGGATGGACCAGTCATTCACGCAGCTGACGTACTAATGTGGCATCAAGTCGGTTGCGTGATAATAATTATGTGGATTTTGGTTTTTGGATATCACGACCATGGTACTGCAAAGCCTGTTTCTTGTCTACTAGCTAGCTAGTAGCCAAGACAGCCAGGTCCTAGCAATACAAGAAACTTTCCAGCCCGACAGGAAGAAATATCATATAGCAGACAGACTTTTATATCTGATGATGAAAGGAATGCATCTTTTGTTCTTTGCAGCAACTTGTTGTTTGCTTCCACAGCTGATTGCATCTTTTTCGGATCTGACAAGAGCAAAACAGCGAACGGCCACGCGGTATTATTCCTTGGTAAAAGATTGCGAGTTTGACGATGATGGAAGACGCCAAATCTTTCGGCAGGTTGCAACGCATCTGTCACTGCCGCTAGTCATATCGCTTTTACCATTCACGCCAACCACTTTGACAACTGCCGCCCACGCTGCCGTCATGGATCCCAAACAAAACTTTGTGTTCAAAGAAGGCAAACAATTGAGCATGTCCGAGGCGGAATCGCGGCTGAAAGAAGGACGCAAAAGCATCCAATATCTCTTGGATCACTACGACGAAATTTGTCAAGGCGGTGGCGACAACGTCCGACGATATCTCGGGACTGTGGGAACCAGCTCTGGCATGTTCGGCATTCAAAAGGTCATGAACGTCTTGTCCGACAAGGCAGACGATTTTGTGGAATATACAGAACTTTCCAACGAAGTGATCAAGTCGATCAATCAAGCAGACGGAAGCGCCTATATGGCCATCTTTGTGACGACTAGTACATCACAAACACCCCCTTCCAAATACTTTGGAGATGCAAAAATTGAAATCAAACGATGTATAAAAGCATTGGACGAACTGGCAGCTCTCATTGATGTAAAACTTTAATGTAGTACAGTACAACCTGCGCCGCCTCGTGGCCCAAATGATAAAATAACTTGCATTTTGCTGGGCCGATTTGAGCCAGGAAGGGTATCGACAGAGGAAATAACTTTCATTTTACGCAACATGGAGCCCTGTCTCGTGTTTCATATCTGCTTATGGCAATTGTTCAATACTGAACTGGGCGCGATGCACCTGAAGTAAACTAGAGCCTTACTTGCGATGTGAGGAATGTTTTTGCCTTCATCATCTATGGCTGCAAGCTTTGGGTGGTAGCTAAATACAGTAGTCCCAATAAGTAATATTTGAGTTTGTTGGATGCATAGGATCTGGTCAGGTACATTGCAAACAATGTTGTCCAAGCCAACTGGAGCATGGCTACAATTACAGCAATGTGTCCAAGGTCAACAGCCAACTTTTTCTTGCTGCTTTCTGGGCCCAACGTTACCGCGAGGAACATCTTCGCGCCTGTTGGCAAGTCTAGCGACAAGTACCGCTGGCGTCATGAGCTAATAAGCTTTGCAATTACTTTCAACATTCCACTTCAAGCCGATCATCGACACAGGCAACGTCGTCCACATCAACAACGACAGGACCACCAGACGCCTCGTCGACTTCATCAATGACGTCTCCTTCGGCAACGAAGCTACCAGTGAGAATGCTGCCCCCGGTGGTGCTGCAGGTGACAGTCCTCTCGGTGGCGACGCTCCCGGCGACAGCGTTTCCCACACCGGTGAGACCGGTGGCATCTTTTGCATCTGATTCTTCGGTGCTGCCTTTTGAGTGTTCGGTGCCATCAGCACTGGGACCCACGTCCGTGTCGACGCGGCTTGCGGTCTGTGAGCCTCTTTCGTCTCCTTCAACATCTAGCTGCTCGGCTAAGAGTAGATTTGTTCGGAATGACTCAGAAATAGAGCTTTTGAACGGTCCATCGCGTTTCAAATCCCCCTTTTTCAAAGCGTGTGATAACTTTTCAATGAAGGAGTCTTCGCGGTCCTGGTAACGCAACATTCTGCTGACGCGCAATACATTCACTTTGTATTGAGTTGTCAGTTGAACGACAAGATTGAAAGCCAGGTAAAAAAGGCACCCGAAAAACACGATCAAGTTATGAGCTTGTGAAACTTGCGCTACCCAACACTGGCCTGAAGTTTCTGGGATGATTCCGGCATAAGCCAAAAATCCGTAGACGCTATCCAGAAGTGTGCAAAAGTTATGGATGGAATAAATTGTCACTGCGCCCAATTGAAAGACACCAATCGTAAAGGCAACCACCCACGCAGCGAAGTGCTTATGTCCATGCAATCGTAGATATTCTGGAATCTCAACAACTTCTGGGTCCTTCTCAAGAAAGAGTAGTATTAGCCGTCGCCAGCCCTTCTCGTAGACAAAACGCGCCCATCGAGTTATCCCAACCACGACCAGGAAGTACAAGGCAATGACAGCAACGCCCAGCAAGGCGGCTGTTGCCACATAAACTGTAACCGATTCCATTAAGAGGCGAGCTTTGATAAGGACAGCGCAGATCAAGGCATAAACTCCAAAGTGAGAAACAGCTTCCTCGTAGGTTGTACCAGATTCAAGTATCAATTCAACAATGGCCGATAGATCAACTGCCACAGCTGGCACGAAAACTAGGCCAACAATCACCAAGAGGAGGACAGCAAAAACACCAATGGCAAGACTGATCTCTCCAAGCAGAAAATGTTTGCCAAAAATGATGAAGTACCGACTACCCGGCGCAGCAACTTCAGGCTTGACTATCGATTCTTCTAGCTCGCTTTCTGTACCATCAACACCACCGGCATCAACTACCCCATATGAGACTGGGTCCACATGATCTTCATGGTAAGCTTTTCTAGCGCTGTCCATCGCTGTATTATGATAATCCAAGACCCACACTGAGCTCATTCGCGATATAGTGACAGCAGCAATACCACTGTAAAGCGCTGGACCTGGAACCCAAATGATTCTTATTGCGTACAATACTGTCTTTGCTTGACCAAATACGTATGGGCCACCCAAAAAGATGAACACAATAGCAATGACAAGGAGGAACTTGAGAATGTCATTGACTGTAAGCTTGTTCATGGCGTCAATCCAAATGAGCAACCTGCCCCGGTACGATGCAGGTAGCCACTTCGGCGGTAAACACCACAGGAAGAGAGTCATCAAACACCGCAAGTACGGCCAAACTCCAGCAAACAGCAATAACATAATAGCCATTTCATATCCGCCGTTGAGAAAGGTATTCCTGACGCCATCCGCGAAGTTGAATGCAAACATATCGTGGATGATGAAATCATCTCCAGCGAAATGCACATCCATGCTGATCGTGTAAGTGGTTAGGGTGTGTGCAATCGCGAATAGAATCATATCCGCAACAGTAATAATTGGAACCAAGTAGCGAGCATGGGTAGGAACGAGCTTGGTCCTGTACAGAGATTCCATGGTTTTATCCACGTACTCGTTGCATTCTCGCTCCCTATCCTCTATGCGGCACAAAAGCGTGTTCGCCTCTTCTGAAAGCTCGCTCTTCCGCTTTTTATTGTTGACATGAACGAAAAATCTCGCACCTGCGAAAGTCAGGAGGACAAGCATCCCAAAGCCAAAAAAGAAAACATCCAAGAAAAATGTGTTTGGGTTTCTACCATTCGAATCCGTTCTTTCGGGGGCCGACCCCACATCTAGGTCGAGGAATGGCCGGCTGAATGTTGCATTTGGGTCGTATTCTGGTGAATGAGGACACAGCAAGGGCGCATTCTCCAAAATTTGTTTGGTAATAGTTGCAACGAGAGGGGCACCCTTTGTTGTACCCGAGAGTCTCATTACGATCTCCCTTATTTGCTCATAAGAGCCTTGTGTGATATTGTAAAGCTGTTGAATTAGCTCAGGAAGATATGGGCTCGTGCAGTTCATACACTCTGTTTCTAGAACAATATCTTTGGTGCTCCATTCCAAGTCTTCAACGGCGATACCTGAATCGTAATCACGTGTCGCGTTCACTGGGTCCACTATCTCAGGCGGGATCAAAGCCAGCCAGCAGTAAGCATTCGTGATTGATTTGAGAGGGAAAGTCAGAAACGCCTCCTCTGGAACCAGCAACAGTACCCTCAAAAAGACATTGAAAGTGTCCAAACCAAAGCCAAACTGCATGTCGTTGTGAATATTCATCTCTTCTACTCACTCGCAAAAAAAGAGGGGCAATCTTTAGAACCACGGAAAGAATGGTTCACCGTCGAAATTCATGGCCCCTTACCGTCATCCGATACCTTTAGTACGAAGTTGGCGCCGAGCGTAAGAGGTCTGGACCCAGCACCAATAGTCATGTTGTGGTCCAAGAGATGGGTATCGTTGGGGTATACCAGTCTCAATGGCATACCAAGACTGTCCACGTTGACAATTGTGACATTGCTGACCTCGAAGAAGTAGCGGCCTACCAGATTCCCTACTTCGAATCCAGACGAAAAATTCGATCCCTCGTAGACATTTAATGCGCCTTCGACGCCCGATTGTTCCTCTGTCGCGCCTGCAATAAGACTATTGATCGACTCGACTCCTTCCGAAGTGAAGACAGCTTCTTCTAGATAATCGTACAGGTTCTGGAAAAGTGTGCCATACGTAGTTTCGCCCTCGCCAAGAAACAACGCTCGATAATCCATAAAACCATCCCAGATAGACGGATCTTCCACAATACACGCGAACGATGAGTTAGCTGTCAAAAGTTTGTATTGTTCTTGCATGATTTCGTTGACAATGTGGCGTACAGTGAAACCAAAATACGGGGTAATACCCGCAGCAATATTTTCTCCGTGCGTCTCAAAGATATCGTGACCAATTCCGTTTACCATGGATACAAGATCCTCCGAAAGATATCCCGTCGATACGTTGAGAGGCTCCATGTATCCCACTTTCACATCGAGAGCTTGCAATGAGATGCGCCGTGCCGTAGCCAATATACAAGGAATGGCCGTGTCAAAACCCTGAAGGATGGTCCACAATTGCAAGTTTCCCAGTTTCTCCAAATCTACTTGAAGGAACAACCTTGCCAGGACGTGTACGTCGGTCAAGTGCAGTATAACGGTCATACTTTCGGGTTTTAGCATTGGTTCTCCGGGGTAGTCACTGGCAGTCGTGACTGTGGCAAGTGCCTCTATGGTAAGTTGTGGCAAGTTCCACTCCGATTCCAGTTCGTACGGCCCCACCACTTGCAATATCTTGTCGAGCTGCTTTCGCGACAAGAGTGACTCCAAACCCTGGATGCGGACCGATTCCAGCGTAAGAATGTGTCCCATGCCGGAATCCAGAGTAACATTGTCCAAGGGGACGACAAGTACACCATCCTCGTCCAATAATAACAATTCTTTGATTTGATCTGGCTCTAGATTGCTTTTCAAATGCTCCAGTGTCGAATTCAATTCCCGCCAATCCAAGTATCGATATTGAGTATTGTTGGATTCGTCGTCATATTCTTGCTCTAGTACTGGTGGCATTGTTATTAGCTCATCGAATATGGGCGGTACTGTTGGAAGCTCCTCTTCCATTGCCAGGTACCGTTGCGATGCAGTAGCCATGATGATCTCAAGAGTGAGAATGGCCACGGCGATCACGCTCTCAAAGGATGACCTAGACAGGGTGGG
>Ga0163148_10004504_pt1 | contig 14550 bp, 13 predicted proteins | sample OliLakLV19MP7P2_FD_148606 | JGI IMG/M metagenome (GOLD analysis project Ga0163148, IMG submission 148606) | Freshwater microbial mat bacterial communities from Lake Vanda, McMurdo Dry Valleys, Antarctica- Oligotrophic Lake LV.19.MP7.P2 | ecosystem: Environmental > Aquatic > Freshwater > Lake >...
AGAAAACCTAGAGTAAATATTGGCGTGGCAAAAGCCACGCCAATATTATTAATAACTGATTCTTACATCGTCTAACCAAACCTGTCCTAATGCATTGCCAGCATTAAAGGTAAACAATAAATTATTATCCGAAACAGTCGGAGTAAACTCATAAGTTACGTATTTCCAAGTATTATTTAAACTTGTTGTAATGTTACTTAGTTCGGAGAAACTTCCATAATTCTTTTGAATCACAGTTTGGATGTTCCTTGTATTAGATGCTTTAGCCCAGAAAGAAATAGTATATTTTGTGTTAGCAACAAGAGATACATTATGTTGTCTAAACTGTATATGCCAATAAGTTCCATTTGTTCGTGTAATATTTAGTCTAGCCGAAGATGTTCCCACTTTATAAGTTGAAGTACTTTTAGAAACTGTTCCACCAGCCGATGAAGATTTTACTTCAAAAATCCAGGGTGTTTGCCAATTAGTTCCTTCAAAAGAGGTATTAACTAAAATGTTAGTTAGCGGTACAACTGAATAAGGCAACATTTTTGCAAATAGTGGATCACTAGTTGTGCTTAATACGTCTAAAGTTTCTGTATCTACTACTTTATTAAATTGCCATATTAAATATCCACTCACTCCATTTACAAATGAAGCATTCATTTTTGCATCTAATCTATTTGCCCTAGTTGTTCTTGTTGTTGAGTCGGTTGCACCCATACCGGACTCACCCATAACAAAGGGTTTATTTAATATTTGCATTGATTGAGCAATCGAACATGCTATTTTTGATTGATATGTTTGTAAACAAAATGATGATGTTGGATTTGGTAATGTTATACCATCGGATGAACCCGGTAGAGGATCTGTTTCTGAGCCCCAATATGCCCAGTCGTGACCTTCAGTAAAATCAATATTTGAATTACTGTAAACATCAATAAAATCTTGACCACTTGCACCTGAAGCTCCATTACTTTGGGTACCAACGGTTAGTAAATGGTTAGTATCTATGGCCTTTATCAAAGTTCCCATGTCAGCTGCAAAATCTACTAAAACTGATTTACCCTGAGTGTTTTTCTTTGAAGTATCTGCTTCGTTAATCATTGTCCAACCCAATACTGCTGGTTCGTTTTTATACCTATCAACAATTATTTGAGCATAATCTCTAAAGGATAATTGATCTGTACCGTATGGAACTTTGTACCCATCTGTGTACCAAGTGTCATTATTGTACTGCCACTTCGCCTGTGAGCCTCCAGTACAATGTGCTTGTCCATTCTCAAGTACAGGCATAACTTTAATATCATTTGCTTTGGCAATATTTATTACTTTATCAATCCCACTAAAGTCAGTTGCACCATTTGTATATTTTTGAAATGCCCAGAATCTTAATACTGTTCCACCTGAGTTAGTCTTCATGTATTTAATTGCATCATCAAGTTCGGTGTCTGTAAATCTTGCCCAACTTGCACATTTATAGTTATCAGTTGCGGCAGCATCAAAAAGATTAAATCCCACAAATTTAAATTGTTTTCCATCCATGTAGAATTTAGTTCCAGTTCTTGAAACGTAACCACTTAATGCATGTACCTTATTTGTTGTAATTAGTGGGGAAAATATTAATGGAGAGAGGACTGTGACGACTAAAAGAATTACGTGAAGAAGTGATTTCTGTAGCTTCATTTGTTTCGGTAAAATGTAATATATCTAGACTAAATAAATCACCAAAATAAGTCAACCCTTAAATAATCAATATATACCTACATTATCACGTACATAATGTTAAAATAGCTGCATGAACAAATCAGATATATCAAAATTCAGACTTAAAAATCATCATTTAATTGGTATAAGGTACAAAACTGTTGAAGAAGCTGTCACAGCTTTAGGAGCAGTCCAGGCCCAGGAATACGAAGGGGGACTTTCTACTATCGCTTTGAGAGTAAAGGATTGTACTTACGCAGATATAGAGAAAGCTATTGAAGAAAAGAAAATTTTAAGGACTTGGCCAATGCGAGGAACCTTACATTTTGTACCTGCAAAAGATGCAAAATGGATGTTAAAACATTTAACTCCTAGAATAATTCAAAGAACTGCAAGTATTTTTAGAAAAAATGACTTAAATGAGGCTATATTTGCTAGAAGTGCAGAGATTCTTAAAAAAGCACTTTATGGAGGAAAGCTACTAACAAGATCAGAAATGTATTTATCTCTTGTGAATAAAGGAGTTGCTACAAAAGGCATGAGAGGAGTATTAATTCTTGGGCAATTAGCTATGGAAGGCTTGATTTGCTTTGGGAATAAAAAAGGTAAGCAACAGACTTTTACATTATTAGATGATTGGATTACAGACTCGAATGACTATAGTAAAGAAGAAGGTCTGTCTTTACTTGCTAAAAGATTTTTTACTAGTCACGGACCTTCAACAGTTAAGGATTTTGCTTGGTGGACGGGAACTACACTAGAAGATGCAACCTTAGCTCTTGATTCTATAAAAAAAGATTATGAAGAGGAAATAATTGAAGGAAAATCTTATTATTTTGTAAAGCCTAAAGCTACTAAAGAAGAAGAATCTGCCCACTTACTTCAAGGTTACGACGAATATACAATAGCGTATCGGGATAATTCAGGAGTAATTATTGATGCTGAATATTTAAAAAAATTTGATGAACCTAATATATTTATTTCTATGTTTATTATTAATGGGAAAATTGCGGGAACTTGGAAAAAAACCATTAATCCACATAATGTAATTATTCATACTAGACCATTTTATAAGTTATCTGAGCGGGAAATAGTTTTGCTTAAAGCAGCAGCAGATGAATATGGTAGGTTCTTGGGTTTACCTGTTGTATTTATATAATTTAAGGCATAAAAAAAGGAGCCTTTCGGCTCCTTTGGTCAATACTGCAGTAAATTATGCAGCCATTGGCATGTCAGTTTCATCTTGAGTAGATTCATCTGAAGCTTCATCAGCTCCATTATCTTCAACAAGTTTAATATTAACAGCGCTTTCTCCTTTTTGTCCTAATTCGATTGAGAATTCAAATTTGTCTCCTTCTCTAACTCCTCTTTCTCTTAGAGCAGCAGGCAGATTATTGTTGTGGTAGAAAACATCTTTTCCTAATTCATCACATTTAATAAATCCAAATCCTTTCTCCATCACTTTCTTCACAGTTCCTGTGTAAGTCTTTTCCATAGTACGTACATAAAAAAATAAATGCCTTTTTAACGGGCATATTAGTATAGCATACTAAACACTTATATTATATAGAGAGCAATTGAATTATACAATTTCTCTCTATCAGTAATTTAGGTATAATCCATAAGCATATATTTAAATTCCTAAAAATGAAGAACATATTTAAGATACTAAAACTATCAAAACCGTTACATAAGTTAATGATTTTAATTATTGTAATCTCAGTAATTGGTGCAGCCTTTGAAATAGTGACGCCATTACTATCCGGTCAAATCCTTGACGAAGTAGTTAAACAGTCAGGTAATACAAATAAAGAAACCAGGAGATTAATTACACTTCTTGCGATTTCACTGTTTTCTACTATCATCTATTTAATTGCTAGAACCTTAACTCAAAGATTAGGGGATCATTTAGCAGGTAAATTTAGGAAATATTTGACTGAAGTTTTTTATAACAAAGCTTTAACATTACCTCAATCTTATTACGATTCCGAAGTCTCAGGAAAAATAATCAATCAACTAAATAGAGGAATTGCTTCAATGCAAGCATTTATTGGAATGTCCACTAATTATATTATTCCTACTTTTTTGCAGGCGATACTAGTTATAGCAATACTTACATATTTTAATCCAGCAATAGGAGCTTTGATGATTGTAATATTCCCAATCTATTTGGCTATCAGCTCAATGTCTACCCGAAGATGGGGGAAAAAGGAAGAAAAGAAAAATGTAATTGAAGATAGAACAAGAGGAAGAATTCAAGAAGCAATAACAAATATAAAGCTTGTAAAAGGTTTTACAAATGAAGTAAACGAATTTGACATAGTATCAAATAATTTGAGTGATATTAACGCAATTTATAAAAAACAAAGTAATGAATTCCATATTTTTGATTTTAGTCGAGAGTTTGTTTTATACATGATTTTGTTTGCAACCAGCCTAATAATTTTTTATAACGCATTTGAAGGAATTATTACTATAGGTAGTGTAATTATTCTAATTCAACTAGTAGATAGGGCAAGAATGCCATTATTTGGTATGTCCATGATACTGGGGCAAATTCAAATGGCGGAATCGGGATCAAAAGAATTTTTTGAGATTTTAGATCTTAAGTCTACCGAAAACTATAAAGATGATAACAAGGTTGAACTGATAAAAGATCCCAGTATTGAATTTAAAAATGTAACTTTCCAATACGGAGAAACAGCAAGCGTTTTGGAGGATGTATCCTTTAAAATTCACAAAAATGAAATGGTGGCATTAGTTGGTCCAAGTGGTGCAGGAAAATCAACTATTGTTAATTTGATTTTAAAATTTTACGAACCAAATGCAGGAACAATTTTAATGAATGATAAAGATTATTCAAAGGCAACTCATAACTTTGTAAGAAAAAATATTGCTCTGGTATTTCAGGAAAATGAATTATTCTCTTCAACAATAAAAGAGAACGTGGCATACGGCTCAGAACTAAAAGACGAGAAAGTGATAGAGGCTTTAAAAAAAGCAAATGCTTGGGAATTTGTTTCAAAATTAGAAAAATCTATAGATACCGCGGTAGGGGAGAGAGGAGTTAGATTATCTGGTGGGCAAAGACAAAGAATTCAAATTGCCAGAGCTATTTATAAAGATGCTCCAATTTTAATATTAGATGAAGCAACATCTAGTTTAGATGCAAAATCTGAGAGTGAAGTTAGCGAAGCTATCGATAATTTAGTTAAGGATAGAATGGTAATTATTATTGCACATAGGTTTTCTACAATTCAAAATGCAAATAGGATTATTGTATTAAATGATAAAAAGGTAGAAGCAATCGGTACACCTCATGAACTTTCAACTCAATCTGGTATTTACTCCGATTTATTACAATATCAAATAGAAGGTAATAAAAAATTACTAAAGAAGTTTGAAATTTATTAATACAAAAACCGGTCGGTTAAACCCTCTACTTGTAGAGGGTTAGTCTGAATCAATAGTTAGCCTTCGATTACCTCTTGAGATACTTGGATCTCTATAGGCAACTCAACTTCGATTTTGTTTTCTGTAGTGATGTACAAGGTTGCCTTTATAACTGTTTCGGTTGCAACCCTTTGCAAATTTGATGAAGATATCCCTACCTGATCTTGCTTGTCACCTAACTGGATTTCCTGAAACCAGATGCAGCGATTGGTTGCAAGGAAGGTGACTCTGTAGGCAATAGTTGTATCCAAAGGTAGATCACTAACTAGCCGAACTCCTAATGTAACCCTCTTTTGGGTTATCACACTAGGGGCAGCCATATAAAGGGTAAAGCCTTTTTCCTCATTTCGTACAGAGGCGACAGTAATTCCTTCAGTTTGCTCTCCGTTTAGCGCACGAGCAAAATCGAGCGCCTGGTTTGACGGGTTAACGAAAACTCTAATTAACTGAGTCACCGATACTCCAGCTCGTACAAACGTTAACACTGCAGCGAATTCTGACTGCTCAGTACGTTCAATGTTGGGATCTAGTCTCAGAACTGCTTTGCCATGCTTTACGGTGGCTTTTACAGCTGAGCTGCCAAAAATACTGTAGCAGTAAAGACGGAACACGTCTCCTTCTAAAAGCTCAGCTGAGACGATTTCATCTGCTATGGTTATTGTTGATCCGGTTCTACTTTCTATCACCCACTCATAAAGCTCTCCTTCTGTGAGTGTGAGGGTGGTTGAATACAAAGAGATCATCTGCCGATATACAACTTTAGCAACTTCAGCCAAATTACGTTTGAGATCTCCATTAACTAATGCCATCAATTCACTGGCACTTGAGAATGTTAATTCCTTTGCAAGTTGAGCCTGAGCCCCTCTTGCCCGTTCGAGAAGTTGTTGGTTGGGAAGGTTTTGGCATTTGTTCCTCTTTTGATATTATCGAGAGACAGAGATTATATCGAAGTTGTAAAAGAGCCTCCTTTCGCGCTTCAGACAAATTATTATATCAGTTTATTTTTTGAATGTATATGAGTATTAAACTTTAATTAAAGTAATGCAGTACTTTTGTAGAGATTTAATTCATAGACAGTACCTATCCTTTTTTATATAATTCTTTGTTATTTGACAGAGAGAGTAAGTGAAAATTTTCATGAAAGGAGGTCAAATGCTTACTTTACAGCTCCCAGAAACTTCATACAAGCTTGTAGTGCAGGATAGTACTCTAATGTACATTCGTGCAGTAGAGGTCTTGATTGGTGGAATACGGCATCAATTGAATCAGTGCGAAAAAAGAATCCTTCCACTTTTTGCTGGAGAGGATTCCGATGACATGGAACGAGTAAATTTGTTGCGCTTAATGGGTGCGATAAAGTACATCGAACGGTGTCGAACTGAAAATTTGCAAACAAGTATCCTACACGAGATTCGACTACATTTGTCGCCTGAAAGAAATGGATGGCACACTATGTTTGAAGTAAGAATCGTGTTGGGGGAAGCACAAATCCACGTTTGTAATCCATCGTGGTCTGTGAATGCTATGCACCGCATGATGAGTATCGAAGTTTAGGTGACTTACAAACTCTCTCTGTCAGTCACTATATATCTGCATTAATACATTGCCCCCGACTTTTAAAATACCTTAAAAGTATTTTATATATATCCATATCAAATCTAAAATTCTCTGAAAATTCCTTGAACACCTCATCCTCTAAACTGGATTTAACAAATCCCCATTTATTAAAAGCTAAACTTTCAACCTTATCACCATTTTCCTCTTTAATTTGAATTTCGGAATCTGAAGGCCAGTTTGCTATACGGATGTTTTCGAACGCATTATTAAAAGTTGTGTTGTAATCTTCTATAGAGATTTTGCTAATGCAAGCTCCTGTACAGTTACCTAACTGGTAAGCAAAGCAAGCATGGTTAGTTTTTTCTAGACCCATAAGTTTAGGACAGAGTTTATATTTTTTTGAAACATCTTGCAGCTTATCTACCAAGTCCCTTCTACTTTTAAAAACACCTACTAAATTTTCTAATTTATCGATTTCCAAATTGTTATCATTATTAATTCTCAAATTAATGTAACCATTACCATCGATAAATTGTTCAAGTTTAATTAAGTCATTGTTGCGTCTTAACATTCTGTTATATAAAGGCTGATATTTTTTAACCAAGATTGATTCACGAATATAGGCTCCAAGTACTCCGGCTGTTTCTATTGTTTCAATTCTTTTAAGGTTTTGATTGATTTTTAAATCTTTTGAATTTGTTAAATCCTGATAAAAATGTTCATTAATTCTTCTCCGTAAATTTTTGCTCATTCCAACGTAAATTGGGTAATCGGTTTCATCATAAAAAATATACACACCTGGAGACTCAGGTATTTCCTTTGAGTTAAATTTAATTAGTTCAGTAGGAATTGCAGCTTGTTTAATTGATTTATTAAAAGCACTAAGGAATACTTCCGACCCATGCTCAGATAGTGCAATATAAAAAAAGTTTTTGATAACATCGGTGTCGTAACTGCCTCGATGTCTTTCACCATCAGAGAAATTTATTCTTTCAATAATACTGTCTAATTTATGTGATTTGTATTTTGGATAAAGATTTCTTGATAGCTTTACTGTACAACAATAATTCCAATTCACTTCAAAACCGTATTTTTTTAATTCTTGTTTTATAAAAGAATAATCAAATCTGGCATTATGAGCGATAATTATTCCATCTGTCAAAAAGTCATGCAAATCTTGTGCAATATCTTCAAAGTATGGCGCGGTTTCTAGCTCTTCATTTTTTATATTCGTTAATCTCAAAATAAATGGATTGGGTCTGAATCCAGGGTTTATAAGGGTGTGAAAGGTCTTAATTACTTGTCCATCTTTCACTTTGCTTATGTAAATTTCTATGACTCTATCAACTTTAGAGTTCATTCCTGTAGTTTCAATATCCAAAAAATTCAAGATATTATTTTTGTAGTTTGTCATCTAGTACAGTCTACACCCATTCTTACATTTTGAAAACTGTATTTGATCTTGTCCGATAATAGTTTGCGCCATAATATAATTATCAAAAATACATACTCTAGGATATCCTATAGTTAATGATAGTAGGTTTTGTTACACAAGAAGTTAATTTTAATTTATACTTACAAAGTATTAATTATTACTTAAAATTTCCAATGAATATATAATAAGAAAACTTATAAATATTTTTAATTTTAATAATAATTTTATGTCTAAAAAAGATAAAGGTAACCAAGTAAAGGAAAAGCCAGTTAAACCAATGAGTGAAAAAATGGCTAAGCAATTAAGAAAAGAAAAAAAGGCTGCGAAAGAAGCTAGAAAATAATAAGATTCTCCCAAAGAGCACTAGCAGTGCTCTTTTTGATAAAGACAGATCTATTCACTAATAATCTTCCATTTTGGGTTAAACAGGATGTTCAAAATCTTTAAATAAAGCATAGCTTCCTTAAGTAGAAAAACCACTCCATAAATGATATAATCCTTATATACGCAATTGTGCGTGCACATTTACAATTCAACGAGGGGAAGATGGACACTCAAACGCATTTCTTCGGTCTATGGAATTGCCCAAATTGTGGTAGAACTCCACTAATTAGTGAACAACTTCATTGCCCTTCGTGTGGTAAAGATATACCGTTAAAAGAAGACGGCTATCCCGAAACACGTATGCCTAATGAGAGCGAAATTTCGAAGTACGAAATTAGCAATGCTGGGATAATTGGGCGAATTGAACGGCGCGAAGGAGTCTGGGAATGTCGCTTTTGTCAGGGTGTTCATCCTGATGAGGACGGATTTTGCGCTAAGTGCGGAGCTTCTAAAGCGGGAGTTGCAAAAGACGCAGAAGTTGAGAAAGAAACTACCAGCACTTACGTTACAAGAGATTCAAGCGATGCAAAAGAGGACGAACCTGCAGAAGAGCCAAAATGGACTCCTGCTGAGGAGTCATATTTAAGCCCTGCATTTAAGAGCAAACCAAAATTTAGCCTACCTACAATCAACCTTCCTCAACTGCTAATATCTTTAGTTGTGGGGTTGGCTATATTGGTGGGAGGGATATGGGGCTACCGCGAATTTATGGTCAGGCAAACTTTGCCGGCGACTATTCAGTCGGTATCCTGGTCTAGGACAATGCCAGTTGAAATTTTCACTTGGGTAAGTGATAACAATCAATCTGGCTGCCCTTCTGGCAGTCGTGAATGTACGAGCGGACGTGAGGTAGTAGGGAGTGAGCGCTATCAATCTGGTTCACATCAAGAACCCATTTACAGTTCAAGAAGCGTTCCGGATGGTGAAACCTGCACTACGAGTCAAAATCCTGACGGATCTTACACTCGATCTTGCTCGCCAAAAACCCGCACAGAGACTTACATAAGTAGTTACGATACAGTTCCTGATTATTCATATCGGGATGTATATGGGACGGTTTACCGTTTCGAAGTTCAGCAATGGATTTTTAGCCGCAACCTGACAACTTCAGGGGACAATTGGGAACCATTCTGGTACAACGACTACGTGCTTGGTCGCGATAGCGAACCAGAACGGCTTTCAGGCAACAACTCAGAAAGTTATAGCATTGTGCTGGTCACTGCCGATGGGGAAACCCATAGATGGAGCAGTGGCAACGAAGCCGAATGGAAAGCTTTCCAAAGTGGCGCTGCGTTGTTTGAGGTAATACTCAATGGTAACGGCAGATTAATCTCTGCTGGGCGCCAACTCGTTGAAGAATAAAAATCCTGCCCCGAAGGGGGCAGAACCAATTAAAATATAGAATAATAATAAGATTTAGTATATTATCCATAAGCAATAATATTAATAATATGGAACACAAGGAAGTAATTGTAAGATTTGATAAAGTAAGCTTTAAGTATGGCGATAAGGTCATACTAAACGAGGCTACCTTTTCTGTGCGTAAAAAAGCTAAAATGACTATTATGGGACAAAATGGAGCAGGGAAAAGTACCATATTTAAAATGATAATGGGTGCTTTAAAACCAGATAAAGGCAATATTTTTATAAATGAAAGTTTAAAAATAGGGATTGCTGAGCAAATGGTTCCAAGGCATAAATTAGAATTAACAATATTGGAGTATTTTGAATCAGCATTTAAAGATAAGTATTACGGAATCGAAAAGAAAATTCATGAATTATTGGACGTTGTACACTTAGAGGTTCCTTTAGATAAACTTGTAAAAGACCTGTCAGGAGGTCAAAAGTCTCGACTTTTACTAGCTTATGCGCTAATCCAAGATCCAGACATATTACTACTAGACGAACCTACTAACAATTTAGATATTGTAGGTATTAGTCATTTAATATTGTTTTTAATGGAGTATAAAAAAACAGTAATTGTAATTTCCCACGATGCTGATTTCCTAAATAGTTTTACAGATGGAGTTTTAAATTTAGATGTTCACACTCATAAAGTAGATCAGTTTGTAGGAGACTATTACAGCGTAGTAGAGGAGATTGCAGCAGAAATTGAAAGGCAAAGACTTGTTAACTCAAGAATTGAAAAAAGTATAAAAGACAGATTTGAAAAGGTTAATAAATTAGGTGGTAAAAGTGTTGCAATGCGCAAACTAGCTAATAAAGTTAGAACGGACATTCAAGAAGATAGAGAATCAATGGTGGACGTTAGAAAGGAAGATAAAACTATTCCAGAATTTAATATTCCAACTCAACATACACCTGGCGAAGTAATGTTTTTAAACTCCGTTGAAATATTAAAAGATCATAAGCCAGTCACTAAAAATGTAGAATACCATCTATTTAGAGGTGATAGATTAATTATAAAAGGGCCAAATGGAATTGGTAAATCGACTTTATTAAAATCTATACTCGCAGGTAAAGGAGTAAAAATGGGAGAAAACGTAAGAGTCGGCTATTACAGTCAAGACTTTTCTGAACTTGATTTTAATGATACTGCATTTAATTCTATGGTAAGTGTTATGCCAGAAATGGATAAAAGTAAAATTTTTGCAGCTGCAGGAAGATTTATGCTGTCTGGCGAAATGCTAGAAAACAAAGTGGAATCATTATCTGATGGTCAAAAAGGTTTACTTTGCTATGCAAGGTTTATGCTTCAAGAACCAGGAATTTTAATAATGGACGAACCAAGTAATCACATTAATTTTAGGCATTTACCAGTAATTGCAAAAGCAATAAATGAATATAAAGGTGTACTAATAATCGTTAGTCACAACGAAGAGTTCATTTCTCAAATAAAAATACAACAAGAATTAGACTTAGAAGCAATTTAATAATTGGTTTCGTGATTTGTTCATCTTTAAAATCCTTCCTAAATCTTTAAAAATACTGATAACCATCTTAGAATTAACTGCAGTTTACTTTATTAAATAATTTTTATCGTTTGTGTCGCTACAATATATTGACCATGTACTTACGGCTATTAATTTATATGACTTTTAAATATATTCAGTATATAATCACCTAGGCAGTTATGCTCATTAACAAGCTACGATAAGGGGATTCAAATGTCTAACAATGATGTTAGTCCGGATGTAGTTAACAGAATAATGTCATTATGGCGGCAAAACGCTACAATATGGCAACTAAATATGTTCAGCTTTCCCCGCACCATTAATAAAGGCTTCGGTACCACAGAAAATTCCACAGAAGAGGAGTTAATTTTCCTCGCAAGTGTGTCCAAAATTGTAATTCTGTTGGAACTAGCACATGCTCTAGAAATTATGGGCATACAGGAAATTCCAATGACTTACAATATGCTCCAGGAAGCCAAGGAGCGAGATGGTAAATGGGTTAGAGCTCATCCAGAGCTTTATGCTCAAGCGGCCATTCCGCTAACTGAGGTTTTCAGAGCTGTAGCCACAACTTCTAATAATTCTTTTACCCGCGAAGTAAAAGAATTAAGAATGAAGCATATTGGGCAAGAAGCTTTAGCTGATAACTATAGAGCTATGGCTCCAGGCTATGAGATGCTAGAGACAACTGAGGGAAATCGCCATTGGGTTCAATCAGGGCCTAATACGGGCTATATATCAAAAATGGCGAACTTGCTTGAATTATTGGTGTTACGATATCAACATGACACAGTAAGTGAGTACGAAGCTATTCTCGTTGAATGTTTAATGAATAACCCCTACGACTTTGGCTTTTGCTTTACTCACAGCGAGTTAGGGCAGAGTCTAATTAGGAAAGGTTATAGAATCTTCGAGAAAACGGGATATTATCCCGGTGTGACGTGGGTAAGCGCTTTAGCAGAGCAGGACTATCCTGTACTGCTTGTACTTGCAACAGTGGTTACCATCCTTTCACCTGAAGGGGAAGTTAAGACCTTCTGGATGTACCATAATATTGAGGTACCAGTCCCTTGGGAAACCATTGTAGAAAATGGAATAACCTTTCCTAATGAGGAAGGAAAATGGTACAAGCGTTACATAAGCAGAATCATCGGGAAACTCAGACGCAACTTCCGAAAGGAAATTACGAGAAAGGTTTCAAAAGCATTAAATCTTTAATCGTAGTTTATGGTGGACGTTTTCATAATGTCCACCAAAAAGTTTCTTCACATAATTATTACAAACCTTTTATATGCTGTTTACCTAAGTATCTTAATATATTGGTATTACTTATTAGGATTTTTAAGTATGCAACTTAAAAGTTTACACGATTTATTTGTATTACAAATTAAAGATTTATACAGTGCAGAAAATCAGTTAATTAAAGCACTACCTAAAATGATAAAAAAAGCTCAAACGACTGCCTTAAAAAAAGGTTTCTTAAAGCATCTAGAGCAAACTAAAGAACATGTAAACAGATTAGATGAAATCGCAGATAATCTTGAAATTAACCCTAAAGGTCATGTATGCCAAGCAATGAAAGGTTTGTTAGAGGAAGGAATAGAGATTATTGAATGTAAAGGTGATCCTAGTGTAATTGATGCAGGATTAATAGCCGCTGCACAAAGAGTTGAACATTACGAGATAGCAGCATATGGAACTGTTATAGAATTTGCAAAACTTATGAACCATAGGTCCGAGCTAGCTCTTTTAAATTTAACATTAGAAGAAGAAAAGCAAACCGACCTAGATTTAAGTAAAGTTGCCACAACAGAAGTTAATATTAATGCATTTGAGTCAAATAAGGTTATGGATACAGAAAATAATTAATTCCTAAATATATAGAAATTAACTTAAAATTCATAAGTTAAACATACAATTGTTAATTACTTATAATTAATCGCATATGAATATTTCAATTTTTCTTGCACATGGCTTGTACATAATCTTATTTTTTGGACTTGGATTCTTTATGGGCCGTATAAGTTTAAAAAATATTAAAATTCTTCGAAAGTTTTTAAAAAAAGATAATTAAATTAATAATTATTAAAGTTTTTCTCTTCTAGATATAAACTTGTTACCTCTTAAGTAGAACCTTAAAGGTAAAGTTGTAGCTTTAGAAATTCCTATTCTAGGAGTTGTAATAATATCGCTTTCCAAAATACTAATACCTTTAATGATTTGAAGTTCAGATGTATGTGCGGTTAAATCTAAAGCATTTTGAATTCTGTTTATCTTAAGTGCTTGGCATAACCTACCTGGTCCGTTAGCAATATTAAGGCCATCGTTTTGTCTATACTCTCTCATAAAATTTTTACCGGCTAATGGCTCGATTGCCCTAATAAGAACACATCCCGGCACATTCAAATCATCACAAACAACATTCAAGCAAAAATACTTGTGAATGCTGTATATATAACTGTAACCTGCTTCGCCAAATAGTACTTTATTTCTTGGAGTCATACCTGCATAAGAATGTGCTGCAGGATCTATAAAGGGAAGATAACTTTCAGTTTCCACAATTTTACCGATTAAATTTTTACCATCAATTTTTCTAACTAAATACTTTCCTAATAACTCTTTACCTACAATTTGAGATTGTCTTATAAAAAAATCTCTAGGTAAAGTAGTCATTAATTATAAGCTAGTTATAGTTTGGATTACTTCTATAATTGATGAAACTATTGTTGGTTCACTATTTGATTCCTCAGTTTCATTTTGTGTGCCTTCTGGTGTAGGTAAAGTTTCTTCTACAATTTCGACTACTTCAGGAATGGGTACTATTTCTGGAATTGGTACAATAACCTCTGATTCATTATTTGGTACTGGAGCTTGTTCAGGATTTTGATTTGTTGATTGCGTAGGTTGATTAGCATTTGGGAAAACAGCTATGTTATTAGTTTGTTGCTCAAGTACTTGTGGAACAGAAGTTACTACAACATTTTTTTGATTGGCAAATGGAAATGCCCAAGCATTATTGTATTCTGTTTTATATTTTGATACATCGATAGGCGATACTTCGGTGTTAAAGATAGCAACCCCAAAAAAGGTACCTACAAATGTTATAGCTGTTATAAA
>Ga0163148_10004506_pt1 | contig 14547 bp, 14 predicted proteins | sample OliLakLV19MP7P2_FD_148606 | JGI IMG/M metagenome (GOLD analysis project Ga0163148, IMG submission 148606) | Freshwater microbial mat bacterial communities from Lake Vanda, McMurdo Dry Valleys, Antarctica- Oligotrophic Lake LV.19.MP7.P2 | ecosystem: Environmental > Aquatic > Freshwater > Lake >...
AACTATCGCGCCATTGAGCGATAACCCTCTCGTCAGTCTACCGGCCGTGCCGGCATGACGACCGGCCCAACCCGCCGGTGAGACCGCGACGAGCGCCGGCTCGTACACCACGTTCAGGGACACGACCTCAGTTCCGGCGCTGTCATCTTCGGTAATAAGCTGAAGAGAGGGTGTCAGCGCAATATCTCGATGAAACTGCCACCGATAAAACACCTCGCTCACGGTCTGCGTGCCACGCGTAGGATCGTTTGGTTCCAGCCAGACAAGACCGGTGCCGGCCTGATCATGCTCGCGTCCCCAAAGCGCGCCGTTGACGCCAAGCGCAACTCCTGCGCCCCTCTGCGCGGCACGCACCCCATCGCTCGCCTCATGATAGCGCAACATGAAGGTGGCGCCGTTGCCGAGGCCCTGATCGAAACTGAGGGCAAATCCGCCCATCTCGCCCAAAGCATGGTCAGCGTCGCTCCGCCCCCAGAGAGCAAGGCGATAGTGGGCCGGCGAACCGAATTGGCGGCGTTCGTGTTGCAGCTCAGCCGCGACGAAAACAGCCTCGTTCGCAAAAACATCCAGTTCGCTTTGGCGGTCAGCGTCGCCGATCACAAACACGGCGCGCCAACCTTCAGTCAGCTCAGTCTGGAACACCACGCCAAACGCATCACGCGGGAAAGCGATCGCAGGCTTCCCAGAGAATGCGTCATTGGCGAACGCGGTCGCACTCTTGCTCGATAGCGCATTGTCGCCGAGATGATCCTCGAAGTGGAGCCTGCCCAGAGTAAGCTGCGAAGCGTCGCTAAAACTCAAGCGCAGCCACAATTTCTCAAGTCTCTGGATCGGGCCGCCTGCAACGCCGTCGGCTACGCCCGTCAGCGCGCTAAGGTCGTTATTTAGGTCAGAGAAGCCTTCGTCCGATATACGATCGCGCATCTCGAAATTTCCGACCAGCTGCAGGTTGTCTGCAGGGCGCCAATCAAATCCGAGGTCGAGATCTGCTTCCACTGCGCCATCGTCATCGCTCTGATCCGCGGCGCCGGCACTGATCTTGAAGCCGACCAATGGGGTAAGCGTCGGTTCAGCTGCCTCTGCACCGGATGACGTCAACAGCGCAGCCAGAAGAACGCGCTTCACTCGATACCTCCCGGTTTAAAGTTATGCCCCACACAACGGGGCGCTTCATGCGCAACCGCATAGGTGCTTGCCTCACATGAGAGAGCGATCACGTGCACCCTTCGCACGACGCCTTTCACGGGGATTGAACGGCGGCTTCAAAGCGCACGCCGATAACCAAGGCGTCATCCAGACGCGCGCTCGCACTTGGCGCGGCGATATAGTGCAGGCTGGGTTGCATAGCGAAATTTGGCGTCGCCTGTACTCGGTAAGTGATCTCAAACGCCGTTTCGGCCCGCTCAGTAGCGTTGCCAAGCATGCGTTCGCTCTCTCGCCAATGACCGCTGGCGCTCGCATACGCCACGGCGAACCCAAGAGACTCATCACCGCCCAAGCCAAACACGTAGCCATCACGTCGCACGCCAATCCCCGCATAGCCGGCGAGTACCACTCGATCCGGCTGGGCAAAGCCGAAGCGCGCGAAGGCCGTCCATTCCGCGGTATCGGAGCGATAAATCTGTGTTTGTGCGATCGCATAGGCGCCGGCGGCAGCGCCTTCAGCAAGGGCGGGATGTCGCATCTCACTGAGCGCACCATCGTGGCGCCACGCACCAACGGTTATGCGCATCGGCTCTTGAACACGCACCTCGCCAACCGCAAGAGTTGAGTCACCAGAAAGATCAAGCAGGGCGCGCTCAGGCTCGTCGATGTCGCCCTGAGCACCGTCGAAAAAGCCAAAAGCCACTATAACGCCGGGATCAAATGTCGTTTCCGCGAGCGCGCCCCACCCGGTAACTAGATAAATGGATGGACCGTTCAGACCAATCTGAGAAAACTCGGAACCGATTCCATGCGCGCTATTGGTAAAAATCGCCGCGGCCCCGTTTACATCAAACTCGGAATTCAGGTCGATCACACCCAGTTTGAAGCGCGACGACGACGGTGCCCACTCTAACCACAGTTCGGCGACGCGCGCCGTATCGACGGCCTCGATGTTGGAAACCGTCTGCCAATCGCCAACGTACCGGTCGCTGAAAGTCTCGCCGCCACTGGCCCAAGCCGCACCGCGAATCGTCAAGTCGCTGAGCCCCCAGAGCTGTTCTGCGTCGACCGTCACACCACCATGCGCCTTAAAGAGCACGGATCGGCCTTGCTCCAAACCGCCGCTCGCGTTGGTCGCCACGTCAACCACAAGCGCGGCGTCCCAACTGACGGTCTGTGCGGTGGCCCCGCTTGTCACACAACACCCAGCGAGCAAAGCCGCTCCGACTGACTTCAAAGCATCCTCTCGTGAACGGTTTGACGTCATGTTCCCAAACTGATTCGGCCGTTGCTTGTGCAAGGGCTAACGCCCAACGCTGGCTCGATAAGGACGGAGCAACAGCGTCACTTCATATGCCCCCAATTTGTCTCGTATTCAGGGCGCTTAACTATCCGTTTTTTGCGCAACAGGACCGGTGTTTTCCTCGCGCCAAAGTATGCTTCGAACGCACCAGGCTCACGCACCCTTGGTTAATCTGGCGAACCAATGACTCGCACATATCGTTCGCATCGCGCCGGACTTTTCCAGGTCGCACGACGCGCCGGCTTCATGAGGTCAAGGCCGCAAGGGCCTTGACCTCGCCGGCGGCCGTGCCGGACGACCACGCCCGGCGCGATGGTCGCGTACGGGCGATTGGAGAATCGTCCATGACAGACATCACCATGATCCCGCTCAGCAAGCTTGTTGAGAGCGAGGACAATGTTCGCCGTTCTAATCGCAAGGAAGGCATCGCCGAATTGGCCGCAAGCGTGAAGGCAATCGGCCTTCTGCAGTCGATCGTCGTCAGGGATGCAGGCAACGGCAAATTCCCCGTCATCGCCGGTGGCAGGCGTCTGCGCGCGCTGCGCCTCCTCGCTAAGGCTGGCGACGTTGAGAAGAACGCGTCAATCCCCTGTCGAGTCATCTCCGGCGACGACAACGCAACCGACCTTTCCCTGGCCGAGAACGTCAGCCGACGCGATCTCCTCCCGTGGGAAGAGCTGGAAGCCTACAAGCAGCACATCGACAGCGGCGAAGGACCAGAAACCATCGCCGCGCGCTTCGGCGTCTCGCCCCAACACGTCGTTCGCAGGCTGAAGCTCGCGCGGGTCTCGCCACGTCTCATTGAGGCGCTAAGGAAGGAAGAAGCCACGTTCGACCAACTCGCCGCGCTCGCTCTCACCGACGACCATGTGCGCCAGGACGCTGCGTTCTTCGACGCGCCCGAATGGACGCGAACACCCGAACGGCTACGCGCGCAGATCACGCAGGCGCATGTGCCGGACACCGACAAGCTGGCGCGCTTCGTCGGCATTGACGCCTATAAGGTCGAAGGAGGCAGCGTGACGTCTGACCTGTTCGCGGAAGAGAGCGGCGACACGACGCTCTGGCTGACGGACCGCGATCTCCTCACGCATCTCGCGGAAGTCAAACTCCAACCTATCGCCGAGCAGGTTCGCGGCGAAGGCTGGGCCTGGGTCGAAGTCGCCATCGACGAAATCGGCTGGCAACGCTTTCCGATGCGCGTACGCGAAGAACGGCGCACGCGTACCAAGGAGGAGCAGGCTCGGCTGGAACGCCTCTACGCCAAACTGGACGAAACCGAGGACGTCGCCGAGATCGAAAAGGTCGAAGCGGATATCGACGCGCTCGCCCCGACCATCTGGCCGGCGGAAGAGGTAAAGCTCGCGGGCGCCGTCGTGACGCTGACACGCGATGGCGTCCGAAAAGTTGAGCGCGGACTCGTACGTGACGAGGACGTCAAAGCGTTGAAGGCCCTGCGTCGCAAGGCAGAACGCGCCGATGCGCCACAGGACGAGGACTCCGGAGACGACCAGACCGGCTCACCGCCGCCCGCTACCCGGCTCTCCGCCAAGCTTGTTGACGAATTGCGGGCGCACAAGACGTTGGCGCTGCGCGCCGAACTGGTCGAAAGACCGGATGCCGCTTTACGCATTCTGGTGTTCACATTGGCGGAGCGGTTCGTGGGTGGGTTCAGTGCATCTCCCCTCGATCTGCGGGTGGAGGACGCGGATGTCGCGCGTTCGCTTACGCAAATACGCCGATCACAAAGGATGGCGGTCGGAAGCGGCAACATTGCTCATTGAAGTGCTTCATCGGGGCGAGATCGCGCGTGGCGACGCCGATGCCATCACGGGCCTCGGCGAACGCACGGCGCGCACATTGCTTGGAGACTTGCTGAAGGACCGCATCCTGGGGTCCACGAGCGAGAAAGGGCCGGTCTCGCTGCGCTTCCCTGTCGATGCGTTGGACCTGCTGCTACCGCGTCTCTTCACCGAAGCGTAGCCCTCGCCTTAGCGAGGCCAGTGCATAACGAAAACCTAGAGCAACCTAGCGGTTACATCGGTCCACGTCAGGGCCCTCACCACGCCTTTCGTCTTCATGCCTTCCTCCTGCGGACCGAACAGTATCCGATGCCGCACACTAGTTAGGTGAGTGAGCACCTCCAATCGATCGTCGATGAAATGTGTCACGCCAAGACGTTTGCAGATCGGCGCCTTGTCAGGGCGCTTCCTGCAAAAATGGAGCGCCTGAGAATCGAGACCAAGCTGATCGAGCAACTTGTGATGCGCGAGCCAAAGGCGGGTCTTCTCCTCCGTTCGAGGGCCGCACTTCGATATAATGCAAATGCGCTGGCCAAACCGTTCGCGCCCCAGTCGCATCAAAGTGTCGCAAGCGCCTGCGACCGCGGGCGTTTCAAGGAAGCGATCCGAGAAGAACGATGTGTCCGAGCCGTCGGCCTTGATGCGATCAACGAGGACGCCACCGACGTCCACGCCTAACATTTCAGTATTCACGCGGCGCTCTTAGCTCAAACGATCGTGCATGTCAGCTTTCGACGCGCGCGCCTGAACCAGCTCTTTGCAGACCGCGCCGACATACAACTTCCCAATGTTCGTCGAGCTGCTTCGGCCGGTCTGGGGTTGGCGCTCCATTGCTCAACTCACTGAGCCCGCCAGGGACGATCCCCGACGTCGTCTCAAGCCGCGCGTCGCGTGCATGCAGCGCAACGGCTCACGCCGTCTTCCACTCCGTTGCAGCCCGTTGGGTGCGCCGCACGCCACTTGCGCCGCGCAAAGCGGCTCCGACGCCGGGGATCGTCCCTGGCGCATCGGAGAACTCGCCATGTTGTGCGTCACCACCCCAGCGACCGAGCCTCGCCTCACTCCAGCTGCGCGCGTCACCAGCGCCATTCTGGACGCCCTCAAGCGCGGCGTGCGTCCTTGGATACGTCCTTGGTCCGTCGATACATCGCTCTCGCTTCCGCTGCGCGCGAATGGCCTTCCGTACAAGGGCGTTAATACCATCGCGCTCTGGGCTCACGCGCTCGAACGCGGGTTCGCGTCGCCTTACTGGCTCACCTTCAAGCAAGCACAGGCGCTGAAAGCCCGCGTGCGCAAAGGCGAACGCGGCGCCTTTGTTGTCTATTATGGCGAACGCCTGGTTCGCGACGAAGCTGCCGAAGAGGCCCCGGAAGCGTCTGCTCGCACACAGCGCATCCTGCGGGGATATACCGTATTCTGCGCAGACCAGGTCGAAGGCCTGCCCGAAGAATTCTATCCTTCCGCGCCTGCTTCCGCGCCGCTTTCAGAGCGCGAGGCCCAGCTCCTTCAGCAGGTCGAACGCATTCCGGCCATCGTGCGCCACGGCGGCAACCGCGCCTATTATGCTCCCGCCTCCGACGCGATCCACCTGCCATTACGTGAGAGCTTCGCCGGCAGCGGCAGCTATCTGATCACGCGTCTGCACGAGAGTGCGCACTGGACGCGCGCGTCGAGCAGGCTCGACCGTGATTTTGGCGCCAAACGTTTCGGCGATGCCGGCTACGCGCTGGAAGAACTCGTCGCTGAGCTTACGGCCGCCATCGTCGGCGCGACGCTCAACGTGCCCGGCGATCATGTTGAAGATCACGCCGGCTATATCGACTCATGGCTCAAGGTTCTGGAGAGCCAACCGTCCGCCTTCCTCTCCGCTGCTGGCAAGGCGCAGCAAGCGTGCGATTACCTTCTGCAGTTCATCGACGCGCCACCACCCGAGCCACCCGGCTGATGGCCGGGCGCGCTTCGCGACACTGGGCGCAGTTCGGTCACTGAGTGGCTCTCCCTGGCGAAGTCGCTCACCGGCCTGCCAGAATCGGTCACTGCGCAGCGCAAGCTGGCAAAATCGGTCACCAGGATGCGGCTGACATGCTCTGGTCACTGCAACCTCCGCCCTCACTGGAAAACCCAACCGTTTAGGTTATGATTGCGCCATGACGACAGATCTCATTGATCGCGCCAATCAGCGCGCTCGGGCACGCAGGGCAAAGTATCCGGCTGCCCTTTCCGCGCGCCTATGACGCCAAGTCACGGAAGATCGTCGTCAGCCTTGCCAACGGCGTGGACCTCGCGTTTCCACCAGCCATCGCTGAGGGTCTGGAAGAAGCGAGGGCCTCGCAGCTGGGACAGATCGAAGTGACAGCGGCGGGCACGGGCATCCACTTTCCAAAGCTCTCGACGGACCTTTATGTGCCGGGCCTGATCGAAGGCGCCATGGGCTCGCGCAAATGGATGGCCGCTCGGCTAGGAACTCAAGGCGGACGAGCGCGCACGCCTCAGAAGGCTGCTGCGTCTCGCGAAAATGGAAAGCGCGGCGGACGGCCCAAAAAGCCTGCCTAGCGCTTAAGAGACAGTTTGATGGAGTTTGAGATGCCTCGCGCAGTGTTCATGGCAGCCTTCCGCCCCGAGGATGACGGCGGGTTCTCGGTGACGTTTCCCGACGTGCCGGCGGCGATCACCCAAGGCGAGACCTTCGACGGCGCGTTGCTCAACGCGGTAGACGCACTTCAGACGGTCCTGGGCGATACTATCGAGCGTGGGCTGGCGCCGCCTGAGCCATCTCATCGCGACGCCTTGATCGCACGGATTTGCTCGGGCGGCGCCCAAGCCGTCCCAGTACCTTTGATTATGTGACCGCCAGACCGTCATTCCGGCGCGTTCTGCTTTCTCCGGCTGATGGGCATTACTGTTAGGCTCTCACGCTTCACGCTGGGCCACATATACGCGCGCCTCGCACTTGCAGGCCCAATCCCAAGACGCGACACTGGTGCCTGCTCGCAAGCTTCAGGTGCGCGACCGCGCCGCGGGCGTGAAGCGGGCCAACCTTGCAAAGCATCTGCGGGTATCAAGGTGCGGTTGCCCAGCTTCACCGCCGCAAGCCGCCCGTCCGCGATCGCCCCATAGAGCGTGGTCCTTCCAATACCAAGAGCCGCGGATGCTTCCTTCATCGTGAACGCCAACTTCTCAGGTGGAAGCTCACGCGGTGGTGCTGCGACGGCCTGAGACACAGGCTCCGGCGCTGGCTTCTCTGGCGGCCGATAAGGCTCCGCTGCAATCTGCTCGAAAATATCGATCGCCAATCGCAAGTGCTGGCAAGCACAAACACGCGCGCGTCGCGATGCTTCATCTGTGCCATTTGAACTGCGCCCATCCCTCTCATTGCTACCCTCCCTGCCGCTTCCGATGTTGAATCTCCCGCGCACCTCAGCGCCGATGAAGAAAGTAGTTGGCGGAATAACGAGGAAAAAGACGAAGGCTGGTGAGCAAGATAGAATGCGCCGCAGTGCTGAATGCACTAGCGGCTTGTCTGCACATCTATTTTTGCAGGCCGCGCGCGACCCGCAAACGCGCCCCGCAGGCCGCAGGCGGACCGCGTGACGAAATGAGCCGCTAACGCGAGAAGTGGAGCGTTGGCGATGGCGTCGAACAAGGGCGAAGACGAGTTTGAAGGCAAATTCGGATACGGGCGCAAAATTCCCCGCAGCGCCAACAGAATGTTTCCCACGCCGTCTGCGGCAGGTTCGAAACGTGTTTCCGCACGCAAGCGCGCGGCCTGGTACAATCGCAAGCGCGGCGCCCCGAACGTGAAGCCGCCCTCGCCACAGCGCCCGTCGGGCAGCCAGAAGGTGATGGTCAAGATCAAGCCCGTGACGCATGCCGGCGGGGGACGCAGCGCAGCCTCGATGATGCGCCACACGCTCTATGTCGAGCGCGACGGCGCTGGTCGAGACGGCGACAAGGTCCAAGTATTTGATCGTGACCTCGACGAAGCCAATGGCGCGGCGTTCGTGGAGCGCTGCGAGAAAGACCATCACCATTTCCGGGTGATCATCTCGCCCGAATATGGCGGGGCCATCGATGATCTGAAGGAATATACGCGGGAGCTGATGCGCCGGATCGAAGTCGACCTTGGCACAAGGATCGATTGGGTTGCAGCCGAACACCACGACACCGGCCACCCGCATGTTCACCTGCTGGCACGCGGCGTCGATGAGCAAGGCCGCGACCTCGTCATGTCGCGTGATTATGTTTCCCACGGTTTCCGGGGCCGCGCCGAAGAGCTTGCGACGGAGATCTTGGGACCGAGGCTCGAACGCGACGGGCTGGATCAGGCCGTGAAGCTGGAGCGCTTCACCGACCTCGACCGTGAGCTGCTGCAGCGTGTCCGTGGCGGCGAGATTTCGATGGGCATGCTTGGCGATGACGGCATGCAAGCCAGCCGCCTGGTGCAGCGGCTCAATCAGCTGGAAGTTTGGGAGCTTGCCGATCAGAGCAAGCCAGGCATCTGGCGCGTCGACGAGGAGCTGCAAGACACGCTGATCCGATTGGGCGATGTGGGCGATCGGGAGCGCGCCACAGCGCGACTCCTGGCGCAGGAGAACCGTGGCCTTGAACCTGAGCGCACGCGCGAGCTGGAAGCGGCGCATTCAAATCAGCGCGTCACGGGACGCTTGGTGGGTTGGGAAAGCCTCGGAACCGATGCGAAAGGCCCCAGCCTCATCGGTGTCGAAGGCATCGACGGCAAATTCTGGACGGCTCGCGTCTCGCGCGTGGACGATTTGCGTGCGCTGTGCGGTGTCGAGCATGGCGCCATCGTCGAGCTGTCGCGTGGCGCGCCTGACATCAAACCATCGGACCGCACCATCTGGGAGATCGCCGAAGCCAATGGACTCACCTATTCAGCCGAGTTGCATCGTGAAGCGCGGCCCGCGGACCGAGCCGCCTATATCGAGATGCACGAGCGCCGGCTTGAGGCGTTGCGGCGCGAGGGCATTGTCGCGCGCGATAGCGACGGCACATTTCGGCTGCCGGACAATTACCTCGATCGCGTTTTGGCCCGCGAAAACATGGGCGGGCGCGAGAGCGCGGAGGTCAGGCTGATCGATCCCCACGCGATTGAGCACCAAGCCAAATATCACGGCCCCACCTGGCTCGACCGCCTGGCGGACGGTTTGGAGGACAAGAGCCAGCTTCGCTACGCGCATTTTGGCGCCGAGGCGCGCGATGCCTGGAAACAACGGGAAACACTTCTGGAAGGCTTGGGGCTCGGCGAACAACGTCATGACGGTTTCCACACCCTCGGGGACTGGCACGAGCGTCTGGGGCAGATCGAACTAAAATCCATTCGCGACCGCATTGAGCGCGACTCGGGCCGAGTGGCGCATCTGGCGCGCGACGGCGAGCATGTGCAAGGCATCTTCACGAGCCGCATTCACGCCGCCCAACAGAGCTGGGCCTTGATTGAGCACGATCGCACCGCAACGCTTGTGCCCTGGCGCAAGGAAATGGACCGCGCCCTCAATCAAATCGTCTCAGGTCAAGTCAATGGCCGCAGCTTCGACTTCAAATATGGGCGCAGCGTTGAGAAGAGCGTCAATCGCGGGAAGGGCTTCGGCCTCGACATTGGCTTTTGATCGCCTCCGCGCCTTCTGGGGCGGGCTTGTCCGCTTCGCGAAACAAATCGGGCTGAGCCAGTGCGGGTTTTGCTTTGCGCACCTTTGCGCGCAGCCCTGTCGTCTCCGCGCGGGCCGCCACGGCCCGTGCATGACGGCGATCTTGTTCGAAGGCTTTACGCCCGAGGAATTGATCGAGTGCGGCGCGTAGCGCCGGCAGCTCTGATGGGCGCCAATAGAGGCGGCTGCGCACGATGATCGGCGCTGGAAAGCCGTCGATGTTGCTGTGGATGGCGCGCCACAGACTGGAGCGGCTGATTTCGAGTTCAGCCATAACGCGCTTTTGTGGGATGAGGTCTTTCATCATCTCCACCCTACTTCCACCCTACCACGAGGTTATGCAGGGTTAGACGCGGCGGCGAGAAACACGCGCGGACGCGGCGCGATCGTACAAAAGCGGGTGCATCACGCTTGATCATCGCACCATGATGAAAACATGCGCGGGCGCAAACGCCAATGGCGTTCTAATATTGCGCGAGCCGTTCGCGCCACGCGCTCGAAGGGTCATCAACGGTTTTGGCCATCGCGCGGTTTGCGCGGCTCACTGGACGAGCGACGCGGCGCCGAGACTTGGCTTTTGAAATAAGCTTCCAGATGCGAGCGGCGATACATGGCGCGATCTGCGACGTGGGTGCAGAGCGGGCCTGTACCCTCGTGGAATTTACGCGCCAATGTTTGCGGCGCGGTCTCCAAGCCGAGTTGCGTCAGATAGCGCGCGGCTTCCTTGCGCGAATAGAGCGGGTCATTGCGCGGGCCGTCGTGGGGTTCCTCGATAATCTCAAGCATGGCGTTCTGCTCCTGTGCATTGGGTGACGCACAAGAGCCGCACGGCGCAATCGTTTCGGTCAAGACGATGACGGGTGCTGGAAACACCGGGCAACGAATGGGCGACAACGGGAAACGATAATCGCGTATCGTAACGTGGTTCGCGCCGTCGTTTCGACGGGACGTTGCTTACTTTTTCAAGCGAACACCCGGGCCGCCCCCTTTGAGTTCGTCCGAGGCCAGGAAGACAACACCGCCCTTTTCGAGCGCGCGCTTCATAAGATCGAGCCTGTCTGGAAGAATGTCGGCGCCACGTTCGTAACGCCGTACGGTCGCGGCCCCGACGCCGGCGGCCTCGGCGAGCTCGGCCGCGCTCCATCCAAGAGCAGAGCGCGCCATGCGCAATTGCGCTCTCGTGATACTCACGCGAATTCCCCGATTCGGCCCTTGACGCTGATCTATTTTTGATCAACAACTGATCTAAATTAGATCACTACAATGCGCCCGCGAATCCTCGCGAGCGCAGGAGCATAGCGCCATGGTGACACGGCGGGAAATGGTCTTGACGTCTCTGGCTTCTGCGGTGGTCGGGGGCCAAAGTGGCGACGCATCTGCAATCCTCGACCCGCAGGCGGCTTTGGCCCAGCGCTGCCTTGCATGCACCTCCGAGATTGAAACGCTCTGGGACGCTCACGAGCAGGAGTTTGAACGCCTGACGGCGCTCCTGGGCAAGGAGCGCGTGCACGAAGAGTGGAATAGATCTACTCCTCGCACGCGGCGACTTAGCGAAATCCCCGCGCGCATCGACGAACTGGATCGCCAACGGCGGCAAATCACAACCCTTTTAGCGCGCGAACCGGCGCTGAGCCTTGAGGGCATCGCGGGCAAAATTTCGATCGCGCACGAGCTGATCGATCCGCGGGACGATCCGTATGAGACCCGCGCCTTGCTCGCACGTGCGGTTGCCGATCTCGCCGCGTTTGGTATCGCCGTGCGCAGCTAGGCTTTCACGCCGCGCGTCTCAACTCGTACCCCGTTTGAGTGCCGGGCACGAGAAGCGGCATCGTTCGCTTCAGAGCGATGTGAAGCGTTCTGGAATTCCGCGAAATGCCACCGTGCTCGCGCGCGCCAAGGGCAAACGCTGACGCGCCGCTTGCGCGGCCCTTGGCCCGCACTGCGCGCGATGGCTGACCGGTAGGCGTCGGGCCGCGGGGCGTCCCAATCTCCAAGTCGCCGGCGCCTGCCAGCGGCGTCGACCACGGGGCGATGGGTTATGCGCTAACTGCTACGCGTCTCGCCTGTTCAAGCACAAGTTCTATGGCCTTGGGTTCGAGATCCGGTGGATAGCCAAATTGCCTGAGCAGACGCTTCACTTCGACCGGCATCAGCGCCCGGACCGATTCACGCTGCGTCCAATCCACTGAGACGGTCGCACGCACGCGCTTCGCAATCTCCTGCGCGAGCACTCGCAGCGTGTCGTTGCCCAGCAGATCGACAGCACTGCGATTGTCAGCCAGCGCATCACAGCATGCGAGCCTAGATCAACGCCCGCTTGCCCGCCTCGCGCATCGCCGACCAGATTGAACGCGCGCAAATCGTGCTCCCGGTGAGGATCGCAGGGCCATGCCACGGTCCCGCAGACCGCACTCCACTTGTGGCACCCCCTATTTCTCCCGCCCCGCGTGCATTACAGATAAGTCGGCGGGAGGGACGCATGAATTTTTGGGACCGGTTGATCGCGACGCTTCAGTCTTGGCTTTCTTCAGAATTGACCGTCGGCGTTATCGCCACTTTGATCGCAGGCACTGTCGCGACGTTAGTGATTGCGCCTGCGCGTCGCGCCGTCATTCGCGTATTTCAAAAAATTGCCGACGTTTGGGCGGCGGAGAGTCGGCTGCGTCGCGCGACCAACGCTGTCGATGCTGACGGTGTGTGGCTCACCAAGCCGATGATTCAGCCGGCAGACTACGCCATGAAGATGCGTGGCAGCATTCCGATAATAACGGTCGCAAATCTAAAAGGCGGTGTGGGCAAAACGACAATCGCTGCAAACTTGGCAGCGTTCTATTCAATGGCGAAGGGCGAGCGCATTCTGCTTATCGATCTCGATTTTCAGGGGTCCCTCTCGTCGATGCTGGTTCACAGAAACCAGATGATCCCGATGGGCACCCGCTCGAAAGCCGCAGCTTTGATCGGCGATAGCATTAGCGCCAATCACTTCCTTCAAATGCTTCTGCCGGTGGATCGCATGACATCAGCGCATTGTGTGCCCGCGTATTACGATCTCGCCGGAGCAGAAAATCAGTCTATGGTGAAATGGCTGATCCGCGCCGACAAGACCGACGTGCGCTATAAGCTCGCGGAGTTGCTTCTAGACCAAGCGGTCCAGGACAAGTTCGATAAAGTCATTATCGACGCTCCGCCACGAATGACGACGGGAGCGATCCAAGCTTTTTGCGCAAGCACGCACGTGTTGATCCCGACGATTCTCGACGGCCTCTCGGGCGATGCCGTTGCCACGTTTGTGAACGAATTGGAGAGCCTCAAGGAGGCCGATGTCTGCCCTCACTTGAAGGTGGTAGGCGTTGTCGGTTCGATGACGGCTTCGAACATTGGGCGTAAATTGGAAGACAATCCCGATGACGATCCGCCCCTTTCTGTTGCTGAACGCCAGGGTATTGCGGTGCTAAATTCTGCCCTGGAGCGAATTCAAAAGGAGAGAAGGTTATCCGCGCCCCCCGCGAAGATGCTTCCGCCGAGCACATATATTCAGAGACTAGCCGTAATCGCGAACAACGCTGGAGAGACTGTTGTATTCGCCACGGGGAACGAGGCGGTAAAAGAGATGTTTGAACGATTGGGAAGAGAGGTGCAGCTTCGGCTATCTGAACGATGAAAATCTCCGACCTCCGCAAGCATCTAAACTCGCTCGCCGCCGCATTGAACGCGGTCGGCGCTAAGGAGTCTGCGGACGCTCTGAAGGCAATGTCGGATGGATTTGCGCCCTTCAACACACGAGACGTTACGGAGCTGGAATTACTTGGGCTTCAAAGTTCGTCGGAAGTGGGCGACCGACCGCAAGTCCGCGAAGTTCACTTCGTGCTTCTGTCATTTGAAGAGTTTATCACTCGCGCGGCGAAGCCGCCTGCGCGAGCCGCTTTTAACTCCTTGAGAATCTTTCTGAACGATCGTCAAGACATGGCGATTCGCGCGTTCTTCGGTGCGTTGCACGAGGCGTTCTCACCCGACCGGCCAAAACCTGTCGGCGATCAAACCGTTGTTGACGCCTACGTGGGCGCCCTTCGCGACGCAAAACACGACGACGAGAAATTTCCGCGACTGTTCAGTCAACTGTCGAGCGACGAACGGGTCACGAAAGACGATGTCGTCGAGATCGCAAATCAGTTCGCATTCAAAATGGCTCGCTCCACGAGCAAGAAGACCGCGCTAGATCGCATTTGGAAAATGCACAACGCGTCCGAGACCTTTGCGGCGAAATCGCGCGCGATGAAAGGCAAGTCCGCCGCTTAGGCGGCTTCCGAAGTAGGCGACAGCCTCTCCGAAAATTTTGCAATGATCTGATTTCTGATGTCGTCAAACGCTGTGCGATCAGTTTGTGCGACACGAATTACCGCGTGATGCGGATTTTCTTCGCTGCCATCGTCGTAGACAAAAACCACTTGGGGGCCGCTCGAATCGGCCTTGATGCTTCTAAGCGCTGAGACAGAGGCAAGTGCGTGTGCGCGCCGGTGCAAAACTACATCACTGAAGCGGCGTCGTTTTGTCGTCCGCGGGCGGAGTAAAAATACCTCGCCATTAATCCTTTCGGCCGGTTTTGCGGTTCGAGAGGCCGGGGATGTACAAG
>Ga0163148_10004508_pt1 | contig 14544 bp, 7 predicted proteins | sample OliLakLV19MP7P2_FD_148606 | JGI IMG/M metagenome (GOLD analysis project Ga0163148, IMG submission 148606) | Freshwater microbial mat bacterial communities from Lake Vanda, McMurdo Dry Valleys, Antarctica- Oligotrophic Lake LV.19.MP7.P2 | ecosystem: Environmental > Aquatic > Freshwater > Lake >...
TCATTGCGCAGCATACAAGGTGTGAAATTTGTCTGCACAGGAGACGATGATTTGGCATTTGGAAAAGGGAAGTCTTGAACGAACAAGGATGTCTGGAACTCAAACATCTGATGTTCCAGACATGTTTGGTCACTTGAGCCAATGGTTCAATTGCACCCACTGGCATGTGGATTTTTATGTTGAAAGGTGCACCCAAATCTTGGGGTTCAAAAACGAGCACAACCCTGAGCAGGAGAGAAGCAACGTGCACTTTCTGAAAGGATGCATGGTGGAAAGCACCAGAAACCTACTTGCTGAAATGCTCTTCATCTCAAAACACCCTATTGCTCCTATCTACTAGTCTACTAGTAGTGCTCATCTCATTTGGATTCACACTTGAGTGCGTTTCCATACAAAACATAAACTTGGCTCAACTTCACAATCATTGTTCGTTTTCCCGTGGAGGTCTCACTCCACCCGGGCGATTAATGTGCAGAATGGTAGAAGGACGATGCATGGACGCTCGTGCACGCACAATCCAGCCGCTTCGCGACTGTTGAGGATGCATTGTGCTGTGCTGTGCCATGCACGAAACACGGCTGTGCTGCACACGAAGCACTGCTGTTGAGGGGGCAGCTAAACAGCTTTCATTACAAGGGCCACAGAACAGCCCGAGGTGGAGGAACGAATGGAGGCACAGTAAGGCAAAATGCGCAAACATCCAAAATTCTACGGGAACACCCTGTAGACTAATGTGCTGGGAAATTTTGGAACATTTCAAAACGCATTCGCGCATGGGGAGCTTGAAACCGAAACTAATCAATGTGTACAGAACGTGTTTGTTAAACATCTCATAATAAAAACATTAAGTACCAAAGCGTCACTGTTACACTTTTTGTACTGAACATTCTATAGTTTGCGTGCAGGGTTTGTCATCCACATCCATCCCTCAAACTCCCTTATCTTAGCGGTCTGCTGTGAGACCGAATTTTGATGTTCTCGATCCAAGCTATGCCCGGGTGGGAATTATCCTTGTTTACTGGAACTTCCCGGAAACAAAATCTTCTGGAAGTACCACTTGTGTCGCAGCCATCCAACTGTTGATGCATGCATGCATGATGGCTAGCTAGCTGCCTGCTTTCGTTCGACTGGTTTATTTAAATGTTTCACCGACGCCCTACTAGTCTAGCTAGAGCTGTGATTGTTGCAACCAATTGCATTCGTACTACCAGTACACTCAGCATACACAGCAGGTAGCAACAACACCCGTCGACTCCAAAAGTATTGTCTTACCTTCAAGCAATTGAGTATTGAATTGAAAGAAAAATTAAAATGAGATCCACCATGTTATTTTCGATCATTGCAGGAATCTGTGCGTTGAGCAAGCTCCAGAATTCTCATGCCTTTACTGCCACACAACAACCGGGTTGGATGCTGTCCAAGCGATCGGCCGACCAAAGAATATCCAGTCCAATTATTCGTTTGTACGCACGACAACCCTCCAGGGTATCTGACGATTTTGGTCCCACACCTGACTTGATCGAATCGGAAATAGAAGAAGTGGACATTCCAGAAGAATTCAAAGAGGACTTGGAGGAATTGCCGCCTGGTCCTATTCCGTATCAACCTTGGAGGCGGGGAGAAACCGATGGTTGTGAAGATCCCATTACCGCCGACTGGAGGGTGCAGGCCGAAGATTTGATCTACAAAGCGGCGAAGGTGGCGGGAGGCGAAGTGCTCGATGTCACGTGGTTTTTGACCAGTGTGCTAGTGACCTTGGATGAAGATGTGGGTGGAGCCTCCGACATTTTTGGAGCGCAAGGTCCTGTCATTGAAGTCAAAATTCCGAGAAACCCCCTTTATTATGATCCAAACGATCCGACTCCCGAAGAAATTTGGGAGGGAGATGACATTGTCTATGAACGAGAAACAGAAGAAGAGGCAGAAGAACGCAAACAAAAGAAACGAAACATGTACGCAAATAAAGATGAAAATGATCCCGAGGATGAACCCCACATTCCAATAGAAGATGATGATACAGAAGCTATTGGCTTGTATATGAACAAAGAAACCAGAGCTGATGCCGCCTTGACGGAGTTTAAAGAGGCCAAAGCAGAATATGATGACGCCGAAAAACCGCTGACAAAATCAGCAATGCTTGTAGATAAAGTAGCGATATCCAATATTGCGGGAGCCATCATTGAAGTTTTGGAGGACGCCGAAGAAGAGCTCCGCATTTTATCCCGTCATGACCTCGTTTTGGCGAGTGCGGCACCGCCTGGGATGTTGGAGACGCAAAAACAATTCAATGCTCATCGAGGTCTTCCAGTGATCGTCGAAACAGTAGATCCTTGGCAATCTAACCGTGACTTGAAGGGGTTATTGTTGGATCGCAACTCCATGGATGTTCTGATCAACAAAAAAGGACGCATTGTGACGATTCCTCAGAATTTTGTCAAGTGTTGCCGTATACCTCCTCCATTGGGAAGTCCAGAACTTGAGGAAGAGGACGAAGACTATGAAGCAGAGGCTAAGGACGAAGACTATGAAGCAGAGGCTCCGTAATACGTGGACATGGAATAACTTGGGGTAATTCATATTTCACAGTTTTACACTCACACAACAACAAATTCGTAGATTCTTATTAAGGTATCCTTAGCATTGCGTGCGAAATTCACTCTTCCAGGGATATTATGAAAAATAGAGCTCTTTGAAATCTTGGTTTCTAGCAAAGTTCGATTCAAGAGAAGGAGGATCATTGCATTTGGAAGCAAGCTGAAAGCGTGGATTCTTGCCGGGCAAACGATTCTTCAGGTTCGGGGCGGACACATTTGCAGGCCAATACATTTGACTGCCGCTGCGTTGTCGTTGCTTTTTCGACATAGACGGCTCCATAGGCTCGAACGTGAGCAATATTCTCTTCTGCAGTGCAAATGGAGGGATGGTCCACAGGAAAGTATTTTTGGAGAATCGACAAATTCTCCTTGAATGCATCGAGGGCATCGTTGTACTGCCCTTGGCGTGCATAGACGAAACCTAAATTGCTCAACGTTTTCGCTAGATCCTGTTCCACGGCCGGGGCGCACCGCTCGTCCTTGAGGAGATTTTTTTGAATCTGAAAGGCTCTGCAGAAAGAGTCAAATGCGTCCACGTCTCTTGACATTTCAAAGAGTGCGACGCCAATATTCGTCAACATTAGTGCTTCGGGGGCGAATCCATACGTAGCTGACTTCTTTTGGAGGATATCGATGATATCCATAAACGTCGTCAGAGCACATTCCGTCTCGCTTAAGGCCATGTGAACGAGGCCTGCCGGGTCAGGAGTGTTAGCAATGAAAAAGCTAGTGAGTATGGCCGAAATCATCATGTACCATCGACACGGTCCACGGACTTACCCATCTTGCACAGGGACGCCTGTATCGTCATGGTTTCGTTAACATCAAGGTGCCAAGTGAGACTGTGCTGTATCATTTTAAGAAGAAACGTTTCCTGCAAAAGATCTTACCATTACGTCTGGGTGAGACTCCCCCAAGGCTGCGATGCGGACAGATATCGCATCCCGGAAGCACAGCTTGGCCTGGTGGTAATTCTGCGCGGCTAAATGAACAATCCCACAATTGTGCAGACCGGTGCCAACAAGATGATGCATGTCTCTGCGAGGCGGCCAGGGAATAGATAAGTTATGTAAGTAAAAAAAAAATCAAGATTGATACCAATTGAAGGCAAGATTTCAACACTTTTGGAAAAGCGCCATAGCAGATACAATCTCGCTTGCTTTCTTTCCTGTCGCCTAATAAACAAGAAACAATTCAACAACATGTATTTCAACCCATTCTGTATCTGGCTTACCCGTATTTTTCCTTATGTGACCGCAACGCACTTTCAAACAAGTCTAGGGCATCCTTCCACTCCGATCTCTGTAAAGACAAAGGCTGTGTATTAGAGAATACCCCAAATTAAAAACAGGGTTCTGTCATTGAAAATGATGAAGGACTTACACATAGGTGATCCATGGCTTGAAAATAAATCTGTTCGAGGTGGAACTCGGCGTCAACGACAGCTTCGAGATCTGTATCGACAGGAATAGATTGTTTTTTCCGTACACCTACGGAAGCGTCGTCCGATGCACGAGGTTTCAAAAAATCCACGTTAGATGACTTGACAGCTCTTTCCAGAGTATTGGTGATTGTCGCATGGATCCGTTCCCTAGCCGTCGCAGGCTTGACCAATGACCCCAACTGGAGACAGTCATAAATATTGTGGTCAGCTCCTAAGTTTGGCCGCGGCAAATGACATGGGCTATTCATTTCGTGGCGTAGTGGAATCCCGTCAAAATTTCCAAACAATGTCGACATTGTCGGCCGCGGCACGTCATAATGCGTACCACCGGATGACTGGGTCATAAGGCTATCATCCGTCAAACTATTGTTCGCGTCCATGTCGCCCTTATCTCGCAACTGAATAAAGAAGTTTAAATACTTTTCAGCTTGTGAGTTCACTCTTGTAGTGGTGTTGGTTGTCAGGACACTGTCTGAAATTGCAATTGCTTCCTCTAGAAAAATGACAGCAGACTCGTAGTTCTTGATCTTGGCTGAAATTATGGCCAAAGTGCTTGTTGTATTCGCTAGTTGAACCAAGGGCATTTCCGCATTCGTAGACTGAGAATCCGAGCGAAGCAATTGTCGCTGAATGCCCAGCGACTCTTCCAGTGCACGGATACTACCGGAAATGTCACCAAGATAAAAGCGTAGAATTCCCATATTGTTCAACAGGATAGCCACGGTGAAATGATCGTATCCCAAGGTTAAGCACGCAAGTTGCAAGGCCTCCCTCCAACACTGCAAGGCTTTATCTAATTGTTCTTCTGCAAAATAGACCAAACCTAGTTCCATGGTCGACAAAGTCGCATGTACTTGCCGACCTGCTTTTTTATGCATCTCCAGAGCCGATGCTGAATACAAAGCGGCCTCTCGCGTATTCCCACTTAATAAATGGAGAACAGACAAGCGCGATTTGGTCCTGGCAAATTCGGATTCCATGGCTGCCACGTCGGAAGTTTCGAGTATTCGCTTTTTTTGATGCATCATAACGACGCGGAAGACGTCCAATGCTTTGTCGATATCATGTGCAGCCACATGTTTCAACGCCACTTTATCTGCAGTATCCGGCGACGTAGCCACAAGGGCCAGATCATCCATGTCCACAGGCAAGCTTAAATTTTCGAATGGACTGGAAGATGACGATGACAGGGAACAATGGTCGATACAAACTCTGATGTGGCGATCAAGGCTCTCTTGAACCATCGTTGCAGGAGTTTTTATCCAGCTTTTTCGGGAGCATGTTATGCTCATATCATCGTTGCTGACAGTTGCCGATTCAGACGAAGGAGGGGAGATGGACATTAAGGAAAGACCCATGGAACTGCTCGTGAGAGCCCCGGCTGAAGAGCCCAAGCTCATATTGGACATTTCATTGAGCAAGGCCTCTGATGCAGCAGTGTTGGGGTCATCGTGAGGTCTCCATTTCAATTCATCAGCATCAGCATTATTTCCCATGGTTTGGAGAATTGCACGTTCCACGATTTTTCGGTGATCTGCGAGTGGCTTTCTTTGCTCCTTATTTTTCTCGCTCCCCTTGGTTCCCCGGTCTTGCCGCGGGCTCTTCTTGTTCTTTACCGGGGAAGTCCGTGCCCCGTTGTGTCGATTGTGTTGATTCTTACTAATGATAATACCATCATAAACTTCCTCCACGCCACTATTGCCGTGAGCCAATGCAAGAGTATCCAACAGAGCTGAGTCATAATCTTTTAGAGAGGCTTCTTCTTTCTTTGGGCTGCCACTGCGAATGGGAGTTACTGTTGACTGACAGTGACTTCCTTCCACCCTTACTTCTTGCTCGTGGTTGTGGCCGTCGTTGAGGGCTACGGTAACGCCGTGTGTGACGCTTTCCCCATAATGAATCGAGCTCGCATCGTCAAAGGTGAAAGTGAGAGGACGAGGTGCTTCCATAGCGCGGGGTGGAAGCTCCTCGCCGTCATTCCACGAGGATTCGCCGTCATCCCATCGGGTATCATCATGGTGACGTCGACAGCTTCTCAAAGCGGAAGCTAGTCCTTTCCGCTTCTGCTGCTGCTGTTTGGGTGGCTTTCCATGCCGGTTCCGCGATGTCATTGTCCTGGTTTCCATGGCGATGGGAGTGAGACTCTTCAAGGAAGGAAGAACCGCCACAGGAATTAGATTTTCGAAACTAACGAAGCAACTCAGTGCAGAACGTTCGCTATCGATTCATTAGCTCCCAAAGTGGGACTTGGTACTTTTGCAATTGGACGGAAGTTTTATACAGTATTGCTGGAAGAGGGTATTTAATTACCTATTACTACTAGAGAGTAGTACATCGTACCAGATAGCTAGTTTAGTTTCGTATTTTAGTAGACTCACTAGCACTTCGAAATATGGCCAACGGGTTTGGCAAAAAAATGCCGACAAGAGTGCCAATACTGCCGGCGCGACATTGAGAACCTATGTGCGACCCATTGCGAATCAATGAGATTCGGATCACTTTTTTCAAGAATAAATTGTGAAGAAGCTAAGAACTAATATTACTAGCTAGCAGCTGATGCATGGCTGGCTATCTTCAATCTATGTAGTAGCTACTGCATTACCATACTGTACAATTAATACTGGTCTAGCTAGATACTGGTAGTATAAACAATGAAGGGGGCTAATATTGATCTACCTTGGACTGTTCATGTATTTCCATCTTGTGCGACGGGAGACTGGAGTAATAAGTATGGAAGACTTTTGTCCTACATGACTATCCATGATCAAGATTGACTTAAAGCTACTCATCTGTCAAAGCCTAGCCCTCTTCTTAAGGTATTTTGCACTTACCCTCGCAACGTTCAAGTGGGGCACAGACCTGAGGACCCGGCCCCCACGGACACTCTATAAAATAGAAAGTTTAGTAGTCGTATAATGGCGCACTAAATGAGTTATGTTTAATAGCGTGCCCATCCAAGTCAATAAGAACCTTAGAAAGATTCATTTTCTTTTTGCTTTGTAGCTAGCGAGTAGGGTATTTGTCGAGAATGCCTCCAAGCCATTCAAGTTTCTCTGATGTAGATTACGCCAAAAAAATGGATTGGTGCAACTGTGTTCGCCATCATGGTTTACTCGCCTTGAAGAGAGTCTCATCGTTGCATAGAGTACGGTGTTGCTCAGTACATTGTGAAGCTCATGTTTAAGCATGATAGCAGCTACCACTCTTTTGCTCAGATGGCACGGTCATGCCAACGATGATACGAGCAATAAAGCTGGAACGAAAAGTCGTGCCGATGATGAGGGACTCCTGTTGAAGACTCTACGGAACGGTTGTGAATCGATTGTATTTTGCTTTCATATCAATGTTTTCGTGGCCAACCTGACGTCAAATAGAATAAAATACACCGTGTAGATTTTTCGGGTGGCGAGAGCAATGAGCAGGCGGAAATGCAGGATAAGACCAACTTCGGCGTGTTGCACTATCAAAACAGCCGTAAATCTTCTTCCGATAGAAACATTTTTTGAGGTGTTCCGTTGTACCATGTGTCCATTATATGCTCATAATAATATGATTCATCATCTATCAAAGAAGGTTGTCGAATGAAGCTTCGGCGGTCTTGCATGACACGAACGACCGGAACAAGCGAGCACGACCTACGAAACTAAACGCTGTGCATGGGTGAGTCCACCACCCACACATGTATCCATGATAACATTATGGCATATGGGACCTGGTACCTGGTACCACATGGGTAGATGATGTGATTAGATCTTTCAGAGTAGCGGTTTGAATAGAATCAATCAATGCCCAAACATGAAACGTATTGGACCAGCTTGTGGACCATGCGTTGCTCTGCAAAACAGAGGTGCAACTGCCAGCCCGTGCGTTGCATCGTATCCATCTTGTGCTGCCATGTCACAGCCCGTGTCACATAGCTACTCTACTACTAGCTAGCTAGAGTAGCTACGCTAGCTACTGGCAGCTAACGAACGGCTAGAACTTTTTCACTCTTAACGTCAAAGCATGTTGTTGTCTGTATTAGCGAAGGCAACGAACAAGTCGTTCCATACGCCCATGTTGTAACTTAAGTATCGAATGAGAATGTGCGCGCCATCCGGGAAATTCCGCGCTTTCGAGGTATGTGCCTAAGTGAAAAAATTTAATTTTCGTAATTAGAAAAAGCTTCCTAAATAGATCAAGAGTGACAGTTTCCTGCGCCTAAATAAGATTCCGCTTCGAGTTGGTTTTCCTTTGCGCGCAAACGAACTACTGGTTAACGACAGCCAACAGTCCCCAAATTTGGCGTGAATTTAGGAGACGTCTTGATCTTGTGAAGAGACGTGGGAAGCTCACAATATTTCAGTTTGAGAAATCTCATCCAATCTCTCGCAACAAACACATACTTATTATCATAAGCTGACAAGAAGACAGAAGTTTTCTGCAGGATACATCGCAAAGAATAGAATTTAGAAAGATGCTTCGCTCAAGCCGTCAACCTTCCTCCATCTTGCCCAACTACGGCGAAGGAGGCACTGCCTCTGCAACCTCAAACTGTTACATTGGATACAGCAACAATGACATTTACTCCAAACCAAGCTTCCCTTCCTCCTCCAAACGTCGACCTTCCTATTCCTCCAATGATGCCCTAAATTCCTTCCTCAAAAACTATTCTTCCTGGATTGCTGTTGGCCTTGTATTTTTCATGTGCCTTTGTGGACACTACCTATCACAATTCCAGTGGGCTTTGCGTGAATTCGATGCTGTTTCTATCGATGATGCTATCCACAAGTATCGCGAACTATACACACAAAAGGCCCAGCGCCAGAGACAATCGCTTCAGATTGAAGAAAGATATTCTGTCTTGGAACGCTTGAATGCTAAATTACACAAAGAAAAAGAAGACTTGAGAAGCTCCTATGAAAAGAAGATGATGAAGGAGTTCACCAGCAGAAGGCAGGAAGAAGATCGTCTGATCGCCAGAGAAGATGCATTCAAGAAACAAATCAAAACCCTCCAAGAGTCCTCTTCGCGAGAAGCTCAACGATCTGTAAAAGACAAGTAAGTTTGCCCAGGAATTTATCATGTTTTGCTGCTCCTGTGCCGACAAGCTTAAATCTGACCCAAACCCCTTAATTTCTTCACTCTTTTTAGGTTTGGCCCTGGTCAGCATTATGTTGAATTCACCTTTGTTTTGCCTTCGGATGGAGATGAAATTGAACACAGTTTCATCGTCGAAACTGCTCCAGTAGAATTGATGCCCCACGCTGTTCAACTGTTCTTGGAACAAGTCAACCATAAACTTTGGGATAACTCTTGGTTCTACATCAACGGGCCTCACGTTCTTCAAGCAGGCCCTATGCTTGAGGAGGATGAGTCGATCGAGGAAGACACGTTTGAAGCAGACAGAAAGAGAGCTTTGAAGCCTTTTGTCGATGCTGAATTGGCATCGCTTCCATTTCCTGAATACAGTGATCAATTCCGCCACGAACAATGGACCCTTGGCTTCACTGGAAGACCAGGAGGCCCCGACTGGTACATCAACAAGCAAAACAACACACTCATGCATGGTCCAGGAGGCCAGTTCCACCACGATATTGAAGAAAATGCCGATCCTTGTTTTGCAAGAGTGATTGAAGGCCATGAGAATGTGGAAAGGATTATGAAGGAAGCCACCATTGAGGAGGGCGATGACTGGGAATACTTTTTCTGGGACCCAATCTACATCCTACGAGCAAAAATCATCTCGAAGCCCCACACCATTGTCGATGAGGTGCCTCAACAGAGCAACCATACTTCTGAAGGACAACACGACATTCATAAGCACCATCACGTTGACTTCCATAAATTCCAAAAGGTCGAACACGACAAGGCATGATCAAGCATTCGCCTGCCTCGGCACGGAAGTATTGAGATCACTGCCACGTGACATCGCTAGTTGCGGATGACGCTCCTTCCTGTCTTACATTTCCGCAATATTTTTCACTTTCATACACCAAAAACGCTTATAAATCTAATAATCTATAATGACATATTATCATGAATCTATCCTATTAATATGTAAGCACTGAGCTAAATAAAGAGGGGACAGGCATCCTGGTGATATCCGCATTCACATATCATAGATCTCTCCTATTAATTATTGCTTGCTTGTCCAGACTAAGCAGAAGAACGGTGCTTCCTCTTGGACCGCCGATTGAAAGTAAGTTTACGAACAGGATTCGCTTGTCTGGACGCAATGAGATGCATGACTGAGCCGACGGGCATGACTGTCACATCCACATCGTCGACGGCGACAAGCTTATCCCCAAATATTATACGATCGGCTAGCGGGCTACGCTCCTTCACGTCGCATACAGTAACAAAGCCCTCTGAATCAGACTCTAGCACCAACCCAAGCATACCGGGAGGCGCCTCAACTTCGACTCGGTCCTCAATTTCGTACTGAGCTCCGAGAGTCTCGTCGTCGGTCTGCAAATACACATTGTTGGAGCTCATCTCTGACGAAAACGAATAAGAGGCGCTCACCCCACCTATCGAGGGGAGAACCTCAGCAGCAACCTTGTAGTCATAAGGTAGGCTATTTGTTTCCTCCCCTAGAGAGGCATCAGTCGGTCCAGAAATACAGTAGGGATCCCCCAGCGTACTTACGTCTGGCCTCTCCGTAACGTTGAGAACCATCATGTCGTCGTTGTCTTCCTCTTCCCCACTACGCGAATCGTCAACAGCTTGTTCAGGACCTTTCTGCCTCCTTGTCTTTCGTGGCTTTCGTCGTCCCCACATGTAAAATGCCACACCAATGAGAGCAGCCCCCCCAACTGCGATTGTAGCAATCCCTATTGATATGCCAACGCCAAGAGTCTCGGGGTCAAAGTTTTCCTGCGAAGGCTCGATGGTTGACTCCTCGGGAGGCAGTACCAGATGAGCATAGCTGAGATTTTGGAACGCACTCTCGCCGCTAGATTTAAGCTGGAGAATGAACATTTCCTGGTCCTCGGCCGTGTCCAGCGTAGCCCCAACATAACGTCTGACATTATGTTCCTCGAGCACAGCTCTGATAAAGAATCGGACGCCAAAGACCACTGTTAGATTTGAAGCTATAAGCGGTCCGGTCGAATTTGGACTATCTTCAAGATTCCGCCGCAAAGATGATAGTTGGGGGATTTGAGACTGAATAAAAACTCTGACGTCCACAGTTTCCACTTTGTTCAGAATTGTAACAGCTTCGTCTCTCACCAAAATCTCAAATGTTCTTGTGAATATTCTCTGACTTCTAGTTGACAGAAGAGAAACACCGGTCAGAATCATCCGAGCATTGACTAACTCCGACTCAGTGAGTACATATTCCGGGGTCGCTGTTGGAGCTAAGCTTGGCCTACTGCTCGGGCTGGCAGATGGTGTTTGGGTAGGAGATAAACTTGGTAAAGGAGATACAGTCGGATTAGAACTCGGATTTCTCGATGGGCTTGATGTTGGCCTGCGGGTTGGAGAAGCAGTTGGGGTCCTCGTGCTTGGGGAAAAGGTGGGGGATATCGTGCTTGGGGAAAAGGTAGGATACGACGTAGACTGCTCTAATGAGGGAGTTGCTGAAGGATGAGACGAAAGTGGGGTACTTGGAGCAGGCGTTGGTTGGTACTGCTGGGTTATGTTGTCAGCAGGCGCGGGCGTAGAAGTCAAGAAAGTTTTCGGTAGCGCCGATGGATTAAGCGTGTAGACGAGAGTTTCGTCAAGGTCTGACGCAAAGGGGGGTTCAGTTGGTTCTCGCGTCGGTTTGGGTGTTGGTTCCCGGGATGGCTTGTTGGTGAGAGCTTCTGTTGGGGCATCGGTTGTTGCCGCATCTGTCGGCTGATTGGTCATCAACTCTTTCGTTGGCACGCTGGTGTCAGGGGCGTTTCTCCAAAGGGATGTTGGTACTGGCGCAGGAATGAATGTGAATATAGAATCCGACGGCGATGGAGTCGGGTCCCCAGCATTAACTCCAGCGGTGGGCATTGCAGTGGGTCTTTCAGTTGGGTCTGTCTGTAATGGTGGCATCCCAGATAGAAGTTCTTCCTGTACTCCCATTACGCGAACCGAAAAGTCGTAATCATCGAAGAATTCGTTCATTGAGTCAATGAACTGTGCTCGGATGGGAGGATCCAAGAAAATATTATTTGCGGCAGTGAATTGCTGCGATTCTATAAGGAATTCGATTCGCTCTGTATAGACCGAGAAGCTGCCTTCCATGGTGACACTCACAATTTTGGGGGAGCAATCAAATTTTTGGCTGTTGATGTTATAAGAAAAAAGAACTGCCTTCTCTAGGAATACGTTCGATACAACGGACGTTTCGAATTCATCAAAAAACAATTGGTATCGCCGTTCCACGGATAAGAGAGCTCCAAAGCAAGGTGTAGAAGCTGGGCTGGTGCTTTTCTCTGTTGTTTGAACAGGGGTGGACGCTGGTGTGACTTGATAATTTGCAGGGAAGTCGTCTCGCCACATTGTCTGATAAGCTGGTTGGCCGGTGGGTGTGCTTGAGGATAGCGATGAATCTGAATCAGTTGGAATCGGAGAGGCGTGATCGGTATTGATTTCTGCCAGATATGATGTGGGTTGTTCTGTCTGATAAGGAGCAGGAAGGGTCGGTGGGGCCTGCAACATGGTGTCATTTGATATAGAGTCATTAAAGTAGAAGTGTACTTCTGGTGGGGCAGTCGTCTCCTCTCCGTCTGTTTCAGCGGAAATTCTAGCAGCCAATAGAATGCATACTAGTGAAAAGATATTCAGAGAAAGCGAGATACTTCCTTTGGACATTCGCCGTTGCTTCGCCATGTTGTTTCTTCGACAGATTACTCTTGATTGTTTGGAACAAATCATGGCAACAACCTTCTCTCGCAGTGCGTCGTCTCGTCTTTTCTTCTTCTTTTTCTGCTGCAACTCTTCAATGGACAAAAACACTCATTACCACTATCACTACAAATGATGCCACTACCCGCACTCATTCCTATCACAACGTAGTGCGGACGGCAATACCGCGCGCGACAGTGCAAACGGAAGATTTTTTGATCGTGCAGGTAGCTTCAGGCTACTATTGCAGATGGAAGGCAAGCGTTGCTGCTGTCTTAATGAAATGGGGAAGCTTTCGCTGTCTTCAAAATCATTTCTTACCGCCAGAATCATGAATGAACATGTTATGTGCAACAGGGTTTTGAGCGTTTTGTGACAGCACGTGTGCGTCGGCATGCATGTGACACGAAATTTAGGTCGCGCGCGGGCACAGTCCCAGATCGGACATGCGGTGTATGCGTTTTGCGGTGCGATGACTGTGATGACTTTGATCCTCTCATCTTTTCCTTTCCGTCTAATCACAGTGACATTTGCCCTAAACTGTAAGTGTGGTGTCTATGCAATTTTTGTTTGTCTGTATGTCTGTCTGTCTGTCACTTAAGGAGCATGTCACATAAGGTTCATGTCACAATGGCAGCCCATCACATAGAAAAGTGTCACAGTGGTAACTTGTGGGTCAGAAAACCAGAACTCTGATGTCATGCAACTGCCGGGGAGGGTTCTCTGCGTAACAAAAACACGCACCAAATTTGTTGCGTAAAAAAATTATGCATGACACAATCTCAATTGTTTAGGGCACACACCCACGGTGGCTTCAAGTTTAACAACAGCAATGTTGATAACAGGACTGTCATAGCATTGTGCTGAAAGCCCCATTGGTTTTTGCATGCTGACTGCCTCGTTAGCAGTCCAAGTTTACATTGTTTTTTCTATGGGTCTCATTTGACTCTCTTCAGGAAGACAAGCTAACATTGCAGTCCTGCCTTGTTTCAATGATTTGATTCTGACAACGCAAACAGCTAGGCAGAAAAAAAGGCAGAAACACCATAATTGTTGGGAGGGGTTTTTCTTGATGTTGACAAGTTGAAATGAGAATGTTGGTGGGACTCATTGACGAGACATGCACAAGCCAGACCATTTGTTCATGGCATGGCATGGCATGGCATGGCATGACATGACATGACATGACATGACATGACATGACATGACATGACATGACATGACATGACATGACATGACAGATGAATGAACATTGAAGAGTTTATTAAAGAGTCAACAACTCTAATCAAAAGAAATGATAGAGATAATTTTTGGATAATTTTTATGCTCTGAACCAGAACCTATTCAGACGATTTGTCACTCATTGAATGGATTGGATTGCATCACATAACTAGCAATCATCGCTAGTCTTTCCAGATTGTTCTGGCAATCTCTGATAATTCCTTGATAGAATAGATCATCTGGAAAGAGGGCATTTGATAAGATTGTACAGGTTTAATGCAAAGGCATGGCCATTTGTGTGTTGAGGCCAAGATCCAGGGGTAGACGGTGGATAACCTTATCCCTCTACAAGTGATATCCGTTCGATTTTTGAATGACTTAATGATGGGGTTTCCAAAGGGGCTAGTTTGTGAATTTTTTGGCAGGCCCTCACTGTCTAAAAACAGTACAAAAAAGGTCATTTAACAAGTTCAGCAC
>Ga0163148_10004510_pt1 | contig 14541 bp, 16 predicted proteins | sample OliLakLV19MP7P2_FD_148606 | JGI IMG/M metagenome (GOLD analysis project Ga0163148, IMG submission 148606) | Freshwater microbial mat bacterial communities from Lake Vanda, McMurdo Dry Valleys, Antarctica- Oligotrophic Lake LV.19.MP7.P2 | ecosystem: Environmental > Aquatic > Freshwater > Lake >...
GGCCTTCCCTCATGCACCTGCTTTCCGTTTCCCTGGCCGAGGCGGGCGTTCCGGTCCAATCCATTTCATCCATGCCAAAAGAAGGAGTTGTCATTGCCCACACTGGCGACCTCAACCTTCACTCTCCCCCACCACCGGGCGTTTATCTTGTTTGTTACCAGGGTGACTGGGAGCGTAGCCTCTGGGCTCACGAACACATTGTGGCCAATCATTTCCAGGCAACATGTAGCTCTCTTACCCGTGCCGACCGTCTGTTCGGAGTCGGTCTTCGTTATCATCTACCTTTCATTCCCGAACCCCGGCTCACTCCACGTTCACAGGAAAGAGGCGACCGATTTGAACAAATAGCCTACATGGGAACCCCCTACAATTTGATCCCTGAACTCCAGACAGTTCAATGGACGGAACGCATGAAAAAACTCGGGCTGATTTTCCACGTAGAATCTGACGTGTCAAAACATGGCGATTACACGGATGTCGATGCCATCGTTGCCGTCCGGCCCTCAGATCGAAATCCCAATCAGAAGTTCGCCAACAAGCTGTGGAATGCTTGGAGGGCCGGGGTGCCCGCCATTCTAGGTCCCGAACCCGGCTTTCAGGAAGCGCGTATTGGCAGTCTTGACTATATGGAGGCAGCAAATGCGGACGAGATTTACGAGGCTCTCTCTACTTTGGCCAAGCATCCGGATCTCCGCAGGCAAATGATCGCAAACGGCCACTCGCGCTGCCATGAATGTTCAAAAGAAACCATTGTCAACCTTTGGATTGAGCATCTAAAAAAAGGAATGCGTCAGTCCTACTTTTCCTGGCGCAATCAAAAGACCCCATGGAAGCTCTTGGACCAATCCAAGCGGCTGCTACGTTACCGGATCAAAACGCTGAGAGCCGGCCAATCTTGATTCCATCTCATAATCTCGGCACGTAGCGCATGATTTCATTTTGCCGGTAAGGTAAGCTTCCTACCAATAGTTTGCCCGAAGCCCGCCATCTGGACCACCAAGTCTCCGCGAAATCCACCAAGTTCTGCGCTTGGCCTGTGCCCAGGTTTGTAACCCTCGGACCCCTGTCAGTATTGACCGCCGAGCATAGAATTCCGTTAACGATAGTCTCCACCGGACTGAAATCACAAACCTGCTTTCCTTCAGACATTTTAAAATCAGCCCCCTCCATTGCCGCTCGTCTCAAAGACGGCCAAAAATTTCCCGGATTCTGCCCTTCACCATAGACGGCAAAAATCCTCATAATAGACAAGTTCAGTCCAACTTCCCTGGCGTATGCTGACGCACATAAAGAGAATGCAGCCTTTGAGACCCCATAGGCACTGACAGGCTCCAAGGGGGCGTCCACTGGTATAAAATCGTATCGGTTTGCACTTAATCCATACTCATGACAACTGCCCGCAACCACCACTTTCGGTATGCCCGCGCTCTGCGCGCTCTGCACAAGCTTTAATGACCATGCCGCGTTCACCCGTAGTGCCTCGTTCCACAAACACGGTTGCGGACTTACTCCATAAGCCGCCAGGTGAATCAGCGCATCATACCCTTTCAGATCCTCAGCCACAATTTGATCCAAATCCCTGACAATCCAGTTAATACCCTTCGGAACACTGAAATTGATGGCTGATTCTAAGCGCTTGCAGGCTGTTATGGAATGCCCGGCGGCCACAGCTTCAGCAAGGAGATGCGAGCCCAGAAAACCTGTTCCGCCTGTTATAAATATCCTCAAATGATCAAATTCTAAACGGGTTTATTATGTCGAAAATGCACTGCCCCACCATTCCCACAACCGCAATCTCGACCGTCCTGAAATAAAGTGTCCTGCACATTTGGCAATACTTTTGAGCGATATGTCTCCTTCGCTATCGGTTTCCCCTCACTTCATTAGTTATCCAGGCCCTTAAGACTGATATGTTGGAAACAACGCTCCAAATAGGTGGCTTTGTTAAATAAGGGGATGCAAATGGAAAGTTCAGGAGCGGTTGGCATGGTCAGGAACGCTTCAGGCGTTTCCATAGACTGCCAGGAATCAGAACAACCGCCAGCATGTTCCATCTCCATAAACCGGGAACATAAATGGTATCCTTTCCCGTCTTCGCTCCCTTCAGAATCGGCCTGGAAGCTTACCCGGCTGAAACGGATACTCACGCAATACGTTTAAGCTCAGGCTTGCCGATCCCTAATCCGTGCTTCCAACCGTTTCCAGCTCCTTGCCCAACCATGAATTATCATTCATGCTGCCTGACAATGAAACACAGTGTCTTGGTGGCCACCGATTTCCCCCCCGATGCTCCCGGTGGCGGCCCAGCGGTTCTGCGCCAGATGCTGGCCGGTCTTCCCGCCAATCTTCATTGGTGGAGTGTGCGTTGTCCGCAGGCTGAAGTTTCGGCTTCCCACTTCCTGCTTTCAAGTCAGACATGCTTTCCCGCAGGGAAATTGTTGCCCATGCGAAAATGGACGCATCATAAGGCCTGGTTGATGGAACATCTCTGGGCCGCAGGGGCGGCAAGAAGCCTGCAACGGACCATCAACCGTGTTCAACCCGACCTTATTTGGGTCATTCCCCACGATTGGAGCATATTTCCCCTGCACAGGGTTCTCATCACGCAATGCGAAATACAAAATACGAAATGCGAAATTCCAAAATTTCACGTAACAATTCAGGACTACCCAGACGCTCACGATCACGGGCGGATCTGGGGCCATGCACGCGTTACGCGGATGGCCCGCATGCAGGAGGAACTCTATGCCAAGGCCTCCTCCCGTGATGCCACTTCCCTGCCCATGCTGGAAGATTTGGAAAAAAGAACTGGTAAAGCCGGGATACAGATGCTGCACCAAGGCTTGGAAGCAGAAGATTTCGTTTTTCTAAAAAACCCGGAATCGAGGATCCCGCCGAAGAGCCCTCCTCTCCCACCCCAGGAATCGGGATCCGAAATCGAAGATCCCGCCGAAGGGCCATCCTCTGCCAGCACAGGAATCGGGACCCGAAATCGAAGATCCCGCCAAAGGGCAATCCTGTCTCCCAACAGGAATCGGGATCCGAAACGAATCCGGATCGCCTACGCCGGCACAATTCTGGTGGAAAAGGAATTTGCCTTGTTCTGCGAAATGCTCGAACAGGTCAGAAACTGGCAACCTGCAATCCAAAACACGGGACCGAAGATTCTGCCGAAGGGCCATCCTTTTTCCCAACAGGAATCGGGACTCGGAACTTCGAATGAAGGATTCGACATTCACCTGGAACTCTGGGGTGCCCATTCCTATGCCAAACGTCCTTGGTTTCGCCGGGTATGGATGACCGAACATGGTAATCTTTCGGAAGACACCCTCTTGGATGAACTCAGGAGCTGCGATTGGGGTTACATTCCAATGGCCCTGGAAGACTTCGACCCCGGCTATAATCGCTACAGTTTCCCCACCAAATTCATTACCTATCTTGCAGCAGGTCTGCCCATCATCACCATGGGCCATCCGGAAAGCAGCGTCATGAAAATGGCCTGTTCCTACGATGTGGGCTTGAGGATTTCAAGTGCGGATCAACCTCTTGCGGATCTTAAGGGTGCGTTGCAGGATCTGGATGCCAAGAAAAAGTACCGACCCGAAATCCTGCGCTGTGCCCAGGACCACTTCGATGCCGCCCACATGCGGGCCCAGCTCCGGGAAAATCTCTTGGCCTGAACCCCCTGCTATCAGCTATCAGCTATCGGCTGTAGGCTCTTCCGCTCCTCCACGCCCGCCAGACAAAGCATGAAAAAGGCGGCATTTCTTGGCCTGGCCGTGTGAATGCCTATTATGATTATGAAATAGACTACAACGATAACCAAATTCAAAAGCAAGTGCGTGGGTATGCTGCGCGAAATCGCGCACCCATGAGGCCTTGGAGATAGCCAAACAGAGCACCCCTTTAAATCCCCCCCCTCTCGGTTTCCCTAAGATCCCCTCAACCCTTTCCTCACCCAACAACTTTCTGTAAATTCTCCACCGCTCTCCGTCCATAATCCTCCGGTGAAAATCCCTTCCTCGTCCGCTTCGCCGCCCTTAATCCAAGTTGCCGGGTCCGCGCGCGGTCGTGCTTGGCTTCCTCCAAAGCCCGGCATAAGGCTCCAATATCATTAACCGGGATCAACCATCCTTCCGGATCTTCCGGCGTAAAAAAGTCTTCCACCCCTGTGTTGGGTGTGGCGATCAACCCCAGGCCACTGGCCGCCCCTTCCACCAAGACCCGGGCAAAGCCTTCCTCAAAAGAAGGTAGCTCCAGGACATCGCAGCTCCGGTAGCGTTCAGCCAGTTTTTCATGGGGCATCCACCCGTGCCAGACCAGGCCCGGAAGAGGTTCCCGGAAAAGATGACGAACCTGGGGTGCCTTGGCATTCCCGATCCAATGCAATTCAGCATCCTTCCAACCCAATTGCTTCCAGGCTTCCACCAAAATACGTGCCCCTTTGCGTAAATTGACCCCGGAAGGGCAAATCACCCGGAAAGGTCGATCCAAGTCATCCTGGGCACGTGGTGAAAAGCGGGAGGTATCCGCTCCGTAAAGATTCAACAACAGCTTGGACTCAGGAATGCCTGCCTCGATAAAGGTGCGTTTGACAAATTGAGAGGGTATTTGAATCCAATCCGCCTCAATGAATTCCCGCCGAACCCGGTCCCGGTAAGCCTGGGGAAAAAGAGACTCACGGATACCGTTGCGCTTAAATTCTTCCAACAGAATCTGGTGCTGATAGTCCGTATGGGTCGAACCACATTCAATCACCACTCTTTTCCCATGTTTTTGAAAAGACCTCAGGGTCCGGAGTCCGCAACCGGAGAGAACGCAAAGGACATCATAGTTTCGGGGACTCCAGCATCTCAGACAACAATCAAAGGATAATACCAGAATTTGATAGAGATAGTTCCCCCATTGCAGGAAGGGAAAACGTTTGTAGAGCCAAAGCAGATAATGAAAAGGCCAGAGATTGAACCGGGGTGGGGCCCCATTAGAAACTTTTCTTAGCAGACTCCAAGTCGAGACAAGATAGGGTTCAAAATCCGAAGACAACGCTTTTTGAATATCGGGCATCCAAAAAAGATCCAGAGAGGCCAATAGGATTTTAGATTTTTTTTCGGACATAAGATTCTGGATCAAATTGGGAGGAAAGGACCACCTCCACTAAACCTAATATTTTTTAGTCCACACCACAGCAAAAAAGTTGTCGCGAGCCACTTTCCTGACTAGGTTAACAGGGCCTCCCCATTTTCCCATACTATGGATTCCTTCCAACATTTGTTATCCTCCAGACTGGTCACGTGGGGCATGGTACTCCTCTTTGTTCCCCTGTGCATCTACCTCGGCCTGGAATCGGCCCATGGTAATTTACGGCTGGCTCTCTTCCTCTTCGCCGCTGTGACCCTTTTTTTTGTGATGTTTCTTTTCCCAAAATATCTTTGGGCCATTGCCATCGCCTCACTTTTCATACCCGGCAGCATCCCCGGCCTTCCGCTTCCTTTTTCCCCCACCCAGTTGATCATCATGATCATGTTGTTCAAATACCTCATAGAACAGGTCATTTTTGGCAAGCGTGGTTTTTACCTGGGGCCGGCCCCCGACTGGTTGCTCCTGACCGGCTTACTTCTGGTGCTTCTCTACCACGGGGTTCAGGACCGTTTTGCCATGCGTATATTCGGCTCCGACATTTGGGGGGGTAAGGCCTATCTTAACATTATCCTGGCCATCCTGAGCTATTTTCTTTTCTTCAGTTCACGCTACAAGGAAGATACTCTTTCCTTGCTTCCAGGCTTGGCGGTGGTTTTCTCTGGCTTTGATGTCTTTCTGAAAGTTCTTACCATTCTGGTTCCAGGTGTAGCGCCCTACCTGTATTTTTTCTACTCGGATGTGAGCACTTCAGGCTTGGATGGGGAGGCTGCCATCTTTTCCACACGCTGGGGCTTTTTGGGTAACTTTGGATATTTGCTGATCTTGTGGAGTATCACCAATTGTCGTATTCAGGAGTTTTTCACCAAATGCCGCTGGGTCAAGGCCTCAGCACTCGGTCTGGGGCTGCTTTTTTGTATTTTGGGCGGATACCGCTCTTCTGTCGCGGTGGGGGCTGTTTTGGTGGCTTGCGCCGGATTCCGGGATTTTGGGTGGCGCGGTATTTTTTCCCTGCTCCCCCTGACCTTCATGCTGGCCTTGGCTATTTTACTTCAAACCTTTGTCGGCCTGCCCAGACAGGTGCAACGCAGTATGGCCTTTCTTCCCGGGGACTGGGATCAGGCCGTGGTGGCGGATACCAAAGGTTCGAACGATTTCCGTATCGGGGTTTGGGATGTCTGGCTTCACCAATACTTTCCCCAAAATGCCTTCTGGGGTCGGGGCTTCGGCCTGAAACCGTATGAGATCATGGCCGTGCTTCCTTACACCACCAACAGCGGGGAATTTGCCGAATATTCACGGGACGAGGCCTTTGTCGTATCCGGTAACCTGCATAATGGATTTTATTCCATCATTGATCGTTTTGGTGTGGTCGGCCTGATCTTTTTCCTGAGTTGGACTTTCTTTGTATTGAAACGCCTTTTCCAGTATTTAAGAAAAAGCCGGGAAGGACCCTTGGATCCCAGCCTGCAATGGTTGGCCATTTACATCATGACGTTCACGCTTTGTTACCTTCCAGGTGCCTTGCGCTTTGAGAACTTTTTACCAGCGCATCTCATGCTTGTGGCCGCCTTTTTCGCCATTTATAAGCAAAGGAAAACGAGTGCCGAAACTGCCGAAACAGTATGCCCGGAACCTGCGGATAAGGCCCCTGTATTGGCACGGGGTCATCGAAGTGACCCTGTCACTTTATAGTTTTTGCAGAGGAGGGGTCTTTATGCCAAAAGGTGAAAGCCGCTGCCGAAAAACTTTTTTGGAAGCCCTTTTCTTGGATAAACAAACGCAAGTCTCCGGTTTTATCGTAAACGTCCTCCTTCGACAAAATGATCAAATCGGGCTCGGGCAGTTGATCCAACAGATTCTTTTCACGATTGTTGGCAAAGATTACCCTTCCGGATTCAGAGAAAGGAATAGCGCTGGAAGGCAGGCTTGGATCCAAGCCATAATAATTGGCCCCGGCCCTATCCGCCGCCCACCAGACCGTCCCCCCACGCTCCGTTTCCTGACGTGCGGTCAACGCGGCTGTGCGGTAGTCGTCCTTCGCAAAACGCTGTGAAAAGCGGGTCTGAACGGAGGAAAAAAGCCAGAGGAGAATTAAAAGACTCAGCAGTATTCTGTTGGCTTTGCGATGCGGGAGATAAATCCAGATGACAGCCGCAGAGACTATAAACGGTAGTAGAGGGGCGAGATGCCTGCCCCAAAATGGAAATCCAGAGACATTGGCTAACGCAAAAAGGATTACGACGGTAAAAAATACCGCTCCAATCATGCTGAGCCAGATGATACGCCTTGGGCTTTCTCGTCTTGGGAGGTAACCAACGAAACAAGATGCTAGGAAAACACTGCCCAAAAAAACCAACTGGGGCAAAAATGGTAGCATCAAATGGAGCAATGCATCACCCGTTCTCGCCGCCTCCCGGAATGCCGTCCTTCCGGGGCCAAGGCCCTGAAAACCCATTAGCTCATAGCTGGCAAAAATAATATTTGAGATACTGAGGTCCCAGATTCTGGCGCCGGCCGACCCTTTGTTAAGCGTCCACAGGTAAAAAATCAGAAGAGGAATAAATAAGGCTCCCGAGAAACCGATTGCGATACATGCCCGCTTGTTTATTCTCCAGCGGCTGTGTAGCCAGATGGATGTGATGCAAATGGCGACCGAGAAAAACGCTATCCCAGCTAAAAGACTTGTGGCCGACAATAACCATCCGCTGATTAAAAGCCCAACCATTGCTGGTGACGAACTTCCTTTAGAGTAGAGGATTTCGACTGTAAAGAAAAGCACTGCAGCGCCGAGCCCAATTTGAAGAGCATATGGGCGCGCTTCGTCCGCATATTGCCAAAGAAATGGATGCGTGGCGAACGCGAGCGGGAGAATCGTAATACTGAGGCGGCATCCAATTCGCCACATGAAAAATATCCCGACTCCTATAAAAATTAGATTGGGTAGACGCAGGGCAAGCTCAGTGGTTCCTAAAAACTGCGAAAAAAACCAGACGATAAGCATGGAAAGTGGCATCAGGCCCTCTGATTTAGTGTCGGAAAGAAATGTCGACATCCATTGTGAAAACCCTTTTACAGTTGCATAGCTAGCTGTTTGCGCCTCATCAATCCACAAGCTCTGCGTGGAGACCATAAGTGGCAAAAGCAAAAATGCCCCAACGAGATAGAACCAGTCAGTTCGAGATTTCATGATTTTCTTAAAACGGCCAGAAGACCAACACCAAATGGCCACCGAATCATTGTCTGGCAGGAACTCCATACAAAAAGCCCCCGCAAGGCCGAGTTTATTACTGAAGGCGGGAGCTTGTCCTCCACTCTGCTTGCCGTAGCGCTTGTGATAGCTCGCAATCGGCGCAGAGTCCAGACTGCAGGAAATGCCCAGAAGTTCATGTAATTGAGATTCAATATTTCGAAGTTCCGAGAGCTCACAAGCTTGAAAAATCCAACTCGGTCATACCTCCGAAAGTGTCGAAGAGTGACATCCCAATCACTCCAGAGGCTCATCAACGCCGGAACAGTGATAATCACTACACCCCCGGGCTTCACAACGCGGTAAAGTTCAGCAAGGGCGGCATAATCGTCCTCGATATGCTCCAATACATCCATGGCCGTCGCAAAATCGCAACTATCAGTTTCTAGCGGAAGGTCCGTGCAGCTCCCTGTAAGGACGTGAGATTCTCCAAGTCGCGCATTCAAAATCGAAATAGATTCCGGGTAACCATCGATGGCGATAACGCGGCAGAAATCCTGCATTTCACGCGCAAACGCCCCTGTGCCGGCACCGCAATCAGCCAGAAGAGAATTCAGGTCAAGGCCACCCGACTTCCTTATCCAATGCCGCGCGATTTTACGCTTACCGCTGTAATACCAATGGTTCCGCTCAACATTTGCAAGGTTCCCGTATTCTTCAGGGTTCATGGGTTACTTTTGTTCTCAGTAATTCCTCCAACTATATAGTGCGGTCGGCCTTTTACTTCACGGTAGATGCGTGCAAGATACTCACCTATAATACCAAGGCAGAGTAGCTGGATTCCCCCTAAGCAAAATACTGCAACTGCAAGCGTCGTGAATCCTTGGACAATGAGGGTTGAAAACAGCCCGAATGCTTGGCAGGTCTTAATAATTACTAATACAAACGCATACGCGAATCCAATCCCACAAACTAAAAACCCAAAGAGTGATATGCATTTCAACGGAGCTTCACTGAAGCTGGTAATTCCATCCCAAGCATATCCAAAAAGCTTGCCGTATGTTTGGCGTGGCTGCCCGGTCCGCTCCTGCCTTTCATACCAAACGACATCGTGCTGGAATCCCACCCATTTACGAAGTGCTGGAAGAAAAAGGTTTTGTTCGGGCATTTTGCTCAAGTGATCGACAATGACGCGATCCATCAGCCCAAAAGTGCCGCTATTTTTCGGCATCGCGCCTCCGGTCAATGTAAAAAAGAGATGGTGAAACAAGCGCAGTAGCAACCCGCGGAGGCCCTTTTCAGGACGTGACGACCGGCAACCGACCACAAGTTTGGCTCCTGCATTCCACTTTTCGACCATCTCCAGAATATATTCCGGCGGATCTTGGAGGTCTGCATCGAGGAATACTACGGCATCGCCATCCGAATGATCCAACCCGGCTTTGTATGCGGCTTGTTGGCCAAAGTTTTTTGAGAGCCGTATTAGTTTTGCATCTGAAAATGTTTGCTGCACAGATGCGACTTTCGTCGTCGTTGTATCGACGCTGCCATCATCTACAGCAATCCACTGCCAACTTACTCGCTGGTCCAAAAATAAGTTGCAGAGTCTGGATGATAGCGCCTCAATTTGTTCTTCCTCATTCCAGAGAGGTGTAACTATAGAAACTACTGCTTTTTTTGAATTCATAGTCAGATCTCCAGTTGTCTTAGTTCGCGCCCCAGCATCTTGAATGCTCATTCTTCAAAGTTTTGAGGCTCGCCAATGCTCTTGTCACCGAGTAAATCAACAAATGTTCTCGCTTCGTCCGGGCATATTGTTTTGCCAAAAAACTGGTTGATCGTGTGGAGGTTGATGGGCAGGGAAAAAATGCCCTGGTTCGTCACCGCCTTCACCCGGTTGATAAAAGGCCGAAACCGTCCGTAGCAATTGACATAGGTCCAGACACGTTCGTTGTCAGTGTTGAAGATGTGTGGCCCGTAGTGGTGCACCATGACCCCGGTGGAGGCATCCCGGGAGCTATGGCAGTTGCCAGCGATATGGGGCCGACTGTCCCAAACCTCCACCCGACAGCCGTGTATACGCTCGGCCAGTTCACGCGCCATAACTGCACCGGAAAATCCTGTCCCCACAATCAAAAACGATGCATTTTTCCCCATGTCATTCCTTGAATGCTATTTCTTGGCTTACGCCACCCCGTCCACTTGCACATACCTTATTCTTGTTTCATAGATACAAATAATCATACTGGCGATTTAAATATTTTTTACGGGCGATGGTCAGGAGTTCATCTGCCCAAGTGCCATGGACTCGACAACTCGGACAAGTAGCCGTTCCATTCTGGCGATCCGATTCAACCCTCCGAAAACAAGCACTACCACCTTAAAGGATCTCCGGCCCAAAAGGCGAATCCATTCAGGCTGGCCCCTGACCAGACCTTATTCTCTTGAAGGCAGCCCTCCACAGCCTGCCCCAACCCAAAGCTTTAAGCATCCTGAGATTGACCCACTGGCGCATCATCGCATTCCCCCTCAGATACGCCTCCGCCAACCGGAACTGTCTTAGTTTTTGCCCCAGTCCATCCGGCCCCACGGTATAATTGGCATGGTAAAGAACCGTATCACGCGGAGGTGGCCAGCCATGAGTCCGGGCATAATAGGTCAAGGGAAGGTAAGCCCACTTGATTGGGGCTGATTCTTGGTTTTCAAAAAGCAGCCAATTGATGGCTCTCTGTTCGTTCCAGCCCTGGTTTTGATCCATCAACCCGATCACCCGCGAAAAGAAAGACGCCGTCTCCGCGCAGGGTCGGGCAACAAAGAACCCTGCATTGACGTCCGGCAGGTGTCCGCACTCTCTCTGGAAAAGAATGTGACAGGCTTGGGATTCAAGCATGTGGCCAAGCTCCAGGCCCAGTCGGTTGCCATCCCTGGCGTAAAAACAAATATCCACGTCGGACCAGACAACCAGATCTCCAGACCTGTCCTCCAGGCTTTCCACAATGAGTTGGGTTTTTATGCGGATGCACTGTAAAAATTCTTCACTAAGATAATCCCCCGGGCCTGTCAGTTCAATCTGATGAATGACTGGATCCCAGCCTGCAGGCAGTGATGGCAAAAATACGGAATCCAGCAGTATTTTATGGGCGGGAGTAATGCAGACGTGGATTTTCATGGGTTACACTACACAGAAACATTCCAGTCATGCCATTGGTCGGAAGCGTTCAGCCAGCCGATCAGCGGGCCGGCATCAACGAGAGTCCGAACCTGCATAGCCCTCCCTCATCAAAAGGTCGGTGGGTCCGCGAAACATCGCCCGGTATGGGGCAGCCAAGCCGGCGAAATCCGAACTGCTCTCCAATTCCCTTACCAGCGCGCGCCGGACGGTTTCAGAGAGCCCTTCCTTCTGCGCAGCAGCGCGTTTGCGTAGCTTTTCATTCATGGGATCAGGAATCTTTATGGTGACAGTCTTCATGTATTACAGAGGGTATTACCGTTGTCCGAATAATCAGCAAATATAATACTTTCGAACGATTGCGCAGGCCCCTCTGCCAGCGGAGTTCGGAAAGTGAAGCGTGAAATCTGCTACCAGAGAAGTTCCAGTCCAGAGATGGCATCGTAAATACGCATAGTTCGCGTTGCAGCTGCCAGAGGCCCGCTCCGGAGCAGGATTCCTGTGTTGCTTAAAAAAGATACCCCTTTTTCCATTACAGAACAGTTCATGACTATTTTTTTGCAATGACAAGAAACTGTTTGCCGAAGACTTTCCAAAAGAATGGAAACAGCAGGTAAAGACGCACAAAAAACAAAGGATATTGCCGTCCCCCGACCGTGGTGTAGGGAAGAAAGGATCTTTCAGAGCGGGTGATTTGAAATTTTTTGGTTTCCAACAACTCTGACAAAGATTTTTCTGTCAGCGCCAGATAATGATCCCAGAAATCCCAATAGGCCCCATTGACACGGTTGATATTGGGACCCATGGCGATGAGCAGCCCTCCCGGCTTCAATACCCTGCGAATCTGATCCACGGTATCGGAAAGATCCTGCTTTCCCGGCAGATGTTCAAAAAAGTTGCTGGTGAATACGACATCCAGACTTTCCTCCCCAATACCCCAGTCATCTGTCGATCTCTTTTGAATCCACTGAATACCCGGTTTCAGGCGTTTCCCGGTGGCCGGATTGAGGTCCAGTGCGAATTTTTCGGAAGCTTGGACATTATTAATAAATTCCCCGTAACCACAGCCGAGGTCCAGCACCCTCCCACCTTCCGGAACATAATTTTGAAAAAATGGGGAATCAACACCTGCCATACCTTATTCCGGTAAACATGTGTCAAAGAAAAGCGATTCCCGTAAATCACTTCCAGCGACTCTTCATTGCAGGCTTCTCTGCTCATTTGCTTCCAACAGCTCCGTTTTGATTTTTTCTGTAATCTCCAAGGCTGAAATATTTTTCCAACCAGACATAGAGGCAGATGAAAAGGTAGCGGCTGCCCATTTCGCGGATCTTCAATTTGGCCACGCCACTTCGGCGGTTTCGCCAGGTGATAGGTAATGAGATCCAACTGTAGCCCCGGACAATCGCTTTCAGGGGCAATTCCACCGTTAGATTAAAATGCGGCGACAACAAGGGACGGCATCCTTCGATCACAGTCTTCCGGTAGGCCTTGAAGGCGTTGGTGGTGTCATTCAGCCGAATGGCGAACAGCACCCGAATGAACTGGTTGGCCAGACGGTTAAGGACGTATTTGACATAGGGGTAATCAATGACTCCTCCTCCCCGGATAAAGCGGCTCCCAAACACACAGTCATAGCCCTCGTTCAGCTTGTTCCAGTAACGGACAACATCCCGGCAATCGTCCGACTCGTCCGCCATCATGATGACCACGGCGTCCCCCTTCATGACTTCCAGTCCTTTCTGAATGGCAAATCCGAAACCGTGCCTGTCTTCGTTCCGAACCGGGCTCAATTCGGGCATGCCCTGAACCAACTTCTGTAGAATCTCCCAGGTCCGGTCAGAGCTGCCATCGTCCACCACGACAATCTCATGAGGCACTCCATGCAGTTTCAACTCCAGATGTAGGTGTCCCACCGTGGACTCGATACAGCCTTCCTCATCCCGTGCAGGAATGACAATGCTGAGCAACTGGAGAGGCTGTAGTTGAGGGTTGTTGGATACCGATTGCTCGTTGTTCATCATTTACCTTTTACCGGCCCTGATGCCTTTATTCCACAGAAAATCCTTCCGCCTCTGCCGCCAAAGTCAAACGATTGTCTGCCGTCAGAAACCAATGCCCGGCGGGACGTTCGTTCGTTACGATCAAAGCGGCAGACAGTTGAAAAGCGTCCGCGCTGCGTAAAGAGTGTACACGCAAAAGTCTGAGAGCTCTGTCCCGCACCTCGCGGGAGGGCTCCACTTCCAACCACGAAGCAGCCATTCTTTCCACTTTTTTCCGGGCCAAATAAGCCTGATCCATCGACAACGATCCCTCTCTCACTCGCCTGGAAAGGGCAGATTCCAACTCCATCGGAGTTCCATACCACAACACGATCCGGGGATCTTTGGACAAAAAGCCCTCACGCTGTAATGAATCTTCCTCCTCATAAATCAGAGGAGCCAAGGCTGATGTATCCCAGAACGTCATGACTTCAACGACCTTCGCGATCCTCTGAAAGAGCTTCTATCAGCGATTTCTTTCCCTTTGCTTTGGGCATGCTGAAAAAGGCTTTCAGATCCAGATCCTTCCCGGGAAGTGCGATCAAACCCTGAGCCGCCAGATCCCTCAAATTCGGAGGCAGACGATCGGTCGAAACCTTTTCAAGAATTGCAACAGGGCGGCTGTGTTCGGTAACCAGCACCGAATGGCCCCGCTGCACCTTCTCCAGAAAGCTACTGAGCCCGTTTTTCAATTCAGTCACACTGGCTGTTTTCATAAAGCCAGTTTGGCCTTTTTACCAGGATTATCAATTTCTCAGCAGTTGCTTTCCTGCCTTAGTCCCCCAAATTTCCAGCCATTCCGGATGGGTCTCCGCAAGGTCCGCGATTTCTTCAAGGGTATGCCCGAGGGATGTCTGCGGGCTCCAACTTCAACCCTCAAAAAAAACGTCCCGGCTCGTCTTTCCAGTTGATGTTCCCGTAAAGGACACGCCTGATATCCACACCCTTCCCACTCGTTTGGTATAAGATGATCCAACGGTTAAAAGGGGGTGGCAGCACGAAAT
>Ga0163148_10004515_pt1 | contig 14529 bp, 13 predicted proteins | sample OliLakLV19MP7P2_FD_148606 | JGI IMG/M metagenome (GOLD analysis project Ga0163148, IMG submission 148606) | Freshwater microbial mat bacterial communities from Lake Vanda, McMurdo Dry Valleys, Antarctica- Oligotrophic Lake LV.19.MP7.P2 | ecosystem: Environmental > Aquatic > Freshwater > Lake >...
GAAATGGGTTGGGCATGGGGTGTTGGCATCACAGTTATCCAGGGAAAAGACTATAACCTTACGGCTTCAGCTTATCCTTCATGCCCTCCGATTAACTGATTCGTTTCTTCCGCCAGTCTGCACTAGTACAAATCATGGATCAGAACTTCTTCAACCGAATTTTGCATTTGATTCATGCCCGTCCTAAACAGGGTAGACGCATGATTGGTCTCGGTGCAGCGGCACTATGGGAGCTATGGCAACGGGTTAATCAATTGGAACAGGCGGTTCACCTCAAACGAGCCAATGCCCCAGAACGGAAACGGCAGTCTAGGGGAGCAGCAATTATAAATTCAAAATTCCATGGCGCTACAACCCCTGCACCAAGAGGATTTAACAATTCTTAACGAGATGACGGATCGCTGAAATGGCGCAAAATCGTTCTGAATTTATTTCTGCTGCTGCTTGGGATGACATGTTGCGGGTAGCGGGATCACTCAAACTTGGCACGGTCAGTGCTCTAGAAATTATGCGAGTGTTGCAGCGGGGTGGCACACCCTCTACGCTTGGCAAAGCCATTGGCAATCTGGGACGGGTGGCAAAGACATTATATTTGCTGCACTACGTCGATGATGAGTCTTATCGCCGTCGGATTCTGACTCAGTTGAATCGGGGAGAGGGGCGACATAGCCTGGCTCGATCGGTATGCTACTGACAGAAAGGTGAGATTCGCCAGCGTTACCGGGAGGGGCAGGAAGACCAACTCAACACGTTAGGGCTAGTCGTCAATGTTTTGGTGCTATGGAATACCTTCTACATGAATGCCGCTCTACAACATCTACGGACCCAAGGGTTGGAGATCAATTCAGAGGATGCAGCAAGGCTCTCACCCCTTACCCACGCTCATATCAATGTGTTGGGGCGTTATCAGTTCGATGTCCCTGAAGCAATTCGACAAGGAGGAAGCCGTCCACTCTGTAATCCCAATGATCTAAAGGAGTATGACTACTAAACCCTTCTTCTGACAAGGGTTTCAGCCTTAACGGGAGTTTCTGTTCCGTTGCTACTCAAACCCCGTACAACACTTGCAACCGCTCTTTAAGCATCGGCTGTTCTGTTTGTCGCAACCGCTCACCTAACTCGTCAAGACTTTCTTTAATTGCGATCGTACTTACTCCAGCCATCGTTAAACTCTCAAATCTACATCACTCAGTTTATCTGATCTGTAACGAACCTATTTTAAATTGGTATAAGGATCTGAACACCATGATTGAGCAGGATCATCAAAACATTAAGCGAATCATTAAGCCGATGATCGTTTTCGGGTCATTTAACACAGCGAGACGAACCTTGAGCGGAATTCAAGCAATGAATATGATTCGCAAAGGACAAATCAGTGGAATCGACAAAGGAGACAGTATGCCTCAAGCCAAGTTCATCGCAGAACTCTTTGGAGTTAGTGCTTAATACAACGAGATTGGTACAAATCGTTTGTCACTAAAAAGTACTTGTAACACAACCGTAAATCGTGTACTTTCGTTCATTGAGTTTTCACCCAGCCCTCTAAGTGGTCAGGGAGGAGGGCTGGACACTTGTGAGCATCAGCACCAAGAACGGGTGGTCAAGAATTTCAAGAAAAAGGATCTAGCTCTTGGCTTTGACCTTATTGCTCAACCCACTGCTCCGGAGTATATTTTTTAGGAATGGACTCAACGGGCAATGCCAATAAGATTGATTCTCCGAGCAATTTGCTTAATCAACCGAAAATTTTCAGATGGAACCAATTTGACTATCGCAGCATCTTTTTTATGGAGTTCTCTAATCTGCGTAGTTACGAAGCTTCTATAAAGCTATCAGCATGGGTATTTACGGTACCTTACTGCCTTGTTATCCTTTTACGTAAGGTTTTTAAAGTAGAAGGAGTATAGCTGCTGAGTGACCGACAAAATTTTTGTATAGGTTGGATTAAGGTCATACATGCCCCATGATGTTATATTCACGTACCCGGAAATAGCAACCTAGCAATCATTGAATCGACATCTTTGAACCCAAACCACTGAAAACACTGAATTTCTCCCCATGATTTATATTGTCGGTTTAGTAGCTGAAAATTACTTTTTGCTTGGTGTGAAATCAGGGAGGATTGAGCTACAAAGCTTAATTTGACTCACTCCAAAATTAAATCTGTCTACTTTTAGCGTATAACGTATGAGGTCATTGAAAACTATGAGAATTCTAGTAACAGGTGGTGCCGGTTTTATTGGTTCCCATCTAATTGATCGTTTGATGACCGAAGGACATGATGTGATCTGCTTGGACAATTTTTACACCGGGCGAAAGCACAATGTTCTGAGATGGATTGGGCATCCCTACTTTGAGCTAATTCGTCATGATATTACAGAACCGATTCGCTTAGAGGTTGATCAGATTTACCATCTAGCTTGTCCCGCATCGCCTGTACACTATCAGTACAATCCAGTTAAAACGATCAAGACCAATGTGATTGGCACATTAAATATGCTGGGACTGGCAAAGCGGGTCAAAGCTAGGCTCCTGTTAGCCTCCACCTCCGAAGTTTATGGCGATCCTGAGGTGCATCCCCAGACAGAAGAGTACTGGGGCAATGTGAATACGATTGGGATTCGGAGTTGCTATGACGAAGGCAAGCGGGTCGCTGAGACTTTAGCATTTGATTATCACCGCCAGAATGATGTTGAGGTGCGGGTTGCCCGAATTTTTAATACCTACGGTCCTCGTATGCTCGAAAACGATGGTCGCGTGGTTAGTAATTTTGTAGTGCAGGCGCTTAAGGGAACTCCATTAACGGTCTATGGAGCAGGGTCGCAAACTCGCAGCTTTTGTTATGTTTCTGATATGGTCGATGGCTTAATCCGGTTGATGAATGGTATTCATACAGGACCCATCAATCTTGGCAATCCAGAGGAATATACCATTCTTGAATTAGCTCGGACGATTCAAAAAATGGTCAACCCAGACACCGATATTCGATTTGAGCCATTGCCTCAGGATGACCCACGTCGGCGTAAACCCGACATTACTAAGGCTCAGAAGTTGCTGAGTTGGCAACCTACCGTACCTCTATCTGAAGGGTTACGGTATACCATTGAGGACTTTCGCGCCCGTTCAGGCATTTCTGGCTCTACGCATTCTGTGGATTGTGTCGGTGTAGATTAGCCGTGCCGCATTTTTTTGTGCATCCGATGTATTTTGCCTGTGTTTGATTCTGCTTAATTTTGTAGTGTCTTTTAGGGAAAGCCTTATGCGTGTGTGTGTGATTGGTACTGGGTATGTTGGTTTAGTTACTGGAGCTTGTTTGGCTCATACAGGTCATCACGTTATTTGTGTAGACAACAACGAAGAGAAAGTAAAGCTCATGAAATCTGGGCAGTCTCCTATCTTTGAGCCGGGACTTTCGGAAATTCTGCAATCGTGTATTGAGAATAGAACGATTGAGTTCACTACGGATTTAAAGGCAGGGGTGGAGCATGGGCAAGTTTTGTTTATCGCTGTTGGGACTCCAGCGTTGCCCAGTGGAGAAAGTGATACTCGTTATGTTGAGGCGGTGGCACATGGAATTGGCTCCCATCTGAATGGTGAGTATAAAGTAATTGTAAATAAATCTACGGTGCCGATTGGGTCGGGAGACTGGGTTCGAATGTTGGTGCTGGATGGTTCTGCGGAGCGAAAGGCTGAGTCGGAAGTGCCTGTGCTGGTGGGTGCTGGTGGGATTGATGTGGTGGCAACTGCGGCTAACTTTGCAAAAGAGCCGGAATTCGATGTTGTCAGCAATCCTGAGTTTTTACGAGAAGGTTCGGCGGTTTATGATACTTTTAACCCGGATCGAATTGTATTGGGTAGCAGCAGTTCTAAGGCGATCGCGCTGATGCAGGAACTGTACGCTCCAGTTGTGAATCGCCACTTTGCCGAAGATCAAACGTTGCCGCCGGTGCCTATAGTGGTGACCGATCTGAGTTCGGCAGAAATGATCAAGTATGCTGCTAATGCTTTTTTAGCAACCAAGATTAGCTTTATTAATGAGGTTGCAAATATTTGCGATCGCGTTGGGGCGGACGTGGTAGAAGTCGCCAAGGGCATAGGGCTAGACTCGCGCATCGGCAACAAGTTTTTGCAAGCAGGAATTGGCTGGGGTGGTTCCTGTTTTCCCAAAGATGTCTCTGCCCTAATCCACACAGCAGATGATTATGGGTTTGAAGCGCAACTGATGAAAGCGGCAGTCAGCGTCAACCAGCGTCAACGTTTAGTTGTGGTAGAAAAGCTTCAACAGGTGCTCAAAATCCTTAAGGGTAAGACCGTTGGGCTGCTCGGCTTAACCTTTAAACCTAATACAGATGACCTCCGGGATGCCCCTGCCCTGAACATTATTGAACAGCTTACCCGTTTGGGAACTAGGGTAAAAGCTTATGATCCGATCATCTCCCAAACTGGATTGCGGAGTGGCTTGTCGGATGTGATTGTGGAAACCGATCCAGAGCGGTTGGCAGACGGCTGCGATGCGCTCGTATTAGTCACAGACTGGCAAGAATTTCGGACTTTGGACTATGCTCATCTAGCACGACTAATGCATAGTCCTGTGATGATTGATGGACGAAACTTTTTGCAGCAGCAGACCTTGGAAGCTGCTGGGTTTCGCTATGTGGGTATTGGGCGGTAGGGGCAAAGATCTTCTCAACCCCTATCGCCAGCATACCGCAGTTGATCAGCTTGCCCGGTACCCGTTACCCGGATGCGGCAGATGCTCAGATGTGATTTGTCAATAGCTGTCGTGAATCTGGTAAAAACCCTGTCGATTCAGTTGTCTCAATGCTGTTATGTCTTGCAGAAACACTGTTATGTCTTGCAGAAACACTGTTATGTCTTACAGGAACAAGGTGCGCCATTGCACCTTGTTTTTGGAAGTTCTGGTAAAACACCTTCACCCAACCAAATTCTTTAAGATAGACCGCCAAACCGCTCTATGGGAAGCTCTGTGGAACACAGAGCGGTTTGGTGAACAGCCTAAATTATTTATTACAATAGAGATTGCCTTCAAGAGGCTAGAACTGTATGTTACGAAACTTGCCTGAAGGATGTTCTACGAGTTTTATTCAACTCATTACAGGCTTCACCATATCAACGCTGTTGGCGATTACAACCCCCCTACCCTGCCTGTCTCAGCCAGGAGTTCCCGCCAATGGAGGCTCAAGGAGTTTGGGAGTAACTTCCACCCTGATAGGTGATGCCTATACCCTAGGTGCAGGCGATCGCGTCCGAATTGATGTACTCAAACTGCCCCAGTTCTCTGGCGAGTTTCAAGTTTTAGCAGATGGGTCTTTAACCCTTCCCCAGATTGGTAGTATCCCTGTTACAGGGATGACGCTCAAAGAAGCGGCGAGTGTTGTCTCCCAAGGGTATGCCCAAATTCTTAAATACCCAGTTGTGAGTATGAATGTACTGACTCCGCGCGCGGTGCAAGCCAGTATTTTAGGGGAAGTTAATCGTCCAGGAGCTTACACTCTGACCGAAACCGGGCAAGTTCCCACCGTATCACGAGCACTTCGGCAGGCAGGTGGCATTACTCAACTGGCAGATCTGCGCCGGATAGAGGTTCGTCGCCTCCGGCGTTCGGGTGAGCAGGTGATTCAGGTCAATCTTTGGGATTTCTTACAAATTGGTGATTCTCGTCAGGATATTACCCTGCGTGCTGGAGATTCTATCTTCGTCCCTACTCTCAGTAAAACGAATTTGGCTGAATCTATCCAACTGGCATCAACCAGTTTTAGTGCAGATAAAAGTCAGGCATTAAACGTTGCTGTTGTGGGTGAAGTTTACCGTCCTGGTCCACACACAGTCACCGCTACCGCCCGTACAGGTGCTGCTGGGGAAACCGGGCAAGCAAGTGGCTCTGGAGGAGTTGAGACACCACCCACCATCACCCGCGCAATTCAGATTGCGGGCGGAGTTAAACCCCAGGCAGATATTCGTCAAATTCAGGTTCGGCGTTTGACCAAAAGTGGTGCTGAGCAGATGATCACGATCGACCTCTGGAAGTTGTTAAAGGAAGGAGACGTTAGCCAAGATCTGTTCTTGCAGGATCGGGATACAATCGTCATCCCAACGGCAACGACTATCTCTCCCGCAGAATCGATCCAGGTTGCCACTGCTAGCTTTTCTCCTGATAGCATTCGGGTGAATATTGTGGGCGAAGTGAAGCAGCCTGGAGCAGTGAAAATTCCGCCGAATACTCCGCTTAATCAGGCTGTTCTGGCAGCGGGAGGCTTCACAACGCGAGCTCGTACTAAGTCAGTCGATCTGATTCGGCTAAACCCAAATGGCACGATTACCAAGCGCAACATTGCTATCAATTTTGATAACCAGCTTAACGATCAAACTAATCCTGCGCTTTATAACGATGACATTATTATCGTGAATCGCTCTACGTTAACCGCCTTTTCAGATAATTTAAGCTCCGCTTTGACTCCTATCAATAACTTTCTATCGTTATTTAGCATCTACAGACTCATTACTGGTCAGTAAGTATTTCAAGTTTTCACAAAAGGATAGAATCTATTGAGCTTCTCATCGCATATCATCGACAAACAAACAGGTTTATGAACCAAACGATAAATTAGGTAAGGCTTCGCGTACTTCCTCACTCCCGTCTTTCAACAAGCTGATATCAACATGGAGAATCATCAAAACTCTCAAGCATTGCCACCCGAAAACTCTACTGATCGACGATTTCAGTGGCTACCGTCAATTAACCCAGCGCACTCTAGCGAGGATGATGAAGGTGGGTTAAACCTCGGTCAGGTTTTTAATACGCTGAAGCGACGGTTACCCGTGATTATTGGAGTAACTATCGTTGTGACTTCTGGCGCAATGCTCAAAGCCTTAACCAGCAAACCTATTTATCAGTCTGGGTTTGAGATTTTGACGAAGCCAGTTACGGTCGAAAGTCAGGTCATATCCTCGGTCACCCAAACTTCAGGGGGCACCCAAACTTCAGGTAACACTGTACCGGAAAAGACTGTGGATGCCACTAAGCTAAAACTGCTAAAAAGCCCTAAAGTACTTGCGCCGATCGCCGACCAATTAAAAAAGTCTAAGTATCGAACCATTACCGAGGAAGAACTGGCTACCAATCTTTCCGTAATCCCACTTCCCGACAGTGAAATTCTAGCTGTGACCCTCCAAGATGCAGATCCTGAGAAAGTGAAGGCAATCTTGAAGCTTGTGGCAGCCGCCTATCTTAACTACAGTCTGGAGGAGCGGTTAGCCGATGTGCGGCAGGGGATTGATTTTGTGAATGCCCAAGTACCTCAAGTGCAGCAGCGGGTTGATGCGATCCAGGATCGGCTGCAAACCTTTCGTCAACAGTACAACCTGATCGATCCAGACTCAACCGGGAAGCAACTATCAGAGCAGACGAATACGGTGAGTCAACAACGACTTGAAACCCGGATCAAACTGAATGAAGCGCGTGCGCTTTACAACGACTTACAGGAGTTGTTGAGCCGATCAGACGATCCGGCATCTATAGCATTGAGCAGCAATGCCCGTTATCAGGCTCTGCTTAGCCAGATCTTGGCAGTAGAGGGTGACATTGCCAAGGAGTCATCACTATTCAAGGACGATACTCCCAATGTTCAAGTTCTTAAGGAGCAGCAGCAAAACCTAATACCGCTACTACGGAGGGAAGGGCAACGAGTTCAGGGAGAAGTTGCTAGTCAGATTCGGGCACTAGAATACCGCGATCGCATTTTGGAGCAGTCAGCAGCCCAACTCAGCCAGCAAGTGAAGCAGCTATCTATTGTGTCGCGCCAGTACACCGACATCCAGCAAGAACTAAAGATTTCAACGGATAACCTAAATCAATTTCTCACTAAACGAGAGGCATTGCGGATTGATGCTGGACAACGGAGAACCCCCTGGCAAATTTTGACCCCCCCTGGAGAACCGGTTCCATCCGACGCCAATGTTAAACGCACAACCCTGTTAGGTGGTATTTTAGGTGTGTTGATGGGGATAGGCGTTGCCCTGTTATTAGACAAATTAAGTAGTGTTCTTCACGACCCCGAAGAGATCAAGGAAATTAGTAAATTTCCCATTCTGGGTGTGATTCCATTTAGCTCCGAGTTAGAGGATATCGAGGATCTGAACTCTCTTGGAAAACTTGTATCCTTTGCTGACATTGGCGGACGAATGCAGCAGATGGGGCAAAAGATTGGACTCAACAACGGTGCCAAATCTCATTACTACACAGCCTCTCCTTTTTCAGAAGCCTTTCGTTCGTTGTATACCAACATTCGTCTGCTGGGTTCTGACACCCAGGTTCGCTCCATTGTCATCAGTTCATCCACCCCAGGAGAAGGAAAATCTACGATTTCTGTGCACCTCGCTCAAGCTGCGGCTGCTTTGGGGCAGCGGGTTCTGTTAGTCGATACCGATCTGCGCCGTCCGAAAGTTCATGAGCAACTGGGATTAGTAAACACCTCTGGACTCAGTAATGCCATTTCATCAGATCTGGAAGTTGAACGGCTGATTCAGCAATCTCCCGGCGAAAGTAATCTTTTCATCCTGACGGCTGGACAGATTCCTCCTGACCCGACGAAGCTTTTGTCATCCCAAAAGATGCAAAATTTGATGGGGCAGTTTAAGGCTACCTATGATTTGGTGATTTACGATACCCCTCCACTGGTTGGGTTAGCCGATACCAGGCTGATTGTCTCTAAAACCGATGGACTGATTATGGTTGTGCGTCTGGATAAAACAAAGCGCTCAGTGCTATCTCAAGCTCTAGAAGGAATTAAACTGTTCTCGGTTCCAGTTCTAGGCATGGTTATAAATGCTTCAAGGGAGCAAACCTCACTCAACGACCCTTATTATCACTACCAACCGATGGAGCCAGAAAGTCCACCGGTTGTAGACGAGTCTATGTCCTCCATAGTTAAACAGCCTGACCAATAGCGACCGAATTCAAAACGATGCTTCTGTAGACAGTGATGGATTTGTGAAACGTTCGATATGGAAGCTTTAATCTTATTGACACTAATTGGGATCTTTTGGCTGATCAGCCCTCGTCGATGGCGGCGGCGAGTGATCAAGCCCGTGATGATCTTGGCTCTAACTGGATTGCTGGTGATCTCGCCCTGGATGGCGCAAGTGGCAACTTGGGGCTTAACCATCCCGCTACCAGCGGATAGGGGGGAGCAAACGGATGCCATCATTGTTTTGGGACGCGGTGAGAAACTACGAGGGCATCGCATTGATCAGATTCATAAACTCTGGCAAGCCGATCGCGCTCCTCGTGTGTTTGCAAGTGGCATGATGGATGCCCAACCGATTATTGAACGGCTTCAGCAAAAAGGTCTTCCAGGCTCTATTTTGAGTGGTGAAAGCTGCTCACAAAGCACGGAAGAAAATGCCCTCTATACCTCCTCGATCCTTTACCCCCAGGCTGTTAAAAAGATTATTTTGCTGACTGACCCTCCACACATGTTGCGATCGTTCCTGCTGTTCCGCAGTTCTGGATTTACAGTGATTCCTCATTTCAGTCCGCTGCCAGATAAATGGAGTTCTCTCCAGCAAATTTCACTCATCTTTCGAGAATATATGGGGTTGGTTCAATATGCGCTAACGGGACGATTTAAGCAACGCTCAATAGCTGAGCTTAAACATCCACCCGCTGCAATTCTTGAGAAATTTACTGAATGGAACTGTCGAGTACAGGCATCATAGCTGCTTGGCTACGCGCCCTGTAAAAGTTTGTTCGTCTGGATCAAAATTTCGTATAAAATTTAATCGTAAAATAAACGCCAATTATCCTCTCTTGTTCCCGCTGGCTCATCTTATGAACGATTTTCCAGATTTCTCCCACTACCATTATCAAATTGAGAAGGAGTTGGGTCACAACCGGGCAGGCGGACGCGTCACCTATTTGGCAAACGATACGAGCAATCAGCAGCTCGTGGTAATAAAACAGTTTCAATTTGCCAAATTGGGTTCAAGCTGGCAGAGCTATGATGCGTACGATCGCGAAATTCAATTACTCAAAGAGCTTAACTATCCAGGTATTCCTCGATATTTAGATTCCTTTGAGACCCCGGATGGTTTTTGTATGGTGCAGGAATACAAGCAGGGAGTTTCTCTCGCAACGTCTCGTAGTTTTAACCCCGACGAGATTAAACAAATTGCGATCGCGGCTCTGGACGTTTTAGTTTACCTACAAAACCGGATTCCACCCATTATTCATCGAGATCTTAAACCAGACAATATTCTGGTTGATCAAGTCGGGAATGTCTATCTGATTGATTTTGGCTTTGCTCGCGTGGGAGAAGGCGAGGTCGGTGTCAGTAGTGTGGTCAAAGGAACGCTGGGCTTTATGCCACCTGAGCAGTTGTTTAATCGACAGTTGAGCGAAGCTTCAGACCTTTACGGTTTAGGAATGTCCCTGATTTGTTTACTAACCAACACGAAATCCGATCGCATTGGCGACCTAGTCGATATTAGCTATCGCGTTAGCTTCAAACATCTCGTTCCCAAGCTCAATATCCATTGGGTGAACTGGTTGGAGAAGATGGTAGAACCACGTCTCAAGGATAGATTTCCCAATGCAGTTGCCGCCTTAGCCGCTATCCCCACCTCCCCAGTGCGCCCACCGGAAGCTCAGTTTAGCCAAACAACATTGGAATTCAGCGCTAGTCGGCGAGGCGTATTGCTGATCCAAACGGTGAGTATTACAAATCCAATTCCAGACACCCTTTTGGAAGGGCAGTGGGAAGTTGCATCCCACTCTCACGACCCATCAAGTGAGGTATATCGCTGGATCACCATTAAACCTCAAACCTTTGCTAGCAATCAGGTCAAATGTCAGGTTACCGTAGACACAAGCAATTTGATGGCGGGCAAAACCTATCACCGCAAATTGCTGCTCCATGCCAATACCCTGGCAAAAACCTACTGTGTCAATATCCAGGTGCAGACAGCCCGTACGCCTGTTCCAAACTACCTCGTTTCCTATGGGCTTCTGGGGTTATTAGGCATATTCTTTGCTGGATTAAGCTTGTTAAGTAGCGGGTTTGCCCTAATCGCGGGTACCATGACCGGATCGGTTGGCTCGGCAACGATTGGTACTCTAGTAGGCAGTGCTTTGGGATTGGAATGCGCTGCCTGGTTAATGTATTCCTCAGGATGGCGTTTTGGTGCAGCGTCTACTACGCTTCCCGCAGTCATCCTGGGGGCGATCGGACTCACCCAGGTTTTCTCCAATCCAGTGGAAACCGTGGTGACTCCGGCAGTTCTCTTAGGTACAGGCTTAGGCATTTTCACTGGTGGGCTTGCCGGAATTGCAATCAGCATCGCTGTGGAGAAAATGCTGCTGAGTGGCAGTCAAAAACTATTAGCGCTCACTTTCCCTATCCTGATATCCATAGTAGGAATCAGTATTGGTCTAGGCTTAACTATTGGAATGACCAATAGTCTGGTTTTGCCTCCACTAATTATGGGTAGCCTTGCTCTAGCCATTTACAGCGTTCATCTTCATCTCAAGCAGGTGCATTTTTCCCTCAAATATCGAAAGGATGAACGCTTTTTGATCAAACCATAATCATATCTCTGTTGAGTTAAACCTCCGCTCTTCTGAACTCAAGTTTGGGCTAAAAGCTACTTGTGACAACTCATGCCTCTGCAAGATAAGCGTTCCGAGCCATCTTAAGGCACTCGTTATGCATCTCGTAGATCGGTCAGGATAAATGACATTTGCTACAAAGGTTTCCCAAAAATGTGTCAGGCAGGGATCGATTTTCTATAGCCTAATTTTCCTGCTAAGAGAGCGACACGCACTCTCGAAAAAGTTTTTGCTTCCTTCAAGAAGGCTGATTCTCTGTAAAGGAACAGTAAAAATACTGAGAAACGCATCAAATGTTTTTTGTGCTTATGCTAAAAATTTATTGTCTCAGCACGCTAGTCAAAACTACCCACTTTAGTGGGAGACTTTAGTTGCTACACAGTTCCCGACGCTTCAGCCGAATTTGCAAAGATGGTAGTTTTAACAGAAACCATCATGGCAGAGCAACGACGGGGCGATCATACAGTCACGCGACTGACGGTTCATATCGTCTGGGTGACGAAATATCGTTACGCAGTCCTGAAAGGTGAAATTCAAAAGCGATGCCGGGAACTGATCATCCAGGTGTGTGATGCTAAGGATGTGACCATTCTGAAGGGAGCAGTCAGTAAGGATCATGTGCATCTGCATCTTGAGTATCCGCCCATGACTGACTGACATAATTTCTCGCATCTGGGCATTAAGCAGTACTGAGACGTTGTTCCAAGGGAATAGCACAATCGACTGTGGTGCATCTAAAGTAGAGCGGTCGGCGCTTGGTGGCTAGGGATTTGGAGCAGGGTGGTTTCATTTATTCAGATAAAAACGAGAATGGAGTGAGATGTGTTGTCTCAGTGCTATGACTCAAACTCTGAACTTAATTGAACAATTGCAACAAATCCCGGACTATCGCAAAGGTAAAGGCAAACGTCACTCCCTCTGGTTGGTATTAATGCTGATTCTGTTAGGCACTATGTGTGGGTATCGGGGCTATCGCCCTTTAGCTGATTTCAGCCAACAGCATTGGTCTACCCTGTGTGAGATTTTAGAGCTACCTGCTGAGACCCGAATTCCGTCCTATTCGACGTTTCGCCGAATCTTACACCGAGTCGAGTTTGAGCCATTGATGACGCTGTTCAACACTTGGAGTCAGCGGTTTATCTCTGTGAAGGATCGAACCTGGGTAGCAGCGGATGGCAAAAGTATTAAAAGCACCCTCAAGGATTACCGCGAGTCCTACCAAACGTTCATCACCACGGTCAGTGCCTTCACCCATCAAACTGGCGTGGTGCTGAACTTACGGGTGATGGACAACAAACAAACCAGCGAAATTGAAGTCGTGCGTCAGTTAATTCAAGCTTTAGCCGGACAGCCCATCGTGTTTACGCTTGATGCCTTGCATTGCCAAAAAAAACAGTCGAACAGATTACGCAGCAGCAGCAGCATTACTTGATTGCGCTCAAAGCCAATCAACTGACCCTTTACCGCAGCTTAGAACAACTCCATCAAGTCGCTCACCCTTTGAGTCAAGCTACAACGCTCGATACAACCCACGCCCGACAGGTAAGGTTGATTCTTTAACAGAGGAATAACTCTGGAACCCTTATTCTTTGGTTTACCCTCAAAAAAAGTTGAACCTAAAAATAGGACTTTCAAGAGTTTGTTTTCTTTAGAGAATCAACCCTACCTGTCGGGCGTAGCATTCGGCACATGACTCTGCTTGAGTTGCAAGGGTTTTTGCCCGAATGCTACGCCCCTAGCAAACCTCGGATTTATTTAATTTCCACTCCTTGGTAAGTCTGCTTTACTTTTTGAGAGTTGCAGGCTTACTAGCAGGAGCCAATTGCGGACGGGCTGGAGTTGCCCCAGGCTTCTTATTCTTGTCCAGTAAGTTTTGCACGTATTCGATCGATTCACGGGGCGGAACTAAAACAATTTGCTCCAGTTGGGGATCGTTTTTGGTTCGCAGAACCTCAATTACTCCTTCCAAATTCAATACCTGAATTTCCAAAGTAGAGGCAACTTTAGGATCTTGCTGCTTAAACCGATCCATCAAAGATTGAAGCTCCTCTTTCTTGAAAAACATTGGAATGACTGACTTGTTGCCCTGTTGAATCGTCAGGTAACCCTTCTCAGCGCCACCCCGTGCAACAAACAGCGGAGTTCCTGTGAACTGCTGATCTTTCTTATCACTTTGCTTGACCAACGCTTGAGCCGTAGTAACCTGTTGTTGCGATGGCACAAAGGCAAAGTCAAGCTTTTCTTTCTTTTCTTTAGTAACCTGATTGAGTTGGTAAACTTCTGCCAACGATACAGGCACGACACGGACATTTTTGGCAACTTCAGGGCTACGGTTCTTTAGCCCATCCAAAAAGGCTTGAGCATCCTGCTGAGTAATAAAAACTCCTGCGACAGGGTTGCCTTTTTGCCCATCAGGTGGAGCCGCCACTAAGGGAGCGCCATCATTATTAGCAATGGTAAAAACAGGGATTGGTCGCAGTTTTTGGACTATTTGTTCCTGCGTCAACGCTAGCACTTGCAAAGTGCCCATTAGCAGCGACCCAGCTAGGGTGCTACCCACTAGACCAACAGTCGCGCTTTGGCGAATTAATGACTTCATGACTGCTCCTAGCATCAAAATTAAGGGGTTATAAACAGAGCGAACGGACACATCTAAAAGCAGAGCTAACATGGCTTAGCCCTATCAGGCACAGCACCGATACAAGTGAACTTCTTAAAGCAGGAATACTCATACCTGATTCCTAGCTAGATAGCTAATAATACTTCTAAATTCATCAAAACATTATAGAACCGCGAACAGGTATTAATAGTTACTAAACCAATAGTCAGACATGGGCAGACCCGCTCATATCTTTTAGTTTAGTCATTTTGAGCGGCAATGCTTTACTCAACTCACGGGCGCG
>Ga0163148_10004519_pt1 | contig 14518 bp, 10 predicted proteins | sample OliLakLV19MP7P2_FD_148606 | JGI IMG/M metagenome (GOLD analysis project Ga0163148, IMG submission 148606) | Freshwater microbial mat bacterial communities from Lake Vanda, McMurdo Dry Valleys, Antarctica- Oligotrophic Lake LV.19.MP7.P2 | ecosystem: Environmental > Aquatic > Freshwater > Lake >...
GGATTAATCATGATCCCCATTTTCATCTTGTCATTCATTGCCATTTATATTATTGCCGAAAGAATAATTGCCATTCGTAAAGCGGGAAAAAATGCCAATTCGTTGCTTTCTTCCATTACACCAGCCATAAAAACTGGTGATGTAAATACGGCAAGAATTATATTGAACAAAGAAAACTCTTCATTGGCTACTGTTCTGAGTAAAGGAGTAGCAAAAATTGGGAGCCCTATAAAGCAAATTGAGAACGCAATGGAGGCTACAGGAAAGCTGGAAATAATGAAATTGGAAAAAGGTTTAGCTATTTTGGGAATTGTGGCTGCTATAGCACCTATGCTGGGTTTCGTGGGTACTATTTCTGGAGTTATCAAGATATTTTATAATATTTCATTGGCCGATAATATAAGCATTGGGTTGATAGCGGGTGGCTTGTATGAGAAAATGGTAACTAGTGCAGCAGGTCTGATTGTGGGAATTTTAGCTCACACTGGTTATCACTACATAAATATGATGATTGAGAATCTGATATTGAAACTAGAATCAGCCTCATTGGAATTTACTGAGTTGCTTTCAGAATAATTATTCACAATAATTTTAGAAGTAAAAAGTAATGAATCTACGCCCAAGAAAAAAATCGCATGTATCGGTTGAAAGTGGAGCATTGAGCGATATTATGTTTTTTTTGATGCTCTTTTTCCTGATTGCCAGCACATTAGCTAACCCTAATGTAATCAAACTACTTTTGCCTCAAGCCAAAGCCGGACAAACGGTAACCAAACAACAATTCAGCCTTTCCATTTCAAAAGATTTGCAATATTTTATCAACAATGATAAAACACCATTAGCATTTACACAACTTGAACCCCGATTAAAAACACTAACTGCTGCGAATGCAGATATTACTGTAGTTTTAAAAGTAGATAAGTCTATCCAGGTGCAAACCTTGGTGGATGTGCTTGCCTTAGGCAGCAAATTGAAAATAAAGATGATATTGGCCACCCAAGCACCTGCTAAAGGCTAGCCCATGACTACTGAAACAGAAAATAAAACCTCCGCTTTTGTTATCTCTTTGGGCATTCACACCCTGCTACTAGCATTTTTGTTTCTATTTATTTTACATACACCTAATCCACCTTTTAGTGGTGGCTCTGGTGTAGTATTGAATTTGGGCTATGTAGATGAAGGTACAGGTGAAGTTCAGACTTTAAACGATGCAAATGATAGTCCTTTAAAAGAAGAAAACAAGCCCTTGGAAGAACAAGCCAAACCTATTGATAATCAAGAAGCTACGCTACAGGAATTGAAATCTGCAAATGATGGCAATCTAGTTACTTCCGATGAGGAATCAGAGGTGAAGTCAGTGCCTACCGAAAAGGAAGAAAGTAAAACCGAAACTGTAAAAGCGAAAGCAAAATCTAGTTCGAAGGAGGAAGTAAAGAAAGTAGAGGATAAGAAAGTAAATCCTGCTGCATTGTTTGGTGGACAATCGGGCAATTCTACCAAAGGAGGTAATAACAATGGTGACAAAAATGGAGCAGTGGGCGATCAAGGCAATCCGCAAGGAGATGTAAATGCAAAAGCCTTATATGGCAATGCTGGAACGGGTGGCGATGGTAATGGTGGATCAGGAGGAGGTGCTTCGCTCGACTTGGCTGGATGGAAATGGGCCAAAAAACCTAAAGTTAAAGACGACAATGAAGATGAAAACGGTAAAATAGTGTATCAAATCACTATAGACGACCAAGGTGATTTGATAAATCTGAAACTACTTGAAACTACAGTAAGTCCTGCTGTGGAGAAAATTTACAGACAAGAAGTGGAAAAACTTTCATTCATTAAAACTGACAACAAAGCACCCGGCTCTACTTCCTCAGGCAAGATTACTTTTATAATTAAGGTAAAATAGGAAGGTATTATTTCGCGATAGATTTTAAGCTGATTTCAAATATCAAGTTAGAATTTTTAGCAATAGTACCACTACCATCTTCTCCATAAGCCAATAAAGAAGGGATGTAAAACGTGGCTTTGCCACCCTCGCTTATTAATGGAATGCCAATTATAAGGCCATCTATCAGACTAAAAATACTTGTATTATTAAGATCGCTTTCCTGAAATACTTTGCCATCTGCCATAGTAGAGCCTTTGTAATTGATGTTGACATTATCATACGGTTTTGGGTAAATGCCATTTCCTTGTAAGTCAATTTTATAGCTAATTCCACTTGGATGAAGTACGGTATTGGTTATTGCATTGGTATTCAAATAGTTGCGAATGGAAGTTGTGTCGCTATTGAATAGGGCTTGTTGTGCAGCAGATTTTGTAATGCCAGTAAAAGTAATCTGAAAAAATACAGGGGTATTGGCAGGAATTTTCGAATTTTGAATATTACCATAGGCGTATCTAGAAGGAACAAAAATAGTTGCAATGCTACCGCCTTGTAAGCTTGGTATCCATTCCGTTAATCCTTTTACATTTACTTGTTCGATAGGTGAATTTACCGTGGCATTTGCGAATAATGTGCTGTCTTTAAACACTTTACCCATGTATGAGAAATTTACTGTTTGCCCTTTACGTGGCGGTGCATCGTTTCCAAACCTATGAACTACAAATCGCACTCCATAAGGGCTGTAAGCAATATAATCTGTAGTGTTTGTTTTTAAATAAGCATCTATGGCCTCTACTTCAGTGGTAAGCTGGTTGTCGACTGGGGTGGGATTATTTATATTCAAACATGAAGAACAAATAGCAATTGGCAATAAGAGGGAAATTCTGTGGATTCGCATAGGATGTAATTTTACACAAAAATGGAATTTTTAAGTGAAATTTCAACATCAAAGTTAACTTTGATGAATAAAAAAAACCAGCCCAATTTAAAAATTTGGACTGGTTTTCTAGAATTACCATTGATTATGTAAAAAATTAAAAAGCATAAGTAACGCCAAATTTACCACCTCCAAAATAATTTCCTCCACCAACTTCCAAATTTAAGCCCCAATGGTTGTTGAAATAGTACCTACCGCCTACTTGGGCACCGATGCCAATTCCCGAACCTCTGAATCCATCGTTATAATATTCGTTTTTAAAACCACTCGGAGACGACCAATAATAAAAGCCCAAATTAAGCCCTGCGTAAAAATCCCACTCTTTGGGTATTGATAATAAGGTATTGAAATGGTAATTGCCATTGGCTAATATTCCGAATATTTGATGAGAATAGTAGTCGTTGGCATATCCATATCGGTTGCTGTAAGAGCGAAATGAAACTTCACCACCCACAGAAATATCGCGGTGTACACCATAGTCGAAACCAAAATACACTGGAATACCCCAACCTGAGAAACCTACCCCTGCATTGAGCTGTGCATTTCCTTTGTTAAGTCGGTATTGGGCTTGGGCAATGTGTATTGAACAAAGAATTAGTAATAATAAACTTGATTTTTTCATTTTTTTAAATTAAAAATAGTGGATTAATTATGGCAAACTTTTAAAAAGTAAAGTAGAATTAATGTTAAAGATTTGCTTCTACAATATTTAAATAAGAATTGGTATAAATAATTTTAAAAAAATTATGCCATGAGATAATTAATTTATTGCCACCATTACAGTTTTAGCTTGGTTTAGTAGCATCCAATCGAAGTTTATCTGGTCGGTAACATCGTCTCCACGGTCGTTGACATAGATAAAGAAGAGATGGTGTTTCCCTGTTTTTTGTTTTAGATTTTGGGTGGCAATTGTCCATTTCTCCCAAGCTCCAGCAGCCTTAATTGGTATTACACTTAATAATTCACCGTCCTTGCTGTCTATATGAATTTCTATTTTGCCATTTGCTTGTTTGGAATTTGTTCGAGCAGTTATAGAGGCAATGTTGCTAAGGTCTATATTCTTAAACAACAAATAAGATTTGTTCATAATTGCACCAGTATATTTATTTTTAAAGCCCTCTGCAATACTTGTAATAGGAATACATTTGCCTGAAGTATCTGCATTTATGCTTTCCACCATAGAATTTTTAAGTTTGACAAAATCGATGCTGTTAAGCTTCCCTTTACCATCTTTACCATTATCTTCATAGCTGGCTGTGAGGTAAAAAGTTCCTTTTTTATTTAAGAATTCGGAAGATGGAATAGTGCCAGATGCTGGAAGTATCTGGGTGTTTCTGCTATCGCTTTCACTGGTCAGGCTTAAAATATAGCTTACCATTTCTTTGGCAGTACCTTGGGTAATTTGTGGATGAGCACTCATGGCATGATCGCCCCAGTTGCCTCCGCCACCGTTGATAATTTTCTTTGCCAACATGGCTGGAGCATTACCGTCATTGGCATATCGTTTGGCAATTTCTGCAAATGCAGGCCCTACCGATTTTTTATTCATAGTATGGCAAGCTTTACAGTCGCTAGCTGCAATGAGTGGGTTATCGGTAATGCTTTTTTCAAGCTTTTCACCACTATGCCCCGCTGTTGGAATCGGGTAAATATCTTCACCCACATTCAAATAATTTAGAATTACTTTTATTTTGTTTTTATCAATACTAATATCTTCATTATCAGTAACTTCTACACTATATTTTAATGCAGAATTTTCCCAATAAAATGAAGAATTACCGCTACTTGTAATAAGTTTTACTTTGGGGAAGGTATTGCCCACTATCACTTTTTGAAATGCCATAGAGGCAGTTCCATTTTTATCTTTTGCTAATAATTTTGCCCAGTATACGCCTGGTTTATCGTATTGAAAAGTAGCTATTTTGCCTTTTGATTCCTGGTAATTTCCATCGCTCCATTCGAAAGTAAGCGAATCGCCATCGGGGTCGAAAGATTTTGTGGCGGATAGTTTTATAATAAACGGCTCTACACCGATGGTATCGGTTAGAGCTGTTATTTTTGCTTCTGCTGGCCTGTTTCCTTGGTGGAATGTAACTCTGGAAAGCCTTGCATTTCCACTTTGCGAGTACCAAATATAGCCATATTCTAGTACATAAAGCGAACCATCAGATGCGAACATTATGTGCGATGGATGGGCAAATTGCACATTTTCCATTACAGGTTCCATGGTTACATAATTGCCTTCAGCATCAAGAGTCACGGCTTTTATCCAGTCTCTCATCCACTCATAAATAAATAATTTACCATTATAATAAGCAGGAAATTTGACGTCAGAATTTTTTGCATCAGCTTGGTAGTATACCGGTCCTGCACAGGCTGTTCTGCCACCAGACCCTACTTCTGGAAATTCAAAACTTTGGCTATATGGATAATAAATAAGGGCTTTATGGGGCTGGAAAGGTATTTTTTGAATCCCAGTATTATTTTTTGAAAGATTTACAATGGCATTTGGGTCAGACATTGCTCCCGGTCTTTCATTCACCAAATCTACCATTGCATAAGTTTTATTATTTGCAATCAAATAGGGCCAACCAAAAAAACCGGCTTTGCGTGCTTGGTTTATTTCATCGTAGCCTTTAGTGCCTACGGTGCTATCATTTGCAGCATCTGGTCCCACTTCACCCCAATATAGATAATTTGTTTTTTTGTCATAACTCATTTTCCAAGGGTTGCGACAACCCATAACATATATTTCAGGACGGCAATTAGGCGTATTTTCTCCAAATAAATTTCCTTCGGGAATAGTGTAGCCTAAGCCATTGCTATTGGGTTTGATACGTAGAATTTTCCCTCTGAAATCGTTGGAATTTGCTGCCGTGCGTTGGGCATCGTACATTTCTCTGCCCACTCTTTGGTCGTAAGGCGGATAGCCGTTTGCTTGCCATGGTGGTGTATTATCGCCAGTAGAAATCAGTATATTACCTTCTTTGTCAAATAAAATAGTTCCTCCATTGTGTGCCCCTGGTTCTTTGTCAAGTTTGTAAGAGAATACCAATTTTTCTGAATTCAAATCTAATTGGTCGTTTATAAAATTAAATCTCGATAGTTTGTAAAGCTGGAAGGTATCAATATAAAACACATACATATAATGATTGTAATCAAAATCAGGGTCGAGTGTCATGCCCATAATTCCATTTCCGGCAAAATCATCTACCAATAAATTTGCAACTTGTTTTACGCCTCCTTTTTTAGAATCAAAGCAGAATATTTTCCCTTTTCTCTCGCAATAAAAAACTTTTCCACCTTTAGAAATCGCCAATGCTATGGGTTCGTCCAATCCTTCTTTTATTATTTGCTTATGAAAGCGAGATTGATCTGGTCTATATTGCGCTTTGGCCTTTGAATAATCGGGTTTTTCGCCCTTGCCTATGGCATATTTAATTCCCCCAAGCACATGGGCTATGTATTTTGCATCAGAAAAACTTTCATTGGTGTGCCCAAATTCAGTATAAAAAGCCCTTCCTCCATCGTAGTCGTGGCACCAAACCATTGGATGGTAATCGCCTAATTTGCCTCCTGAGTATGATTTTTCATCTATAGTAGCCAGTACTTTCACACTGGGATTCAGATTTTTAAAGTTGTACCACTCATCTTCTCTAATCCATTGTTTGGATAAATGCGAAGTAGAGGGATGTTGGTTGTCTTTAATATCAATTGTAGCTTTTTGCACATTGGGGTGGCTTTCGAAACTGCCTCCCACCATTTGTACATACCAAGGCCAGCCGTATTCGGTATCGGTAGCAGCATGAATGCCTACGAAACCGCCACCCGATTGTATAAAGCGCTCCATTGCCACCTGCTGATTGTAATCTAAAATATCGCCTGTAGTGCTGAGGAAAACAATTACATTGTATTGTTTCAAATTTTCATCTGTAAATGCAGAGGCATTTTCTGTGGTGTCGATTTTCAACTTGTTATCTGTAGCCAGCCTCAAAAACATTTGCTTGCCTGCAGTGATAGATTCGTGTCTAAATCCAGCAGTTTTGGAAAATACTAAAATATTAATATCGTTTTTGGTGCAGCTCAACAGGGCTAATGATAGTATATAAACCGAAAATATAAACGCTGATTTTTTCATTATGAATAATAGAAATAAAGGGAAGTTAGATTTGACTTTAAAATATTAATATTTCAAGACAGGATTACAATTATCGTATAAAATGGCGGTTAAAAAAATTTATTACCAGAAATAAACTGTGGCTATGCTATTGATAATCAATATATTGCAGAGTAAAATAGCGGAAGGCGACTAATTTAACTTGTTGATTTTCAGCCTTGGATCAACATTTGCCCAAATAAGGAATTGCTTAAAAGATCAATTTGGGAGGGTATAAAAGACCAATTGGAAAAATTGAGTTAGTATTTCAATACTACTGCATCGTAGCCTTCGTATTCGAGCCTGTTTTTAACTCTTATGGCTTGTTTTTCCTTTTCAAATCGCCCAATCATCACTTTATGAATTTTGAAATTGCGGGTAAAGTCGTATATTTTATTCATGTGGTCTGTCATGCCCACTTGAATAGCTATTTCGTCAAAGCCATCTTTTATCAGTTTTTTGCACATTAAATCTACATTTGTTATATTTTCAAAAGCCCCAACATACACCCCATAGCCTTTGGGATTTACGAGGGTGCCTTTTACATTGTAAGTAGTGAGGTCTTTGGCATCTTCATTGCTACTGGCTTGTAAATCAGGCACTAACCTACGCCTTCTGCCTATCGCATCCACATCATCCAAGTTCGATTTTGGCAATGGCACAAGTTCTTCCTCTTTGTGATTGATGCTTATTATTCCTTTTTTATTGTCAAGTTCGTAGAAAACTTCATACTTAATTTTAGATTTCAAATTTTTAAAAAAAAATGAGCCATCTCTCTCTGGCTTTTTGAAATACACAATTTTCTTTTTATCATTTACCAAATAAAGGGTTACTCCATCCATTTTATTTAATGAATCTTTAAGAGTTACTCTGCCTTTCAGGTTGTATTTTAGTTTTTCATAAAACCGACTTTCCTCTGTTATTATTTGATTTGTGGAATCTTTTGTATCTATATATGTGATTCTTTTCGAGGGATATTTATAATTGTCAAAAAATGTATAATCAATACCTGTTTTCAATTCAGCATCGGGTACTTTGTATATCACTTCATAGTTTTTGGTGGGAAGTTTTTTAAAATAGAAATTTTCATTTTTGCCAGGCTCAAACTTTGAAAGTACTTTTTTAGTGCTATCTGCCAAATACACGGCTATATCGTAATTGTCGTTGAGCATTTTGTTGGTAGAGACCAAAAACAAAGGCGATGATTTGTATACAAAACTGAAATCTGCGGTGTCAGGTACTACTAGACTTCCTTGAATGTTGTAAAAGAGCGAATCAGTTATGCTACCATCTTCATTGTATTGCAATAGCGGATGCACACTAGGATCTGGAAATTTGTATTTGAAATTGGCAGTAGTACAAGGCTTTTCTAGTACGAATGTGAGATCATAAATGCCTTTATCTAAATCGGTAAACACAATTTTGCCTTCAGGCGTAGATTCTGCACGGGCTACAATATCTCCCTTATCGTTATATAAATAGCATACTACTTTGCATGGGTCTTGCACTTGCTCATCAATCAATAATTCGTGATTACCTACTTCAAGCCTTACATTATGTTTCAAGCCTTCACGCAATTGCACATCAAATACACCTTCAAGCACCAGCATTCTTTGCCTCAAATAATCTTCAGGCACGGAAAGTGCCATTACCGGATCAGGGATAGGAATCATTGCGGTATCTACATAAGGCGGTTTAGGCTTCATAAGCTGGATATTTACACCACCTCTGGCAGAAATATAAGTAAGCCCGGAATTGTGAGCAGATGAAACGGCCTGCAATGCTGCATGATTGCCTATCACAGGATTTATGCCTGCTTGTAGAAATATACTATACTTTCTATCAATTCTATATTGAGCTCCAAGAGCAATATATGGGCTGAACATAGGTGTAAAAATGGTTTTATTTGGAATGCGTTTCTCAAACTTTATAGGATCACCAAATTCTATATCTGTTTTTTCTGTGGGGATAAACTCTTCATTGTGAGCCGTTTGACTATACAACACAAAAGGCAAGCCTAAGCCTGCAGCTACATAAGGGTTGAATTTCTTTCTCCTGTCTCGCAATAAAAATTTTGCTCCGGCCTGCAAGGTATTTATATTAAACAAAAAGTATCCGCGAGCTGAAAATATAATATTGTATTCACCACTAAATAATAAACGTGGATATACTTTCAAAGGATAATAGGCTGTAATTCCAGCATTCAACACAATAGGGTTAAATTGGGCGTACAGATTTGTTTTATCACCAATATTATTAACTGCTGATGTAGGTGGAATAAGATATGCATAACCTATATACGGGCTAATGATTACCTTCCTATCGTATTTTTTTACATACTTTTGCCCTTTAGGAATGGGTGTAGTAGTTTGAGCGTACAAGCAACTGTAGCCTGCAAATAAAAAAATAATATATAGGGATAGTGTTTTAATCAAGTTCAAAGGAGTGCTTATTTTCTTTACTTAATAAATAGGTATAGCTTGTAAGCTTGGAAATGACTGGCTAAGTAATTAAATAATAAATTATTCAAAAATAGAAAAAAATACCATTCTAACCACACCTACAACCCAAAAGATATGCCCATTGCCATCAACGATTTATTCCAATACACATAGATAAAATGCAAACCATTACTGAATCGAAAGGAAAATTTGAACATTTAGATAAAATGAGCGTTCACGAATTGCTAAAAAATATCAATTTTGAAGATCAAACTGTGCCTTTTGCAGTGCAAAAAGCTATTCCACATATTGAAAAATTAGTTACTGCCGCAGTTGAAAAGCTGAAAACAGGTGGAAGGCTCTTTTACATAGGAGCAGGCACTAGTGGAAGACTTGGTATAGTGGATGCCTCGGAGTGTCCGCCTACATTTGGTGTGCCATTCGACTTAGTGATAGGGCTTATTGCCGGGGGTGATGGGGCAATACGTCAAGCGGTAGAGTTTGCCGAAGACGATTCTAAACAAGCATGGCTCGATTTAGAAGCTTATTATATCAATGAGAAAGATTTTGTAATTGGCATTGCAGCTTCAGGGCGTACACCATTCGTAATTGGTGGATTGCAAGCGTGCAAAGCAAATCATATTGCCACAGGTAGCATCACTTGCAATCCCGATGCAGCCATTACTGCCATATCAGATTTTCCTATTGAGGTAGTTACAGGACCTGAGTTTGTGACCGGAAGTACACGCATGAAAGCAGGAACAGCCCAAAAACTGGTATTGAATATGATTTCTACCTCTGTAATGATTCAACTCGGCAGAGTAAAAGGCAATAAAATGGTAGATATGCAACTATCGAATCATAAACTGATTGATAGAGGTGTGCGAATGATTATGGAAGAATTAAATATAGATGCCGCCACAGCCCAAACATTGCTAAATAAATATGGAAATGTGAGAGGGGCAATTGAAAATTATACTTCCTGATTTAATGAATTGTTGCCAGTGAAAAGTAGTACGTATTGTATTTCAGACTTTCATCATGATTGCCATTTGATGCCATTCAGAAAAAATAAACTCAATTTATTATTTATTGTATTTTGCAATTGAATTGAAGATTATCAATTTTACATCTATTAATGCAAACCTAAAATAAGTCATATTTATGCTAACGCTCGACAAATTTAACTTCTCTGGTAAAAAAGCGGCTGTAAGAGTCGATTTTAATGTACCGCTCGACAAGGCTTTTACCATTACAGACGATACCCGTTTGCGTGCCTGTGTACCTACTATCTCTAAAATATTGAAAGAAGGAGGTTCTGCCATTCTAATGAGCCATTTGGGCAGGCCAAAAGATGGTCCAGAAGAAAAATATTCGCTCAAACATGTTGTAAAATGGCTTGAAGATGCCTACAAAACCAAAGTTTATTTTGCCGATGATTGTATTAGCGAATCGGCCAAATCACTTTCAGCAGCCTTAAAACCGGGTGAAATACTGTTACTAGAAAACCTTCGTTTTTACAAAGAAGAGGAAAAAGGAGATGAAGAATTTGCAAAAAAATTAGCCTCTTATGGCGATGTGTGGGTAAATGATGCCTTCGGTACTGCCCATCGTGCCCATGCATCTACGGCTGTAATGGGAAAGTTTTTCAAAGAGCGTGTTTGTGGATTTGTAATGCAGGCTGAAATTGAAAATGCCAATAAAATCATGAACCATGCTGAGCATCCTTTTACGGCCATTATGGGCGGCTCTAAAGTATCTGACAAAATATTGATAATTGAAAAATTACTTGATAAAGTTGATAATTTGATAATTGGAGGGGGAATGACCTATACTTTTGTATTGGCTCAAGGTGGGAAAATCGGAAAATCTATTTCAGAACCCGACAAAACCGATTTAGCACTTTCAATTATAGAAAAGGCAAAAGCGAAAGGCATAAATTTATATTTCCCACTCGACAACCTGATAGCAGACGAATTTAGCAACGATGCAAACATAAAAATTGCACCCAAAGGCGAAATACCTGATGGATGGCAGGGGCTGGATATAGGTCCGGAATCTATCAAAGTTTTTGAAGAGGTAGTAGCTAAATCGAAAACCTTATTGTGGAATGGCCCAATGGGCGTGTTTGAATTTGCAAACTTTGCCTCAGGTACCAATGCGATAGCCAAAGCCGTAGTAGAAGCCACAGAAAAAGGCGGATATTCACTTATAGGCGGTGGCGATTCTGCCTCGGCAATCAACAATGCTGGCTACGGAGACCGTGTTTCTTATGTATCTACCGGAGGAGGTGCATTACTCGAATACATGGAGGGCAAGATATTGCCAGGAGTAGCTGCTTTGGAGTAGAGAGGTTTTATATTCTAATACAAAACAAGTGATTGATTTGTACCCAACTATTTGATGCCATCACTCCATGTGAAGGCATTATCAAAAGAAAAGCCCCACGAATATTAATATCGTGGGGCATTCAAAAGTGCCCAAGGCGAGATTCGAACTCGCATGCCCTTTAACAGGCGCTACCACCTCAAAGTAGTATGTCTACCAATTTCACCACCTGGGCAGCATACTTTTGTGATTAGAATGCAAATATAGGTTTTTAGCATTTACCTCAAAAGCATATTGCTTTAAGTTGCGAAATATTGCCAATTATACTTGCTGTTTCTTCACCGGCATTTTAAATGGCTTAATTAATTCTTCCACCTGAGCAATTATTTGTTTGCCTTGCTCCACAATCAACTCGCCTTCAGGTGTAAGCTTTGCAGGTATGGAATTTCGATTGAAAATTTGTTTGCCTAGTTTTTCTTCCAATGTTTTCACTTGATGGCTAATAGTACTTTGTTCTGCAAAGCATATCTCAGCAGCTTTTGAAAAACTGCCCGATTCTGCCACAGCTATCACATATTGCAATTGTCTTAAAGTTACAAGCATTGAATAATTAGGGTTAATTTCATTCAAAACTATCTATAAAAATGCCATTTAAGCAGCTTAGTTTATTTTATTCGCTTTAAAGTTTAATATTTTTGCCCGATACATTAACTTTGAAGAGATTTCATAGAAATTTATCAAAATTCTAACGTAGAAAATGAACAAAATTAAAGTAGCCAATCCCGTAGTAGAGCTAGACGGTGATGAAATGACCAGAATTATTTGGAAATTTATTAAAGACAAACTTGTTCTTCCCCATCTTGAAATTGATATAAAATACTACGATTTAGGTATGGAAAGCCGCGATGCTACCAACGATCAAATTACAATTGATGCTGCCGAAGCCATTAAAAAATATAATGTTGGCATCAAATGTGCCACAATCACACCAGATGAAGCGCGCGTAAAAGAGTTTAATTTGAAACAAATGTGGAAATCGCCTAATGGGACCATCCGAAATATTTTAGATGGTACCGTATTTCGCGAACCAATTGTATGTAAAAATGTGCCTCGTTTAGTTCCCAACTGGACGGCTCCCATAATGGTTGGTCGTCATGCGTTTGGCGATCAGTATCGCGCTACCGATTTTCTGACTAAAGGCAAAGGCAAATTAACCATCAGTTTTACACCTGAAGATGGCTCACCTGCCCAAACATTTGAAGTATACAACTTCAAAGGAGATGGCGTGGCTTTGGCTATGTACAACACTGATGAATCTATTCGTGGCTTTGCACACTCGTGCTTCAACACCGCTTTGCAGAAGAAATGGCCTTTGTATCTATCTACAAAAAATACAATTCTAAAGAAATATGACGGTCGTTTTAAAGATATTTTCCAAGAAATATTCGAAGCAACATTTAAAACAAAATTCCAAGAAGCTGGCATCACTTACGAACACAGATTAATTGACGATATGGTGGCATCTGCCTTGAAATGGAATGGAAATTTTGTATGGGCCTGTAAAAATTACGATGGCGATGTGCAATCAGATACCGTAGCTCAGGGGTTTGGCTCACTTGGATTAATGACCTCAGTACTCGTAACCCCAGATGGAAAAACAATGGAATCGGAGGCTGCACATGGTACAGTAACCCGCCATTATCGAGATTATCAAGCAGGTAAGGCAACTTCTACCAACCCTATCGCATCTATATTTGCATGGACAAGAGGTCTAGAGTTCAGAGGGAAATTTGATGGAAATCCTGCCCTTATCAATTTTAGTCAAACACTTGAAAAAGTATGTGTAGAGACAGTGGAAAGTGGTAAAATGACTAAAGATTTAGCTGTTTGTATTCATGGCAATAAAGTTACCCTAGGCGAACACTATCTCAATACTGAAGACTTCCTAAGTGCTATAGATTCAAATTTGAAAATTGCATTAAGTAAATAATTTTACCACACACAAAAATGGAGATTCTTTTTCTCCATTTTTGTGTGTCCTATATTATGTTTTTGTTAAGAAAGTAGATTTCTTAAAATTGCATGTTAGATTTGTGTTGAAATACCTAACTTAGTGAATATATTTTTTGCCTTGTCGTAAAGTTTTAATACTTTTACTATCTAATATAATTATTTTAAGAAGAGTTTGCATTTAATATGGTAGTAGCTTCAGAATTTAAGTTGAGAAACGATACCAAAAAGGTGATAGATCTTAAGGTGTCTACACTACCTTACGGAAAAGTATTAGACACAATATATGATTTAGCAGCAGCAAAAATGCCCTCTTATGTTTGCTTTGCTAATGCACACATGGCTGTAGAGGCTCATTTAAGCAAAAAAATTGCTGATTCTGTAAATAATGCCACTATTGTAACTTCCGATGGTATGTCGGTAGTGATGGCATTGAAATATTTACATAAAGTGAAACAAGATCGTACCGCTGGTATGGATATGATTTTTGACTTAATCAAAGGTGCAAACGAGCATAATCTTTCGGTATATTTATTAGGTACAGAACGCCCCACTATTGATTCATTTATTGAGAAAGCCAAAAGCCAAAATCCAGCATTGAAGGTAGTAGGTTCAGTATCACCTCCTTTTAGAGAATTTTCAGATATTGAAAATGATACTTTCATAAATGATATAAACACTTCGGGGGCTAATATGGTATTTGTAAGCCTGGGCTGCCCCAAGCAAGAAAACTGGATGGCAGAAAATTCGCACCGTATTAATGC
>Ga0163148_10004523_pt1 | contig 14508 bp, 13 predicted proteins | sample OliLakLV19MP7P2_FD_148606 | JGI IMG/M metagenome (GOLD analysis project Ga0163148, IMG submission 148606) | Freshwater microbial mat bacterial communities from Lake Vanda, McMurdo Dry Valleys, Antarctica- Oligotrophic Lake LV.19.MP7.P2 | ecosystem: Environmental > Aquatic > Freshwater > Lake >...
TCCATGTTTCACAAGCATTTCGCAATATACTAATTTTAATTTGTTAGTGTATACAAAGATACGCGCCTAACTACCTAAGAACATTACGCTATCAAGTGCTTTATCGGAAAATCCGGAAACTCACGCAACGCCGCCGCACCAACGCCGCCGCTCCCTTTTTGCTACCGCTCGCCTGCATAAAGTAAATCCTTACGAATGGCTTACCGATGTGCTTAAACGAATGCAGACTCACCCGGTTAACAGCATTGCAGAACTGCTGCCACATAACTGGAAAAAAATACCCGTTCTTTGAACGCAAGACCCTACCGACCTGGAGCACAAGGAACGGATACAGAAGCTATCTTCGTGAAGTTCGCTATGCTCCTCCTAGACTTGGCTCTCCAATGGGAGTTGCAATTTTCGACACTGGTAAAGTTGGCTTTTTTAGCTCAAAAAAAGAGAGTTTTAAATTTCTTGTTGAAAGCCAAGAATGCTGCCTACTGATGCAGATGCTTTTTGAATCATTATGGAAAGATTCAAAGGCTGTGTCATATTAAAAAAACTTCCTTGTCCTTTTCATCTGTGAGATAAATATTTTACACCTTGCAACGATCACATTAAATTTCAATTGCTATAGAAAATAAATTGCAACATAAAGAAATATCTCCGTCAATAACTGAACGGGCCAGAAATTTTTGGCAGCGCGCTGAAACAGATTATGACATCACCATTATCGGAGGAGGAATCCAAGGGGCAATGACCTTTAATCTTCTCAGTGAGCAGGGACATAAAGTTCTACTGGTTGACCAGGGAGATTTTGCAAGTGGAACAAGCCAAGGTTCCGCGCTCTCACTATGGGGAGGGCTTTTATATCTTCGCCAAGGTGAATTAAAAGAAGTTTTTAAACTATGTAAGGCGAGAGAAGAGCTTAAGATTAAACACCCTTCGTGGATTTCTTCACAAGATTTTCGATATGTGTACGGGAATGAAGGCGACTCCAGATCAGAATGGCTTATGAAATTTGGATTATGGCTTTACTGGCTTATTAGCAGTGGTAAGCAAACTCCACCTCACCGAGACTCTTTTGCAGATCACAAATATTTTTTAAATGAAGTCCGTTCCTCATTCATCTATCAAGAAGCACAACTTAAAACATCTGATGCACGGTTTGTGCTTGATCTCATTCTCTCTGGCGTTTCATCTCATTCATTAGCTCTTAACTACACAATGATGGATTCAGGAAATTATGATCATGGTAAGAAAAAGTGGCTTCTCGATCTTACTCACGCACAAACTGGCGTCAAAGCCCAAGTAAGGTCTACTTGGATAGTTAATACTGCGGGGATCTGGGCCGACGATGTGAATGATTCACTTTCGCTTTCGACCCCGTACATGCATTTACGAAGCAAAGGAGTATCTCTTTCTTTTAAGCGGCCTCCTTCTCACAAAGACACACTTATTTTTGATACATCTTCTCCAGCTGAAGAAGGGATGAGCCTTGTTCCGTGGGGTCCTGTTAGTGTGTGGGGGTCAACAGAAACACTCGTTGAACGAGATGTAAATGGTTTTGCGCCATCACATGAAGATATAGATTTTCTTCTTAAGACTCTCAACAATCATCTCGCCTCTCCTATAACCCGAGCAGACATAATTTCGGTAAGGACTGGGGTTCGTCCGATTCCTATCAAAAAGGGAAAAGAATTTTCTGAAGACCCGCTGTTACTCTCTAAGAAATTTATCATCCACCATGATGCACCCCATCAAGCACTTTCTGTTTACGGTGGAAAAATCACCTCAGCACTTTTGATAGCTGAATCGATAAAAATTTTTCTAAATAAAGCTTTTCCTCTTCCTGCCAAGATTCCAGAATTGTCTCCTCAAAATCCAGAAACAATAAAGGCGTTTGGGTATTCAGTAACTTCTCCACAATGGAGTAAAGAGCATGAATGCGCTAGTTCTTTGCACGATTATTTACGCAGAAGGACAAACATTTCCCAATGGATACCTCGGGGAGGATTTGGGAAAAATAATGAGCATGAAACAACGCTCAAGGAGTTAAGCGTATTATTCCACGGAGGCGATGAAAATCTTGCCACGATTGAACTGGAAAAATATAAAATACAGATAGAAACAGACTACGAAACACTTAAGGATTGATATGTCAGCACCAATAGAAAAACCTGCCATTCTTGGAGGGCCACAAGCCGTCACACTCGACCAAACTGCTGCTAATCGATGGCCGATCATTACTGAAGAAGATGAAAATGCCGTGTTAGGAGTATTAAGAAGTGGAGAGCTTTCAATGCATCCAGTTACTCGAGCACTCGAGGAAGACTTTAAAAAATACTTTGGAAGAAAATATGCGCTCGCGCACTGTAATGGAACGGCTGCGCTCCTTGCTTCTTTTCTTGCTGCTGGACTTGAGCCTGGAGATGAAGTGCTTGTCCCTTCTGCCACATGGTGGGCGTCTGCAGTTCCGGCTCTATGGCTTGGAGCAATTCCAGTTTTTTGTGAAAGTGAGCCAGAACGGTGCGGCCTTGATCCAGAAGATGTTAGAAAAAAAATCACGTCTCGTTCAAAGGCAATCGTAGTGGTGCATCTGTGGGGAATGCCAAGCAAGATGACTGAGCTTTTAAGCATCGCTAAAGAACATAATCTTTTGGTAATCGAAGATGCTTCCCACGCCCATGGTGCGATGTGGAAAGGGATTAAGTGCGGAGCCATTGGAGATATCGGAGTTTTTAGCCTTCAAAGCCACAAGCTTGTGCCAGCAGGAGAAGGTGGAGTTTTCCTCACTGATCGAGAAGACTTGTTTGAGAAAGCAATTTTACTTGGCGATGTGCACAGAATTTGGGAACTCACTTCGTCTGCAAAACGATTTGCAGGAACAAGCCTTGGCATAAAAACAAGAATGGCCCCTTTAAGTGCGGCAGTAGGAAGAACGCAGCTTGCCCGGCTTGATGAAAGAAATAAAAAACGAAATGAAAACTTAGAATTTTTATCGAAACATTTAGAAACGCTCGGATTTAATACGTTTTTAGCACCATCACATATCAGTCGAGTTTATTTTGAATTCTTAGTCCATCCGAGGCCCAGCATGCACATTGATGACAGAGATCTTTTCATCAAATCTTTACAGGCAGAAGGATGTGAAGTGACGTTGCCACGTTATCCTCTTGTCCATCAACAACCTCTTTTTACTGAAGGAGTTTTCTCGACAATCGCCAGGAGCGAGAAGGCAAAGAAGAGAAAATATGAAGTGCATTCACTTCCAATAACAGAACGTTTTAACCAAGAACTGATTAAGCTTCCATCATTTCCTCAGGCTGAAAGAGCATTATTAAATCAGTATGCTCAAGCCTTCACAAAAGTAGTGAGTGCTTGGGATGAAATAAAAAACTCATTGTAAGAGAAAATTTCTAAACTTTGGGTTAGACATTTTAAGCTTCAGCTATTAAAAACAAAACTGTAAAAAACATTAAAGGCCGACACTGCAAGGAACCAACCCCAGGTTACTGTGCTTACAAATGATGAATCAAAATTTCTTCTGAAAACTTTGTCTAAAAAATATTTAATGTATGTATCTTTAATTGGCAGATCTAGTGATTGCCGAAGTTTCCAATGATACGAAGTGACTGGGCAGTAACCAATCCCGTAAAAAAGACCAAGGCCAAACCAAGAAAGAAATATGAGACAGACAAAAACTAAGTGCAGCGGGCGGGCAGCGGGGAAAATCCATCCGAAAGCTACAAACAATATCAATGCAACATGCACTACGTGAAAAAAATAGTTTGCAAAATGTCTAACCGACCAGTTTCTTTTCATCATGCAGATTTCCTAAATAGTGAAGAGACTTCTCAATGTAATGGAAGTATAAAACAAGATAGTGATCACTGCATTATCAGATTTTTATAAGAAGACAAAAAAACTTTCTGATAAAATGGTCATAATTCTCATGCCATGCTTGATTCTGCTGAAGTCTCAGATAGATCTGCTTAGGGACCACATATTGACTGAGCTATATAATAAATTTACTTCCCAACCACCACGCTCGATATATATGCTCATGGAATGCTGAGACTAATAATGAATCTCTCGTCCTAAAATAAGTCTACACAGTAGTAGTAGCAGAAGGGGGTTGAAGGGGGAAGAATCCACATGTGGATAACTTCCCTATTTTGCGCCCAATCTGCAACCGGTTTCTCAAGCAGCCTGTTCATACATCTCCATGGGGGTACGCAGTCCCAGGCTCCAGTGAGTTCTCTTGGTGTTGTATATTAACACTGCATGCGTCACCACTGCGCGCAGCTGTTCAAAGTTCCTAAATACGGCATCCAGATTGAACTCATCTTTAAGGATGCCGTTGACACGTTCAGCAATGGCGTTCTGATAGCAGTGGTCAGCATCTGTCATACTTGAGAGGATCCTATGCACCTTTAAGGCTCTCAGGTATTCATGACAGCAGTACTGGCAGCCTCTATCAGAGTGGTGGATCATTCCCGCAGTTTCGGAATCAGATAGGCCCCGAACCGCGTTCTCCAGCGCAATCACCGCCGAGTAATGCGATAGGTCCCTACTAACATGATATCCGACGATCCTCCGGGTAAATAAGTCCGTAACCAAAAACAGGTAAGCGAACTCCCTTCCAGCAAGTCGCAGATAGGCGCAATCACTCACCACAACCTGCCAAGGTCACTCCCGGTTTCTACTCCCGGTTTCTCCACCCTAACTTTTCAAAATAATCCATTGCATAATGTCTTGAAAACATTACTAATTAATACCTACCCAGCTGTAAGTCAGCTTGATAATAACATCGCATTTTATCAAAAGTTGGGATGGAGAAAATTTTTGGACTATCTTCTCGACCCAGAAGTCCGCCATCAGATAGCTGAACGGATGGAGGGAAGCACAGGAAGGCAAAGAGTGCCGGAACAGCTTATCAAAGAGTGGCTGATTCCGCTTCCACCGTTGGTCGAACAAAAAAAAATCGCCGCTATTCTCTGGAACATTCAACAAGCCATCGAAGTAGAAACAGAACTGATTCGTGTTTCGCGTGAGCTGAAAGCCGCAGTAATGAAGAAGTTATTTACTGAGGGGCTGAATGATGAGCCGCAAAAGGAGACTGAGATTGGATTGGTGCCGGAGAGTTGGGAAATAAAAGAGCTTCGAGATTTCGTTGCGATAAAATCAGGTGGAACGCCTTCTCGAGAGAAACCCGAGTACTGGAATAACGGGACTATACCTTGGGTCAAGACCGGCGAAGTTAACTACTGTGTAATTAAGGATACGAGCGAATGCATCACGGAGCTGGGGATGAAAAACTCAGCAGCTAAAGTCTTTCCTAAAGGTACGCTACTTATGGCGATGTATGGACAAGGAGTGACACGAGCTAAGGTCGCTATACTTGGTCTTGATGCTACGACAAATCAAGCCTGTGCAGCAATTTTCCCTGATACTTCTGTTTCATCTATTTTTCTGTATCACTTCCTTGAATACCAGTACGAACAAATTCGCGAAATGGGGCACGGTGCCAATCAGAAGAAATTGAATACTGATATTATTAAAGCGATTAAATGCCCCATTCCACAGCCACAAGAACAGGCCGAGATTGCGAGGTATCTTGACGTCCTTGATTCAGAGTTGATTATCCGAAAGAAGAAGACAGATTCGCTTGAGGAACTTTTTCAATCTGCTCTTTCCGAACTTATGTCCGCCTCCATCCGCGTCACCGATCTCGAAATCGATACAACCTGCCTCGAATCTCACGGAGCCGCAGCGTGAAAAAAGAATTAATCTCTCAGCTTCACAAATCATTCGAAGACTTCGTTCACACCGAGGACGGTGTTGAATTTTGGCTTGCACGAGATATTCAGACGCCGCTCGGATATACGAGATGGGAGAACTTTCTTACTGCGATCGATCGAGCAAAGGAAAGCTGTAAAAACGCTGAAAATACAGTTGAAGACCATTTTCTTGGCGTCACGAAAATGGTCGATCTTGGCTCTGGAAGTCAACGAGAAATAGCTGACTTTAAGCTCACAAGATATGCTTGCTATCTTATCGCTCAAAATGGCGATCCAAGGAAGGCAGAGATCGCATTTGCTCAAACCTACTTTGCCGTTCAAACACGCAAAGCCGAGATTATCGAGCAGCGCCTTGCTGAGCTGCGAAGGATAGAAGAGCGCGACAAGCTTACCGAGACCGAGAAGCGTCTAGCCGGAATCGCATTTGAGCGTGATGTGGACAGCTATGGTTTTGCCAGAATTAAAAGCAAAGGTGATGCCGCTTTATTCGGTGGAATCACCACGCAAGGAATGAAACAAAAACCAGGTGTTCCAGACAAACGACCATTAGCTGACTTTCTTCCTACAGTAACTATCACAGGTAAAGCATTTGCCAATGCACTTACCGAGCAGAATGTGATCGGTAAAAATTTACGTGGAGAAACTCCACTCGGTCAAGAACACGAAGCAAGTAATCGCGCCGTTAGAAGTGCTATGCTTGAGCGTGGAATCAGACCCGAATCGCTTCCACCTGCGGAAGATATCAAGAAGGTGGAATATCGGGTAAAAGCTGAAAATAAAAAGCTCCCCAAGCAAACCAAGAGGCTAAACAAAAAAGGAGAAAGCTAGAATGATAAACCTTAGCCAAATCTCCAAACCCGTCGAATTCGACGGGTTTAAAGTCGGTGTCTGGGGGTGTAAATAAAATGCCAGTATTAGCCACAGAAGCAGGTGCCGTTCAATTTCCACTCGTAAAGCACGCCAGTGAGATCGGCTGGACTGTGGTCTCTGATACTGATGCCTTATCAAAACGTCGTGGTGAAGGTGGATTATTCTTTTATGAAGAACTAACTGCCACTCTTATGGCACTTAATCCAGGGCTAGTGACTGAAGAAAATGCACCATCGATTATTCAAAAACGCGAAAGCCTACCCAACTCGATTCAAGGCAACCGCGAAATTCTTGAATGGTTAAGGGGCAACCGCACCATATATGACCCACAAGAAAAACGCGCCAGAAATGTCCGCTTGATTGACTTTGATAATGTGAAATCGAACACCTATCAAGTCACCTATGAGTGGGCTTACAGAAACGGTGCTAAAAAAGGCAATCGCGCCGATGTTGTGTTTCTTATCAATGGTATCCCTATTGCATTGATAGAGAATAAGAACCCAAAAGATCAACGTGCGATGGAGAAAGCTTCTGTTCAGCTCCAACGCTACCAGATGGAGACACCCGAGATGATGACCATCCCGCAGGTGTTTAACATCACGCACCTGTTTGAATACTTTTACGGAGTAACCTGGAACTACTCACGTAAGTTTATGTTCAACTGGAAGAGCGAGAAAACTGAGACCTATAAGCAGGCGGTACAGAGTTTTTTCGATCGTCGCCCATTTCTCTTGTTGCTTAAAGAATGGATTCTTTTCTTTGAAGAAGATGATGAGCTAAAGAAATCAATCTTACGTCAGCATCAAACACGCGCAGTCATAAAGGTTGTTAATCGATGCGCTGACCCTAGTAAGAAGTCTGGACTTATCTGGCACACACAAGGCTCAGGAAAAACTTTCACCCTTATCACTTCAGCAAGATTAATTCTCGAGGACAAAGATCGCTTTCCTGGCGCTACTGTAATGCTGATCGTTGATCGCAACGAACTTGAGGGACAGCTCAAGGGCTGGGTAGATCGATTGCTCGGCGAGATGGCGAATAAGGGAGTTGCTATCGCTTGGGCGGATTCCAAGGCAAAGCTTCAAAGCCTTCTTGATAGTGATTTTCGCGGTCTAGTTATCTCGATGTTTCATAAATTTGATGGCATCAAGAAAGATAGCTGCATTAGAGATAACTTCTTCGTTTTGATTGATGAAGCTCACCGAACTACTGGTGGAGATCTTGGTAACTATCTGATGGGTGCGTTACCGCAAGCCACTCTTATAGGCTTTACGGGAACACCTATCGACAAGACCGCACAGGGTAAAGGTACATTCAAAGTTTTCGGCAAAGAGGACGCGAATGGATATCTTGATAAGTATTCGATCAAAGAATCGATCGAGGACGGTACTACCGTAAAGCTCCGTCATACGATGGTACCAAGTGAGATTTGCCTTCCCGCTGAAATTCTTGAGAAAGAGTTTCTAAGTCTCGCCGAACTTGAAGGTGTTAGTGATATTGATGACCTTAATCGAGTTTTAGATCGCGCAGTTCGAACAAAAACATTTCTTAAGGCTGATGATCGCATCGAGAAGGTCGCGGCATTTGTAGCAAAACACTTCAGTGAAAACGTCGAACCGTTGGGTTATAAAGCTTTTCTTGTAGCCGTTGATCGTGAAGCTTGTGCAAAATACAAAGAAGCCCTCGATCGCTATCTACCTCCGGAATTTTCAGTGCCAGTATATACCAAGCACCCCGCCGATGTAATCGATCGTCCAGTAGTTGCAAAGTATCAACTTGCTGATGATAAAGAAGAGCAGGTTCGAAAGCTTTTCAAAAAGACCGATCAGCTACCAAAGATATTGATCGTAACTGATAAACTTCTTACTGGTTACGATGCTCCAGTACTCTATTCGATGTATCTCGACAAACCGATGCGCGATCACGTTCTGCTTCAAGCAATCGCACGAGTAAATAGGCCGTATGAGGATTCGAAAGGTCGCAAGAAACCTTGTGGTCTGATCCTGGACTTTGTCGGTGTGCTAAAAGCGAGGAATAAGGCGCTCGCCTTTGATTCCGATTCAGTCAGTGGTGTTATTGAAGACCTCGACCTGCTGCTTGAGCAATTCAAACAGCTTATGACAAGCTCCGTCACTCGTTACCTTGACCCAATTAAGGGTGGACAAGATGAACGCATTGAAAAGCTTGTCTATGAGACCTTCCTTGACCCTGAAGCTCGAGAAGAGTTCACACAGCTCTATAAAGACATTGAAACGCTCTATGAGATTCTGTCTCCATCGCCAGAGCTAAGAGACCATATCGACGATTACAACCGCTTGGCTGAACTCTATATGCTCATTCGCTCCGCTTATGGGGTTAAGACCTCATTTCTTCGTGAGCTTGCTAGAAAAACAGAGTGGCTTGTAAGAGAACACACCCAAGTATACGGACTTGATCGCTTCACGAGGACAGTTGAATTTGATGCGGAAACACTTGAGGCACTTAAAGAAGCGCCTGGTTCTGAAAGTGCCAAAGTCATTAACCTTGTCAGAAGCATAAACATTGAAGCTGAAGAATCAGGCAACCAGCAACCATATCTTATCTCAATAGCTGAAAGAGCCCAGAACGTAATGGATGCTCTTGAAGACAGACAGACTTCAACAGCCGATGCGATGACCCAGATTGAGGCGCTGGTAAGGGAGAAGTCAGAGGCAGAACGCGAGCGTGAACGTACTGGCTTAGACATCAACACCTTTACAATTTACTGGCATTTGAAAAAGGAAGGGTTAAGCACCCCTGAAGAATTTGGAAAGGAGATCGATAATATTTTCGTTCGCTTCCCAAATTACGCAACTAATTCAGAAGAACTCCGACAATTAAAGGCAGAGATTTATCGAACGCTCCTCAAAGAAGTTAGCGGAAAGCGTATGGTTGATCTCGCTGATCAAATATTGAAGTTGAGGAGAAAATGACAAAAAAGACGGAGAAAAATTCAGAGCAGCTGAAATCGATCATAGACGACTGGGTAAGCCGCTTACGAGTAAAGCCCAAGCTGATTAGAGTTCAAAAGATGACCCGTAAATGGGGTTCCTGTTCTACCCTTGGCACCGTCACCATAGCATCAGATTTAAGCAAGAAGCCTCGCAGATTTCAGGAGTATGTGGTCGCTCACGAGCTGCTTCACTTGAGGGTGAAGAATCATAGCAAGCTGTTTCAGGCGACTATGACGGCCCACTTTCCCGGGTGGAGGAAGGTGGATCTTGAGAGGTAAATAAAAGGAGAAAATCGTTGACCAATAATGCTCTAAACCTTCTATTAGCTGACGGATACCTCCGCCAAGTATTGTCAAAGTATGAACCAGCGCGCGGAATTCTTTCTCCATCATTGATTATTCGAAGCAAGGTAGAACCCATAGTTCGCGCTTGGGCAGGAACCTTTCTACGCTCAATTGATCTATCGGGTTCATCCGTAAAGGGAACTGCGATAAAGGGACAAGCCGATGTCGATCTCTTCGTATCACTTTACTCACACACAAGTGGCTATCTTAGTGATATTTACAATAGTCTGTTTGCTTACCTAGATAAGAGTAGTTTTTCTCCAAAGAAAAGGAATGTTGCGATTCAAGGCAAAATCGATGGGTATCCAGTTGATATTACCCCTGGACGCTTGCAGTCTGATAACTCTGGAGATCATAGTCTTTGGCGTAATCAAGCACGAACTTGGTGCCAGACAAACATCGCTGAACAGATTCGCATTGTCCAAAACTCACGTTGTGTAGATGAGATTCGACTTACTAAAATATGGCGAAACCTCAATAATCTCGACTTCCCCTCATTTTATCTTGAGCTATCAGTAATCCGAGCGTTAGACGGGAACCGATCGACATCACTCGCTCAGAATTTCGTCAATGTCCGTCATTATCTCGCCAATCAACTCGAAGGGAATTTGATTATCGATCCAACGAGATCGACAAATAGAGTGTCCGATGACTTAACTCAAGGTGAAAAACTTGCGATCGCGGCGAGTGCTGAAAGAAGCTTGAAGAAAGCTACTTTTCAGGAGGTGGTATGGTGAAGTCTGTTCGTAAAGTTGATCTTGAAAAGCTTTTCGGTGGCCTTCAAAATCAGCTCGCCGCAGTACTTCAGTCTGGAAGAGACGCGTTCAGCCACCCTGGCGCGAAAGGCGCTGTAACAGAAGATGCCTGGCGACAACTATTGTCAGATTATCTTCCTACTAGATATCAAGTGCGAAAAGGATTTGTTATCGATCACAAAGGTAGGTGCAGTGATGAGATCGATATTCTTGTGATCGATCGACACTACTCTCCATTTTTGCTGACGCTCGGAACAGGCTTATACGTGCCTGCCGAAAGCGTCTATGCTGCTTTCGAAGTTAAACAAACTCTTAACGTGGAAAACCTCGATTATGCTTCTGACAAAATTGAAAGCGTTCGAAAACTGTTTCGAACTAGTGCCCCAATTGTAAATATGGGAAAAACTTCGAAGCCACGTCGCAAGTTCCCAATTCTTGGTGGTATTCTTACAACATCCTCAGATTGGTCGCCTGCCTTTGGCAAGTCATTCTCTAAGCATCTTAAGAAATCTGATCGCTTCCGTAAGATCGATATTGGATTTTGTATGGACGCAGGAGGCTTTGAACTAGTTGCACGGGCACGTCCGCAAGATCGAATGAAGGTCTTTACCGGAGACAATTCACTTGTGGTCTTTCTGCTTTCATTGTTGAACCGTCTTCAGAGTCTGGGGACAGTTCCTGCGATCAAGTTTGATAGATATCTATCTAGTATTGATTAAAAAGTAGACATTTCAGAACATTTCAAAACCGTTCAAAAGTTGGGTGCAAAAAAGCTGCAACGGAAATAAAAGCCAGCTAATACCAGTGACTTAGACACCCCCAAATACTACACCCCATTTCAAAATTTTTCATATTCTTCGTTGTTACTTAGAATCTTCTTCAAGTCTTGATTGATTGGCGCTTTCAAGCATTGCAGATAATTGTTTCCGAGTAACCTCTGCATCGTTGAAGAGGATAGTTTGTAATCCACATTCTGAGGCAGCATCCAGATAATTCTGTTGATCGTCAATAAAAATGATTCGTTGTGGCGTGGCATCTACTCGCTTTGCTACCGCCTTGAAAAAATCAAGTTGAGGTTTCATGTAACCCAGTTCGCTGGATATGAAGCAGTAATCAAAAATACTTTCGAACCCCATATCGCCTCTTAAATACTTAGCTCGGCGTGATTCTTGGTTAGTTGCTAGTCCAACAACGTAGCCAGTTTGACGTAACTCTCCGATCATATCAATTACATCTTGTCTAACCTCTCGTTCAGAAGACAACCACAAGTTCAAAAAAGTCTCTGGGGAGTGCCGCCAACCCCACTTTGCTAAATACGGCGGCAATAGTTCCAATACATCTATCTTGCCAAGTAAAGAGGGAAGAAAGGTGCTTTTGAAAAACTCAGCGGTCATTTCTCTCGTAATGCGATGCTCTCGTTCTAGCAGATCGGCAAATCTCATGGGTGGACAAATTACTCCGTCACAGTCAAATAAAACCACTTTTACCCCTGAGGTATTTGGAGAGATAAACGAGGGGCGATTCACACGACGGGAACTTGTCAGAGTAAGATCGCCTATGATGCTATTTCCTTGGTCGAATTTTGAATCTAGTTCTTCTGCTTTGACTTCCTTCATGTTGATGCTCGCCTAATATAATACTAAATTCCTCATTGCCATTTCTTGGTAGTAAAAAACCATCTTGTTGTAATTCTATCAGGTAGGAGTGCAATAGAGAGAAAATGCTCAAGTATTATTAAAGTCTCCACAAACTGGATTGTTGTGTCCAACTTCGATCGCTTCAAAAATGCAGTCCACATCTCGTTTAGTGCATTATTTGCTTTGAAATCGTCAGAAAAAATAAACTGCGCTTGATTGAGATCGGTGCCTCGATGTGAAAACGTTTGATTTATTGCGGCAGATAAGCTGCTTGCCCCAAACTCTTCGTGCTCTGCCAAATAGAAAATATCGTAAAAGTCCTTCATTCTTGAGTTTGCTGTGCCTAATCGGACCATAGCTTCAAATTTTTCAGCAATCGCTGTTTCTTTGGAGTAGACCATAAGATGCGGTGCAGGCTGGTCAAGTATTACAGGATAATCCATCTCAAGCGGACCTTCGGTAATAATATCCCCAAACCCAATATCAATTTGAATCTTCTTGCGAATGGTATCAAGCTTGCCCTCAATGAAAATTCTCAAACCCTCATAGTCTGCATCTTCTTTGATCGACGTAATCGCAATTGAGGCTGGGTCGAATATAATTCCATCCTCGCACTGAATATCGAGGATTTCTTGCATAATTGCTGTAAGGAGACCCGTTTCGGGACCTATAGTACGCCCAAGAAAATCTATGTCTTTTGTTGGACGAGTTATTGGAATTCCATAAGCCCTAAACATCAAAGCTCCTTTGAGTATCAGCTTGGAGCGATGTTTTGACTGAGCCAAGCGATATAAGAATCTCTCTTGAAAATACTGGAGCACGACTACATCAAAGGCTCGCTTACTCTGGTTAGCAACGTTCATGAGCTTTGCTCTGATTGATGCGGCGATATTGGTCGGCTTTTTCGTCATCGTGCCACCATTGCTTTAATGTACGGAGTGATAATAGTCGAGACATTACAAAGAACAGCATATTGGTGAAGTAGTTGTATATTCGCTTTCTTAGTTGCCAGATAGTTTTTTAGACCTTCAAGGGCAATATCGTCCCCAAATGTTTTGCGATACCTAAACATGTCACAGACAGTTTTTTCTTTACTGTAAACTCTAACTGCTCCTCCTTTAATCTTGTTCGCTTCTATTCCGTGTTCGTAGTAACTTTTTGGAAAATAGTAGGCTTTTATTGGAAGGTTAGTTTTCTCAAACGAAACAAACGAATAGTTGCGTGGCAGTGCTATTGTTATTTCAGAAGGTGAATAGGTGCTAAGACCATGGAACTCCAAAGCTGAGGCTAGGGCAATAACCGCTTTGGGTTGTGCGATGCATATTTCTACTAGCTGGGAATGCTCATAGACTGGGGCATCTGAAAGCTTGTACAGACCTCGTCTTACTTTTACTAGTATTCCATCTGCAACTAGTGCGCTGATCTGTCTAGATTGAATCCCGAGGCTGCGCAGATCTTGGGTGTCCGCATAGCTATGATGCGATTGAAGCCACTTTGTTACTTTCTTTCGAGAATCCTTCATTGCACTTAAGTATATGCTGATAGGGTCTATTTGCATAGCGTTAAGTGCAGTAATTTCTGCCGTATTTACATCTCAGTAAGATATTGTCAGTGATAATTATTAAGTACCGACGTTTTCTTACTTAAGAATGAGATGAAATCGTTGAAAACTCAGTATTTCTAGACATTTCAGGAAATTTCATGGAATTTCTAAACTACCCCAAAATTGGGTGCAAAAAGGGTGCACGAGAAATAAAGATCAAGCAAAACTGTCCCGTCCTGACCTGAGTCTACACCTAACGCCTAGAAAAGGATGAATGTGTAGAGATGGAAAACGTAAGAATGAGCTATGGTCCTGAGGTTAAACGAGCGATAGTTGAGGAGCTTGAGAGCGGTATCATATCGATAAGGGAGGCTGCTCAGCGAGGGCACACGTCAGTGGGCCGTGTTAAGATGTGGCTTGAAGAGTACGGCAAGTACAAGCCTAAACGCGACATTTTAGAGGTGGTGATGAAGAGTGAAGAAGAGAAGATATCTGCGCTTGAGAGAGCGCTTGCAGACGCGCATCTGAAGCTGCGTGTGTATGACGAGATACTGTTGCTAGCTGGCAAGAAGTATCGAGTGGATCTAAAAAAAACTTTTGGGGC
>Ga0163148_10004524_pt1 | contig 14503 bp, 14 predicted proteins | sample OliLakLV19MP7P2_FD_148606 | JGI IMG/M metagenome (GOLD analysis project Ga0163148, IMG submission 148606) | Freshwater microbial mat bacterial communities from Lake Vanda, McMurdo Dry Valleys, Antarctica- Oligotrophic Lake LV.19.MP7.P2 | ecosystem: Environmental > Aquatic > Freshwater > Lake >...
CCTAGCAGGAGCGGCGCCCAGGGGCGGGGCCCCACCTGAAAAGCAAGTGACCGCATCCGACCTGGGACTACAGTGCGCCGCTCCTGCTAGGGGTCCCATGCGCTACGCCGTCCTTGCCATCCTCCTCTCTTTCTGCGGGCTGATTGGCGCCGAGACGGCGCCGCCGGCGGGGCCGACCGGGCCGATCGCGGTGCTCAACCTCGAGGTCGTGCTCAATAACGCCAAGCTGTTCACCTCGCGCATGGAGGCGATCAAGAAGGATGGCGCCGAGGCCGAGCAGCAGCTCAAGCGCTTCGATTCGGATGAGAAGAAGCTCAAGGGGCAGTACGACGTGCTGCGCGAGAATTCGCCCGAGCGCGCCCAGGTCGAGGACCAGCTCGATCTCATGCGCATGCAGCGCAAGAAGTTCTACGAGCGCACCCGCCAGGGCCTCGAGAAGCAGCAGGCCGAGGTGCTGGCCAAGTCCTATGAAGAGGTGCGCGGCATCCTCACGGCGTTCGCCGATGAACGTGGCCTGAAGCTGGTCCTGCTCGCGCCGTCGAGCCGCATCGCCACCAATTCGGTGCAGGAAGTGCTGCTCCAGCTCGGCCAGCAGTCGGTGCTGCACCACGACGCGACTCTCGACATCACCGAGGCCTTCCTCGCCTACCTCAATGGCCGCTTCGCCGCCCAGGGTGCGCCGGCCGCCGAATCGACGCCGGCTCTGGTCCAGCCCGAGAACCCGGCGCCGCCCGAGAAGAAGTAGCACGATGCTCACCGGCATGCGCGCCACCGTGCGCGAGATCGCCGCGCTGGTCGGCGGACAGGTGGTCGGCGACGGCGAACAGCTGGTCACCGGCGTCGGCGGTCTGGCCGATGCCGGGCCGGGCGACATCAGCTTCCTCGCCAACCCCAAATACATCGCCCTGCTGCCCGAGACGCGGGCCACGGCGGTGCTGGTGCCGACCGCCCAGCCCGGCGCCCCGCGCCTGGTGCAGGTCGTGGTCGCCGACCCCAGCCAGGCCTTCGCCGCGGTGATCGACGCCTACGGGCCGCGCTCGCCATCGATCGCCGTCGGCATCCATCCCACGGCGGTGATCGGCGACCGGGCGGTGATCGGCAGGGGCGTCAGCATCGGTCCCTATGCGGTGATCGCCGACGGCGCGCAAGTCGGTGATCGCAGCGTGATCTACCCGCACGCCTACATCGGCACCGCCGCCGCGGTCGGCGCGGACTGCACGATCTATCCGCATGCCAGCATCCGCGAGCGCTGTCGGGTCGGCGATCGCGTCATCCTCCACTCCGGCGTGGTGATCGGCTCAGACGGCTTCGGCTACGCTACCGTCCAGGGCGTGCACCAGAAGATCCCCCAGGTCGGCATCGTCGTGGTCGAGGACGATGTCGAGGTCGGCGCCAACACCGCCATCGACCGCGCCCGCTTCGGCACGACCCGCATCGGCAAGGGCACCAAGATCGACAACCTAGTGCAAATCGCGCACAACGTCGATATCGGCGCCCACTGCCTGATCGTGGCCCAGGTCGGCATCGCCGGCTCGACCCGCCTCGGCCACCACGTCACCCTCGGCGGCCAGTGCGGTGTCACCGGCCACGTCCACATCGGCGACCACTCGATGGTCACCGCCAAGTCGGGCATCTCGAAGGACGTGCCGCCCAAGACCGTCATGCGTGGCTCGCCGGCGCAGGAGAACTCGCTCGGCAAGGCGCAGGAGGTCGCCATCCGCCGCCTGCCGCAGTCCCAGGCGACGATCAAACAGCTCGTCGCGCGCGTGGCCGAACTCGATGCCAAGCTCGCCGCGCTGATCGCCCAGGGCAGCAAGGGCTGAGCGTGGGCTCCCAGCGCACCATCGTCCGCGAAGCCCGCGTCAGCGGCATCGGCCTGCACTCGGGCGAGCCCTGCAACCTCGTGTTCAAGCCCGCCCCGCCCGACACCGGCATGGTCTTCGTGCGCACCGATCTGCCCGGCCGGCCTGGGCTGCGCGCCCACCCGTCGCGGCTGTGTCAGCGCATGCGCCGCACCGCCTTGTTCGACACCATCGGTGGTCAAGAGGTCGAAGTTCACACCACCGAGCACTTCCTCGCCGCCACCACCGGCCTCGGCATCGACAACCTGTTCATCGAACTCGACGCGGTCGAATTGCCCGGGCTTGACGGTTCGGCGGCAGAGTTCGGCGCCGCGTTGCGTAGCGCGGGCATTGTCGATCAGCCCGCCGCGCGCGTGGCCTTCGACCTCGACGCGCCGATCGCGATCGACGATGGCAAAAGCTCGATCGTCGCCCTGCCCTACAAAGACGGCCTCAAGATCACCTACACGCTCGATGACCACGGCGGTGCCCTCGGCGGCGCCCAGGTGATCGAAATCGACGTCACCGAGGACAGCTTCTTCGCCCAGATCGCGCCAGCGCGCACCTTCTGCCTGGCCAAGGAGGTCGAAGCGCTCCGCGCGCTGGGTCTGGGCAAGGGCGCGACCTACCAGAACACCTGCGTCTACGACGGCACCCGCGTCATCGACAACGAGCTGCGCTTCAAGGACGAGGCCGCCCGCCACAAGGTGCTCGACTTGATCGGCGACCTCGCCCTCGCCACGCGTCGGATCAATGCCCACATCATCGCCGTGCGCAGCGGCCACCGCGAGAACATGGCGCTGGTGCAAGAGCTCAACCGCCGCATCGAGCGCGCGGGCAAGCCGAAGTTCGTCTTCGACATCAAGCAGATCCTCGACCTGCTACCGCATCGCTACCCGCTGCTGCTGGTCGATCGCGTGCTGGAGTGGGATCCGGGCAAGAGAATCGTCGCCATCAAGAATGTCAGCGTGAACGAGCCGATGTTCCAGGGCCACTTCCCCGGCGACCCGGTGATGCCCGCCGTGCTGCAGGTCGAGGCGATGGCGCAGACCGGCGCGATCATGCTGATGACCAAACCCGAGAACAAAGGGTTGGTGCCGTACTTCATGTCGATGGACAAGGTGAAGTTCCGACGCCCGATTCGACCCGGCGACCAGATGCGCATCGAGGTCGAGACCCTGCGCGTGCGCAGCCGCATGGCTGCCTGCCTGGCGCGAGTCACGGTCGAAGGGCAGCTGTGCGCCGAAGCCGAGATCCGCTCAGTGCTGGTCGACCGCGGCTAAGCGGGTCGACCCCGGGTATCCCGGACTTCAGGCGAGGAAGCGTGGCGTGTTTGCATGGCACCACCCCGGGGGCACCATACGCTGAGCGCCATGGTGCCCGCCGCCGGCATGCTCCTGGTCGCTACGGCCACGTTGTCCGAACCCGCATTCATGCGGTCGGTCATCTACCTCCTCGAGCACGACGAGGACGGCACCCTCGGCTTCATCATCAACCGCCCGCTCGACATCGCGCTCAGCGACCTGTGGGCGGATTGCCCGGCCGGTCTCGGCCCTGCCAAGGTGGCGGCCGAGGGCGGCCCAGTCGACCGCAACAAAGGCCTGCTGCTGCACGGCGTGCGCGAACTGCCGGGCGCCCAGCTGATGGGGCACGGCCTGGCGGTGGGCGGTGACATCGAGGCCCTGGCGCAGCGCTACGCCAAGGGCTCGGACCCGAGCGGCCCTCGCCTGTTCCTCGGCCACAGCGGCTGGGCCCCCGGTCAGCTCGCCAATGAACTCGCCGAGGGCACGTGGATCCTGCGGCCCGGCTCGCTCGACCTCGTGCTCAATAGCCGGCCGAACAGCACGCTCTGGCAGCATCTGCTCGACGGCAAAGTCGGCCTGCCGGAACCCAGCCTGAACTGACGCTCGACGTTGTCTGCCGCGGTGTGGTGGCCTATGGTCGCCGCCATGCGCCTGATCCTCGGCACCCTCCTGATCGTCCTGCTCACCGCCTGCACCGGCCGTGGCGTCATCCTCACCGGCGGCGGTGTCCGCGACAACACGCCCGAGAACGCGCGCGGCCAGGTCGTTGCGCTGATCACCCAGGATCTCGACGCCCAGCTCGGCCCCTCGGCCCGAAGCGAGGTGGTCATCGGCGGACTCCCGCGCTGGGTGCCCGCCGGCCGGCGCCTCAGCGAGGGCTGGTACTGGGACAAGGCCAGCGTTCAGGTCGATCTCGTCGGCGACGGCGGCGCGCTGCCGACCCTGGACAAGCGGGCGGTGGACACGGTCGTCGCCAAGCGCCTGCGTCCGGCGGTCGTCGGCGGCGATCTGCTCGTGCGGGTGAGCACGGTCGAGGATCACGCGCGCTTCGCCCGTCTGGCGCGCGCCGCGCCGCCGGCGCCGGCAACCGCCCCCCAGCGGGCGCCGCGCACCGCCGCGTCCCACCCCACGACGTCCCGCACCTACACCGTGCAGGCGGGCGACACCCTGGCCGACCTCAGCACCGCATTCTACGGCAGCGCCCAGCACTGGCGCACCATCCGCGACGCCAATCCGGGCAGCGCCGATGGCGCCCTGCGTCCCGGCCAATTCCTGGTGATCCCGCCGCTGCCGTGAGTCGCGGATGGTCCGCCGCTGTGCGTGGCCAAGCTCCCGGGCATGGCGGCAGGCCGTAGAAACTAGTCGCCCGTCGGCTTGCGCGGTTTGCGCCGCGCTTCCCACCACTCCAGCCGCTTGGCGATCTCTTTCTCGAAGCCGAAGTTCCCGGGTTGGTAGAACGTTTCGCCGAGCAATTGGTCGGGCAGGCACTGCTGCCCGGCGAAATGCTCGGGGGCGTCGTGGTCGTAGACGTAGCCCTCGTGGTAGCCGAGATCCTTCATCAGCTGGGTCGGCGCGTTGCGAATGAACATCGGCACGGTCGCGCCGGGATGCGCGCGCACCGCTTCCGCCGCGGCGAAATAGGACTTGGTGCCATTCGATTTCGGCGCGGTGGCGTTGTAGATCACCGCCTGGGTCAGCGGGTAGATCGCCTCGGGCATGCCGAGGTTGGCGGTGGCGGTCAGCGCCGCGGTAGCGATCACCAGCGCCTGCGGATCAGCGAGGCCGATGTCCTCGGCCGCGAAGATCACCACCCGGCGAGCGACGAACATCGCGTCCTCGCCTGCTTCGAGCTGGCGTGCGAGGTAATACAGCGCCGCCTGGACGTCGCTGGCGCGCATGCTTTTGATGAAGGCGCTGGCGACGTCGTAGTGCGCATCGCCGGCGCGGTCGTGGTCGGCAGAGGGATGGGCGGCGATCTGCGCCACCGCCTGCGCGGTTACCGCCTGCGGTCGGGTCAGCGCCCAGGCGTTCTCGAGCAGCAGCAGCAGGCGCCGACCGTCGCCGGCACAGAGGCGCAGGAGCGGATCGATCGCCGCATCGGCGACGTGCATCCCTGGCAGGCCCTCGGGATGCACCGCCGCGCGCGCGATCAGGGCGCGCAGCGCGTCGGCATCCAGGCCCTGCAACTGGAACACCCGGCAGCGCGAGATGAGCGCGCGGTTGACGGCGAAACTGGGATTCTCGGTGGTGGCGCCGACCAGCAGCACGGTGCCGCTCTCGACATGCGGCAGCAACGCGTCCTGCTGGGCCTTGTTGAAGCGGTGGATCTCGTCGACGAACAGCAGCGTGCCCTGGCCGAGGTTGGCCATGGCCCGGGCCTCCTCGATCGCCGCGCGCAGCTCGGGCACCCCGCCGAGCACGGCGCTGAACGCGGTGAAGCGCATGCCGAGCTGCTCGGCCAGCAAGCGGGCCAGGGTCGTCTTGCCGCAGCCCGGCGGGCCCCATAGCAGCAGGGAAGGCAGGTGGCCGACCGCGAGCAGTCGGGTCAGCACGCCTTGGGCGCCGATCAATTGCGGCTGGCCGACGATGTCGTCGAGCGTGGCCGGACGGATGCGCTCGGGCAGTGGGGCGCGCGGCATGGGCGCAGGGTAGGGCGGAGCGGGGCTGCGGTAGAGGAAGGACCCGCCGCTCGACACGCCAGCCGCTGGGGATGAGCCAGCCGAGGGGATTGGCATCGCGTGTGCGTTTACTCCCCCATGTCACCTGCCCAACTCGCCCCCACCAACCGCATCGTCCGCGCCAGCCGCGCCTCGTTGACCCAGGGCGGCGGTCCGCACCTGAGCCATGCCGAGGCCGACCGCCTGATCCGCGCCTGGGTGTCGAACGAGGAATCCGATCCGCGCGCCGCCACCGAATGCAACCCGGTCCAACGGGCGTAAGGTGGCCCTCGGCGCCTTCGGCACGCCGCGAGCGTATGTCGATCGATGCGCCTCCTCATTGTCGAAGATGAAGCCGCTATCCGCAGCGCCCTGGCGCGCGGGCTGGCCCAGGGCGGCAACGAGGTGATCGCCGCCGCGTCCCTGGCCGAGGCCCGCGAGATCGCCCGCACGCGCCCGCCCGAAGCCCTGCTCAGCGATCTCAAGTTGCCTGATGGCAGCGGGTTGGACTTCGCCGGCGAACTCGGTGTACCCTTCATTATGATGAGCGGCTACGCCTCGTTCGACGATGCCGTCGCCGCCCTGCGCATGGGGGGCGTCGACTTCTTCACCAAGCCCGTTGCGATCAAGGACCTACGTCGCGCTCTGGAGCGCCTGCAGGCGCGCGCACGCAACGATGGCCTGCAGGTCATCGATGTCGGCGCCGACGGCGCCTGCCGCCTCGCCCAGCCGGCGGCGGTCTCCCTCGTCGTGCAGCCGTTCACCGCCAACGCCTGCGCCTGGACCTCGCCCGCCGAGGCCGAAGCCCGCTTCTCGGCCCTCGATGACCACGCCGACCCGACCCAGCGCCAGGTTCTGGCTGAGCTGATGCAAGCGGCGCCAGCCGGACGCCTAGTCATCAATCGCGGCGATGGCTGGTGGACGGCCTGGCTGGCCGCCAGCGTCGACTGGCAGGGCGCCCAGGCCGAACGTCGGCAGGCGATCGAGGAACTCAGCGAACGCTGCGTCTGGCGCAGCGACGGCGCCCTGGTCGAGGTCCAGGCATGAGCTTGATCGCCACCTGGTCGGGTGACTTGCTCTGGCCGCGCGCGCTGCCCGCCGGCGCCGTGGTCGACTTGGCCCACGTCGAGGCGCTGGGCGTGTGGTGCCACGCCTGGTTCCGCGCCCATCCGGGCACGGCGGTGGTCGGCGGCGAAGCCTTCCGCGCCCGCCTCGAACGTGCCGGCGTGCCGGTGCGCTGGTGCGCCTCGGTCGATGAGGCGTTGTCCGCCCCCAGTGGAGTCTCGCGCGCAGAGCGCGAGATGCTGTGGGGCTGACATGGCTGACACGCCGAAAAAAGCCGCGTCGCAAGACGACATCGATGCGCTCATCCGCGATGCGCAGAACAAGCAGGGTGGGGTGCCACCGGCGCCGGCGGCGCGTACGCCGAGCGTGTCGCTCGATGACATCGACGCGTTGATCCGCGAGGCCCAGGCCGCCCAGGGGACGGCCAAGGTGGTCGCCCCCGCGCCATCTCCGGCCCCAGCACCTGCACCTGCGCCAACACCGCTGACGACAACCTCCGCCGCCGTGCCCGGCATCGCCAACGCGACCACCACCTCGATCGCCCAGGCCGATATCGACGATCTGCTCAAGGAGATCGCCAGCGCGACCGAACGTCAGGATGCGCGCAAGCTGACCAGCCACGAGACCAAGAAGTTCGATCGGGTGCTCGACAGCATCCAGGGCGAACCGACGGCGCCGGCGGTGGGCCTGTCGCCGACCGACATCGATCAGCTGGTTGCCAAGCATGTCCCCGGGCCCGAGGACCATTCCGCCCGCGAGACGATGATCTCACAAGCGGACATCGACGCCCTCGTCCAGCAACTCTCCGCAGCGGTCGGTGGCGAAGCGCCCCCGGCCGGCAACGCAGAGCCCCGCCCTGCCGCGCTCGCCGCGACCCTGATCGGCCCGGCGCCAGGCGCCACCGCGGCGACCAGCGCCACCGGCGCGTTGACGCCCTTCGCCGTGGGCGGCGTTCCCGTCATGGCCCCGCGCGAACTGCGCGGCGCGCGCTGGCTGCTGGTCGCGGCGGTGCTGCTGCTCGGCGTGTGCGCGCTGGCGTTGGGTGCGGTGGCCCGCGGCGTCTCCGGGCTCAGCCGCGAACTGCTGCGCCGCAACGAGGCCGATCCGCACGCCGCCGACGAACTCGCGCTCGAACTGACCGCGGCGCGCTCGATGCTGTCCTCGAATGACCTGATCGAGGTCGCCACCGGCGTCGAGCGACTGCGCCAACTCAAGACCCGCTATCCCGACCGCGCCACCGAACTGGCGATCGAGCTGGGGCGCCACTGGCGCGCGCGTGATCAGCATCGCAAGGCCGCCGACGAGTTCGCCAGCGTGCTCGACCGCGTCCTCGCCGTGCGCGGCGACCCGCGCATCCTGCTCGACCATGCCGACAGCCTGGCCCGCACCGACGACGTGTCGGGCGCTCTGCGCCTGGTCTATGCCCTGCTCGCCAGCGAGGCGGCCTACACCGATCCCGCCGACGCCGTCGGCCACATCCGACCTGGGGAAGAGGTCGAACGCGACCACTTGGCCATGCAGCGCGCCTACCTGCTGCTCGGCGAGCTGCTCGACCGCAGCGACAACCGTCTCGCCACCGGCGCCGTGCCCGCCAATGCCCACGCCCCGCCGACCGCCACCCACCCGGCCACCCCGCATGCGGCCCCGGCCGCCCACGCAGGCCATCCATGAAGCGCTGCGCCTTGATCCTGGCCCTGACCTGTGCCGGTCGGATCGTCGCCGCCGAGGCGAGCGATGCCGGCCCGCTGCCCGGCCTGCCGCCTCAGCCACGACCGATGCAGGTAGAGGCGCGCCCCACACCGGCGCCGACGCCTGACCCACGCCTGGTGGCGTCCGATCTGCGCGCGATGCATCAGGCGGTCGAACGCGTCGACAGCGCCCTGGCGGCGACCACGCCGAGCAGCGAGGGCGCGGGTGCGCCGGCCGCGCAAGCGCCGGCCGTGGCCAGCGGCGAGCGCAGCGAACTGCCGCCGCGACGCTCGTCCCGATTCTCGCTGCAGCTGCAATCCTGGAATGACGGCACGCGCCTGGTCACCGCCGACATCGAACGTCAACGTCTGGAAGCGGTCTATCGCGAATTCGCCTCGCTGCTCGAACGCCCGGTCGACGATGCGCTGCTGACCGTGACCCAGAAGCTGGTCACGCTCAAGCTCACCAACGTGCCGTGGGACGAGGCCCTCGACCGTCTCTTCGGCCAGGCCGGCATCGCCTGGCGCGAAGAAGGCAGTGGCGTCGCCGCCAAGCTGGTGCTGATCGATCTCGATCGCTCCAGCGATGCGACGCGGCGCGCGCTCATGGCCGAACGCGCCCTGAACCGGGCCGCCGCCGCGCCGGGCGCCCCACTCGCCTGCGAGGCGATGTTCCGCCTTGGCCGGCGCGAGGCCGAGGCCGGCCGCCACCTCGCCGCCATCCGTCTCTACACCCGTCTGGTCGAAGCCAACCACACCCAGCGCGAGCCCGGGATCGCGCTGCTGGTGCTGCGCGCCATCCGTGGCATCGCCGACAGCATGTCGGCGAGCGGCCAGTGGGGCGAGGCGGTCGCCGTCTACCGCACCTACATCACCCGTTCGAGCGATGCCGACGCCGAACTGCCGGCCGTGCATCTGGCGGCGGCCGAGGCGGCGATGCGCGTCGCCGACGCCAACGACGACGCCGCCGCGCGCGCCGATGCGGCGATGCTGCTCGATTCGCTGATCGAACGCTTCTCGCGCATGGCGTCGGCGGCCAACGCCATCGCCACCGCGCGGCTGATGCTGGGCGAACTGCTCTTCGCCCAGCGCCGCTGGCTGGAAGCCGAGCGCCACCTCGCCGATTACGCCACCAGCAGCGGCGCCGAACCGACCCGGGTCGCCTACTGGTTGGCCGAATGCGCCTTCCACCAGGATCGCTGGGCCGAGGCCCGCCCGCGCTTCGAACGCCTGGCCCGCATCGAGGCCAAGACGAGCGAGCTGACCGAGCCCGAACGCGGCATCGTCGCCCTGCGCATCGGCCAGTGCTGGCTGGAACAGGATCCCCCGCAGTACGCCCGTGCGCTGTTCGCCTTCCTGCGTGCCCGTCAAGAGCATCCCGCCCTGGCGCTGTCTGCCGAGACCGTGGTCGCCATCGCCCGCTGCTATGCCGAACTCGAGCACGAGGAGGGCGCGATCGATGAGTTCTGGCGCCTGCTCAAGGACGAGCATCTCGAACAGACCGAGGGCAAGGACCGTCTCGAACAGCTGCTCGGCGGCATCCAGACCTCGCTCGCCCAATACGACGGCCCGATCCGTGCCCGCGTGTTGTTCTACATCGCCCAGGCCGACTACCGCCAGGCCTGGCGCAACCGCAAAGAGCGCTCGGTGCTGGTCGCCAATGCCATCCAGCGCTACGACCGCGTGCTGAAAGAGAACCCGCCGCCCGAGCTGCGCCACGCCGCCCTGCTCGGACTGGCGCGCGTCGCCTTCCTCGGCGGCGACCACCAGCTCGGCCAGCACACCCTGCGCGAACTGCTCAAGGACCCGACCGCCTCGCCGCGCGACCGCCAGTTCGCGGGCCAGGAGTTGGGCGACCACCTGCGCGATCAGGGTAAGCTGCGCGAGGCGATCGCCGCCTACGAAGGACGTCTCGAATGAGCCGCGCCCTCGCCACCTTGCTGGTCTGCGCCGGTCTGGTCGCCGCCGCTGAGGGCGGCGCGCCGGCGCTCGATCCGCTGCCCATCTCGGTGCCGATGCGGCCGCAATCCATCGAGCCGGGCGACGCCGACCCCGATGCCCGCCTGCGGCGCCGGCTTGCCGAGCTGGTGGTCGAACGCGAGCGGCGCATCGCCGAACTGGCGCGTGCCCGCGAAGGACAGCCCAGCGCCGTACCGCCCCTGGTCGCCGGCCTCGACGTGCAGCGCAGGGAGCGCGATGAGGCGCTGGCGCGAGCGCGCGGCAGCGCGCAGGAGCTGGTCGCCAAGACCCGCGCCGCGCGCGGCGACACCCTCGACGTGGCCGCCCCGGCCCAAGTCCAGGAGCAGGGCGCCGCGCTCAGCGCCGGCAACCAGCTGGCGATCGCCGAGTGCTACCGTCGCGTGGTCAGCGAACAGGAAGGCACCGCCAGCGATCTCGTCGCTGGGCAGTCCGCGCTCGACCGCGTCGATGCCGCCAAGCTCGCCGCCAACGATCTGCCGCGCCTGCTCTACCTGCGCCTGTGGTTCCTCGCCGAACGGGCGCGCCACAGCACGCTCGCCGACGAGCGCGCCAAGCTGCTCGCCGCGGCGCGCGAGGTGCAACGCGACCTGCTGCGCGACTGGCCCAAGAGCGAGCTGGCGCAGACCGCGCAGAAGCTCGTCCTCGACCTCGACCCGGAGCCCAAGTGATCATCCCCGACCTAGCCGCCGCCTATGCGCGCGTCACCGACCTCTATCGCCGCCAACTCGCCCTGCTCGATGCGGAGGAGGTCGACTTCAGCGCGCTCGCCGAGCTGGCGAACGCGGTCGATGGCGAACTCGCGCTGCTGCCACCGTCGGATCGCCTGCCCGTGCTCGATCGTGCCGATGCCGATCGGCTGATCGCCGCCGCGCGCGAAGCCGATAGCCTGCGTGCCCGCGCCGCGGCGCGACTCGGCGGGAGGCGCGCGGAGGTCGCGAGCGAAGGCGCCCAGGGCGAACGCGCGGCGAGCGCGGTGCGCGCCTATCAGCCGGCACCCACCTCGGCGGATGCGCGTTTCCTCGACCAAAAGCGCTGACCGCGGCATGGCCGAGCATCCGGCTCCACCGGCGCCGCCGCGCCTGCCTGATCTCGAAGCGGCCCTGCGCCTGTTCGACGAGACCACCGCCGCCCTCTCTTCGCGCATCGTGCGCATGGAAGAGGTGGTGGTGCAGAAGCAGCGCGAGCTGGTCGCCGCCAACGGTGCGCTCGCGACCAAGGTCAGCGAACTGCACCGGGTGTCCTCCTACCTCGACCTGGTGGTGGGGGCGTGCGCCTCGGGCGTGGTCGCCGTCGACCATGCCGGACGCGTCACTACCGCCAATGCTGCCGCCGCCGACGCGCTGCGCGTGGCGATCGATCCGCTGATCGGCGCCGACTACCGCGCCGCTTTCCCCGACGCGCCGTTGTGGCGGCTGCTCGCCGGCGCGCCGGCGGTGGGCGCCTACGAACGCACCGTGCGCCTGCCCGATGGCAGCCGCCGTGTGCTGGCGGCGAAGGCTTCGCCGCTGCGCGCCGCCGACGGCACGTTGATCGGCGCGGTCGAGGTCTTCGAGGACGTCACCGAGGTCCGTCGCCTGCGCGAGACCGTCGACCGCGCCGACCGTCTGGCCCAACTCGGCGAAATGGCCGCGGGCGTGGCGCACGAGATCCGCAATCCGCTCAACGGCATCGAGGGCTTCGCCAGCCTGCTCGCGCGCGACCTGGCCGAGGGCGATCCCAAGCGCCGCTACGCCAAGCTGATCGTCGAGGGCGTGCGCAACCTCAACCGCACCGTCACCGGCCTGCTCGAATTCACCAAACCGCGTCGTCCCGATCGCCAGCCGCATCCGCCGCGCGAACTCGCCGAGGCCTGCCTGGAACTGGTACGCGCCGAACTGGCGGTGAAGGGCGAACCGGCGCCCGCCATCGAGCTGGTCGACCGCTGGAGCGGCGCCGCCGTCCCCTGCGATGGGCCGCAGCTCAAGCAGGTGTTGCTGAATCTGGTGCAGAACGCGGTGCAGGCCGTGCAGGACGCGCGCGGTGCTGACGGTCACGTGCGCCTGACCCTGGAACCGGCCGGCGACGAGGACGACGACAGCGGCATCGCCTTCACCGTCGACGACGACGGCCCCGGCGTCCCGCCCGAGGCGCGCCAGCGCATCTTCACCCCGTTCTTCACCACCAAGGACCACGGCACCGGTCTCGGCTTGGCGGTATCGTACTCGATCGTCGATCTGCACGGCGGATCGCTCGGCGTCGAGGACTCGCCGTTGGGTGGTGCGCGCTTCCGGGTGGTGCTGCCGGGATGACCGGCTGGGGCCTGGACTCGCCCGATTGGCGGGCATCGGCGAAGCTTCACGTAGAGGAATTCAGCCTTTCTAGCGGCCAAGTACTCCGTTGTGGACGTAAGCCTCCCTTGATCCCACCCGCCTCGTCCCGATTGCCCTGCACCATCTGCATCACATGCTTCGACCCATGGCCGAAGCGATCAGCGAAGCGGATGAACTGGTGCTGCAGGCGGCGGTCGAACGCGGCCTGATCACGCCGGCCATCGCCCAGCAGCTCAAGGCCAAAGCCACCCCCGAGCACACCGTCGGCTCCCTCTTGGTGAGCGAGGGCTACCTCACCCAGCACCTCATCTCGACCCTCATCGCCGGCCACGTCCCGCCCGGACTGATCGAGCAGCCGACCGCGCTCGGCGGCTACAAGATCCTGACCCAGATCGGCCAGGGCGGCATGGGCACGGTGTTCAAGGCGGTGCAGACCTCGCTCGGGCGCGAGGTCGCGCTCAAGGTGATCGGTCCGCCGCACACCGGCGACAGGGCGTTCTGCGAGCGTTTTCTGCGCGAGGCGCGCATCGCGGCGCAGATCAACCATCCCAACGTCATCACCGTGTTCGACGCCGGCCAGGACCGCGGCTACCTGTACATGGCGCTGGAGCTGGTCGGCGGCGGCGACGCCGGCAAGGCGGCCACCGCCGACGGTGGCCGCATGGACGAAGTGCGCGCGCTGCGCCTGGCCAGCGACTGCTGTCACGGCCTGATCGCCCTCGACCACGCCGGGTTGATCCACCGCGACATCAAGCCGGCCAACGTCTTTCTGCTCGGCGGGCCGACCGGCGAGCGCGCCAAGCTCGCCGACCTCGGCCTGGCCCGCTCGCGCACCGGCAACGACCGCATGACTGCGACCGGCGCCTCGATGGGTACCCCGGCCTTCATGTCGCCCGAACAGGCCAACGGCGACGAGTCGATCGACATCCGCACCGACCTCTATGCCCTCGGCGCCACGCTCTACGCACTGCTGACCGGCGAGCCGCCCTACAAGGGCACCTCGGTGTGGTCGATCGTCGCTCAGGTGCTGAAGGATCCGGTGCCGGATCCGCGCGCGGTACAGCCAGGCATCTCGAATGCCACCGCCTCGGTCGTGCTGCGCTGCCTGGCCAAGGAGCGCAACGAGCGCTACGCCACGCCGCAGCAGCTGCTCGAGGATCTCGAATGCGCGGCCGGCAACCGCCCGCTGCGCCATGCGCGCCTGGTGGCGCATCCGTCGCGCACCTGGGATCAGCTCGCCGGCGGCGGCCCGCTGCCGCGCCACGTCAGCCGCGAACATCCCACGGTCAATCTCGATCGTCCGCTTGGCGATTCGCTGGGTCGCGAGCGCAGCGATGACGAGTCGGCCTCGGGCCGGCGCCTGCTGCCGTGGGCGGTGCTTGGCATCGCCGCCGGCGTCGGCGTCGTGCTGCTGGCGATGTACGCCCGCGACCGCATCCCGGGCGAACCACCATCGCGGCCGACGCCAAGCGTGGTCGAGCTTGATCGGCTCGCGCTGCGCGACGATCCGCTGCGCCCGCACCCGCTGCCGCTGATCGAACCCGAGCTGCCGATGCCGGCACCGGCGTCACCGGCGCGCGTTGAGCGGATGCCGACCCCCGCGCCGGTCGCGCCGGTCGCGCAGACGCCGCCTGCCGCCGCGCCCGCCCCGGTTGCGAC
>Ga0163148_10004527_pt1 | contig 14500 bp, 14 predicted proteins | sample OliLakLV19MP7P2_FD_148606 | JGI IMG/M metagenome (GOLD analysis project Ga0163148, IMG submission 148606) | Freshwater microbial mat bacterial communities from Lake Vanda, McMurdo Dry Valleys, Antarctica- Oligotrophic Lake LV.19.MP7.P2 | ecosystem: Environmental > Aquatic > Freshwater > Lake >...
GGATTGAGTTTACGTGGTTGAAGAAACTGCCTTCTACTTGGACTCCTAGCTACTTTGTAGGCAGTGTTGGGAATGTGTCACCTGCTATTGTGAAAGAATACATTGAGTCTCAGACCGGAAAATAACGGGCAGCTTAAAAGCTGCGGCTGCGTTTCATCCCCGGCTTGAAAGACCGGGGTTCTCACGCGAGAGTTTTATAGAAGGCACATGCAAGGCGGTTCATATATGCCATTGTGTGAAAGTTGGTCTGCCCATAGCGGCTTAGGGGCTTCCAAGCAAAAAGAGCGATCGCTCGTAAAACCACCATTAAACGTAAGGAGCGCGATCGCCATGATTGCAGTCAAACAACCGCAGTTATTAACCTTTGAAGAGTTCCTCAATTACGACGATGGCACCGAAAACCTATATGAATTGATTGATGGGATAACTGTTGCTATGCCCGAACCCGCGCGACTTCATCAAAGCATTGCCAGCTATTTAGATGACATCCTCAAAGCTGCAATTAGACAGAAAGGGGAGAATTGGGAGTCAGTGCGAAACACCATCATCAAAGTGCCTGGTAAACATTTAGCGGACGGCAGAAGACCCGACCTTGCCGTTGTGGATGTCTTACCGCTCGAAGCGGCTCAACAAGAAAAAGGAATTCGCACCGTTCCCTACCTGATTATTGAAATCGCCTCTGGGAATTGGGCAAACGACCTCCGCGATAAAATTTTGGGTTACCTGCATCTCGGAACCCCAGAATATTGGGTGATAGATTACGCGGGGCAGATTCCAGATAAACATTGCGATCGCGGCAAAGGGGTTAAAACCATTGTTCACACGATGCAGGCAAAAGGCTACGGGTATGACCGCGTAGAGTATCTAGCCGATGAATCCATTCCGTGCCAGACGTTTGGAGCGCATTTGCAACTGACAACCAACTTGATGGTTCACTGCGGTAACGGTTAAATTACCGACTTTTGAATCATCTCGCCAAAAGTTTTTTCTCAAAAACTGTCGCATTTTCCCAGATCTGCGCTTAGATCGCTTAAGCTACTCACTAAAGCAAAATTGCTGAGTGCAGCAGCGCCAGATTGCAAACTCGTTTTTACGGTAAGAAAGGAGGTCAGCCCGTGACATGAAAACCCTTTAAAAGTCAGAACCCCCACTGCGGCAAACAGAAGGGGTAAAAAGACTTTTATTAATCTTGGATAGGATTTGGAGACTCTAACTCACGCCCCAGAAAGCAAACGTTAGGTCATCCAGCTTTGCTGTGCAATTGATATGCAAGCAACGGCAGTTATGCCAATCTTAGTGGCAATTTGTCAAAACGTGCAACCTCTTTGATAAATTTTTTCTGATTTTGCATAGCTTCCTATCCGCCGCTACCCACAGGCATAGGCAGTTTTAGGCAATTAAGTGATGCATCTAAGATTTTGTAACCCCTGGGAGGACAGACCATGAATCTGCCTCTCGCCCCCGCAGTCAAAGGCTTTGGAGATCGACTCCCGCCGCAACGCCCCCGTCGAAACCCTCAATTTCACTCCGTCCAAGAATGGGATGATCCCTTTTTGGCGCTATTTCCCCATCGTTATGATTATCTTTGGGCAAACCATCCCAACCCTGGAGAAAAACCCGACTGGCAAACCGAGAGCCGTCATCCCCTATCCGATCGCTTAATTAAGCAAGGAGCTTTCCTCCACGGCGTGCGGTTTGGTTCCACAACCCATTACGTGGTCTTAGACCTCGATCGCGGCAGTGCCTACCATCCCGTTCGAGATCGCTTTGCTTGGAGGCGAATTACAGCCGCCCTCGAACCCTTGGGTTTGGTGCAGTCTCTTCCTTGCAGCTCCAGCGACAGCAAAGGACTGCATCTTTACTTCCCCTTTGATCCGCCCCAAAAAACCTGGGCGATCGCGTTGGCGGTGTCCACGCTGCTAGAAAATGCTGGGTTTAAACTGGCACCCGGACAGCTAGAGGTGTTTCCTAACTGCAAGCCCTATGCCATGGGCGGGGAGATGAACCTCTACAACGGGCATCGGCTGCCCATGCAAGCGGGGTCTTACTTACTCAATCAAGACTTAGAGCAAGTGTGGGGTGATCAGCAAACCTTTGTGGAGTACTGGCAGTTTGCTCAGGGTCGCAATCAGATTGATGCCAAAACGCTTGATCGAACCATCAAAGCGGCTCGTCGTAAACAGTACCGAATTACCGGAAAAGCCAACAAGTTCTTAAATGACTTGAATGCTGAAATTGAATCGGGCTGGACAGGCTTGGGGCAAACAAATCGCTTGCTGGGTCGAATTGCCATGCGGTCTTACATCTTTGGTCATATTTATAGTGCAGACACGCCTCTAGAAGGAACGAAGTTAATAGACGACATTATCAAAACAGCGCGATCGCTTCCCGGCTATGAGGAATGGTGCCAGCATCAGCATGAAATTGAAGACCGCGCCAAAGAGTGGGCGGCTTCTACAGAACGAAGTAAATATTTCCACTATGGGTTGGGCAAACCCCAGCCGGATCTGCAAAAACTTTTGGATAGTCAAACCTTAGACGGGTGGAACCACCACCAGCAGCAGTCTGCCAGAGAACGAATTCAACAGGCGGTTGCAAGTTTACTCGACCAAGAGACTTTACCATCCGGGATTGCTGAGCGCTTCAAGGCTCTAACCAGCCATGGAATTAGCGGCGCAACCCTATATAATCATCGCGATTTATGGCATCCCCAAAACTTAGAAGCAGAGTTAAATCGCGAACTTCAAGTAGAGGTTGGGCTAGAGTGCTGCGAGGGCGCACTCAGCCCAACAAACGCTACAAGCTTATTAGGGGATAATGGGTGTAATGCCCCACCAGATAGGGGTTGTAGCGATGCTGAAAACGAAGAAAAACTAGGGGGTGGGTGTAATAAATTGCCAGGTGAGCAGACAGGCTATTCAAAACCCAAAAATATGACGCAGACCGAGGGAATTGCTTTCATCAAACAGATATTGGAGCAGGTAAAAGCCAGAAGTCAGGCAGAAAAGTTGAGGAAAAAGGAGGAGAAGGAGAGGCGATCGCAATAAAATTGCCCGTCATCCCTTCTGCTCGACTCCAAACCCCACTAGCACGACCTCTTTTAAGGGATCGTTCGCATCAGGGCGGCGGTAGGTGAGAATTTTGCGAATCCGCAGTTGAGGATTAATCAGGGTAATCGAATCTATCGCTACGACTTTGGTGTAGGTCGTGGTCATTAACAGTTCGCGGCTTTCGGGGTTGAACTGGAAGTGCGAGATGATCGGACGAGATTCCTCATAGGCACGATCTCGCAGATAATCTCCGATCACCAGTGCCCCTTTTTGCGGCTGCGGCACAAACAGCATATTCAGCGCTTGGTTCACGCGATCGCCTTTCTCTGAAACGGTGGCAAACTCCAGATGATAGCCCGGCAGGCTATCCAAATCCGGCGGGTCAGGATAGTGGTTATCGGCAAGCACCTGAGCTTTGCGATCGCGATCCACAGGCTGGATGACAAACTCAGTATGCGATCGCTCTACTTCCTGTTGGGTCAAGTAGTGATAGGTGCGCTCGGTGATCCAAGTGCCGACGCAATCTTCAAAAAACTGTTGGAAGGGGGAAGGAGAAGTCATAGGGAAGGAGAGAAAGAAGGAAAGGGGGAAAGTATATAAAATTTACACCATAGTTTTTTTGAAAAGATTGCTCGGATTCTCAATCGATCGCGACATCAATGAAAATTTTGCTGATAGAAAATGATGAGGGTTTGACCCAAGTTCTGACTAAAATTCTGACCGCTCATCACCATGTTGTGGATGTGGCTCAGGATGGGGAAATGGGATGGACTTATGGGTCTACGTTTGAATATGACCTGATCGTGTTGGATGGTGTATTGCCAAAATTGAATGGCATCAGGTTATGTCAGCGCTTTCGGGCAAATGGTTATGCCACGCCAATTTTGCTGCTGACGGCGCGCGATTCTTCAGCCATGAACGCGCAGGGGTTGGATGCTGGAGCCGATGACTGTGTTGTCAAGCCGATTGATCCGGTGGAACTGATGGCTCGAATTCGGGCGTTGCAGCGACGGAGTAGTGGCAATCCCTTTCCCTTGCTAGCCTGGGGCGCTTTGTTTTTAGACCCCCGCACCTGTGAGGTAACTTACAATAGCCAACCCATCGCTCTAACAACCAAGGAGTATGAGTTTTTAGAACTTTTGTTGCGCGATAGCCACTATGTTTTTAGTAGCGAAGAGCTAGTCGATCGCCTCTGGTCTTCAGAAGCGTTTCCATCCGAGGCGACGGTGCGATCGCATCTCCGGCGGCTACGCCAAAAACTAGCGGCGGCGGGTGCGCCACCCGATTTTATTACGACTTTGCACGGGCGCGGTTACTACCTAAAGGCGATCGAAACGGAGGCAGTTCCAGAAGTCTCTTTTGCTTATCCCAAAAGTGATGCTTTAGAAAAACGAGATTTGCCGATTAAGGTGATGAGTGTGGATAGCGATCGCGCTTGGCTCAACATCTTGCCCACGCTGCTCAAACCGTGGGGCTTCAAAGTGACCACGCTGGCAGATCCACAGCAGTTTTGGATTATTCTCCAAGCCGTCGTTCCCGATGTGCTGATTTTAGAAGTAGATATGCCTGAGATTAATGGCTTTGAACTGTGCCAAATGCTTCGCGGCGATCGCCGCTGGCAGCGGTTGCCGGTATTATTCGTGAGTGTGTTGAATGATGATGCCACTCAACAGCAAGCCTTCACCGCCGGGGCAGATGACTATTTGTGCAAGCCAGTCATGGGAGTTGCGCTCGCGAATCGAATTCTCAGCCGATTGCAAAGAATGCGGGATTGCGCGAATTGAAACCGCCAGATCAAAAGCACCCGTGATCGCGATCGTTTGACATGGATACGACTTACGTACTCGCCCCCTAAATCCCCCAATTCTAGGGGACTTTGATCTCTAGCTCCCCCAGAATTGGGGGTTGGGGGGCAAATTTCGGTTGATTTGCGTAAGTCCTGATAGATAATTATGAGCCAAATTGTAACAATAGATTAAGTATTAGATGTCATTAAAAAGTTGCCGAAACTCTTTCAGCTAAACCGTTTGAGCGTTTCCTTTATGTTTTTTAATAGTATTCTTGTCGCACCTTGCTGAAATTGCACAAAATTTGCACAAGCGAGTTGCTTTAATCAAGGGCAGGCTCAAAAACTAAATACTTTCTTCGACTTTAAAAAAGTCGAAGGTTTAATTTTTTTAAGCTTGATTGTCGTTCAGCTTGCGCTTTGCGCCTCTAAAGCGACAGGTGATGTTTTTTAAGATATTCGCGAGTTTGATAAACGCTGCTGCCGAGCGATCGCGATGGGAAGAGTTTGAGAGGACGAGCACAACCTATCGGCTTTAGTCGTGGGATGTAGATCAATTAACAAAAGGAGAATAATTATGACGAGTTCTATGGCTGCAAAACAGCTAGGATTTGAGCCGTTCGCACAAAATTCGCCTGTGGAACTAAGAGCGAATGCGACAGAAGACGACGTGCAGGCGGTGATTCGGGCTGCCTATCGCCAAGTCTTTGGCAATGATTATTTAATGCAGAGTGAGCGATTGACCAGCGCAGAATCACTTTTGCGTCAGGGAAATATCACGGTACGCGATTTTGTGCGGATATTGGCACAGTCCGAACTGTATCGGACAAAATTCTTTTACTCGACTCCACAAGTTCGCTTTATTGAGTTGAACTACAAGCATTTGCTAGGTCGCGCTCCCTACGATGAATCAGAAATTACCTTCCACGTTGATTTATATACGCAAGAAGGGTTTGAAGCCGAGATCAACTCCTATATCGATTCTTTGGAATATCAAGAAAATTTTGGTGATTCAATCGTGCCCTATTACCGTGGGTTTGCCACGCAACGCGGACAAAAAACGGCTGGCTTTAGTCGGATGTTCCAACTTTATCGGGGCTATGCGAACAGCGATCGCGCTCAGGGCAAAAACAAATCTGCCTGGTTGACCAATGAGCTAGGAATGAATTTGGTTACACCCGTGCAAACTGCCAACTTTGGGCGATCGCTCTCAGGCGTAGTGGGCGGCGATCGGGGTCTATATCGAGTGCGGGTGATGCAATCCAACAAGGGACGCACTCCCCAGGTTCGGCTAGCCGTCAGCGAGTACCTCGTTGCCTACGACCAACTCTCACCGACCCTGCAACGCCTCAATCAGCGCGGCAGTAAGGTGACGAGCATTACCACCGTATAGACGGTTTCGAGCGGTGAGTTTTTAGCAGTTAGTTTATGTTTAGGCATGACTCTAACAACTTTTTAAGGATGCCCATTTATGGCATCCCAAAGAGTTTGAGAGCTAAGAACTCACCATTTTTCCAAGCACCATTTACTCAATTTTAAGGAGAGTCATTCGTGGCAATTACAACCGCAGCTTCCCGTTTGGGAACGACTGCTTTGGGTGATTCTTACCCAGTCGAACTCCGCCAAAATTGGACATCTGAAGATGCCCAAGGTGTAATTCAAGCGGTCTATCGTCAAGTGTTGGGTAATGACTACATCATGCAGTCAGAACGCCTGACTAGCCTGGAGTCGCTCTTAGCCAATGGTCAATTGACGGTGAGAGATTTCGTCCGGGCGGTCGCCAAATCAGAATTGTACAAAACAAAGTTTCTCTATCCTCATTTTCAAACTCGCGTCATTGAGTTAAATTTCAAACATCTGCTGGGTCGCGCTCCCTATGCAGAATCGGAGATCACGGAGCATCTCAATCGCTACCAGGATGAAGGGTTTGAAGCAGATATCGATTCATACATCGATTCCGAGGAATATGATGCCAAATTTGGCGATGCGATCGTCCCCTACTATCAAGACTTTGTGACCACGGGTGTCGGTCAACGCACCGTCGGTTTCACGCGGATGTTCCGTCTCTATCGCGGCTATGCCAACAGCGATAACGCTCAACTTGCTGGGGCACAGTCTCACTTAGCCACTGACCTAGCAAGAAACAGCGCATCGGCGATCGTCGCGCCTTCGGGTGGCAGCGAAGGTTGGGCATATCAACCATCGAAGCAAGGGGTTGCCCCCGCGCGCGCCTTTGGACGCTCCTCGGTCAACTCGTCCGATCGCCTCTACCGAATCGAAGTTGCAGGCATCAGCCTACCGCGCTATCCCAAAGTTCGCCGTAGCAACAAAGAGTTCATTGTTCCTTACGAACAGCTATCTAGCACGCTCCAACAAATCAACAAGTTGGGTGGCAAAGTCGCTAGCATTACCCTCGCACAATAAGGACACACACCATGTTGGGACAATCCGCCCTCACCGGAGCCGCTGGCTCATCTGCTAGTAATCGCATCTTTATCTATGAAGTAGAAGGATTGCAGCAAAACGATCAAACAGATAATAATCAGTATCCGGTGCGGAACAGCAGCACAATTTTGATGCAAGTTCCCTACAGCCGAATGAACAGCGAAATGAAACGCATTACCCGCTTAGGCGGCAAGATTGTGAACATTCGCCCGATGACTGAACCCGCAGACGCACCTCAAGGTTAATCGCCTATCCTGCAAAATTTCGGCAGGGATGGAATCGATGTAACAGTAGAGCAAGGGCGATCGCAAGGCATTAATGCTGCCGCGATCGCCCTTAAATATTGCCTTCTATTGCGGCTTCTCAATCCGAATCATTTTCAAGAAAATTGCAACAGAAGTAGCGTGCAGAATTAAAGCAGGAAAAAGCATTGAATCCACGATCCACCAAGGGAGTGGAGTAGTCTGAAAAGTGGCTAAGTTATCAGTAGTTGAGTGAGTTTGAATAAAGGAATAACAAGCTTTGCCTTGATTCCATCCATAGCAATTTATAGGACTTGCCAGAATAATTAGGAGTTGGAAAACAAGGCTTAGAAATAACGACAAACGTCTATATCTCAGTGACTCTTGATAATGTTTTAAATTGAAGTTGAACAGATAGAGAATGCAAATTAGATAAAACAGCACTAAAAAGAAGAAATAAATCAGCCAAGCAGGAATTGTGAAAGACGCGGTGAAGTAAACCGCCAAACTGACAATTACATAACCAGTAAAAAGTGCAGTGAAGTTTCTGACAGAAATTGCTTGTGACATTGCTGCAATTAATATTACTCAAGGCTGAAGATACTCTTATTTAATGCTAGACGCGATCGCTGCTCATCCAAAATATGATCCGTCCCGCGCACATACCTTACAAAAAAATCAATAGTAACCTCGCTCATTCTAACGAGGTCGTTTCTAATATTACTAAGTTGATTAAGCCTCAATTCTTATTAGAAGATTCAATCGAGTAGAGAACAACTCTATACTCAAGTATTCAGATATATTCAAATAAAAGTATTCGTCGAAGTTTATGCAAGCATTGAGAAATCGCCAGCATCCGTTGATTCATCGACTGGCAGACACTATTGAAAAGACTTGGAAGACTTATCTAGAGCTATCCCCGTTTCAAATTCCAGCCGGGTTAGGCTATGTCGAAGGGGCTTTGGAAGGCGAAAAGCTGGTGATTGAAAATCATTGCTACCAGGCTCCTCAATTTCGCAAATTGCATTTGGAACTGGCGCAGGTTGGCACTGGGCTAGATATTTTGCACTGTGTCATGTTCCCCAATTCCGAATATGCCCTGCCTATTTTTGGCGCAGATTTGGTAGGCGGACGGGCGGGAATCAGTGCCGCGATCGCCGATTTATCACCAGTGAACCCTGAGCGATCGCTGCCAGTCAGTTATCAGCAAACCCTATCAGCACTGCCTGGTCTAACTTTTTCTCAACCTCGTGCTTTACCGGACTGGGGCGATATTTTTTCTGATTTTTGCTTGTTTGTCCGTCCCATGGGAGAACAAGAAGAAGACGCTTTTTTGCAGCGCGTTCAAGATTTTTTGATGGTGCATTGCCAGCTTGCCAGCGTTGAACCCGCACTGACCTCGGATGTGGCGATCGCTCAAACTATTGCAGGACAAAAATATTACTGCACGAAGCAACAGCAAAATGATAAGACCCGTCGGGTACTAGAAAAATCCTTTGGCGCTGAGTGGGCTGAGCAGTATATGACCACCATGCTGTTTGATTACGTCAAAATGTGAAGCGGCTGAGACCCTGCCTCTGTCCTTTGATAAGAGCAAAGTACCCCTCTAGGGGATAACGTTCTGATTTGCAAAATCTTATATTTGATTTGCGTGTATATCAACTTGATGAAGTTGTCTACAAACAAAGTAACAATATTTACAGAAGTTAATATCTAGGCTGGCAAAATTGAGGCATTCAATCACGGTTGAGATTTTTGATAGAAGAGGAGAAAGTCATGGCTGAAACATTTACTGAAACATTTAAGAAGGGTCAAATGCTTTGGAAATTAGAAGGCAGCGATCGCACTCTTCACTTGCGACACGATGACTCAGAACCATGGAAACCCTACGAAGAGTTTCCGCAGTACGTCTTGCCTGATCCTCACGGCTTTTCTAAAGGAATCACGACCTTTCTAGCGTTACGAAAAAACGATTGGACAGCGTTTAAATCTTAGAAAAACTTCAAATTCTCTGCAATAGGGTGAGCGCGAACTTTCCAAAAATCAGAGCGATCGTCAAAAATCTCTAGGATCAGCAGCTACGGATTTGGCAAAGTTGAAGCTTAGGCGATCGTCACCCACCCAAAAGCCAGTCGCAAGGAAATCACTTCCTTGCAACTGGCTTTTAAATATGAACGTTGTGCGCTGGAAGAACACGTTACAAAAATCAGATTTGCAACATTCGTTTACATTTGAAGCTCAATTTCTCATTTTTCTACCTCATCTATTCCATTTGAGGTAGTGGTTCTCTATGATGAACGGATAGGATTACGGTCTTTTCTAAAAAGCAAGTGCTTGATTAGCAAATTGACTTGCTGGCAATCGATCTGGACTCTATCTGAACCATTTATAATTCGTAATAAACAACGATCCAACGACATAGTATAAACAAAGAAGTTGGAAAACTGGCAAAGCAGATACAGACTATTGAGCTATCTGATGCGTTAAGACTCCACAATATTTAAGAAATGTAAAACCTTCTCAGTTTATTCATTAGAAAAACGAGAAGTATTTCACGGGTTCTCCATGGACGGGTTTTGTTTTTCTCAAACTGTTCAAACAGATTGATCGTTGAGCTTAACCAAGAGTCAGTTGTGACCTAATCCCTACTTTATTTCAACACATTAGGAGATTGAGTTTATGTTGGACGCATTTGCAAAGGTAGTCTCTCAGGCTGATGCACGGGGTGAATACCTCAACACTTCACAACTGGATGCCTTGAGCGCTATGGTTGCCGAAGGCAACAAGCGCATGGATACTGTGAACCGCATCACCAGCAATTCGTCTGCGATCGTAGCGAATGCGGCTCGTTCATTGTTTGCAGAGCAACCTGGGTTGATTGCACCCGGTGGAAATGCTTACACCAACCGTCGTATGGCTGCTTGTTTGCGTGACATGGAAATCATCCTGCGCTACATCACCTACGCTATCTTTGCTGGCGATGCAAGCATTTTGGATGATCGCTGCCTCAACGGTTTGCGTGAAACCTACTTGGCTCTAGGAACTCCTGGTGCTTCTGTTGCAGTGGGCGTTCAAAAGATGAAAGATGCTGCACTCGCGATCGCGAACGACCCCAACGGTGTTACTCGCGGCGAATGCTCCAGCTTGATGTCTGAAGTGAGCAGCTATTTTGATAAGGCGGCTGCGGCTGTTGGCTAGAGATTCTCGATACTAGGAACCGCATGAGTTGCCTTCTCTTGCCTTTTAGCGAGTCAAAGCAACTGCAACACTGATTTCATTAAAGCAAACATTACTGGAGCACGTTTAATCATGAAGACCCCTTTAACCGAAGCCGTTTCGGCTGCTGATTCTCAAGGACGTTTCCTTAGCTCCACCGAGCTTCAAACTGCATTTGGTCGTTTCCGTCAAGCGTCTGCTAGCTTGGAAGCTGCTAAAGCATTGACCTCCAAAGCTGACAGCTTGGCTTCGGGCGCTGCTAACGCGGTTTACCAAAAGTTCCCATACACCACGACGATGCAAGGTCCTAACTATGCATCGACTCAAGTGGGCAAAGACAAGTGTGTTCGTGACATTGGTTACTACCTACGCATGGTCACCTACTGCCTCGTTGTGGGTGGAACAGGTCCAATCGATGACTACCTAATCAGCGGTTTGTCTGAAATCAACAGCACCTTTGAGCTATCTCCTAGCTGGTATGTTGAAGCTTTGAAGAATATCAAAGCTAGCCATGGTTTGAGTGGAGATCCCGCTGTTGAAGCGAACTCCTATATCGACTATGCAATCAACGCATTGAGCTAGTCATGCTTGTGCCCGGAGGGTTAGGCAACCACCGACAGATGTTGGTCGTCGCGTAATTCTCCGGGCATTGTTTTTTTAAAGTAAAATCTGAAGTGATTTTCTGCCGTTGCCATGGATCACGCCCCCGATATTCAAAACGATCAGTCACTGACTGTAGAACAAGCGATCGCCAATCTTCAAGGGGAAGATTTGGGGTTGCGCGTCTATGCTGCGTGGTGGTTGGGGCGGTTTCGGGTGGATGCCCCCGAAGCGATCGAGGTGTTGATGGCGGCATTAGCAGATGAGGACGATCGCACCGGTGTAGGTGGCTATCCTCTGCGCCGCAATGCGGCGCGGGCATTGGGCAAATTGGGCGATCATCGAGTCGTTCCCGCCCTGATTCAATCATTGGACTGTACAGATTTTTATGTGCGCGAAGCTGCCGCGCAGTCGTTAGAAAAGTTAGGAGAGCGTAGCTGTATTTCTCGGTTGATCGAGCTACTCAATAACCAGGTGGATGGCACTCTATCGGCACCCGAACCGCCTCACCTAGCGCAACCCTTTGATGCGATTTTGGAAGCTTTAGGAACCTTAGACGCAATGGATGCCGTTCCAGATATTTTGCCATTTTTAGATCACCCTGTGCCTCGGATTCGCTATGCCGCCACACGAGCAATGTATCAGCTTACCCCAAACCCTGAAGTTGCTAGCCAATATGGCGATCGCTTGGTGCAAGCCCTTCTAAACGACGATTTGCAACTACGGCGAACGGTTTTAGCCGATGTGGGTGCGATTGGCTATCTTCCAGCGGCGGACGCGATCGCTCAAACCCTCGCAGAAAATAGCCTTAAGCTAATTTCTCTGAAAGGGCTACTAGAAAAACAACTACAGCAAACCACCCCGCCCCATCTTTCAGCAGGGGCAATCAAAGTAATGACTTTAATGGATGAGTTGTTGTAGCAGAACAAGTCACAATGTAGAGAGGAGGCAAGAGGTAAGAGGCAAGAGGTAAGAGGCAAGAGGTAAGAGGGAATTAGAGAATAGGGCTAAATCTCCCTTTCCCATTTCCATTCCCCATTCATCATTCCCTATTCGTCATTCCCCATTCGCCATTCGCCATTTGTCATGACCGACTCCCTCTCTTCTCTGATTCAGGCTGTAGATGCCGCTGATTCTTCCAAAGGTTTACTAGAAGCCGTGCAAAACCTGGCGGCGGCACAACTGGAAGGATCTATTCCAACATTGATCGCGGCTTTAAGCTACAACAATCCGGGGGCAGCAGTGGCAGCGGTAGATGGGTTAATTCAACTGGGAGAAGCCGCTGTTCCTCCTTTGCTAGAGCTATTGGATCTGCATAACTACACGGCGAGGGCTTGGGCGATTCGGGCACTAGCTGGCATCGGCGACCCTAGAGGACTGATTACCTTGCTAGGCGTTGCCACCGCTGACTTTGCGCTCAGCGTCCGCCGAGCGGCTGCGAAAGGATTGGGGCTGATGAAATGGCACTGGTTTCCAGAGAACCTTCTAGAAATCGCTCAGGCAGAAGCGTTAGAAGCCTTGCTATTTGTGGCACAGCAGGATGAGGAATGGGTGGTGCGTTACTCGGCAGTTTCAGGCTTACAGTCGTTAGCCGACGCGATCGCGCTCACCCATCCAGAATGGCGATCGCAAATCGAATCCCAATTTGAGCAAATGGCAATCAACGATAATAACCTGACAGTGCGTGCCAGGGTTTGGATGGCACAGCAGCACCTCCAGACGGAAACGTTGACGCAGCTTCCAATCGAGCCACAGCCATCGCCCCTTTCAGCCACAGACTGGCAGATGATTTTAGAGAAGCTTTACGATCGCAAAGGGCAAGAGCGCATGGTGTTAGCAGAGGGCGATCCGCGTCGCTACCATGAACTGGCAGTATCCCTTGCGCCCACGCCTGACCCTATTTAAGCAGCTGCTGCTGACATACTTTAGGAAGATCGGATCACAACAACTAGAGATCGGGCGCGGCTTGATCAAGCTATGACGCTGGAGTTAAGAGGATGAGTTGTTGATGTTGCAGCGATCGCACATCCGCTAAACTCGCTTCAACGGTCTGCAAAATCTGCTCAACTGTTTTTTCCTGCGCTGGGTTGCCATCACAGGCAAGCAGGAACTGCCACTCTGTCTCTACTAAATTCACTACTTGATAATCTTGGTTGAAAAATTGCCGACTATCGCGCCAGCCTTGGCTGCAAGGACTTGGTTCCGGTATCGCTGCCAGCAGATCTACATCTACTGACCAGTCTTGTCGAGGCAACGGAGTTCTTGCCAAAAAGAACTCATAGTGAGTAATCGCCTGCGGATCAAGCAATTCAATCAGGCGATATCGTTGGCGATCCGTTAAATGCTGCGATCGCTCAATCAGTTTCGGTGCTTGCCCAATTAATCGATCTAAGTCCCAGACCTGCGGATTAGAGAAGCCAACAAACTCTAGCCCAGACGCATCAATCAACTCAAACACCGTGTTGATGTTGTAATCAATCTCTTGCGGATGCACATACATATCCGCAAAGTAGCCGTCCCGTTGATTTTCCCAAGACCAGCGTTCTGTTTCCCGTTTTCGTAATCGATTCTCTTCAGGGAGCGCCGCAAACAATTGCCGTCCGACCTGTACTCCATCGGTGTAGTCACCCCGGCGATCGCCTTGCAGCAGCGCGATCGCTTCCTGCATCAACATAATTTCCCACCGCCCCAACTCGCCATAGACAAAAATATGCAATATTCCACCCGGTGCCAGCTTGGTCGCTAACGCCTGAATGCCTCGAATCGGGTCGGGCGTATGATGCAACACGCCCACGCAGTTAATCAAATCAAACTCACCCGGCAGTTGCTCCACATCAAACAAACTTAGGTGATGAAACTCGACCCCTATTGCGCCAGACTTCTGACAGCGTTCTTTTGCCACCTCCAGCGCCCCAGCACTGAGATCAATGCCCACGATCGCAGCATCCGGGTTCAGATGAACCAGATATTCTGTGCCCACGCCCGTGCCACATCCGGCATCGAGTATCCGCACATCTTGCTGAGCCGGCTTTTGTCCGGTGCAAAAGCTATAGGCGGTCAGCCAGTTCCAGCGCCAGTTATATCCGGGCGGCGGTTCATCTAACAACGGTTCGGGCGGAAAGGGATAGGTATTGTAGAGCTTGGCAACGGCGGCACTGATC
>Ga0163148_10004532_pt1 | contig 14487 bp, 7 predicted proteins | sample OliLakLV19MP7P2_FD_148606 | JGI IMG/M metagenome (GOLD analysis project Ga0163148, IMG submission 148606) | Freshwater microbial mat bacterial communities from Lake Vanda, McMurdo Dry Valleys, Antarctica- Oligotrophic Lake LV.19.MP7.P2 | ecosystem: Environmental > Aquatic > Freshwater > Lake >...
AAAGTGGATTCTGCATCGCCGCGGATCTTTGACTTGCAGGTATGCATGCAGCAAAATGCGGTTCGCATCGATCGTACCTAACCCAAGTTTTCTGATGGCAATAGAAATCTAACATCGTTTTCACGCAATAAATTGAATGCTGCATTGCCACAAGAAGGATTTCCAGTGGAAAGTTGGCGCACGTGTTCGCGTTCGCATCGTTGTGCCCAGGTGTATTCCCATTCATTGCCAGTATGTTTTACGTGGTAAGGTACTACTGTAGCTAGCTAGTACTAGCTAGTAGGGCTTCGCTTCGGATCCATTGAGGATCTTCAGTGTGACGTGGAAACGTGTGTGCAGTATTTCCCAGGAGAAAGTGGTGAACGTTGCGCGTCGCTTCCATCCGCCATTCCGAACCCGAATTCACGCTTCGGATCGGACTGTGAAAAATAGTAATAAAGTGAGCTCCCAATTTTGAAGGAAGGATCGGCTGGCTTGCGCTAGATGGGTCGACGTCGCGATCATTTGATTGATTGCAGTTGGTCGTCTCACACCCACCCCGACCAAAGCGAATCTCATGTGAGTCTAAAGGAAGCCCTCACTAGAAGCTAGAGCTCTAGCTAGCTACTGTAGTTACCCTGGCCCAAAAAGGGCTGCGTGAATATCGATGGACTGAATTCCAGTGTTAGCCATAGGGGGGTTCCCGGGCTAGCAATGCTATTGAAAGAAGAGACAAGCAAAAGGATAACTAAGTTTCTTCTCAAGGGCAAACATAGCGCTCATAATCTCGTTATACTAGGATGTAGACTTCTTTTGACTTTGTATCTTCCACTGCCATCTTGTTTTGTTTTCGCTCGACGATCATAAGTCAAAGCCATTTACTTCTTCGCACGGACGCGTTTTTTCGCGGCTGGTCCTTTCTTCTGGCTTCTTTGTCGCTTGCGCTGGGGCCCAACAGTAGATGGCGGACTAGTCAAAGTGGATTCAGCGTCGGACGAAGACTCTGATACTTTCAAAATCATATTTTCTTTAGAGGAAGCAGAAGCCGGAAGCCCCAAAACAGGGGGCGCAGGCACCAGACCAGCCTCTTTCAAAAACTTGAGAATATCGTCGAGGGTCGACTTGAAAGACAGCGACAAAGCGAGAGTATCTACGCGCAGACATGCCGTTCCTGCTTGTTCAAGATCCCATTGTTGATCGACCATTTTCAACCAGTCATCGTTGGATTCCCCATGGTTTTCAAGAATGAGGAGTACACAATGCTTGCTGATAAACCCGCCCTTGACGCCAATGGTGAGAGCATTGTGCCAGACATTGCCTTCGTTTCGGTCAACCAGAAAGCCACGGCTAAGAAGATCTGCGCGAAGTTTCCTTTCGGCCATGCAACGAATATCGTGAGACACCTTCTCCCATTGATTATTGGAAGCATACTCAGCGCGCTTGTACTTCGCAAAAATTTCGCGCTTGTGATCCTTCAAGGGGAGCTTGACCTTGTGCTTGTCCATGGGGTCATAGCTGTGAAACAGTACGCTTAGACATAGGTGCCTGGTGGTCGCAACATTCCAGATCCTCTGACTTTCTTGATCAATCTCCGGTTTGACAGACTTCGCATCATGTACACAGCTAATCACGATGACGTCCCGTTCGCTGCCTTGAAATTGAGATGGAATTCCAAACTTGATGTGATGCCGATCAACAATTTTTGGGCCATGCTGATTATGCAAGTCCTCAAGAGCCTCTAAAAGAAGCTCTTCGATCAATTTGCTCTGCTTGTCTTGTTTATCGCCCGCCATCGAGATTATACCAAAAGTCAGCACTGGATAGCCATCATCGGCAGCTGCCTTTTCAATGTGATCCTTTACGAAATTGACTATTTCCCTGGCCTCGGCTGCATTTGTTCTTGCTTTTGTGTCCATTGTCCCATCGACAGGGAAATGAAGCAATGTTTTCTCATTTCCGGATGGTTTGTAGGTGTTGATCCGGTTATGGTAAAGGTTTTCGCTGCTCCAAGCGATTCCATCAGGTGGGCACCGAAAATGATCTTGTAGAAAGGCGGCGCTGAGTGTGAAGGACACCTGACACAAATTGAAAAAGCTGTGTCGAGGCTTCAGATTGTCGGCTCTTGTTGATGGTATGTCAGGCAAATTAGCCTCAAGTGCATTCAACGCTTCATCAGTCCACTTATGGTCGTCAGGGCAAACTTGCTTGTCATCTCCAATCACAACCATTTGATCCGCCCTTACCATCAGGGTCAAGGCACTGCAACTTGCTTGGGAAGCCTCATCGACAATACACAGACCAAATCGGTGTCCGACTGGAACAAATCTGCTTACTTGTTCAGGTGTCATTACCACAAGACGCATAATGCTGAGTGCATCTTGGAATGCCTTTTCAAAGTTTTGATTGCGACGCATGTCTTTGCCGGTGAACTGTTTGTTACTTTGGGCATCACTGCTTTTCATTTTACCGGCAAGTTGAGCCAATTGGTTAAGTTTACCAAGATCTGCGGCTGTTATTGACTCGCTCTGCCTTTGCGCTACCTTCGCGTAGAGTAATTTAGCTTCCAAGGCCCGAATATCCCTGGAAAGTTGAGTGACCTGCGCTTGCGTTTTTCTATTCATGCCGATAGCCTCTAGAAATTGACTAAGCTTCCTGCGATCATCGGAAGACACTCCAACAAGATCATCCTTCAGAGTTGTCAATGCATCCACAAATCCTTGTCGGATTGACACACCGTCACTGGTGTATACTTCCGGCTTTGGAAAACCGCGGGCCAAAAGCGGCTTCACATGGCTCTCGTGGAACTCGCTCAATTTGCTTTGCAATTGAAGACCACGATAAACGCGGCCCCATTCTTCACTACTGGTAGGAGCTCTGAAAGTACCCCCTACCCCCACCTTGATATTGCGAAGTTCTTCCTGGAACGAATTGGTAGATCCAGCATCAAACGAACCAACAAGTCGTCGGCCACCGGCGACCTCATTTGTGGGGGAGGTGGCCTGTTCAGCGTCCTTCTGTTGCACAAGTCTTAGCAAATCAGCGGTTATCTTGCCAACGCTGTCAATATCGAGCTTCAGAGACTCCCTTTTCTCTATTCGCTGAGCTTGTACTAGCTCCAGGAGCTTTTCCACAGTGTGATCGAAATGTTCATCTTGAAGTGCACTCAAGACGGCGTATGAAGTCTCGCTGTTTTGCACCACAGCGCGCCTGACGATTCTGTTGAAACCGCTTTTTTTCATCAACCCCCTGTTGAATATACTGCAAGAGCTAAGGAGGTCCTTGCACGTCGTCCGTTCGGCCTTCTTCGTTTGAATTTGGCTCTCGTATGCCTGGATGTCCTTCTCGTACTCCTTTTTCCGCCCCAATAGGTTGGTGTAATCGATCTGCATACACTCAAGGGCTCCGGCCACAGACGCGATGCCACCCTCCTCCAAACTTGCCATGTCTACGCAAAACATTCGCAGGTCTGGTGGCAGCTTTTCCACAAAATCTTCAAGAGCGCGCGCATTGGGCGACGAGACCAGAGTATTTGATCCTCTCTGAAGCTCAAGGGTGGAAATATTTACTCCCGTTAGGGTCTTCCCTGCGCTGCACGTCCCAAGTCAACCCAAAACAAATAATGTCAGATTCAGCGAGTGAATCAATACAAATTTCGTGAACTGAAACGCCTGACCCAAGCCTATCATTAAACTTACCCTGGAGGCCCTTGGATGACAGTGACGGAGCTTTCCTTTGTATTGATTTTCTCCATAATTTGCAGCTGACTCTTGGAAGCGGGAAGGGGAATGAGAAATTTGTCATCGAGAGTCACAGCGTCGTCTTCCATCGAGTGGCGAGCTGTTGCTTCCGAGTCTTGGACCAGGGAAAGGACAGGTGCAGACAAATCGATTACTTTATTTTCGATGGCATTCGCAATGGCATTTGCATCTCGTGAAGTCATGGTACTCCTTTTGGGCCTCACAAAAAGACACCAGCCTCCCGATAGGACCAATGTGTCGGGATCATCTGGTGGAAGATGGAGAGACGGATCCTTCGGCTCTTTGATAACCCCATTAAAGTGCAAATCGCAAGCCTTTTGAAGATACTCAGAGAGGGTTTTAGGGTCACTTGGAATTATATTCCCAATGTTTCCTGTCGCGACCAGTTGATGAAATTTAGCAACCGGCTCTTTGCCACCCCCGGTAGTCAGCTGCACAGACTTGGCTTCGCCGTTCCACTTCAACCTAGCATTTTCTTGCGGGACGATCTGGATGGAATCGCTGTCGTTGCAAACTTCAACACGCACAATGACCTCAATGAGCGGACTGTTGATGATTCTTTTTTCTTCTGGTTCGTTCTGTCTCTTTTTGTTTGAGGTGAATACCTGGCGGACATGACCAATGCCCATCACTAGATCATACAAATCTGTGTCGACAGACCCTCGATACCAACCATGGAGAATTTTGGAAGCAAGCTTGAGTTCTTCGTCCACTACAGCTTTCCAAAAGGACTGAGCAAAGCACACAACTTCCTTTGGCGCCTTGAGACCGTGGAGCTCTTCGAGCGTGAGGTTCTCTAGAATCTCTCGTAAAGATTTGCTGCTAAACAAGTTGGGGTTGTTCTGCTTGAGGCTTTCCAAGAACGCCTTGACGTCTGGATCCCCAGAAATATCTTGAACAGGGGCGGCAGACGTGAGCTTTTCCAACTTTACATAGTACAGACCCGACGCCCCATCGCCTCCTCCCTGACATACAGAAAAAGGAGGCGACGACTTATAGGGCGTCTTTTCGCAGCAGTTTTTCAGTTGTTCTAGTTGGTAGGACGTCAAAACAATTCCACAGTTTTCGTCATGCTTCCCGTCAGGTTTGTCTTGATAGAAGTAATGATTCATCCTCCAGTCGTTATCATTTCCTCCTGGTTCATAAGCCTTGATAAACGAAGGAGTGGCTTTGGATTGCCTATCCATCAGCTTGGTCTCCTCGTAGGCTTCCAAAAAGCGATACACATCCGCTGCTCTCCGTCGGTGTTCAACATCGACCTCCTCATCCATCTTGAGTTTCTTGGCTTCGGCATTGGTATCAGTTGCAAGACACGCTTCCGTCTCTTCTCTGGTACGGTCCTTGAAAAAAAGCGACCACATGGCTTCGCGGCAGCAGTAATCGGCAAGGTTTGTTTTATTTTGTGTCGAGTGTCGAAAGATCGAAGCCATGCGATACTAGCTAGCTACTTCTTGCCGTGCCTTTCCGAGCCGACACCCTCTGCCAATAATTTGACAGCGTGGGCACTCTCGCGGTATTAAGTCGTTTGTCAACGTCTGGATCTTCTCAGCGTAGACATGTCCTGCCGTTCGACAAGCCGAGACTAGTATGTGGTAGCGCAGTCGTGGAAACTCCAAGTTCCATTCATCATACAGTTCATGGGATTGCTTTGTGTTTTGTCGGCCCAATTTTCGTTTCACGCTGCACAATGAGAAATCGAAAGGAGAGGACACGAAAAAATATCTTCATCAATGTATCTTCACTTGAGTCTGATCAATGCAAATGTACAAACTCAAATTGCCCCCAACTAGTCAAGTGGGGTCTATCCAAATTTTATTGACAAAAGGGACTCCAAAAGTGATTCAAAAAGTGACTAAAAATGGCGTGGTTGTATGTGTGTGTGTATGTATGTATGTCACATAAGGGAAGGTGCCCCTGGGACAGTTTTGATTTAAACAAAGGTGCCAGTGAGACAATGCTTACATAACAAAAGGTGCCAGTAAGACAGTGCTTAAATATGGAAAGCTGCCAGTCATGAGTGAGACATCAGTTCTAAAAATGTTGGGGGCTAACCACATCAGTGGCATCCAGTTGCATTTACATACAAACCGCATTTCGCCGGCACTGAGCTTAACCATAACCCTGTCTTCCTGGCCTCTTTTTGTGTTAAGCAGATTGGTGCATGCTTCCACCAAAAGACTAAACTTTCTCACTTGTTGCAGCCCTGGACCATGCGGCAGTGTTCAATTGTGCAGTTTTACTACAGAGATTAAAAATCATCGGAATTTGAAATGTGCTTCCGTGTAAAACGTCGGAATGCTCCCTCGGATAAATGCAATCGTCGGAACGGCACTCAGATCATTAATTGTTGGACATCGTGCTTTTCCGACATTTGTGGATCGTCGGAATGACAGCCCTTAAATCACTGCTTAATGATTCGGTCATCGGAATTAACATCCGACGAATTTCAAAATCGTCGGATAAATCATCGGATAATTCCGACGTTTCAAAATGATCGGATTTAAGGGTCAGAAAATTCCGATCGTCGGATTGTTGACACTCCGACTGTTTTAAATGTCCTGTGCATGCAAAAGGCTACACAATCTTGTACTAATTTCTTGTCAGTTACCGCATGGTCCTGAAAAGAACTAACAGAACCCAATCATAAAAGCTTAATGACTTTCAACCACAACAGCAGCAGGGCGACAACAGGATGTTTGTCATTGTGGAATTCAAGTTGATCGCCAAATCAATGTGCAACATCGAAGTTCAATGAGAGAAACAAAAACAAATCCAATCACAGCATGTTATCTTTGGTCAGTTGTAGGGTTTGCTGAACACATTGAGAGTTAGCAAAATGATGATTAGTTTGATGGCATCTTTAACATTGTTGAAAGTGTCACCGTGACCTTTGCAAGGGGTCAAAAACAAATCACTGCTTGCTTAACCTTTTGTTGTGAGAACATGGCAAATGGTAAATTGGTGGTGTTCAGCAAGAATTAGTAGCTAATTTTTAAGTCAAAGGGTGTCTTTTCCAAAGGCAAAATTTGTCTAACAGGTTGTCTCAAAGGATCTTCGTTGAAGTTGTCCAGGATTTCAAATTTGGTGGCCCGCACACTGATGGGCTTGTCTTCCTATGTTAGGTACAAATTTGTAACAGAACCCCAGCAAGAATGACCCCAATGTAGCAAAATGACATCTCTTAAAGAAAGTGACAAAGCGGAACAATTTAGGACCTTCAAACATGGAATGTTTGCCAATTTTTCCAATTGATTTCTTGTCTCTCAACCGACATTGAGCGCAGACAAGTTGTTGCTCACTTGTCATCATTGTTGTTCAGTAGCGAAGCAATAAAAGAAAGCCACCCAAGCTAGATTTTCCAATTTATTTCTGAGGAGTTCCACTTCAGGAGATCTTATCAATGTTCAACATGTAGCTTTTAGCTTTAGCCCTACCGTTCCTTTCACTATGACAAATGTCTTCTAGAAGTGCTCCCCACGACTAACAATCCAAAGATCTGAATCTTGGTTATTAATTCTTCAGTTTTCTTGTTGCTTCGATTGATCGCGGCATGTTCATTAATTTCTCAGCTAGCTAGTAGTAGCTAATTAATAGCTGTTAGAGCACAGCAGTCAGCTGGCAAGCAATTATTTAATTTTTGGTTTTGAAAAAGAAGAAAGAGAAAGAACGAAAGAAAGAGAATGAAAAGCGACAGCAACCAAGAATTGCAAGGGAAACGAAACGGCAGGGGTTCTGTTGCCGCGAAACTTCCACCCTTTAAACCTCCAATGGTGTACAAGTCGTCACTTCTGGCCATGGTGGCAGGAAAAATGTTCTTGTGGCCCAAGGACGCCGTGATCTTTGACAATCGTGTTGTTGGGTTTGCCATTGGCGTGCCATTATTTGTGACCGGGGCTCAAGTTGCAATGTTTGCCAAGAAAGCCTTTCAACAGAGCAATACACCCATGATGCCCACAAACCATAAAAAAGACGACCACCACCACGAATCACCACTCCATATAAGTGGTACTTTTGCCTATACCAGGAACCCCATGTATCTTGGAATATCGCTGGGCCTTGTGGGTGCAGCCTTTGTCAGCAATTGTTCTTGGAATCTCCTGTTTCCACTTTTGAACGCAATGGTAATGGATCGATGTTTTATCCCCGTAGAAGAAGAAATTCTGGAAGAGGCCTATGGAGAGGTGTATCGGACATACAAAACTCAAGTTCGGCGGTGGCTCTAATAGAATTGGCCAGAGACAAAAATGAGAGTGTGTTTTCTGGTCATCGGCCCAACGAAATAAATGTAAAAAATAGTATTGCCTCGCCTGCAATGCATGTCTTATTAGCAAGTGCCATAAAAAGCGCAAATCCAACCATTCATTTGGAAGCGGCATCCATGAATTACCACAGTCGGAATAGGCTCACCACGGGCTTCATTGTGTTCTTGTTTGGAAACCCCGAAGATTTCACATGACGTTTTGAGTACAGCATAAAGCCTTCATTTTTGACTGGACACGTCGCGTATCAGTAGCTAGCTCCCACGAAACTGTTTGGCCAGCTACTTGTAGTACCCAGCTAGCTAGTAGCTTATTAGTATCCTAGCACTGCGGGAGTTGCTAGTAGTACATGTGTAACATCAGCTTTCCGTCCGTACTAGCTAGTATCTACACAGCCGTTCAGCAGAGTTTTAGGGTTAGGATCTTGAGAGCTGCTCGTTCCGATTTCCATCCGGGAATTGCTGCCAAGCAACCACGTTTCAAAATTTCAGAGCGTTGGACCTATCCAAAAGATGTGGGTGCACCTCGATCAGCGGGTCTAACCTTGTTATTAGTACGACGTACCTGCTCTTACAGTCGTGCTCCTTGCTAGCTAGCTAAGCCAGATACAACGGGGTAGCGATATCCATTCAATTGTACTAGTACTCACATTTTCTTCCAGTAGCTCGCATAGATACCATTGGACGAAACTGGGCTGATGGAGGTGTGCGTGAAAGAAGTTTCCTCTAGCGCAACGCACCTTACTTTTGGTTGAGCCAAAATAATTAAAAGAGATCATTCGTCTGTCACACTGTGAAATAGGAAGGCAATTTATCGATCACTCATACAAAACAAACAACATTCGCAGGCATTACACAACACAGTAGGCACCCCCTCTGATACACCTCCTCACAAGGTGTGTCCTTGCTGAGCAAGTCAAATCCAACTATATCCATTCAAAGTCAAAAGTCAAATCCAATAACCATGAGGGAACTCTTTCAGTCACGTCGCAGAAGTGGCAGTTTTGTGGTAGACCCGCAATCCACTAGCAATCCCAGGATATTGATGCAACTGCAACAACAATCACATAGAGGCAACACAAGTCGACGACGACGACAAGGGCGATTTGTCGATCAACAGCAACAAGAGCAGTTCGGTTCCAGCTCTAGAATATCCATATCTTCGTCTCGTACCCCTCTACGACGAACCGGTGGCAATGGCACTCGATCGGCTAGTACAAATCGAAGTACCAATCGAAGTACCAATCGAAGTACCAATCGTAGCACACGTTCCCAAAGATCCGCGTCACAACAAAGTACCGCCACCATGACGGAATATCGTTCCAATCCGAGTCGAGACAACTTGTCGGTGGGCACCGTCCCAACGTTGGTTCCCACGCATATCAATGGCGACGCGAATTCCGATTCGCGGTTCAGTTTTGATGATGAAACATCTTGGATCTCCGGCGTCGAATCGCATACGGTCGGTAGTCGCAGTATCGGAGGAGCCTCGACGTGTTCGGATCATCCTCCTGCCAACTCTTTCTTGCGGGATGGTCGAGCCGTCAAACGAGTGATTGATGGTACGTATGCTGTAGTGTAGTAGATCTTCTAAAAATCTTTATCGGGTTTGTTACCATTGCAGGATTGGCGTGAACATTACCCATCGACCGCTGGCTCTCACCACCTATCTTGTCATCTTTTCTTCTTCTTGTATTACTGTACGACAGACTTGAGCAGGGCAGCAGACCAGGAATCCACCCTTACAGCCTTATCAATTGTTTGTGTAGAATTCGATCACAATGATACCATCAAACACAATGCCGAGCTATACTACGGAGCTACCGGAGTGTTGGCCGAAAAACTGAGCATTATGGACCATACCTGTGATCATGAAGCGATTCGTATGGTTTGTGCAGCCATTGAAATGGTGTTCCGTGGAGGATCCAAATATGTCAAGGAAGCCTTTCGAGTCTATGCTCCCATCATGATGCCTCCTCTCTTACGTCTCATGGACAAATGCGAACAGTCCAAAGTCAAACACGCCGATGAAATTATACTCAACATTACCAAAACCTTTCATTATGTCTCCAAGATACCGGAAGTGCGTGTGAGTTTGGCCCGGCAAACAGGACTCCTGGACTGGCTGGAACGAGTTGCCAGTACGCCGTTGAACGTACCCAGTCGAAATATTCGTGTCCGAATCATGGCGAACCTGGCCAACTGTGAAGACAACAAAGTGCTCATGTATGCCCACAAGGGGTTGCTGACAAGTATGCTCAAGATTGCACAGTTTGACCTGGTCGATGTGACTCGTGAATACGCCACGAGTGCACTGATGGATTTAGCTTCGGCACCTGCCAATCAAGTGCCTTTGGCAAGGAACGGGCATGTCTTGCGAGTGCTAACTACCATGGTGGTCAATGAAAAGATTAGTATGATTCGAGAAAGTACCACAACAACGCTTCAAAATCTAGCTTTTCCCAAAAGCAACCGCAAACGATTGGTGCACTTTGAAGAAGGAATCGTTATAGAAGCCCTGCTATACGTCGTGTCCAAGGACTCCAATGAAAAAGCACGCCGCCGTGCCGCTGGAGCTTTGACCAATCTTGCCTATGATGGAACCGCGGAAGCCATGGCCGGTCGTCCAGGCTTGCTCAAGACTCTGGCCAACGTCGCCATTGCCGGCGGCAATCAAACAGTGCAGTCGCGGGCATGCTTGGCATTGACCAAAATCGCCTCGAACATTCGAAAATCCTCCCGAAATTACAAAGATGTAATCGACGCTCTGGTGATTGCGGCGGATACCACCGTGGAGAATAACATTTCGGCAGTCTTTCGTCTCCGAGCACGCGAACCGGAATGCCGAGAATCCATGGCCCGCCATGAGGGAGTCTTGGAAAAGTTGTCCGATATGTGTACCAGGCCAAATTCCTCTTTGAAGGATCGTGACAACGCAACGAGAGCTCTTATGCATCTAGCGAATGCGACTACAAATCACAAAATCATGTGCAACGACAAAGTCCTTGCTGCTCTGGTTCAGGGTACAGTGTTGGGCAGTCCCCCCGTGGATGGTGATGATGAACCTGGTCGCTCTCCACTGGATTCTCCGCCACACGCAGCTCCCATTTCAACTTTGGATGTCAGCGGCGACGACCAGCATTTTTTGACGGAAATTCAGGACTCGGCCATCCGAGCGATCGCCAGGCTGGCCACGGAAGTATCCAACCGACAGGTCATGGCCAAGCACAAAGGCTTAATCACGGCGATTGCCAAGGCTACGGAACGAGAATCAAAACTGCAAGTCCAAGGCGTGGAATCGGATAAGAATCAGCAGCAAAATTTCTTGGGGAAACCTCTACTTTTGAGTCTTTTGGTGGCCCTTTAAAAGACTTTGGAGGCAGTGCTTGGCAGTAGACAGAAGTATCATAGACTTGCAAATAAAAAGATAGCGAACAAGTTAGAATTAAAAATTGGCAAAGATGTAAGGAACTCATTTTCAAGCAAGAGTCCTCTCGTGGGAGTTTTGGCATTTCCGAAGCAATGAATGAATGTTCCCACTGCCACAGTTTCTTGATGCTAAGAACTGCTAACTAACTCTACTATGCACCAGAACTCAATGACACCACTACAGTAGATAGCAGGAGGACCAATAGATTCAAAAGATCTTTAAAAACTTATCCGATCATAATTTGCATGGAAGCTACCCTGTCTGGCATAATAAAAACTAAAAATATCTAGCCGCACGTGTGTAAAACAAAAAGATGATGACGGCGACCAAAACGAGTCACTTTCATTCGTGCATTGCGAGGATGACTCTATCCCGGTCATAACTAAATTTTTCAAACGACTTAGGGTGGCATGCAGTTTGTGGGCGATGTGACGCAATCGTAACTGCTGATTGGCCGCCAACGCAGACTGTTGTATGTCATAGCTGCTGCACTACTGGCTGGTAGTTATCCTATTGCTCCTAATGTAGTCCTTTGCTGATTCATGACCACCGACTAATGAAGCCAAAGAAGATGGACAAGGAAAAGGAGAGGCACACATCAGACCCAGAGAGGAACCTCCCATCAGTGGTTAGGAAGCTGCGCATCACTATGCAATGATTGCGTTATACTATCATCAACATCATCACCATTCTTTCAAAAACGCGGAAGACAAAGATCCTTAACCATCGTATCTTTTTGTGTATTCATCTTTCAGGTGCTGGATCTTTAGTGTTCACTTTTTTCTCTCAACGGCTAGCTAGCTAGTACAATCATGCCAATCACCCTGCAAAAAGATGCATCTCTGGCGCCCGCCGAGGGTGGCTACCAAGTCTTTCGCTCCTCGAACGAAAAAATTGCCAAACTACTTCGATGGTCCCATCATCACGGTGATGATGACAACAAGGAATGCGATGCGGAAGAAATCCGCCGATTGGCTCTGTCCAAAGGAGGCTTGTTTAATGGTAAGTCATTTGTATCTAGGCTGATGTATGGCTCATGCCAAAGACGGCGCGTCTCACACGAATGGATGTACCACTTCTGCTTGTTGTAACAGTCTCCATCCGACAAAAGGCTTGGCCTGCCATGCTGGGAGTTGAACAGGACGATTTACAAATGACTGAAAATCTGCTGCAAGACTTGGATCCCGCGTTTACAGAAGATTTGGATATGATTGAAAAGGATGTCCACCGATCGGCCATGTTTCATGAAACCGCCGTTGCGGGGTCTATTGCCAAAGGCGAACAACAATCGGATATTTTACGAGAAAAATTGGCGCGGGTACTTTGTGGTGCTACTGCACCGACACCTTTGGGCGAAAAGGAAGAACGACCCAACTACTATCAAGGCTTGCATCAAATTGCCTTTGCGTTGCTTTTCAATCTCAACTATGATGAAATTACTACCACAGCTGTATTGCAACGATTAATACAAACGCATTTACAGGATGCCACCCAAAAAAACTTTGGAAATGTCGTGTTTCTGTTGGACGCCATCTTGCTTCCGTTTCTGCATTCCTTGGACCCGGAAGTCTACCAAGCAGTCGCGGAATCCGAAGTTCCCTTGACCAATGCCATTTTGCCCTGGATGATTACCTTGTTTACCCATGCCATTCAAGATCAATCGGTGGCCAGTCGATTGTTAGATGCCTTTTTGGCCGAGTCGTCCAAACCATTACTGCCCTTTTATGTGGCCGTGACCTTGCTGGTCCACCCAACTTTGAGACAAATCGTTTTGGCTTCTACCGAAGACGCTGCCACCATGCACATGGCCATTCAGGGACTTCCCAATAAAATGAAAAATGATTTTGTAAAACAACCTTCGGATCGAGAATCTGTGACGATTACAGCACAGGAAATTTTGGATACCGCCATGTCACTCATGGACCAACATCCACCGGAATCTCTCCTTGGATTGGTCGGTGTGGGCTTGAAACGAAGAACTCGTCGTCGCCTGGTCAACAAGGTAAGGACCATTTCCATGGTTCACAGGAGCCTCATGGACGACCAAGCAAACAATTTGCATCGCTCCGAAACGTCTTGACACAAACCAAATCTACGAAGGTAGCATCCAAAGTCATGGCCATTTCAAAACATGCGTGGGCAATCCTCCAAATCGTCGTTTTGTTTATTTTGATGCCTCAACATCATGTCAAAGAATTTCATGCCTTGATGGACACGTGGGTATCGCCTTCTTCCCTGCCTACTAGTAGTAGTATGGAAAAGGAAGAAACCAAAGAAAACCAGCTGTCTAGCAGCAGCAGCAGCAGCAGCGATGGTAGTGACAGTTTGCCATCGGTTGAGTGTTACCACGAATCACCCGCTAATAAAGACATACCAAGAATGGTCAAGTTAACGTTGGATTTGGACAAGTCGCTCAGGGAATTGGTGCAAGAATCGTGGGATACCTAGCAACACAACTATGGGGGAGAGAGTCCATTTTTTGTCGATGTACATAGCTAGCGGCACAAGAAAATTACATAGCTAGCAGCGCCCGAGCACTTTATATAAATTAACGTCATGTAAATGTATTTATTATAAAGTTTAATCTTGACAACGGCACAACGTTGCGTAGGACATCCATCTATAGATTCTTTGTCAATCAAAAGGATGGTTGTGGATTCGATGCGCGTGGTCAGTTCCATATCAACGAGATAAACAAGAGGTGAATTCAGTCTTGTTGTTTGGCAATCCGATTTTTTAAGACCTGTAATAGACATACGTCGAATGGCAAAAACTACAAAAGGCATAAAGAATGCAGCAGAGATAGTACAGAACAAGGAAGAGTGGAACTTTCTGTTCGGGTAACTTGGCGTCCAAAAAGGCCATGAAACATTCAAACAATGCCCACAAGCGGTTGCGCAACGCGCGCAACTCTTTCCTGCAACGACGACGAAGAATTGTTGTAGTTGCTGCTTTTTTACTGGTGGCGGAAGGAGGTGGAGGAAGAGGAGGACTACCAAAAGCTTTTCGCCATGTCATTTTGGATTGTTGCTGTTGAATCATTGGCTGTGGGATACAGTTTG
>Ga0163148_10004539_pt1 | contig 14471 bp, 16 predicted proteins | sample OliLakLV19MP7P2_FD_148606 | JGI IMG/M metagenome (GOLD analysis project Ga0163148, IMG submission 148606) | Freshwater microbial mat bacterial communities from Lake Vanda, McMurdo Dry Valleys, Antarctica- Oligotrophic Lake LV.19.MP7.P2 | ecosystem: Environmental > Aquatic > Freshwater > Lake >...
CAACTGCAGATCCATTCAGTGCTAATTGCATAGCTGATTGATGCCAACTGAGATTCTTTTTGGGTTCTGGTGCTTAGCAAATTGATCAGATGCCACATGCCATGCTCATCAAATGTTTTTCGAACTGATTTCATGGTGGCCTACCTGTTTGTGCACAATCCAGTGGTCTTTCTGCATTTTTGTCTTCATCCCGCTGGCGCCGATTTCATGCGGGCCTACCTTTTGGCGCACGATCCAGCACAGTGCAGGTTCCACTGCTGCATTGGATCTTTTTGTTTCTTCAGCTAATTCAAACCTCTGTTGATTCAAACAAAGCTGTGCGTTGCTTGCAATTTCAGCACGCAGTGAGGTCGAAGTCCTCTCTTGCACAGATCATTACAAAAGGCAAAAAAGGAGTGTGCAAAAGCATCCTCAAGAAACAGCAACAGAACCCTAGGTCATGCAAGAAAAGGTAGGTGGAATCTGACTTTTTGACAGTTTGTTATCTTGTCTTGTCATTGTTCAGAAGCAAGACACGGAACGCTTTTGGCCAATTGAATGGTTTTCTCGGCCCACCATCTGTTGCCCGGCCAATTGTTTGCAAAGATTGATGCAGAGCAAGCTGTTCAAAGAGCTTGGCGCGGATGCGCATCACTTGTGATTTGGGCTGCAATTGTGACTATGTTTGATGTTGTGGACAAAACTCCATCATGCTCTCTCTTTCTCTGCTGTGGACAAAATTGCGTTGTTCTGAGGTCGAACCTCTGCCATGCTGTCGTTGCTTTTGTCGAACCTCCACCATGCTGTTTTTGCTTTGGCAGAACTTCCATCATCGCAACTGTTGATGGTTTTCCGTTCTTTGTTTTTGTTTTTGCAGAACCTCCACCGTGCTGTTGTTGCTTTGGTGAATCTCCGTCGTTTGGTGCTGTCGCTATTTTTGCGAACAATCACTGATGCAACACACCATTTACCCGATAAGGCTAGGGCCAATCACCTGAACCGGGGACTCATGACCCATGCGGGACTCATTCACGGAAGATGAGCTTCTCAGCGCATGGGACCAGTTGCCACTAGCCCTGTCATTCACAAGCAGTGAAGAACATTGCTCAGAAGAGTGTCAAACCAGCGTCAGAGACGCTGGCCTGTGCATCGCAACGGCTATGTCATTTGGACCGTTGCATCAAGATGCATGTGCATCGAACACGTTTTGTTCTGGATTGTTTTAACACGAGCCATCGTTGCAAAACAAGTCATAACAAACTGCACAAATGGCACGCCAATTCTTCACGTAGAAGTGTCGTTCATCTCAGCAGAGAGAGGATCACGCGGAGAGATCTTGAGGCAAACCTCTTTCAAACATTGCATTGAGTTCAGTTCATTTCTGAGCTCATAATTTTCATTTGCAAACAACTCAAAAGGCCTGTAGCTTTTAGCGCAGTGCATCAACATGCTGTTGCTGTTCATTCATCTGTCATTTTTTCATCAACAAGAAACTAGCAAAAATGACCCCAGAAGATGCACTCGAAGCCATCAATGATCCGGCATTGACAAAGTTGCCTCCTTCCAATCGGATTGTCCAGAAGCACCCAACCAATCTCCTGGAGGAAGAGCAAAATAGCAATGTGGAGGGCAACGAATGTGTTGCTCTCATAAACACAATCTTTCCATGCTTGAAGCCCGGCCAACAGGCAAAATGTCCCAAAGGTGCGGATGGAAAGTGCCCTGCCAATTGCCAAGATTGGCTTAGCAACACGATCCGCCAGCGCCTTTAACGAGCACATCAGCCTGAGAAAACTGCAACTGACTTTGCTGCACGTGAGCAAGGAGATGTCAATGGTTACTCCAAAGAAGCCATGCAGGAAAAGAACCAGAAACCTCATGTCCTAGAATCAAAGGCTCGATGCAAATGAAAGAACCCCCATTGCATGCACAAGTGGCATGGAATGAAGGAGAAAAAGAAGAACCAGAAGAAACACAAGCAGTCCAAAAAGGGCATTGCCCAGCAAAAGGCGTGCGGACCTAAGAGAAAAGAGCAAGTTTGTGCCAGGCACCACAGGGAATTGGATGAGGAGCTGGCCAAGAATGGCGACACCAAGATGGGTCCAGGAGAAAAGGATGCCTGTGTTGACCATTGGCTCTGCACGCCTGGAATGCTGAGGAGTTTCCCAACAGTGCCATCTGTGACCTTGTCCAAAACTGCACAATTGTTCTGTGTGCCGGACTTTGTAAGTCCAACAACAGATGGCCAGAAGAATCTCTTTGTTGGCTTTGCCAAGGAGGCAAAATCAACCCGTTCTCCAGTGGAAGACCAGCAATGGAAAATTGCGCCGTGTCAGTCCGGACCAAGCAACAAATGTGTTGGGTTTTAAGACTGCAGCAACATGCAAGTGTGGATCGAAGTGTGGTTTTGAAGCGCACATGGTGGAACACACTTTCATGAAATGCTTTGAACACATGGATCTTGGGACTCAGCGTCTCAATCGTTGCACTGGAGCTGGCAATCCCTGTCGCAACAAGGGTGGGATCTGCCATGTGTTTTTGACCCATGCACGCACCGCGGATGTCTTTGACTTCATGACCAAATTGGTTGTTGTGGAGTGAGCATGACGAACAAAGTTTATCATTTGTTGGAGCAAACTTTCCAACAAGAAAGGTTCCTGTTTGAGCACGAGACACAAAGCTGGCGGATTGTGTTGTGTGTGATCTTGAGAACTCAATGTGGACACGAGAGTCCTTTAATAACTGTGGTTGCGATGGGCAAGCTTGGTCAGATGCAAGAGTCGTTTGGTCATGCTGTCACAACCTGCCGATGGGACAATTGTGCATGTGAGGGAAGGACAGACTTGTGGAAAGCGAGGACAACGACATGGGCAAACACCCCAGCTTTCTTCATGCACACAAAACAAAACAAACATTCAGATGCTTCTCCATTACAAAGCTAGATCATCCAAAAGATTTGTGGATCAAATGTGTGGTCATGATGATGGAGCAAGTGTGCAACTGTTCTCAAAACATCCGTGATGACGAAAAAGAAAAAAAGAAAAACATCGCACGCCAAAAAGCAGGAAAACCAAAAAAGAACAGCAAAAAAAGAAGCGAAAAAAATGGAGCAAATGTGCCAAAAAGGCCACCTGGTGAAAACAGCAAAAATTAGATCAGAGCAAGTGTGCGACAAAAATTCCGCTCCACGAATTCGATCCGCGGACGCTTGATTCAAAGTCAAGAGTGACAACTGCTTCACTGGAGCAGAGTCTCAAAACATCCCATGACAAAAAAGAAAAAAAGAAAAACATCCCACGTCAAAAAGCAGGAAAACCAAAAAAGAACAGCAAAAAAAGAGGCGAAAAAAGATGGAGCAAGTGTGCCAAAATGACCGCTTGGGAAAAAAAGGAAGTATTAAGATCAAGTAACATGCAATAAAAAATTCCGCTGCGCGGATTCGAACCGCGGATGCTTGATTCAAAGTCAAGAGTGATAACCACTTCACTACAGCGGAGATTGTTAGATACTTGTTCCTGCCACACTGCGACATTTCGGCAGTATACAATGCTAAGTTGAGCGCGCCACCACGATGTAATTACGTGGATAGCTACATTAGTAGTAGCTACTACAGCTAGATAGCTTGCTTGTTCCGTCATTCTCAATCATCCATCGAGCGACGGTTCTGTAGCCTTCTCCAAGTTCCTGATGCTGTTCAGATCTGTAGCCAGACATTAACAAGTCGTCCCTTCGGACTATTCATAATCTTCGTCATAACTACCACCATCGTCTTCTTCTGCCTTGACAATCTGACCCTTGTGAGGCAGGCTGATGCACGTTTGCAAATCCAAAGGGCTTTTGTTTGAGGAAAATAAGCGTCGGGGTGATGGGCAAGGGCACTACAGAGCTTCTTGTGGCTGTGAAGCCTTACTAGGTAAGTGAAATAATAGACCCTATCCGTCTTCTTACCCTTCCGACAGATCTTGCACTTTCAAGGACACTACTGCAGTTGGCACACTGAGATTGCCCTGATAAAGCCTCGGGAACATGCTTTAATGATTTTTTCGTCATCCAAAACAATGACTTCGATAGCACTTTTAAAGATATTACCATCCGAAAGCAAACCAGACCAAATGAGGAGAAAACTAGAGAGAATGTCCAAACTATCCTTTCCTTTCATCACGATAGCCTTGAATACGAATTCGCAAAGATGGATAGAATGAAAGCCACCCTTCGTGGGTTTGAATCGAATGGCTGGTAATGAATCGAAAAATGGTGAATTCGAGAACAAACGGCGGGCATGGTTGCAGAGAAGGAGTACCCCAATGTAAAATGATCGATCGAGAAGCAATTTTTCTGAGAATCATTAGCGCACTTTGTAAAGAGGACTAGCACTCGTTCAAAATATCGAGCAAGGTGCTATTGAAGTCCTTTATTCGATAGGATTTTCGACGTGATCAACCGGGGCATACCGTTGTAGTCAGTGGACATCTATCTACCCCTACTTGTGCTTGGGCGAGCTGTCAGGTACTATAATACCACACATGTTTATCGATAATAGTCTTCAGTTGTACCAAGCTTGCTATATAGTACTCCAGCCATGCATCTCATTCGGTCGCATTTTCCATGGGGTGCTCAACCACAAGCGTCTCATTACTACAAGAAAAACGACTAAAGCCGAACGGTTCAGCACACTCATTCATGGCAAGATATTACAGCACCGCATCGACCATAGTAACCAGGAAACCACGATAGCGGTACCACTGACATTGACGCATTGAGCCTCTGGCTTCCAACCACCATTTATTATTTTTGTGGAGCCTCCCTCAGTCTTGCTGACCTACGATAGTGGTATGTGATTCGTCTTCTGCTTTTTTGATAGTGTCCTGTACTACTCAAGCTACTGGAACATGATACCCACTATTTCCTTCTTACTACCATCTCGTTTTCTCTACATCAGTTCAGGAATCAAACGTGAGTTTCGATGACAAAATGTCACTAGTCTAGGTTCATTTAGGTAGCTCGCTATTTCATCAAGTAAAGTAGCTGACTCACCAAGCTCTTTTATTTAACCTCTGGCTTTTTTGCCCTCACTTTAGAACTACAAATATAGTAGTAGGAAAAAAGAAATGGTTCCATTCTGTGCTGCTACGTACATCGACCGAACAAAAAACCTGCCTGGCTTTGCAAGTACTAGTAGTACTTAACCGCACTTAATTGTAGTTCGTACAGTGGACGGTAAGTACATGCACTAGCTAGTAGACGTAACTAGAAAGTACAGTATGGTAGACTGTCCCAACATCATTGAATCAAAAGACTCAGAATGATTCATTCTTATGTTTCATACTTAGGGTTCCATGTCTCCAAGTTCGCAAAAGGAGCTAAAGCCAGGCAAACGTCATCATAATTACACGGAGTATTATTTCGCCGTAGATGAAGATGATTGAATGAATCTGCTACTAGCTAATAGTACGATTGTAGCGCTTGAATACTTTGTGCTGAATGAATACCTTGTACTTAGCACTTTACCGGTACGTTTGGAGCACGTCACCTTGCTATAGTAGCTACTGGCTACTCGCTACTGTAGTAGGCCTCATCCGGTCGAGCGCGAGCACCTTCCGCTCTTGTTACCAAAAAGGCTCGCACTGCAATCCATTCTCGACTTTTTTTCAACTCCAGTAGCCACTGTATTCCCATCATCATGGACTGCATCAACTCTGATACTGTCTGTTCCTCCAACAGCAACAACATGCCTTCCTACAGAGCCCGCTGGATGGTAGTGAACCAACCTTTGCTGGGAGATGCTACTGCTTCTTCTGATGCTTTTGCAAATCTCCGTGCGACCCCTCAGGGCCTTCATTTGGAAGCGCCCAATGGTCTTTTGTTGGTGCTTCCATGGCAACTTGTTCACACCAACAAAATCACAAAAGGTGGCAGCAGTGACGGGCACGGGCGGCAACTGGCTTCCATGAGAAAAGATCCTCCATCTCCCACGAGCACGCTGCAGGGCCCCACAGAATCACCACCAGCCGTCGAAGAAGCCGTACACTCCCTAACGCTATGTTTGAAGGATATCTTGTTGCAATTGCCGTCCTTGTCAGAGCTGCAGCAATTGAAAGACGAGATCCAGAACCAACAAGAGCAACCACAACCACAACATGAGACAAAGACCCACAGCACGGACAGCGCCAAGGCTCACCTGAATCCTAACAAGAAGCCGACAGATCCAACACCAATTGCAGAGTCATTCATAAGCGTTCCGGACTGCTGCAGTGTGAAGAGCAGCAAAAGTAGGAACCAAAACCGAAACGCTTATCGAATGCAGCAGCGCAGGCAAAAGGAGCGGGGTGAAGCAAGCAACACCGCTTCTGCCTCAGCAGAAGAAATGGAACAGAATGAAGAGTGTGTATTACAAATCCTTCGAGAAGCTCAGAAACAGAGAGCTGAACACGAAGCTACTAGTACTGCTGCTACCACAACAACAGACGAAGATTGTTCTCAGGTGTTCAGAAATACAGGTGTCGTGGGCAGCCATGCTGGCGCTGCAGAAGAAGAAAAAATAGACGAGGATGAGTGTATGAGCAGAATCCTTCAAGAAGCCCACAAACAGAGAGCTGAACATGAAGCTAGTGCTGCCGCAACCAAGGAAGATCGCCATGTGGTCAGAAATGCAGGTGTTGCAGGCAGTCATCTGGCCTCGGAAGAACACAAAATGGACGAAGATGCGTGCATGAAGCGAATCCTTGAAGAAGCCCATAAACAGAGAGCTACCCATGAAGCTACTGTTTCCATTGCAGATGCAGGTGCTGTTGGCAACACCATGCTTCTAGTAGGTACTCATACTGGTATGGGAGACGAAGATTCTCAAGAGGTAGCTACGTTGCATTCCAGCTTTGCGCTGTCTCGGACGTCGATAAGAAGTAGCGCTGCTTCCTTCAGGAGTAGCGGTGCCTCTCTCGTGTCGCTCACGTCGCTCATCATCAACGATAACACTGAGGATGCCCCTGATCGACGAAGTGCCCTAGCTGACTCACGGTCACAGGTCTCCGGAGCCTTTTCTGTCTGCGGCAATAGCATTCGACGCCTCAGTGGAGTTTTCGACCCAGACAGTGATTTGTCGCTTGACAGCAGTAGCAGCAGCGATGATGAAGAAGAGGACCAGCGATCTTTCAGCGCATTATCCATAGCAGAAACAAGTCAGTGTGATCTCTTGGTGGAGGCGACGCTGGTGCCAACGGACGACATCGAACAACAGCAACAGCAAAACAACGAAGTACCCATGGAAATTTTTCATGCGAAACCCTTCAATCATATATACTCCAATCGGTATGCCAAGTTGGGAATCGTTATTTTTATCCTTTTGGTACTTTGTTTCGTATTCGTCCAGGTATTTGTGGGCGTGATCCCGAGATTATCCGGTGCCGAGCCGTCTGAATCGTCGACTGACGCTCCTACGATGAGTCCAACTGCAGCACCTCTCCCCATGCTCCAACGTCTTCGAGAACGTCAAACACTGAAGTGTGGAATATTGTCAACGTCAATTGCCTTTTATGGAATGCTCGACGAACGAAAACAGCAGGGCTTACCCATCCCGGAAGGCTTGCCACCAGGGGACGGCGCCGTGGCTTTGGTACGATCTTGCTTTTCAGTTTTCGAGTTGCATTTTTTAAAGTTGTGTGTTTAGTATGTCTCTCAATCTCGAACTCTTGCTCGCCTACTTTTCTGTGCTACGCCATTGCAGTGTCGAGCCATTGCGGCGGCTGCGATTGGACCCGAATATATTTTGGAGCTAGTGGGAGTGACATTGGACAATGGAGTGGAACATTTGGCCAATGGAACTGCTGATATCATTATGCAGGAACCAACGCCAACCGTGGAGCGTGATGTATTTGAAGACACAAATTCCATGGGATTTTCCTATTCCATTCCCTACTTGTTCGATGGTTTGAAATTTGCGGGGCTGCCTTTTGCCACCGCCTGCGCCGACGACGACATCAAAACCTTCTTTGAGTGCAGCGACATTCGAATATGCTCTATCCAAGGACTCAGTTATCATGAGTTTCTTGCCCGACGAGTGCCGGGGCGCAACATTCTATCAGTGCCAGATTTACAGGAAGCCTATATGGCTTTTACAAGAGGCGATTGCAATGTCATGGCCATTCAAGGCATTACAACAGGGGAACCGGTTATCCGAGCGTTTGGTTATGAAGGTGAATACACCGTGGGGCGAAATTTATTCACGAGAGATGGTCTATCCATGGCGGTCCTCGATGATGATGATTCGGAATGGATTGACTTTGTCAACAGTGTACTTCTGGCACTTTTTGCCGCCGAAGAAAAGGGCATCGCGAAAGCTTCTAATGAAGCATTCGTTCCTCAAAGTCTATTTGGATCGGGTGAAGAGTACAAGGACATGTTTCAAAACGCCCTTGCAGCTTCCGGTAACTATGGAGAAATATACGCAACATATTGGGAGCCCGTAGTGCCACGTGCGACAAGTTGGAATCGCTTGAACAATGGCACTTCTGGCTTGATCAAAGCTCGGGCTTTGGAGTCGACTCTCCACCGTGGACCAGGACCAGTGGAGGGTGGCTCTCTCGAACGGATCTTACGGAGAGGCTTGTTGAGGTGCGCGGTGAGGCCGAACCGTACTGGGTTTGCCTTTTATGATCCTGAGATTTCATCGTTGAGAGGCATGGATGTAGATTACTGCTACGCCCTTGCGGCGAGCCTGTTCAATGGAGAGTATGGCTTCGTTGACCTTGTAGAGGTTTTGGATGAAACGGATGGATTCAAGAAACTGGCACAGGATAAAGTTGACGTCTTTGCAGGGGCCACTTGGACGGCACAAAATGATTTTCGCGAGCCCCGCACTGGAATAGGTTACGCGTTAACAGCCCCGTACTTTTATCGCCCAGAAGGTTATGGTGATGATGATAGGTATGCCACAAAATAGCAAGTCTCACTTGTAAATCTCGGATGATCTATTTCTGACAAAAATCTTCTTTCTCTTGTCTATTCTTCATTTACATTACAGATTCAACGACAATCTCTGCATTGCAACTCGTCAGGAGGATTCCCAGTTTGCATCCTTTGTGTATTGGTCGATTATGGCGACGCTGTCAGCGGAAAGCGATGGGATTTCCCAGCGACTGGCCAATGAGCTTCCCTTGGTCAGCCTTTTTGGACCAAAGTTTGAACGAATGTTCCGTGATGCCGTTCATGCCGTCGGCAATCGCGCAGACATCTACAATCGACATGTTGCATCCCATATTCCTCTTACTGGCCGGAACCTTCTGATTTCAGTTAAAGATTACTCACCACTCATGTACGTCGTCCCTGGTTTCTTCGAAAAGGCAGATGGATAGATAGATAAAGTAATAAACCATCTAAAGTGTGTCTCCCAAATGGACTTTATGAATAAGCCGATGTCCCCGCGCCATTGCCTAGAGTCTCATTCTGTTCTTCTGCTATTCCCCAAAGATCTACCCTCCTAGCACCGATGAGGTAGATAGATTCCTTCGGCCCGTTTCAGTGGGTTGCCACAATCTGAGCAAGCCTGCGCAAGCAATTGACTAAGCGATAGAAAGTGGCGATTTTTTCCAATATAACAAGTGGGTATGGACTAGCTGAGAAACTTCTACCAGGATGAATTCCCTCTTTGCTTGTCAGTGGCGTCCGTTGTTCTTTCCATTCTTGTAACGATCACTCACAGAAGAACCGTGGAGTCTTTGGTTTCACTCCTTCATGAAAGTATGGATGCTTGAGTGCATCTTCCGCCGTAATCCGCTTTTTAGGGTCCAAGGCTAAAAGCTTGGTGAGCAGGTCAAATCCATGGCCGTCCAGAAACGCTTGCGTCGCCGAGACGGGTGCATTGACTGGAAACTTTTTATACACCAGTAAATCCTTTTCCTTTCGTTTTCTCCATCGAAACATTTTGGCATTGGGAAGTTGTTCAAACAAGGGCCAATTTTCTTCATTGGGAACTCCCACCATTTCAAATATCTTGTCAATTTGATCTAGTTCCCCTTGTCCTTGCATAATGGCATCTTTGCAAATCAATTCCCCAAAAACACACCCAATCGCCCACATGTCAATGGCAGGTCCGTATCTGGCTTCTCCAAACAATAGTTCTGGTGCTCGGTACCAAAGTGTAACGACCAATTGCGTGAGTTCCTGGGGTGGCTCTTGATATTGTCGTGCCAATCCAAAATCACACAAACAAACCCGTCCCGATCGATGAACCAACACATTGGATGTCTTAATATCCCGATGTAGCAACCACTTGGAATGCATATGCGCCATGCCGGCCATGATTTGATGCAATATCCCCTTCAATTCGGATTGCGCCAACGCATCGGTAAACCGCGAGATTCCTTCGCGCAAATCAAATTCCATAAATTCCATCACCATGAATACTTTATCAAAGGAATGTCCCACCACCATTTCTCGCACCGTGACGACATTTTCGTGCGACATGGCGAGCAAGACACTGCATTCTCGCAAGGCCGTGACAGGAAATCCATCCTTGACCACTTCTGGTTCAAATTTGATTTGTTTGAGTGCGACAATTTCGTCGGTGGCCAAGTCTCGTGCTTTCCACACCACGCCATAGGTACCTTCACTGACGCGATCGATTTGTTCGTACGTATCATACACGGAACGACAACCACTGAGCAAAGGATTGTGGGTTCGTAGATGGTTGGTATTGTTGTTGGAGGTTGTAGTAGTGACCGATGCTGATTCAGTGGTTTGTTTTTTGGCAGATGGTTTAGGATGGGCATCATTCTTTTTCTTGTTGGACTCGTCATCCGAAGATTCGGAGCTGCTCTCCCATCGATCTCGCTTTTTGGTCCCCGCCATTGTAACGTCTTTCAATAGTTAGTACTCTTGGAAAAACTCGTTTGGCCTGACTTGATCTCGATACTCTTGAGCATGCCACTGAAGTCGGTAGGTAGCAGCAGGTCTCCTCGGTGGATGAGCAAGCAGGTAAAGACTAGAAACAAAGAGGAACCGGAATCAAAAGCGCAAAAGCTCCACCAACACGTATTCGTTATTGTTGTTGTTCGTATTCAGGATGGAGATGCAAGGGCCATCGTCAAATTGATTAATTATTTTGATTCATTCATCGGCCTATTCAAAGATGTCATGTTTGCTGTTTCGGTGTGGTACCAGGTAGCGCGTTATTGTCTGGCTGTGGGAACACTGCGCGACCTATGCTAGGGCTAATTAATTATTAATTATCATGATTGTGTGTTGGAATAGGTTTTAGTATCTCTATCTAAATCTAGCTATTCTACTGTGCAAAGTAAGTTCGAACAACCGCTATTCTAGCTAAAATTATAGTGCCTTGGCTACTTACTAACACAGCGGCCATTCTATTATCTAAAGGCAAGTTGTAGGTTGGAATGCTTTCACCTCCACTCCTCCGAAAAAGTATGCTATGATATTACGCAACAGACGACACCTGGCGGGCATCCCAACATTCCTGCAATCCCGTCCGCCTTGCCTTGAGTACCAACACCCTCGGGCACGCGAGCTGGACCGTCGCCACTTCCCCCATCATCGTCGGGTGCATATCCCAGCTTGACTACTTCGGCCAATTTGTTCAGGGTTGTCGTTTCACGAAATAAATATTCATCCGAAAGCTTTGTCGCGTAATGGGACTCCAAAAGACCCTTGAACTGCGAGATGGTCATACTGTCCAAGAACGTTACGATGGGAGAATCGTTATTGGTACCTGAACTAGGATCGAGGGATCCGCCCATTTTATTCACATCCACTACCAGCTTGGCTACTATATCTTTTTTGTCCATGGCCCGTAGTTCTTCAATTTTGTCTTTTGTCAGTGACACCTGTTGATGTCCCTGGTCCTGTCCATTGCTTGCTCCGGGTGTTCCATTTCCTTCAATCTCCAGGGAAGCCATGTTCTTGAATGCTTTCTTGTACACTATTGACAGTGTGCCACCCAAGAAACCTTTCCGACACCAAGCGCGAGCAATTTTGCCACTACTTGTTTTGGGCACTGTTCTTGGTTTCAAAAACACAATTGTGGCAATGCCGAGCGACTGCTCAGCGTTGATGGCACCCTTGATGGAATTGGCTAGAGACATGCAAACTTTATCAATTTCGCTTTGGCTGGATGGAACCTCCTTGAGCTCCATGACAAGTGCTACTTCTTCGCCTCCTTGGTGTGTTGGGTCAATCGTAAATGCCGCGGAGCATCCTAAACGAACCAGGTCGTTTCCTGCGGCTTCAGCGGTGGCTTCAATATCTTGAGGGTAATAGTTGCGCCCTCCAACAATGATCAAATCTTTCAAGCGCCCGCAAATGAACAATTCTCCCTTGTGCAAAAATCCTAAATCACCCGTTCGGAGGTATTCACTTCCAGAACCGTCGGCAGCGAGCGTTGCATGGAAGTCCTCTTTGGATTCCTTTTCTTTTCCGAAATATCCCGCTGCTTTGCTCTCGGAATGGACCCAGATTTCACCGACAACGTCATCGCCCACTTGCTTGCGATGCTCCGTTTCCACAATCCGCACATCCACACCTTGTCGCTCTGGGTATCCACACCCGATCATTCTTGATACCGTGTCGTCATCCTTGTTGATATTATTACTGGTTTCCGCTGCTACTAGAACGACTTTACCATTGACTTCCAACTCTTGCTTGTTCACACTTAATCGTTGGGTTCCCCCCGAACAAACAAATACGGTATGTTCGGCCAATCCGTACGTTGGATAAATCACACGAGGAAAACCAAAGGGTGTAAAGGCCTTGTAAAATGTTTCCATACTGTCTTCATCGACTGGCTCGGCGGCATTAATGACGTGCCGAACCGATGCTAGTTGGAGTGTGCTTTTCGTGTATTGGGAGGCATCAAATTTGCGGGCCACCAATTTGAAGGCGAAATTGGGAGCTTGTAAATGTGTCGCTTGGTGATTGGAGATGGCTTCCATCCAAATCATGGGTCGTTGCAAAAACGTCAATGGGCTTATATAATACCCACTACCACCACAATACAAGACACCCAAATACGATCCAATCAATCCCATATCATGATATTGTGGCAACCACGAAACCACCACTGTATCGTCTTTGGCTTGCAATTCATTGGTAATAATGGTCAGATTATGGCCTAAATTTCCGTGAGTGATCATAACTCCTTTTGGTTCACTGGTAGATCCACTGGTGTATTGTAAAAAAGCCACATCCGACTTTTTGGGCGTGGCCAAGGATGATGGAGAGGTTCCTTTGCTATTGTTGCTGTTATCGGTAATGATCCATTCCAATTGTTCGGGCCAAATAGCCGCTGCATTTGGTTGTTGTCGTGTCGTCATGAATTTGGTAAAGACATCCTTGACGCCTGCCAATTTTTTCAAGTGGTTGTATTCTTGACTCGTCAAGGCAAATTTGGCACCACTGCTTTCGGTAATTCTCGAAAACATGAGCAAGGTGTCTTTGCGGGCTGGATTGGGTGGAAAGACAGGAACAGCAATCACCCCCGCTTTGAGACAGGCCAGAAAGGCCAGCATGAAATCCAAGGATGGTGGGAAGACCAAGAGTGCTCTGTTTATGTGATGGATGGATGGTGAACCATCATCATAATATAGGAATGAAAAAGTGTTTGGTGAGATGTCATTGGTTACATCCAATAAAATTCACGGCAAATCACACCCAACGAAGTACACTTTTACACTACTAGCAGGATATAAACATACCTGTCACCTTGTTTCAACCCCTTTTCCAATAGTAGGCATGCCATCGCTGTTGTTTCCGCCTCCACTTGTGCATAGGTCAACTCTCGTTCCAATTTTCCACCATTCTTGGCTGGTGCAAGAAAGGCAATGGCTCGTTTGGAGGCATGCGTCGCAGCATTGGCCTTTAATCGATCCAACATTAAATCAGGCATAGTTTCCTGTTGCTACTTTTAAAATCAGTAGACTACTATTAGTATAGTCAGTGGGTAGATCTTTTGTGGAATGGACAGCACAAGAAGAGTCAGTCGATTCGCAGATTCAAGGATGTGCAGGTTGAAAGTTAGTTGAAGGGTATGTTGTTATTTCATTGGTTGGGCTTCTTAGCTTCTCGTGTTGGTTGCTGTCATGATCACATCGCTTTTCGAAAATCTTCGATTTGATACGTAGTACTCGTACGGTAATGATAACGATAGGGCTAGGACTAGATCTCGCCACCTACAAAGTACAAAAGATACCAGGCCTTCCGTTGAGCGAATCTTGCATGACGTTTTTGCTTTTTGCTTTTTTACCATGTTATCTTTTTTGCTTCCGCTGTTTGTCGGCACGGTTGAATAATAATCAAAACGAACGACGAATGATCCAGCGAAAGCACTTCACTACTTCTTCATGCATGAATCCATTTCTTCCATACTGCAACAAAACAACACGGTCCCTGGCAATCTACTAGCAACTAAGTTTCCAACTAATAAGAGTAAGAATGCCGGAAAGATTGAAGAAAGCCGCAGACAAGGTAAAACACGCCTACGATAATGC
>Ga0163148_10004546_pt1 | contig 14457 bp, 3 predicted proteins | sample OliLakLV19MP7P2_FD_148606 | JGI IMG/M metagenome (GOLD analysis project Ga0163148, IMG submission 148606) | Freshwater microbial mat bacterial communities from Lake Vanda, McMurdo Dry Valleys, Antarctica- Oligotrophic Lake LV.19.MP7.P2 | ecosystem: Environmental > Aquatic > Freshwater > Lake >...
AGTTTTTTGAATAAAATTGCTCTTGCCATTGGCGCACCATTCCCAAATAGTTATTGTCAAGTATCAATACTTTTACTGGGAAATTATCTTGAACGAGCGTAATCAATTCTTGCAGATTCATTTGAAAACCACCATCGCCACTTATCGACCACACTTCGGTATCAAGTTTGGCACATTGAGCCCCCATGGCAGCGGGAAACCCAAAACCCATTGCACCCAAACCAGCTGAAGTAAGGAAATGATTGGGCTGAATTTTATCAATATACTGCGAAGACCACATCTGGTGCTGTCCAACATCGGTAGTGACAATGGCATCAGCAGGCAATTTTTCTTTTAGTACAGTCAAAGCCGTTATCATATCAAATTTCGACTTGTTGGCTGGCTTAATTGGGAAACGCTTGCGTAAACCATCTAAATGATTTATCCAATTTTCTCTGTCCTCTTTGTTTGATTCCGATAAAGTAGAAGGTATATTTTGGAAAAATACTTTTAAATCGGAGTGAATAAATGCGTGTGTAGGTACATTTTTGCTGTACTCGCTTTTATCTATATCTACGTGAATAATTTTGGCTTTAGGAGCAAATTTATCAAGCTTAAAGGTAATTCTATCGTCAAATCTTATGCCTAATGCAATTATTAAATCGGCATTTTGAACTGCGTCATTGGCATATTTCATGCCATGCATGCCTAACCAAGAAAAATATAATGGATTGGTGCTTTCAAAAATTCCAATACCTAATATGGTTGACACTGCAGGAATTCTTTCGGTTTTCACAAATTCTCTTATTTCTTGCCAAGAATCAGAAAGCAGATTTCCATGACCAGCGATGATCAACGGTTTTTTGGCATTTTTGAGCAGTTCGACAGCTTTGGCCAACTGGTCTTTATCAATATGGCTAATACGCTCTATTTTTGGTACTTTTACGTCATTTTCCCAACCTTCGTCAAGCTCAATAAATGATTCTTGAATGCTTTTGGGAATATCGATCAATACTGGCCCTGGCCTGCCGGTCATACTTATTCTATAAGATTCTACTAGTATTTTCTTGGCATCGTTTAAATGTTTCAATAAAAATGTTTTCTTAGTAATTGGACCACAAATACCTGTGGAGTCTGTTTCTTGGAAAGCATCAGTGCCTATTAGATGCAAGCCTACTTGGCCTGTAAGGGCAATCATGGGGATGGAATCGGCCCAAGCATCGGCAATGCCGGTAACTAAGTTAGTAGCTCCTGGCCCTGAAGTAGCTAAGCAAACGCCTGGCTTGCCAGTAACCCTAGCATAACCTTCTGCTGCAAAGGCTGCAGCCTGCTCGTGACGCACCAATATATGACGCATAGAGCTGAAAGGTATAGCATCGTAAAGTGGGAGTATTTGCCCACCTGGGTATGCGAAAATATCTTTAATCTCAAGCAACTCTAGTATCCTTACTATGTAGTTTGCTCCTCTTAATCTTATTTTTGCCATAAAACTGTAATTAGAAAAAAACCTTTTCGTGGTAGAAAAGGCTAGTATAAAGGTCGTGAGATAAATTTATTCTACCAAATATAAAACTGATAATTTGATTAACCTCAAAAACAGGAATTATATTTTAATTTCTGCTGCCCAATATATGGCATTTGAGCAGAAGCTTAAACCTTAGTAAATCCCAATCCCTTTTTCCTTACCTAAAATTTGTTAACAATTTAATAACATTGGGGGCTACGTATTTGCTCTCCTTTTTCTCCTCTATCAAGAAAAATATAGAAACTAAGTCCTTGTTTGGTAATTCGGTACAAAGGATGTGAGTAGTTAAAATTAAATATTCCTAATCTATCATTAATAATTCAAACAAATGCCTCCAAAATACTCCCTTTACGAAATACGGTTGCCAGCAGTAATGCCTGGTACTTGTGTAGCACGCCCTTTGTTAGATCTGTGAAAATATTTATAAATGTACTGGACGAAACCGCAGAACGCTAGGCTCAACCATGACCAAACAATACTGGTGTAGTTGGCATTGACAATTGTTGATGAATATAATTGACTATTGTTATTGAATGTGGGTAACAATTGATGATGAAATTAAAGAACAACTGTTGCTTGAATCACTTAACAGTTGTTACAGAGAGGGATTGTAAAATACGAAAATGGTAACAAATTGATAACATAAAATGCCTTTATTTTCTGCAAGACCAGTGAATGAAGGAATAAAAACTACCATTGGTTAAAACCAAGGGCAATTAAAAAACTACCCCAAGGGCTATTTAAAAACTTCCCTTAGTTAAAACCAAGGGCAATTCAAAACCGCTTCGGCCTTCATCACCCCTCTCCAGGGAGAGGGGAAGGGGGTGAGGTCTTTACCGCTCCCCCTTCGGGAATTGGGGGGCTTTTTAAACGATTAACCAAAATAATTAATAATTAAACCGCTTCCACTAACTCCCCTTCTGGGGATGGAGGCAAAACTTACTAAAACAATGAAAAGTAGTTTTACTCTATTCTTCACTTTGATTGCCACTTTTAGGTTGATAAGGGTACAGGTAAAAGCCCCGTATCTACTGTTAGCTCAAAAATCTATGGCAATGAGTTTTAATTCTGTAATGCTTTCAAAGTTTTTATCTGCGGTAAGCATAGGAATGTCTAAATATAGAGCTGTTGCGGCTATAATGGCATCAGGAAGTTTTAGCTTGTGTGCTTACATAAGCGTTTTAGTAATTTGTTATATTTCAGGCAATAGCTCTACAACTAAGCAGTTTTCAAGAAGCCAATTGATTTCACGCTTGTCCTCTGTTGAGAGTCCTTTTTTAGCAAATAATTCAAGTACGGTAATGACGGAGACCCAAGTTTACTTTGCCCAGATGTTCCGACATTTTAATCCTTTTTCCAGTTTTGAGTTCGGCTTTGTTAGCATTTTGGGGAGCAATTACATGATCGGAAATAATCTTCTCTCGATACATAATTTATAATTTTATGAACACAAATATAGTAATTAATAAATCAGATTACTTCATTATGCAGATTAGCAACATCAAAAAATTGGTATCAGCTAAAGCGACCGGGCTATTCAAAAAAAAAATATTAAAAACTTTAAGTTCACAACCATCAATTATCAACTTCAATTAATCAAAATAATGAAAACTAAATTTACCATTCTCCTTTTCTCTCTCTTTGCCGCTTGTAGTTTACGAACGGCTTTTGCTCAAAATCCAATACTTATAACTGCTACAGGCGTGGCAGGGAAGTATAGCCAAGATTTTAACACGCTGCCAAATAGCGGTACTAATCCTTCTGCCACCTTCATTAGCAGTGATGATTTTTATGGCGTGCCAGGTTTGCGAGGGTTTGTGCAAAATGGAATGCCAAGTATTTCAGGAAGCCCAAAAAGCTATTATGACGATGGCAACTTGGACGGTGCTGTACTTACCAACCGTTTTGTGATGAGCTATGGAGCAAGTGGTGACAATGACCGTGCTATTGGAGCGGTCACCTATCGAACTAGGTTTGGATTTCGGTTTAAAAACAATACTGGAAAAGTAATTACTAAACTTACCATACAGTATACAGGCGAGCAATGGAGACAAGGTGCTACTTTGTTAAATCCTGGCCTCACGTTTTTTTATGTTCCTACCAAGTTCTTCCTGCCTCCGCTACAAAGTTTCAATAACCTAACTGAAAACGTTAAAGTTCCTGAATTGAATTTTTCAGCAATCAGAACTGGGATCGTAGCTACACCACTAAATGGCAACGATATTGCCAACCAAAAAGTGATTTTGGCTTCTTTTCCCATAAACTTAGCAAACGGAGATGAAATTCTTTTGGGTTGGGAAGGCAACGGCACGTTTAATGGCAGCCCCCCTCCAGTTATAGTCCCTTTCGATGATTTTCACGGGCTGGCCATTGACAATTTTTCATTGGTAGCTGAGGCACAATCATTCCCCACATTCATTTCAGCTAATAACTTTCCACCCACCCTTGCAGAAGGCGGAGGTGTGTACACAGTTAATGTAAATTTGGTGAACCCAAGTGCCACATCTAGCACAACAATAGACATAGTGCCATCGCTATCAAGTGCTAATCCTGATGTCAGTGGATTAGATTATAATTACACGCCCTCTACCCTCACATTTGCTCCGAATCAATCGCAGGCTTCTTTTTTTATCAACATACTTCCGCACACCAATTATTATGGTGTGGGTACTTTCAAACTTGAGATCGCAAACTTGAGAGATAATCCTAATGCCATTTATCCCAATGGTATATTCGATGGTAGCAACCCAGGCGTCCCATCATCTATTATCCCTGGTATTGGAGCTCAAATTTATACTTACAGCGATAATAAATTAAAAACGGAGGTAATTGCAAGTTTCAAATCGGCTCTTAATTTATCATTAGTGGGTAGCGATTTGCAAATTACAGAAGGTACTGGCAATATTTTTGTTAAATTAAAGATTAAAAATCCTAGCTTGACAGTACCTACCTTAGTACAATTTGATGGAGGCAATTTCATCAGTAAGCCTTTTCCCGATGCTAATTTCTATGGAGCAGCAAATGCTGATTATGGCATGTTGTTCGATACCCTTTCGGTCTATCCTGCTTCTCCATCTATTATATTTCCAGCTGGCCTTTACCCTGCTGGGTTCGATGGTGACACCTTGATAGAGGTAAAAATAAAAGACGATTTGATGCCAGAACTAACTGAAAATGCGTTAATAGGAGTGAATGTTTCAGGTGGCACTTCCGTATTAGGGAGACAACCAGAGCTAACAGAGCTCAAATTTAAGATTGTTGACAATGATTTTCGAACCAGTGTATCGATTAATACTACTATTAATTTTACGAATCCTATTGTGGATGAAGCGGTTGGGAACTATGTACTGAACATCGATTACGACAATTCATTTGTTCCTCAGGCTGCAATTTTGGGCATAGGGTTTGATGATTTGGCAACCCAAGCATTGGTTGCGCCACCCTCTACTTTAGCCATCGTTAATGGGGCAGATATTTCTTTTACAGACCAATTCTTTAACATTCCCGCCAATAGTAAAGGAGTCATTAGTGTTACCATTCCAATTTTAGATAACGTAATTTTCGATCAACCTGTACGCAAAGGAGTTGTAAGTTTAAAAAGCTTAACAGGAGGCAAAAATCCATTGGTAGGTATTGAATCCGGAGCAACATTTTTTGATCCAAATCCTGTAAATTCAAATAAAAGTCTAGAGTTGACAATTACCGAAGATGATAATCGTACTAATGTAAATTTTTCTTCAATTGGGTCGACTTCAATAGAAACCATCTCGGGTCCTTTCATCATACCAATTGTTTTAACCAACCCTAGCCCCACAGATACAACATTCGTAACAATATCAGATGCAGGAGGCGATGCTGTTGCGGGCGTTAATTATACCATTAATAAATTTGTAATAAAATATCCTCCTGGCTCTACTACCCCTTTGGAAGACATAGCCATTACATTAATTAATAATTTGATGCCAATAAATATTTCTAAAAGGATTCGAATACTGATTGCAGGAGTAACAGGCGGACAAGGCAACCCAACATTTTCTAACAACCCTTTTGAATTTACGATCAAAGGAGGCGCTCCCATAAGCATGACACAGGTAAAAATCCTTAAAATGGGGATTGTGCGCAGTGTATTTGAAAATGTGGGCGTACTTACGTTCAATATAGGAATCTTAAACCCCAGTAAAACGGTACCAACGTTTGGTCAGATAGCAGCTTCTAGTAATGGTTCAGCAATAGAGGGAATTAATTACTCGTTCCCCACCACATCATTCAGTTTTCCAGCTACAGGTATAGACCCTACCCCTGCTCTCGATGATATTGAAGGTGTGATTACGATGGCTATCAACATTCTTGCAGATGGTATTCCTGCTCGACCAACTTTGACGCTCATTACGCTAATTAAAAGTGTTTCAGGTGGGGATTTTGCCTCTATTAAGGACACAACTTTAAATATTTTTAGTTTTACAACCAGAATTAGAGATGCAGACCTACAAACTTCGATAAGAATTGTGACCAAATCAATCGCTGTTAATGAATCCAGTGGGTTTGCTACGTTCACATTTTCGATTACAAATCCTAGTGCTATCAACCCCACCACGGTTAATCTTAACTTAGCCACTGCCTCGGCCAGTGATGCTGCGTTGAACACCAGTGATTTTACTCTCAATCCTACTCCTTACACAATTGTTTTTCCGGCCAATTCAGGCGCCAATCAAGTGGTGAATATTCCAATTGTAAACGACAACTCGGTCGAGATACAAGAATTTGCAGTATTTCAATTGGAAAATATTGGTGGGGGCCTCAATGCAACTACTACTATATTGGGAGGCAATCAAATAGAATTGACTATTAACGATGACGATAAGAGTCCGGTGCTTTCTTTTGATTCTGAAGTTTCTGGAGCATTTGAAGGAACTATTGCTGTGCGTAAGATAAAAATTTTCAACCCTAGTACTACTTTCCCGACCGTAGTGGATGTGAGTGTTACAGGATTTGGAGGAGCAGTTTCTGGTGTTAATTACAACCCCATTGCCACCCTTACAGGCGGTTCTTTGGTGAATATTAATGCCTTATTTACAGTTACTTTTCCAGCGGGTTCTGCCATAACTCAAGACATTAGCATTAAGTTGCTCCAAGATGGCGTTTTCAATAGTGGGTATCAAATTGAATCACGCTTGTTAAATCCAAGAGGGGGATCTTCAGCCTCGCTAGATCCGTTAGGTTCCTTCAACAGTTTTAGAATTTTTAATAACGATCTAGACCTTAGAACTTCAGGAGATGGAACTGCAACGGTCGTTAATGGATCTTCCAGCACTTTACAAGGCACCCAAATTTGGACTAGCAATAGTGCAAATCAAACTGTAGATATAAACATACGCACTGGAAACCAATTTACTGGAAATGGTAGTTCAGCTATCAATAATGTTGATATAGAAATTCCAAGTGGCTGGAATGCCTCCAGTGCTAATGTGCAATTTATTGGCAGAGGCTATGGGTCAGCTACTTACAATTTAATTGGCAACAGCCTATCCATCCAAAACACCAGTTTGGTTGGGCAGTTTTTTGAATCGCAAGGAACCATTCGAATTAGTGGTTTGACTACTCCTATACCTGCTTCCAATTCAACTGGTCAATATATATTTGGCATTAAAACTTCTACTAATGGATTTGCACCAGCAAGTATTGCGGGGATTTTTAATGGTTATGTTACCATTCCTATTGCCCAAGCCAATCAGTTCGGGCAGGGAAAGACATTGGCAGTATCAGGTACGGTACAATCTTTACCAGATGATGTAACGGGCAACACCATTACGTTAGCTATGCAAGACAATGACACTCCGTTTTCGGGTATGTTTGTGCAAGCTATAGATAATGTTAGTGGTACTGTAGTTAATAGAAATTTGCCAAGATATGCCATCGGTGACAGCATTATTGCTTTCGGTACTTTAATAATTACCGACAATGTTTTGAAGGGAATTAGTAGAAACACATTTTTTGTGGGTAAATCACTAAACTACTATGCTCCTATTATAAAGACATTTGCAGAGCTTACTGGGGCTACTTCTGGCACGCCAACAGCAGTTAAAGATCAGTATTCGGGTATGTTGATGCGGGTAAAAAATGTGACCCCCACTGCTCCGATAGGGCCGTTGTGGAACGGTGGCAATGGATTTTTAGTAAAAGATCCATCTGTGACCCAAGGTATATTACAATTTACTGGTAATGGTATTTCTCTAACGGCTTTACCTTCTAACTGGAACACAAACTCACCTAATCCAGTAGAATTAATAGGTGTATGGCAAGGAGCCATCGTGGGTAGCAATGTGTGGAGCAACATGAATATTCAACCGAGAAATCGCAATGACTTCTTCGCCAACAAATTCACTTGGGATGGCGGTGCGGGCACTTCGAACTGGAATGATGCGCTCAACTGGAGCCCTGATTTTTTGCCCACTGCCAATGATACGGTTGTGCTTGATAACTCAAATCTGCCATTCTTTAGCTACAAGGTAGTGTTGCCTAACACCCCCGTGTTGGTAAACTCAATTAAGATTGAGGCAAATTCAGGTTTGACCATCGCTTTTGAATTGCCAAATTCAAATACAGCAAGTTCTGCTCTTAGTTTGAATTCATCATCAATAGCTTTAGAAATAGGTAAAGGTTGCACATTTAAAAACTCATCTGGCATTACAAGCAGTGTCACTGAGGCAATTGCTTTTACCGGAGGTGGTAAAATAAAAATAGGGAACTTGGGAAGGTACATTCATAATACCTTATCGGCCAGTGCCGGTATAGTAAATAGATACGTACTGTCTGCTTTGGCAAACAAAGGTATTTTTGAGTTTGATGTGCCAACAAATGCATCATACGACATTGTTACTTCTGGTATATCTTATGGCTCACTAAAACTAAGTTCGGTAGCCGCTGGAGGTGCCAAAGTATATAGCACCACAATGACAGCACCCACTACCATATCTGGCTATTTGTTTACAGATGCCAATGCTACTTTTGCTCCCTCAGGAGCAGGCAATATGACACTGAAAGGAAATATATACAATTTTGGAAATTGGATACCTACCGCCTCCCAATCCATTAATTTCAACCGCACCGATTCGGCTATGGTTGTGGTGGGTAATTCCATTGTATTCAGAAATAATGTAGTGGCCAATGTGCCTGATAGAATAGAACTAAATATTCCTATCACAGTAGCAGGAGGCACTTTCTCGCTAACTTCAGGAAAAGTATATTTGAATAATGGTGGATTAAGAATGACCAACTCTGGCAATATCATCGGTGGTAATGCCAGTAATTATTTTGTTACCAATGGAAAAGACTTTACCAAAGGATATGTAACCCAAAATAATGTTGGTTCTACGGCTTTATTATACCCCATTGGAAGTATAACTTCTTACACGCCCCTCACCATACAAAATGCGGGTATAATTGATAACTTCAAAGCAAGAACTTTGGACAGCCTATTTGCCAATGCCTCTAATGCAGGTGGGCAAACATTCAGTGGGGTAAACCGCACTTGGTTGCTAGAAGAAGAAGTAGCTGGTGGTTCCGCGTTAAACTTAACAACTCAATGGAACACAGCAGATGAATTGCCAAGTTTCGACCGCAGCAATTCAGAGATTACATATAGAGTTACCTCAAGCGTATGGCAGCAAACGGCTTTAGGGAGTGCCTCAGGTTCTAATCCTTATACCCGATCTTTGAATAACTTTACAAGCTTAGCAGGTTTAACAGCTTTTGGTGTGGTTAATTCTACTTCTGGCCTATTTTTAGAGCGTGCAGATTTTAAGATCAATACTTTATCCACCTGCTCTGGCATTACACTTACCTTCACCGACCTATCTACTGGAGCTAATTCCTTCGCATGGAACTTTGGTGCAGGTGCTACACCAGCCACAGCCAACACTGCTGGGCCTCATAATGTAGTTTATACTACTACAGGTACTAAAATAGCAAGTTTAGATATCAATGGCGGGGGCGGTACCAAAACAAAAACAATTACAAACATTACTATTTTGCAATCTGCAAGCATTGCCAATGCTGGTATCAGCCAATCAATATGTGGCACATCTACAACACTTGCAGCCACTACTCCTACTAACGGCACTGGTGCTTGGTCTTTAGTATCAGGAGGAGGCATTTTGGTGAGTCCTTTTACTACAACCAGTATTACTGCATTAAACATTCCTCTGCAATCTAGTTCGGTCTTTAAGTGGACAGTTTCAAATCCTCAGTGTCAACCTGGCAGCACTAGTGTGGTTACAGTTACCAATGTTTCGCCAAGCGTAGCCAATGCAGGTTTAAATCAAACCGTATGCGGCAGTGCAGCAATTTTGTCAGCCAATGTCCTAACTTTTGGAAGTGGGCTTTGGCAAGTGGTAAGTGGTGCAGGTGCATTTACCAGTGCTTCATTACCTAACACATCGCTTACAGCTTTGGCACTAGGAGCAAATGTATTGAGGTGGAGTACGTTTACGCCACTTTGTACTACCACTTCTCTTGTTACCATTACCTCTAACTTCGCCACTACGCCTACTGTCTCTCTACTTTCATCATTAAATAGTACCGTTTGCGCAGGCACAGTAATTTCGTTTACATCAACAGGAACTAATGTAGGAGCATCGCCAGTATATAGCTGGTTTAGGAACGGAGCTTTTCAAAACAATGGAACAAATTATTCTAATGCATTAGCCAACAACGACCAAATCCAAGCTATTGTAAGCGTGACAGGTGGTTGTTTCTTTACAAATACGGCAAGCACGGCAATTTATACAGCTACCGTCAATCCAAATCTAACACCATCCATCGCTGTAGCTTCTAATACTAATACCGCAGTTTGTTCAGGTACGGGAATTAGCTTCACGGCTACAGGCAGCAATATTGCTGGAGGCTTGGCAAGCTATGGTTGGTATAAAAACAATATTTTTCAATCTGTGAGCAATACCTACGCTAGCTCCGTTTTGGCAAACAATGACCAAATTACTTCCATTCTTAGTTTAACAGGTGGATGCTTCACAAGTACTACCAGCAGTTCAGTCGCATACACAGCCACGGTAAACCCCAACTTGACAACATCTGTTATTTTGACTAGCAATGCCAATTCAGCGGTCTGCTCAGGCACAGGTATCAGCTTCACGGCTACGGGCGTAAATACAGGTACAAGCCCAATGTATGTTTGGAGCTTGAACGGAACACCCGTACAAACGGGTGCTACCTATAGCAACTCCAATTTGGCAAATAGCGATAATATTCAAGCCTTTATCACGGCAAGTGGTGGTTGTTTTGCTAACAATACAGCAAGTTCGGCTATTTATGTTAGCACGGTAAGTTCGCCCATATTGCCATCAGTTCTATTGCTATCCTCAACTAATACCAGCGTTTGTTCAGGTACTGGCATATCCTTTACTGCTACAGGTACTAATTTGGGAACTACACCAGCCTATGGTTGGTACAACAATGGCGATTTGGTTTCAACGGGTTCAATGTTTAATTCCAATTCTTTAGCCAACGGCAATCAAATACAAGCCATAGTGACAGCTAAGGGAGGTTGTTTTTCGACTCCATCAGCTAGTTCTGCCATATTCGTTGCCAGTATCAATCCTGTATTTACACCAAATATAATTGTGTCAAGCACCAATACCACCGTTTGTTCAAGCGTACTTATAGGCTTCACAGCTACAGGCAGCAATGCAGGTGCTACGCCTACTTATGCTTGGTATAATAATGGAGCTTTTATAGGTGCAAGTTCTGTCTTTAGCAGCACGAGTTTATTTAATAATGACATAATCACGGCAGCCTTAACGGTGTCTAGCGGTTGTTTTAGCAGCAATACGGCTACTTCCAATGCGGTAACAATCAATATCTTGCCTTCGGTTAGCCCTACAGTGCTGATACCGACCACATTACCTGCTGTATGTGCTGGCGGGAGTGTTACGGTTACCAGTGCCATAGCCAATGCGGGCATTATCACCCCTGTTTATACTTGGTTCAAAAACGGCACAGCCACAGGGATAGCCACAAACACTTATATATATGTACCCGTAAATGGAGACCAAGTAAGTGTTAAGGTAGCCACCGATGGCCAATGTACTGCTCTAACAACCATTACATCTAATAGCTTGGTACTTAACACTACCTTGCCGCTTACGCCCACTGTTAGCATTATAGCAACTGGAGGAACTACACTTTGTGGGGGAAATACTTCATCATTCACAAGCACGATTGCCAATGGCGGGGCGACCCCAGTTTACACATGGTATGTAAATGAGGTAGCACAGGCCAACACGCTTTCTACTTTCAATTTCATTCCTAGTGGCAGCGACAATGTAAAACTGCAATTGACTACTTCAGAGCTTTGTGTTACCACAATTACAGCTGCGTCAAATGTGGTAAACCTCACCGTTACATTGTCATTAATCCCGCAAATTGTGCTTACAAGTTCGGCAACTATACTTTGCGAAGGTGCAGTCGTAACTATTACCTCTGCCATCAGCAATGCAGGTTCTGCTCCTACTTATCTATGGGTTAAAAATGGATTGTCAATTGCGAACGGTATTGATCGATATATATTCACCCCTACGAATCAAGACAAGGTAGTATTGCGTATTACTGGAGGGGTAGGGTGTATAAATTCGGCACAAAGTAATGATGTGAACTTGGTAGTAAATGCAATAGTAACACCAACTTCCACATTGAATTACACTTCAAATACCATTTGTGGAGGAAATACAGTTTTGGTTTCTTCAAGCATCACAGGTGGCGGTTTGGCACCAGCATACAGTTGGAAAATAAATGGTGTAAATGCAGCTACTTCTACCACATTGCAGTTTGTGCCTATCAACAACCAAACAGTTTCTCTAGAATTAACCTCTAGCGAAAAATGCCTTACCGTAAGCAATCCAATAATTACTTCAGCTGGAATAATATTTACAGTATTAGAAAGCTTTACCCCAACGGTTTCTATTGCAGTATCAGATACTTTAATTTGCACGTCTAGTATCGTGACAGTGACAGGCTCAATAACCAATGGAGGAAGCAGCCCAGCATTAGTTTGGCTTGAAAACGGTACTGTAAATAACAATGGCAATGGTAATTTGATTCTTGTTAGCCCTAGTAAAACGGCTTCGTACCAACTTAGATTAATCACCACGGCCGCCTGCGCTACCGCCTCAGAAGTATTATCCAATATGGTAACAATAGTGGTCAATGAAGTTTCAGGGGGTGAAATAGATCTGTCTGCAAGCACCCAAACCGTTTGTATCGGATCAATGGCTACCATTGTGTTGAAAAATGCAAGCGGAACTATTACCTGGCAAAGTAAATTACCAGCCGAACCAGAAACAGCCTGGACAAACACCACAGATGTGAACGATAGCTTGGGGGTTTACCGCATAAAAAACGCAGTCACACCGCGCCAATACAGATCAAGTGCCAGCTCTCCTATTTGTGGTCAACCTCTATATAGCTCCAACTCCATAGCCGTAAGCGTAGATCAGCTAACCAAAAGTGGTACAGCCACCGCATCGACAGAAGAGTTGTGTAACGATGGAAAATTCTCCTTAAAATTGACAAATTACTTGGGAAATAACATCAAATGGCAGGTAAGCAGGGATTCCGTTACGTTTGAAGAATTTAATTCAAGCATCAATGATGCTGATATGCTTCTTGCTGAATTAGATATTCGCCAATACGAAAGTAAATATTACTACCGTGCCCAAGTGAAATCGGGCGTCTGCCCTAATGTAGCTACCAACATTGTAGTAATTAGTGTTTGCGGATCAAACAACTTCATTCCCAATGGTTTTACTCCCAATGGAGACAAGACAAATGCTTATTGGGATTTAAGTAGTATCCGTTTGCTCGATCAAGCTTCCATTAAGGTATTTGATCGCTACGGTGGACAAGTGTTTGAAAGCACTGGTAAGAACTTCAAGGATACCCCGTGGGACGGTGACAACCTGCCTGCTGCTACTTATTGGTATATAATCGATAGAAAAGATGGCTCAAAGATTTTAAGAAGCTCAGTAACGATCTTTAAATAAAATAAAAGCCCCCAATCCCGAAGGGGGCTTAAAACTAACTTCAGGGATTTATTAAATTATTAATCAGGAATATGCTTATCCTAAACCCCCTTCGGGGGTTGGGGGGCTTTAAACTAACTTTACATTGAAAAATATCTATCTTATTCTCTCTTTGATTGCTGTAATGCATATTGCTGAAGCGCAGCAAATTCCACAGTTTACACAGTATATCCTCAATCCCTTTATTGTGAATCCTGCGTACGCAGGCACCACCGAGCACTACGATTTAAAAGCCAGTTACCGCAAGCAATGGTTGGGAATTGACGATTCACCTTCAACCATGTACTTTACCGTTCATGGGCACGTGGGCAAGGAACATCCCCGCATGAGGGGCAAATCCAAAGGTCAAAATACTAGGCATCATGGTATTGGTGCTACAGTAATGAGAGATCAAACTGGCCCTTTGAGCAACACCCGCATTAGCGCCACTTATGCTTATGACTTAACTTTAACCCAAAACATTCGCATGTCATTCGGAGCCTCAGCAGGAATCAAAAGCCTTCAGACCGATTTGAGCAAAATAAAATTGAACGATGGCACCAATGACGTAGGTAGCGTATCTAATAATTTTAATTCTTTAACACCAGATTTAAGTTTGGGAGTATACTTGTACAGCAATAAATTCTTTGTAGGGCTGTCTGCCCAGAATTTAATCTTTACTGAGATAAACAAATCTATCTTCGGGCTGGATAAAAAATACTATAAAAATAACAATTATTATTCTCAACATCTTTTTGTGCAGGCCGGTTATGTGTTCGCTATAAACGAATTGTTTAGTGTTATACCCTCTACTATGGTAAAATACGCCATTAACACCCCAACACCCAGTGTAGATTTGAATGCAAAGGTTAAATACAACAA
>Ga0163148_10004547_pt1 | contig 14455 bp, 11 predicted proteins | sample OliLakLV19MP7P2_FD_148606 | JGI IMG/M metagenome (GOLD analysis project Ga0163148, IMG submission 148606) | Freshwater microbial mat bacterial communities from Lake Vanda, McMurdo Dry Valleys, Antarctica- Oligotrophic Lake LV.19.MP7.P2 | ecosystem: Environmental > Aquatic > Freshwater > Lake >...
GCAAAGAGATTGCCGTCAGCCAGTTCGTTTTGAGGTAGGAAATCTTGCGGGGTGCAAGAACCAATCTGAGAAAAAACTCTAGAATAAACACACCCCAAATGGCAACGCTAATCGCCTCAAGAAGCGGCGTGAGACCCCGGATTAACTCCACCACAAATAGGGTGAGCCAAGCAAAACTCAGCACCAGCATTGGCAGTTCTAGCCAGTCTTCAAGCTGATGCAAGATTTCATACTGCTCGTGTTCTATGGCTTGTTTCTCAGGGCGATCGAATTGCTGCATCGAAACGGTTCAATCCTATGATTTAGCGTCAGGTACTTCTAGGACAATGACATCAACGAGCGGGGTTGCCTTAAAGTCTTTTAGCAGACGATTTTGAATCGCTTGCGTTAGATCAGCGCGAATTTGTTCAGCCGATCGCGTTGCCTCTGGTCGGCGTTGAACATACACCACGCACAGCAGCGTATTTTGTTCCTGAATGTTGGCTCTGGTAAACCGAACATTGGACTCGACCAGTTGAGCAGAATCATTTTGCTTCACCACCTGCTGCAACTGGGCATTTGCCCGCTGTGCGCGACTCGATCGCTCCAGGTTGGGCGGACTGGAAAATTGCCAGATCAGCAAGCCTGTCAGCGCGATCGCACTGATCCCCACCGAAGCCGGAAACACGCCGCGATTGCCCCGCTGATAGCGCGCGCCCTGTGTCGAGAGTCCAAACAGGCGAAACACCAAAGCCGCAGACAGGTTAATGCCACCCAGTTGCAGCAGCAGCACAAACAGTCCGTTGATCGCTAAATCCCAGCGTCCGATCGCGCCTGCCATGCCAATAATGCCTGCGGGTGGAGCCAGCGAAGCCGCGACCAGCATTCCGGTTGCGGCTCCCGACACCAAACTGCTGCGATCGGACTGAACTAAAGTTAATGCTCCCGCCGCTCCTGCCACTAGCGGAATCAAAACAGAAACCGTCGAAACTTGGCTGCTGTCAATCATCAAGTTCGTCGGAATCTGCTGCTGAAGGATCAAACTCAGCAAGGCAGTGGTGGCGATCGTGACGCTCAAGGCAGCAAAATAGCGAATGATGCTACCCTGAAGCAGTTGGCGATCGCCCCTTGCGGTTGCCAGTGCTGTGTTCATGGCAGGACCCGCAAACGGAGCCAGCAGCATCGCCGCAACTAGCAGGTAAACCGTGTTGGTATATAAGCCAATCCAAACGATGACCCCAGCGATCGCGGCATAGCTGAGAAATCCTTTCCAAGATCCAGTGCTTTGTAGTCCCAACAGAAAAATTTCGAGCGGGCTACGCTCTTCAACGTCTGTCACCTGATCAGGGGCATCACCAGCAGGCGGATGCAGAGCCATGATTCCGGTTGGCAACAGCGTAAAGCTCAAGTCTGGGATATCTTGCAGTTTGTTCAACAGTTCTTCAACTTTGCCATTGGCAAGGTGAACAAATACTAGATCTAGCGATCGATCGACTCCAGCAGCTTCAAACCGCGCTAAGTTTGTCCCTTCACAGGCTTTAGCAACGTCTAAGACTGTTTTTCCGCACCCCTGCGGCACCTGCACAAGAAGTTGTCGCATCGGTTATGTCTCGTCTTTTCAAGGAAAGAGTTTGTCCGTTCTGGAACGACCAATCAGATGAAATCTGCCAATCAACTAGCGATGTAACCATTCAAATACGCTGAGCGAAGCAACAGTGCCCACAAAATGGGCTGTAATTCCGCTCATGTTTGCCATTGCTACCATGATGTCGATCGATCGAATCGCGCGATTCGGGTCATAAATTGCTACGCCTTGGGTTTGAGCAATGGATTTCGAGAACAACACTCCCAGCGTTGCGCCGCCACCCAGAATCGTTAGCAGCATACCAACTAAGCCCGCGATCGCACCCCAGCGCAACACAGTCATCACCTCTGCTTTGGTTGGGTGTTTCATCGTGTCTGCATGACGCAACCGCTTTGCAAATCGCGTTTGCCGAAAGGCAAGATAAATTCCAGCTAGCAGCGCTAAAATGCCGCAAACTGCCCAAAAAATCCCGATCCCAATTCCTGGAGTTACGCCTTGGGTCACTGGCACTGCAATACCTGGAGCTACTCTACCTGGAAGCGCAGTAGCTTGACTGAAATTTCGACCCGCGATCGCAAACATAATCATCAGCAACGAAATCACTCCGAACCCAATTTGGGCAGAGAGACCAATCCAACCAGTCAGGCGTAAAACGTTGCCCACTTTTTCGAGTTTCGACTCAAGTGATTGTCTTTCAACAGACTGCATAAAAGAACTCTATTAGTTGGACTAACTTTACATATCGCTGCTAGAGGAGTGCCTCAAGCTAATTTTGGGTAGATTCAGACTTGGTTGACCTAGCGCACACGCACCACGTATTGCGCCGCTGCTTGATCCGCGATCGGGGCTGCTTTGCCCTGAAGGACCAACACTCGATAAATCAAAGCAGCTACTTCGCCGCGAGTGGCAGGTCGGGTAGGGTTCAATAGTCGTAGATCGGGATAGTTAACCACAATTCCGGCTGCGGTGGTTGCCGCAACATCATCCACTGCATAGGCGGGAATCTGGTTGGCATCTTGATAGTAATTACTGACAGCCAGAGGAACCGGACGTTGCGCTGGAGCGTTATTGACCGCAGGTGGCTGTGTAGTGCTAGCGACTTGCTGAGTGGGCGCGGCGGCTCCTACAGGAGTCGTCATTAATGGCTGCATCAAAGCGGTTATGCCAAGCGGAAACATCAGTTGTCTCTTGGCAGGGCGGCGAACGGCAGGCTGGGGCGCGGGCGGTGCAGCGGCAACAGCAACAGGCTTGTTAACAGCGGCGGTAGTCGCAGGCAAATTCAAGTTTCTAGCCAGTGAAACCAGGACTTCAACTCTACTGACGGACTGATTCGGGCGAAACTCTCCATCCGGATAGCCTTTCATGAACCCCATCTCGTAGGCAGCCTCGATCGCCGGAGATGCCCAGTAACCTTGAGGAACATCTTTGAAAACGCTGCCGCTGGCAATCTGTCGTTCTGAACTCTGAGAGAAAGCTTTCTGCAAAATTGCCGCAAACTCGTCGCGACTAACGGGCTGTTCTGGGCGGTAGGTATTGTCAAGATAGCCCGTTACAATGTTGCGCTGTGCTAAGTCTTGAATAAAAGGCTGCGCCCAATAGTTTTGTGTATCAGGAAAACTGGTATTTGTAGATGCCGCCATTGCGGAATCAGGGACACCCACAAAATGAGGTGCGATCGCGGCTGTTGCAAGTCCAAGTCCAAGCAGAGTGCTGCTAAATACAGAATTATATTGAGAATGAAAATTCATCAGCGGTCTTCTTTATTTGTTTGTTAATTCACAATAAATTTACTAATTAATCTGATTTGAGTTGTCTACCGTTTGAAGGAGATTAAGCACTAAATACCCACTGTTTGTATGTTTTGAGTTGTCACCTATCACCAGATAGACATTCTGCAACATCTTCCTTACGACTGAAGTTTTGCGAATCAAGTTGTATCAACTGAAGGAATAAAGGTAGAACATTAGCAGACTGTTTTTAAGCAGTTTTTCTTCTCAGAAAGCGGAAGGCAAAACTTTGACATTAGGACGTTGGGTCGGATTAATTTCGCTGCTCATTTCGCTCTATGTTCTGTGGCAAGTTCATTCGATCTTGCTGCTGTTTTTCATGGCAGTGATCTTTGCCACTGGGCTAAATCGAGTCGTGCGCCAGTTTCAGAAATCTAAACTTAAGCGAGGGGTTGCGATCGCGCTGACAGTGGCGATCGCGCTGATGATTTTAGGACTGGTTCTAATTTTAGTTGCAACCCGAATTGCAGATCAGGTTGATCAGCTAATTGACCTGATTCCAGGCGCAATTGCCCAGATTGCAAATCTCAACTACTGGATACAAGAGCAAATTCCAGGTCGAATGATTCAAAATCTTCCTAGCTTAAGCGATTTGAGCATTCAGCTTCAGCGGGTTGCAAACTGGGCAATCATTCACTTTTATCAGATTTTTTCTAACTCTCTATCCCTACTGCTCAACAGTTTATTTCTAACAGTATTAACACTGATGTTATTGGCAAATCCAAAGCAGTATCGCAACCTATTGATTCAAGGATTTCCTGCATTCTACCGCAGACGAGCAGATAGCATTCTCTCAAAGTGTGAGATTGGTTTAGTCAACTATCTGGGTGGAATTGCCCTCAGCATGGCTTTCATTGGCGTTACCTCAACAGTCGGATTGCTTGTGCTACAGGTTCCCTTGCCATTGGTGAATGGGCTGATTGCAGGCATATCAGCGTTTGTTCCCTACCTTGGCGCGATCGCTAGCGTCGTCCCACCCGCCCTATTAGCGTTGTCAGATTCTCCCTGGAAAGCGATCGAAGTTTTACTACTATATTTTTTGATTCAGCAAGTTGAAGGCAATCTGATCACGCCCATCATCATGAAACATCAAGTGTCTCTATTGCCTGCAACAACGCTTGCTTTGCTGACTGCCTTTGGAACGTTCTTTGGTGTTTTGGGATTATTTTTAGGATTACCAATTTTGGTCGTCGCGCAAACCTGGCTCAGAGAAGTGTTAGTGAAAGATATTTTAGATCAATGGACAGTTCCTCAGGAAATAGCTTCAAGTGAATTTACAGAGCATGAACGTTGAAAATCCAGGAAAAATACCTCGGCTGAGGCTATCTCCCGATACCCAGTAATTCAGTGTTGTTGCAATGAACCCATGGAAAAACAGTCCAAATAATCACAACTCCAGCACTTCCCAAAGCGGCAAAGTAAAGATATAGAAGCCAACATCTCGCCCAAACAAGGGGTCAGCACTGTTGAACGAGGTGGGCTGTAAATATTGCAGAACGAACGGCTGGAATGTCTACACTGATGCAAATTCAGGTGCAAATTCAGGCTAGTTATGCCCAGCGTAGTACGGCTGCCATTGGCATTAGCTCCTTAGGAGCATCTGCTTCTGTGAGAACTCCCAAGAATTCACCCCCGTTTTCTATGACTCGAATCACAATCTCATCGATGACATCATAGGTTTCGGCGCTGGGGGTATCACTAAGAGTCATTTCACCTGTGTCTGAAAGAGTGCCATACTGTACAGCATCAACTTTGACCAGCAGATGACTGACTTGACCACGAGTAGCAAGTTTGGCAATCATGGCAAGATCCGCGATCGCCCTGGATTCGCTCTGACGCTGGTAGTACAGGTCACACCACTGCTGAATGCGCTCTTGACGCAATTCCTTGACAATCGGAGGAATTGCTTGCCTAATTTCTTCTTCTGATAAGCCTTGTGGGCTGCCATCAGATCCTTTATCAGCTAGCATATCGTAGCCATTCAGAGATTGATACATGGCTTGAAATTCCTGGGTCGTTGCCAGAATCAAAGGCATATTACTACCGCTAACAACTGGGCGCACTGCTTTCTCTACTGCGCGTAAGAACTGTCTTTGCAATATTTCTGCCCCTTCATCGCCCTGAAGTCTGCCTACGGGAGCGCGATCGCGCTGTAGGGTGCGCTTGGTGACTTCGCTAAAATCGGCTGGCAAATCCGATACGTCTAATGGTTCTAATTCTTGAGCGGCTGTAAATTCGTACAGCTTGACCGACTTTTGAGAAATGGCTAGGACATAAGCCGACATCGGCTGTAAGGCTGACATCAAGGGCTTGAGATAGAAGCGATTGCTCACTTCTGCCGCTTCTTCTACAGCGTAGGCAAGACGATAGGTTTTAATTGATTCAGGTGTAACTAATATCCCCAACCCATTAGCTTGGAATTCCCAAAAGTCGTCATCTTCTTGTAGTTCTTCCAGATAACCGGTCATCGCCTGTATTTGTCGCTTGTCGGCGATCGCCTCTGCTTGCTCCATCGCCTCTTTAGTCAAGTTTTTCAAAACGATGCGATCAGCCTGAGCATCCTGGGTCAAGGGAGTTGTCGGTAGAAAGACCGAGACGCAAACTCCACGCTGCGCTGCCAGTTTTAGAAATTGCTTTTCTCGAATAGTATCTTTATAAAGCATGATTTTTAATTTCTGTTGTTTGCTGGAATCGGTCATTCTATTGCGGGGTTATCCAAACTGACATCCCCCTTTAGAATTAGCAACGTTGTACTTCTACCTCACTAACAAACTTGAATGGCGGCTTCTACCGGATACTTGATAGCTTTAAGCTAGAGGAGAGAATCGGTTTAGCAATAAAGTCGGTACAATGACCGGAATTCCTGCCGCCTTTTAACCGACTTTAGCCAAATTGATAATGGAAGATTCTCTACCAATTACCGTTCTCATTAGCACAACCGTAGTATTCGGCATTAGCGCTCAGGTTTTAGCCAAATGGCTTCAGATTCCTAGCATTGTCTTACTGCTGCTCTTTGGTCTTCTTTTAGGCTCCAGCGGCTTAGGATTGCTGGAACCATCGCTTCTAGGCAGCGGTTTAGAAGTCATTGTTTCTTTAGCGATCGCGCTGATTTTGTTTGAGGGAGGACTTAATTTACAGATTCGCGATCTAAGTAGCGTTTCAGTGAGTCTTCGCAATCTCGTCACCATCGGAGTGCTGATGACCTTTCTCGGCGGCGCGATCGCCGCCCATTTCTTAAATGAGTTTCCCTGGTCGATCGCCTTTCTCTACGCCTCCTTAATAGTAGTCACAGGTCCAACAGTGGTGACTCCTTTACTGAAGCTGATTGGGGTCGAACAAAGAGTCGCAACACTTCTAGAAGGCGAGGGGATTTTGATCGATCCGATTGGTGCGATCGTGGCAGTGATCATCCTCAACATCATCTTGAGTCGTCATGAAGTGCCCCTGGTTTTAGTCGGCATGTCGATACCGTTATTGGTGCTGAAAAGCTTGGGGCTACGGTTAGGAATTGGGGTCGCGATCGGGTTAAGTGCAGGTGGTCTACTCAGTTTGCTGCTCAAGCAGTCTAAATCGCTGCCACAAGAATTAAAAAATCTGGTGGTATTAGCCGCTGTGTGGGGCGCTTTTAGTTTGGCGCAGGCACTCCGAAGCGAGTCAGGGCTGTTGGTTGCAGTGTTGATGGGCATTATTTTGCGAGCGGCTACCATCCCCGAAGAACGCTTGATCCGTCAGTTTAATGAACAGTTGGGGATTCTGGCAAACTCGGTCTTGTTTGTTTTGTTGGCGGCTGATCTGTCGATCGCGAGCGTGTTTGATTTGGGCGGGGGAAGCGTCGTGACCGTTTTGGTGCTGATGCTGGTCGTGCGCCCAATCAATATTCTGCTATCGACTTGGAATGGAGGCTTTAGCTGGAAACAGAAACTGTTGCTCTCCTGGATTGCACCTCGTGGCATTGTTGCCGCTTCCATGGCATCTTTGTTTGCCATCTCTCTAACAAAAGAAGGCATCAATGGCGGCGATGCGATCAAAGCGCTCGTTTTTCTCACCATTTTCATGACAGTCCTAATTCAAGGACTCACAGCAGGCTGGATTGCTGGTTGGTTAGGACTACGTGCGAGTCAGGTCAGAACCGTAATTGTTGGAAATAATCCGTTCAGTCAACTGCTGGTTCGGTTACTTCAGCAAGCCGGAGAGACGGTTATTTTAATTGATCTTAGCGATCGCGAGCCAACCGCGATCGATCCGGATGATGTTCCTGTCATCAGTCAGTATTTGGATCTAGAGGATCTGGAAGCAGAAGGGATCGCGTCACTGAGTACCTTTTTGGCGCTCACCAACAACCCAGAACTGAACGGAATCTTAGCGCAGCGGGCTGTTGAATTATTTTGCCCCGACACAGTCGCAACATTCTCTCAGTCCCCGTTGGACGGTAGCGATCGTCCGAGTTTATCTGCAACAGAAATTCAGCTTGCTTTTGCACCCCAAGTTTCCCTTGATGGGTGGATTCAGGCTCTCACTCAGAATGATGTGCAGCTAGTCGAGGTCGTGTTGCAGTCGGAGAATTTTGAGGCACAGCAAGCGGAGTTGCAAGGCTATGTTGCAGCAGGTCATTTGCTACCGCTCTTGATCAAGCGAGAGGAGCATTTACAAATCATGCTTGTTGATGAACCTTGGCTGGTGGGCGATCGCATCACTTGTTTGCTAAATAAGGCTTCATCCTCTCAAGTACCGACGCTGAGTCAGAGTCATTCAACTATCCTGCCGTTGCCAGAGCCTATGCCTCTAGAACCAGCTTTGCTTCAAGCAAACTAACTTATCAATTCTGAGCGTTAGACTTTTCCCGGCGAATTTCCTCAACTTGCCCGACCACAAACACCAACGTAAAGGGTTGTCCCATTTCGCGTTGGAGAAACTCCTCTAAAAGTGCAACCCGTCTGGAGCTAATAGGTTCTCTCGCCCGGACATTCAGCCGAACTTCTGGCGGATTGGACAACCAGTTTGTGCTGCTGCTCAAGAGGTTTAACCGTTGAAAAGTAAGGGTGCGATTTAACAACGCATGTCTCAGGCTGGCTTCCAGATGTGCTTGCTTCACCAACCGGGCAAAACTAAACCCCAGAGGAATCAACAGGATTGCAGTAAAAGTTAGTATCCAGGTGAGAGCTTGGCGGGCACGGCGAAATGAAGCATAGCCTGCTATCAGAAAGGTGACCATACAGGATAGGGTAATGCCCAGCAAGTTTGTGAGATAGAGCAGCGCGGCTCCTTGGCTGAGGCTCCAGTTTGCCTGAGATGCGCCTAAGCCAATCACACAGATGGGTGGCATCAGTGCAACCGCGATCGCCGTTCCTGCAAGACTTTCTGAGATTTTCGGTTGCATTTTCGCATAGCCACTAATCCCTCCAGCAACAGTCGCAATTCCTAAATCAAGTAGCGTGGGTTCCGAGCGCGCCAGCACTTCACTGTCAAAGCTGGAGATGCCAACCAATCTGCCCAATACCCAGGCAAGGATCACTGCAAGCCCGGTGCCCACCGCAACTGCAACTAGACCGCGACGAAACAGCAACACATTGCCTTCCAGTGCCCCAAATGCCAGTCCCCGAATCGGCAGCATCAAAGGCGCGATGATCATGGCACCGATAATCACTGCTGTACTATTTGACAACAATCCGAAGGTAGCGATCGCGCAGGAACTCACAATTAGAATTAAGTAGGACGAGTCCGGGGTCGATTCTGCTAGTAACTCAGCTCGAAGCTGCTTCAAGTGAATCAGGTTATTGCTCTGATTTCTGAAGGTTTTAAAGCGATCGCGGATATTTGTTAGCACCTTCGACTCCTCTCCTGACCTTGGAATCCTTAGCTTTGCCCAGCATCTTACTTGCGATTGTAGCGGCTATGTCCTAATGGGCTGAAGATGGTAGAGGCTGACTTTTTGGGGGGACTGCATGGATGCGACTCTAAGTGAAGCGGCGATCGCGGGGCAAGTTAGGCTAAATGTTGGTGGAGGCGATCGCGTAAATTATCTTCAGCCGCAAGTTCATCCTGTCGGCATTGCTCCAAAAAATCGTAGAGCCATTCTTTCGGAACTGTGGGAAAAGTGGGGCTGGTTTCTACTTCAACATACTGCCGATTTTGCAGTTGATAAATGCGGAGGATGTAACCATCAAACCGCCAAAATTCAGGCACGTTCATGCTGGCATAGAGCCGATTTTTATCAATATCGGTGTTGGTAATATCGACTTCTACAATTAGATCGGGGGCTGGATCAGCTTCTAGATCAACATTTCTGCCTGATACAAGCGGCTGATTTTGAATATAAAACGCTTCGTCGGGTTCTGCGCCTTTTTTCAATCCTGGAAAATTGAGCGTGGTTGACCCCATTGTTTTAATTTTCTTGCCGAATCCTCGCACTAAAACGCGAATAAATAGTCCAATCATCCGTCCTGAAAAATCGTGATCTTCGGTTGGCATCGTAAATTCCAGGGTTCCTTCGTCGTAAATGAGGCGGGTGCTGCGGGTTTGGGGCAGCGCATCCAAAATTTGCAGGTAGCCTTCCCAGGTCACGTCATGAATCACAACGCGCTGTTCCCCTTGGAGGGCGATCGCGGTTTGCTGTATATCTTCCGGTGCAGTGCTGACCATAACAGCCTCCATTTAAATGGGAACAGGAATTTTGGCGTTGACTTTGAGCAGATCCAAGCCTAGTTCTACGCGCATCAATGCTGCAACATCATTTATGAAGCAGCAAGAACTAGAGGAGTACTGATGAAGTCTGCTGCATCCAGGGTACATAAATCAACTTCATTAGGATTTTCGAGTTCTATAACTCGGCTAGCTTGAGCCGAGATAGCCTGTTCAAACAAATTACGAACCCCTCGCGCATTGCCAAATGTTGCTGGGCAACGACTCACTAAATCTTGAATCAGTTCAACAGAATAATAAGTTGCTGACTCATTCAGAAAATATCCAGAGGACGCACATAGATTGTCTAAGATTTCACACAATTCATTGATTGTGTAGTCCTCAAAGGCAACGTACTTATTAAATCGAGATTTCAAGCCGGGATTAGACATTAAAAATGCTGTCATCTGTTCCATATACCCCGCTACGATTACGACAAAATCATCGCGGTAGTCTTCCATTGATTTTAGCAGTGTATCAATTACCTCCTGCCCAAAATCGCCGCTACCTCCACTCGCTGAAACCAATGTGTAAGCTTCGTCAATAAAGAGTATTCCGCCTTGTGTCTTAGTAACGACATCTGTCACTTTCAACGCAGTTTGCCCAACAAAACCTGCCACTAAGCCAGAGCGATCTACTTCAACTAAATGCCCTTTTGAAAGCAACCCCAAGGCTTTGTAGATTCGTGAAATCAAGCGAGCAACGGTTGTCTTGCCCGTTCCAGGATTTCCTGTGAAAACTAGATGCATAGACAAAGGTGGAATTGCTAAACCCCGTTCTCGACGAAGTTGTTGCACTCGTACCAAGTTAACTAATTTCTTCACTTCAGCTTTAACGTTGGGCAAGCCAGTCAGTTGATCTAACTCAGCAAGTAGTGTTTCCAGAGACTTCGCTTCTTCAAGACCAGTACCCTGGTCAGATAAAACCTGTTCTCCCTTCTGGGAAGCTCTGCCTAATTGTTCCTGAATTGCTTGAATTTGTTCAGCCAATCTCTCACGATTTGGATCAATGTCTCGAAGTTGAAGTAAATCTGCGAGGGCTTCAATTTTCATATCTAATTCTTGATAAGCACAAGCTCGAAATCCCAAAGCATTTGTATTGCCTGGATCAAGCTCTAGAGTGGTTGTATAGTCTGCAATAGCTTGATCAAAGCGACCTAGCTTTTCCCAAACAAAAGCACGAGGAAAATAACTGGTCGCATCTAATGGCGAGAGAACGATTGATGTTGTGAAATCAGCGATCGCTGATTGTAATTCTCCCAGTTCTTCATAAGCTTTTCCGCGCAAGTAGGTACCATCATCAGTTGGATTTAAGGCAATGAATTCCGTACAGTCTAAAATTGCTTTTGCGTACTCTTGTTTGTGATAGTAACCCCAAGCACGCAAGTAATAAGCATCTGATGTTTCTGATTCAGTCTCAATGACAGCAGTAAATAACTCAATTGCTTCTGCGTAGCTCTGAGCCTTAAATTCCTCCAAACCTTGTGACATTAACTCAGACATGGCTTCATTCCTTGCTATGGATGCTCTGGTCAGTATTCCCTAGAAGCTAAAGAATCTCCCGCCGCGAAAGGGGAATCACGCTTTTAATACAAGAAAACTACTCTTCCTGGTGAGGGCGATTCCCGTAGGGAGTCCTCTGGAAAGCTTCGCTAACGTTTCACGAATCGCGGTTTGCTGTATATCTTCCAGTGCAGTGCTGACCATAACAGCCTCCATTTAAATGGGAACAGGAATTTTGGCGTTGACTTTGAGAAGATCTAAGTCTTGTTCAAATATGGTATCAATCGGCTGCATGGTGCCATCGGTGGTCATAAATTTGTGGTCAGGTGTGGCGCGGAGGGTGGTGCCGTCGTCAAGCTGATATTCCACCAAGGCTTGGGTGCCGCGATTGTGCCATTGAGCGATCGCCTGAGTGTAAACAAAGCCGTTTTCATCGACGCTATAAACCGTGCAGGCTAATTGTTTCTGGACGATTTCACCAATGGCGATCGCGCCATATTCCACCGTCAGGATCAGCGTGTCAGCACTGAGGCAGTATTCCGCGAACTGCACCATTGTTTCCCACAGATCCGTAGCAATCTTGGCTTTCACATCATTTTTTTCTGCACCTTGCACAAAGAGTTCCTGATGCTTTTCCATCTCAGACTTTTTCTTTTTACCCATGGCGCGTCGCAGCAGATCGGCTTGTCCCAGCGAGTAACCGCCCATATCCTGCGCGATTTTCATGATCTGCTCTTGATAGACCATGATGCCGTAAGTTTCGTTGAGGATTGGCTCCAAGATTGGGTGAGGATAGTCGATTTTTTCGCGCCCGTGTTTGCGGTTGATGAACTTGGGAATTAAGCCAGCATCCAGTGGACCCGGACGGTAGAGCGCCAGCACGGAGGAAATATCTTCTAGGCTGGAGGGTTTCAGATCACGCACAATCTGCCGCATCCCCGATGATTCCAACTGAAAGATGCCTTCTAAGTCGCTCTTAGCCAGCAGCTTGTAGGTTTTGAGATCGTCGAGCGGCAAATGATCCAGGTCGATCGCGGGTTTGCCCGTCAGCGCGATTAGTTCGATCGCCTTTTGGATCATCGTTAGGTTTCGCAGCCCCAAAAAGTCCATTTTTAGCAGACCGAGGGCTTCGATATCTTCCATGTAGTACTGGGTAAACACGGCTCCATCGGCATTGCGCTGAAGTGGCACAATTTCGTCGAGCGGGTCGGAGGAGATTACAACTCCAGCAGCGTGGATGCCAACGCTTTTGTTGGTGCCCTCAATCCGGATTGCCATGTCGATCCAACGGCGAAAGGTAATGGCGGGATCGGTGCCGGGAACGGTTAGGTTTTTGGTGTACTTTTCTTGAAATTCCGGTGCAGGCGTTTCGTCGGAAATCATCACCTTCAGCTTGACGGGTTTGCCGCGCACCACCGGAATCATTTTGGTCATGCGATCGCTCTCGCCATAGGGCACGTTCAGCACCCGCGCCACGTCCTTTAGCACCGCTTTCGAGGTCATGCGGTTATAGGTAATGATTTGGGCAACGCGATCGCTGCCATATTTTTCGGTGACGTATTGAATCACCTCTTCCCGGCGATCGATGCAAAAATCGGTGTCAATATCCGGCATGGATTTACGTTCAGGGTTGAGGAAGCGCTCGAACAGCAAGCCGTGATGCACCGGATCAATATTGGTGATACCAAGCACATAGGCAACTAGAGAACCCGCTGCCGAACCGCGTCCTGGACCGACTGGAATGGCATGGTCACGAGCATATTTGATGTAGTCCCACACGACCAGAAAGTAGGTGGCAAACCCCATTTGCTGCATGATCTGGAGTTCGTACAGCAGGCGATCGCGATACTCATCCGTAATTTGATCACGGGATTTGCATTCACGCCGCCACAGCAAGCCTGCCCACGAAATTTCGACCAAGTATTCATCATGGGTGTAGCCATCCGGGATGGAATAATTGGGAATGCGCGGGATTCCCATAATTTCGTAAGATTCCACCTTGTCGGCGACTTCTATCGTAGTGGCGATCGCCTCTTCAACTACATCATCGGTCAGATGATCGCGAAACAATTGCCGCATCTCATCCGCCGACTTCAGATATTCGGTGCCGCTGTAGCGCAGACGCTTATCTTCCGAAATCAGCTTGCCTGTTTGAATGCACAACAGCGCATCGTGCGCCTCCACGTCATTACAGGAAATGTAGTGAGAATCGTTGGTACAAAGGATTTTGATGTCTAATTCACGGGCAATTTTGACCACTTCCACATTCACGATTCGGTCTTCGGATGAGCCATGATCCTGAAGCTCTAGATAATAATCCTCGCCAAACAAATCTTTGTACCATTGGGCAACGCGCCGAGCAATTTCGGGCTTGTGTTGCAAAATTGCTTGGGGCACTTCGCCACCCAAACACGCCGAGGTGACGATCAACCCTTCTTTGTATTGTTCCAGCACGTCTTTGTTGATGCAGGGACGCGCAAAAATCCCTTTGCCCTGATAGCCTTGCAGGTTAGAAATGGTCGTTAGCTTGACCAGGTTTTTGTAGCCCTGGGTGTTTTTTGCCAGCACCACCTGATGATATTTGGGGCGACGCTCTTGCTTGGTAATGTCGCCATTGATCACATACATTTCGTTGCCAATGATCGGCTTGATGTTCCTGCCTTTGCACACCTTCAGCAGTTCGATCGCGCCATACATTACGCCGTGATCCGTCAGGGCGATCGCGGGCATCCCCAACTCCAAGGCGCGATCGATTAAAGCCGGTAGCTGGCTAGCGCCGTCAAGTAGGCTGTAATCACTGTGAATATGAAGACCAACAAAGGACATAATGGCTCAGGCGATCGCAGGGTCGAACTTAGAATACTCGAAGTTAATCGCTATGACTAGCGTTTGTTGATAAGACGCAACCCTAAATGTAGGAAATC
>Ga0163148_10004554_pt1 | contig 14425 bp, 6 predicted proteins | sample OliLakLV19MP7P2_FD_148606 | JGI IMG/M metagenome (GOLD analysis project Ga0163148, IMG submission 148606) | Freshwater microbial mat bacterial communities from Lake Vanda, McMurdo Dry Valleys, Antarctica- Oligotrophic Lake LV.19.MP7.P2 | ecosystem: Environmental > Aquatic > Freshwater > Lake >...
TGTATATGCTAATTGCGAACATCTTCCAGACCCTGCAAACCTTTATTCTTTCTCGTGAACCGCTGCCGGAAAATCTACAAAAGATTGTAGATGCAGAGCAGAAGCTGCAAACGAGCGAGATAAAAGGTGAGATGGTAGTAGACGGCGATCGCCCTGCCTTACCGTTTGAACCAGGTCGGTCTAAAAAGAAAGCGTAAAAGAAATACCAACAAAAAGGGAGTGAGTCCATAGAAGACTCACTCCCTTTTTGTCGCGTGTGATTTGGCTCGAACTACCAGGGGCTGCCTATAATCGTAAACCCTGACCAGATACGGGGATGGGCCAGCAGACGTTGCTCTGTCAACCTGAATTCTGGTGAACCTGTCGCTGTGTCGGGATTTTGAACTTGCCTAGCTTCAACGCTTCCCTCTTGGTGTAAAAGTTTGAGTTGAGCTTGTCTTAGAGCTTCGGCCTTAATTACAGATTCATTACGATTTAGCTGTTGATAAAATTCTGCCATTAATGGCAGGGTCTCCGCATCTTTGATTCGCCAGATTCCAGCTAGTACAGACTCTACTTGCGATTGCACCGCCATCCCAGCAAAGCCCAACTCAACCGTTTCGTCACCTTCCGCCGTATTACAAGCACTTAACACCAATAACCTAACGGGGGGATCATTCCATCCTAATGTTCTGACCCGATCTAAGGTAATGCGATCGCCTTGCCAAAGTTGAATATAGGATTGATCAATCGATCCTTCCTTAAAATCGGCGTGGGTGGCGATGTGAATAATCCCAAAAGGGGTCTGGCGATTTTGGATCAATCTATCGGCGGTAAGCGCTTCATTCAGGAGCGATCGCGTCCTCCAGCCTGCTCGGCCAATGCTCAAAAGTTCGTCGGGTACGGCAGGTAAATTGTTTAACCCAGGCCGTTCAAACACAGACGCCCCAGCAGTTAAGACGGCGTTATCTCTAAGTGATTTGTAGCGGGCATCGGTAAGACTAAGACTGGGCATTAGCCCAATGCTGTAGCGCTCGATAATAAAGTTTTGGCCATCATGCAAGGCCGCCAGCGGAATCCGACGCAACCCCGAATCTAGGACAAAGGTCAAATTTTGAATGCCGCGATCGCGCAGTTCAGCATCTAACGGCTGAATCAGCCAACTGTATAGGGCTTGAGCATCTTCTAGGTAAGACAGATTCGGTGGAGATCCCTTAGTTTGTGAATCAAAGTCGTTGAGTAAACGTTGTCGGAATTCGATGGCTCGATCAACCGCCATTTTCTTAGTGATTCCTGGAACTTTCATCCACACCACCCCCGGTAGAGGAGCGGGTGAGATGCCAGCTCGGATCTGATCATCCCCGGCTTGACGGGGCATCACCAGAATTAAATTTAATTCATCATCGTCCTGGTTCACAGAACTATAGCGAAGAGGAACTTCGGTTGATTGGTAAGCTGACTTAGGTAAAAAAACTGCATAAATAACAGCAGGCTTTACACCTGTTGCCTGTTCAATGTCGTTCAACTCGCTTTGAATGGTTGCTACTGATTTAATGGGGGGAGAAGTAAGCCCTAGATAGGCTGTGACCTGCCGTGTAAAGTAGGTCTCTAGCGTATCTAACAAAATATCAATAGTCAGTTTTGGCAGCTCTTGCGGGGCATCAAGGGGCAATTGCCTTTCAGTTTCGGGTAAGTATGGAGCAGGTTGGGTGACCAGGGCAATATTGCCGAGGCTAGCATTTTGGCGATAAGGCCCCGGAAAAGAGCGTAAGGGCGCGATCGCATTTGGGTTATTAACCGCCCCTGAGAGAATAGCAGCGGCGGTGCCGTTGCTAACTAAATTTCCGACATCAAAGGCAGTGAGTCTGGCACCGCCAAAATGGCTAATAGTAATGTTACCGCCCGCTGTTCCTCCCATTGCTGACAGACTAGCCGTTTCGCCATTGAGGGCAGCAAATGTGCCATTTGCTAAGAAAAACCGCTCTGTAGTGGCAGCAATGTTACCCCCCCGCGCATTTTGGCTTTGGGTATTAATTGAGGTGACTTGAATATCGTTGCGCGGATCGAGAGACACATCGCCACCGTTGCCATTGGTAGAACTAGTGTTAATGGTTCCTGCTGTAATGCGATCGCCTGCCTCAATCGTGACATTGCCGCCATTGCCATTCAGGGCAGAAGTATCGAGATTCCCGGTGGTGACCGCCGTGTCTTGGATGCGATTGCTTTGAAGAGCGATCGCCCCACCGTTCGTGGTGATATTTTGGGTGTTAATATTACCGCTGGTTTGAATAGTAACGCCCGCCACCCCGCGAGTCGTGATATCGCCACCCAACACTACAGCTCCAGTGCCGTTTTTGTATTGCAAACTATCGGCATTAATCGTAGAAGCCGTTTGGAACCGTTGGGCGCGGGAAACTGTAATATCGCCAAGGGCTGAGGAATTACCAATCCCACCTTGCAAGAAGATATTACCGTTAGCAGCACTTAGAGTCAGATCATTTGCTCCATTGGTGCTGTTTAGTGTATTGGCAAAGCGAATATTTCCTTGTGATGTTCTGAGTGCAACAGCATCGGTTAGCGTAACAGGATTATTGAAAACTAAATTGCCTGAGGTAACGTTGAGATCGCCACCCAGTAAAATTTGAGCTGCCTCAAAACTCAAGCCGTTCAAAAATTGTCCCGGTTCGCCAATTGTGCGATTAACCTGCACCCTATTTCCGGCATTCAGCGAAAGCGAATAGCTAGGAGTTTGATTGCTGTTAACAGTGCCATTCAAGGTAATATTGCCCCGCCCGGTACCAGCGCTGAGCGTAGCATTGTTGGTCAAAATCGTATTTCCCAGCGTTAGGTTTTGTCCAGTAGTAATGTCACCATTTAATAAGATGCTGCCTGAACCGGGAATCAAACTAACGGCAGTATTAAATGTGAGGTCATCTAAAACAGAAATATTTCCTGTTGTCTCTGCTTGCCCAATGGTTAATAACCCAGTTCCAAACAGATTGCTAATTTCAGCTTGAGACAAGCTCAATGTTCCTGCAACTTCTGTCCCTAATGAAATATCACGTCCTGCGGATTCAGTTTGCAGTAACAGCCCATCGCTGACGATTAATGTATTGCCAATTTCTAAATTGTCAGCAGTAATATTAACTTGATTGCTATTAACTAAACCCGTTAAGCTAATCGTATTAGCTGTTGTGCTTAGCTGATTGCTAGTAAAGTCGGACAGCGTAATGTTATTACCCAATAGACTGAGAGAATTACTGGCTGTCATAGCAGCTCCAATCGTAATATCTCCTCTCCCCGCATCAAACAACGCTGAATCATTTGTAATGCTAACAGGAGAGTTGATTAGCAGCGATTGATTATTGGTCGTAATGTCTCCATCAACGATGGTGTCGCCTGCACTAACAATATCTAAACTGCCGATATCGACATCATTTTGAAATGAAATGATGCCATCATTTCCTGCGTTGATGGATAGGGTGCGATCGCCACTAACCCTATTAGTAAAAGAAACACCACCAGAGCCACTATTAATGGAAAGATCATCAACAAGAATTACTGATCCATTTAGAGTAATAGAGCCACTTTGGCTTGGGCTGTAAGAATAAAGGTCATATTGCCTATCAATAATTCCTGCGAATGGATCTCCTACACTGTCTCTAAATGTGATATTTGGACTCGTAATATTAATATCTCCGGGATTGCCGTTAGCATCTGATGATCCTGTAAAAATATTGCCAATAATTACGCTTTCGGATGCATTGATAATTACATCACCCGAATTTATGGTTGTGGTACTGACATCTCCTGTAATAATCCGAGGTGCCATTATCTCAATATTGTTACTTGTGCTGGACGTAGAACCAGTAAATAGCCCTCCTGAACCAACAGTAATTCCATCAGGGCTTAGAGAAATTCTGCTGGTGTCAATCAATCCCCCAGCAGTCAGTTTAATCGTTCCAGTTGCACCCCCATCTCCTCTTACAGAACTAGAGCTAAGACGGGCAGTCGTAATATTTCCACTAGGGGCAGAAAGTTGAATCGTTCCCGGGTTTCCAGATGATGAATTTGCAGATAAAATACCAGCACTAGTATCAATTGATCCATTGCTGCTAGTAATGCTAATATTGCCTGAGTTAGAAAGATTACCAGGTAAGTTGCCAGCAGGATTGTCGGGATAAACATCAATTGAAGCAGTATTAATATCTCCTGTTGCAGTCAGCGTAACTGAGCCACCTGGCCCAGCTCCCCCTCGCGTGTTAATTAATCCAGCTGAAATAGAGCCACTTGCATCAATCACAATATTTCTAGAAGGAGCAGTGATCACCTGATTATTGCCGTTGAAGTTACGTCCCGATGTAAATGTAATTTCAGAACCAATTGTGCCGAGCAAGTTAAGTGGAGACAGCAGGTTAATGTCTTGAGTGGCCTGAAGGTTAATGTTTCCTGCGATCGCTCCTAACGTTGCCGCCCCAATTTGAAAATTAGCGATTCCTCCAGTGGCGAACAAAATGGTGTTCCCAGTTGCTGCGAGCTGAGCATCGTCGGTGCCAACTCCAGCAACAATATTGATATCTGTTGGATCAAAAAGAACGGTGCCAGCTTGCCCAAATGGAGCTTCTAATTGCACCGTGCCTAGAAAACCTAACTGGTTTCGGCCAGAGATTTCGACAAAGCCACCATTGCCTGCAATATTTCCACCTCTGGCGATCGCACTCCCCCAAAACTGGGTTGTATCATCTGCCCAAATAATGATGCGTCCGCCATTACCCCGATTCAGTGCCTCTGCATTCAGCACCGAATCAGCACTGACATAGGTTTGCGTAGCATTAAAAATACTACCCTGCCCTTGATAATCACCACCGATGCGCAGAGTGCCACCTCCATTTGTTCCTGATGCATCCACATTTGCATTCAAAAGAGCAACGCGATCGCCCAAAATATTCACTTCAGCATTGGGGGATAGCGAGCTAGAAGCATCAAGCGTGGACGCATTAATTATGCCAGCGGCGATCGCCGTTCCCGGTTGTAGGGGAATCTCGGCAGCCGTTGACGATAGCTGAATGGTGCCATCGGAGTTAACAATAATCTGGCTGACCGTAGGGATACTGCCTCCGGTCAGCAGGGCAGGAAGCGTTTGCGGCGTCAGCGAGATGGGATTAGGTAAATCAGTGTTACCAGTTGCGATTGAGTCCAGTTCAAGGCTTAAAAGATGACCCGCTTGGCTCAGCCGCACCCGATTTTCACCCGGAATGGCCGCGATGGTAATGGTACCGCCAGGAGCGGTCAGCGCACCCGTATTGACGACCGTTCCCCCCAATAACGTGATGCTTTGAGCAGGATTAACGGTTAAATCCCCAGTATTTAAGATTGTGCCCGGTGAGGCGATCGCAAAGGCAAATTGTTGAGGGTCGCCCACCAGTGTCGCATAGCCATTACTGCCCACCGCACTAAACCAACCGTTGTTAAACCCAATGCCGGTCGCAGTAGTGGCAGTAAAGGATGCGGGTAGATCTAAGCGAGCATGGGCACCGAAGATAATACCCATCGGGTTGAGCAAAAATAGGTTGGCATTGCTACCCGAAACCCTTAGCAATCCATCAATGTAAGACGCATCTCCGCCCGTAACCCGGCCTAAAATATTGCGAACGTTGGCATCGCTCAAAAAGTCAGCAACTTGGTTTTGTGATAAGCCAAATTGCTCAAAACTATGGAACAGATTAGCTCCATCTCGCGATCGCTGCCCTCCATCAATCTCAAAGCGATCGCCCCGCCGCTGCACACGAGTATTGGTACCGTCTCTAGCAGGCGTAATCGATTGAGCGATCGCCGATGCAGGCAGCCATCCTCTAACCAAAATGATTAGAGCTAGCAAAATACCCACCCTCTGAAGTATTGGCCTTTCTAGCAACAGGCGTTGGTTTATAGACATTAATTTTGCACCCTATCTACATTTTTAAAACAGTAGCTTAAACCAAGCTAGTGTCAGATTGAGCATGAAAACATTACATTAATAAAGTTTTCTAACGTCTGAGGGCTTCACGATCGGGTACTGTACAACAGGGTGCGATCGGTTGAGTTACTAAATCGGCTAACCCTTCAGACTGGAGTAATCTAGCCCAGTCGATTGTTAAACGAGCATTATTTGGCTCGCGGCGGCGCAATTCGGCTAGGGTTGAGAGGCGATCGTACCAGCGATTGGTAGCCGGAACACTCGTCGCCACCCGCTGTATTCGCCCTCCCACCACTTGGGGGTCATCGTCGCGATCGGCATCATCACAATAGATTCGCAGATACCAGTCATAAACCTGTCCTTCCACCAAAGCCGGAGCACTAGCAGGTAACGGGAAGCTAGCGATCCCGATGGGAGCCGCCGTAATCGGTGGAGATTTGTACAGGTCGGCTCCACTACTCACATCTTTGATCACCAAAACGGCAGGTGTATTGGGAGTTAGGGCAAAGGGAAGGTACGCCCACAGAGTCGGGCGATCGCTGGCGGTGCTGCCAACTGTTTGACCTTGAGAGGCAGGTGCTAAAGTTACGGCACTAGCTGGACACTCACCCCGTGAACCGCCGCCGCCGCTTCGATCGGGAGGTAAAGGTATAGGGGGAGGGGTTGGCAGTGCCAAAGCAAGATTGGGAGCAATGATGGAGGTCAAAATCAACGCTACGGATGAGATTTTTTTCAGTGTCATGTTCTATCGTTGCTAACTTCTTTTCAAAAGACGATGTAGCTGTGCTGGTACAAGATACTGATTTCCACTGGCAACCATCAAAACAAAGCTAAATCCTAAAACGGCAGGAACTGAGGGTAACCATCCTCCAACAACTAGCATTAGGCTACACAATACTATGACAAGGCATCCTGTAATGCTAACCAGAATCAAGATCTGTTGCCAGTTTGTTCGTTTTGCTAGTAGTGCACCTGCTATGCTCCAGCTCACAATCCAGAGGGTTTCTTGCCAAATTGTCCACACCCATATTAGGGGGCGGCGATCGAGCACAGTACTAAGTATTTGACTAGCCATGTGAGCGTGAATCACTACTCCAGGGACATCTTTTCGCCATCGGTCAAAAGGGGTTGTCCAGCGATCCTCCTTTGCCATCTTTACACCAATTAAAACAACACGATTGGTAATCCAATCTGCATTAATCTTACCCTCCAACACACTACGCAGGGTGATAGCTTGAGCAAGATGATTAGGCGATTGCATCGAACGATAATTCAACAATATTTGTGCTGAATTGCCCAGGTTTTGATATGCTCCAGTGTGAGATTTAAGGCTTGGAAAAGCAACATTAGCTACGTGTAACTCATTGTTAGGAAAAGTAATTGGTAGGTGATGTATGGTTGTCAAATACTCCAAAGCAACTCTACTACTTAGAGCGTAGCCTGCTTGACAAGCTGATCGGGATTCATGCTGTCCAAACAAAAGTTGTCGCCGGATTACGCTATCTTGATCTTTGATAAAATCGGTAAGCCCTAGTCGTTCGGGCGGAACTTCTGGGGTTGGAGCTTCTCCCATTTGATTGCGACTGGAATTCTTACTAAGGCAGACTCCAATTAATCGTGAATCTTTTTTTAATCGAGTAGTTAAATTTAGATTGCTAGGAGTAATAGCATCTCGATAAATATCTAAACCAATTACAGCAGGTTGATAGCGATCGAGTTGGATGAGCAATTGTTCTAAAGCTATATCTGATAGTGTTTGATCACGGCGAGAAAATTGCATTCCTTTTGCTTTTTGAAATTCCAAATCTTGCTTATCAATCGTAATAATGACCAAACGAGAATCGGGTAGTTCTGGAGCAATTACTGCCCGAATCTGCATGGTTAGATCAAATGCTGCCAACTCAATGGGTTGCAGCAAACCCAACAGTCGAATTCCTACAACGACTCCCCCGATCACAACACCATAGCTACAGGCTCGCAGCACTCGATGCATCAACCGTTGACGGGGCGGTGCATTGAGTTGGGCAATTGCCTGCAAAATATGTTTTGCTGTTCGTGGCCGCAGGTTGCGATCGCGCTGCATCATCCAATCCAGCAGATCTGCTAGGTCAGACGAAATGTGTGGTGCTTTTGCACGCCAATGGAGGCGATCGCTCTCAGGATTAGGGGAAAGTTCAAACGGGTGGAAGCCTGTAATCAAATGAACCAATGTTCGCCCTAGAGCATAAAAGTCAGCTCTTGCATCGGCTTTACCCTTTTCTTGCTCTGGCGGCGCGTAGCCGCCAGAATGATATTTTGTGCCTGTAGCTCCGGCATTTTGTTGTCGCCAAAATGTAGCCGTCATTTGACGAGCAATGCCAAAATCGATCAGAACCAACTGGCCGTTGGAGCGCAGCATAATGTTGGCAGGTTTAATATCGCGATGCAAGAAGTTGCGTTGATGAATCGTATCTAAAATTTCAACTAATTGTTTTAGCCAGTTAATTGCCTGAGTTTCGGAAAGAAGGCGCTTTTCTTGATTTTGTAGCCAGATTTCTAAGCTATAGCCTTCAATTTTCTCCATCACGAAGCCATAGGTTAGATCTGGCTTATCCCCTACTGTGCAGCAAAAAAAACCTTCGTTCGGTAGTACTTTGGGAATGCCTGAATGATTAATGCATTGCAGCACTTCAGCTTCTTGCGCCAACCGCCTGATCAATTCTTCATCTTGATCAAACTCTTTGAGGATCTTTAGAATTTTGATCACACCTCGATCATCTTCCACCTCAAAGATATCTGCCATTCCACCACCTGGGAGGGGACGAATGATATGATATTTTTCCTGTATAGTCGTTCCTGGTAAGAGCATAAGACAAGGCTAAAGATTAGTTCCTTTTTTGAAAATACAGCACTCGCACTCTTCAATTGAGAAATACTATAGATGTCTTAAAGAAATATATCTGCGGATTTTTCGCTCAAGAGTATATCGTCTCTCACTATCTACTTCGTAGCGTTGCAGCCACTCTCGCTCTAACAAAGATTCGATTGCTTCGTAAATTACTGAACGTGACTTTGTCGATGAAACCATTTCGTGCAGCTGTGATTCGATCAATGTCTCTGATGAAGCCAATAGTTTTAAAATTTCTTGTTCAAGTGCCGAAAGCCGCCGCCAGCGATCTGTCAATAATCGTTGGATGTCACCCAAAAAAAAGGTGCCTCTACTGAAAAAGCTGGCAACGTCTCCTTCAAAAACGTCTTTAATGTGAACTGCTACAATTTTTAACTCACTTGGGTTGCCGTTATAGGCATCAATCAGCTTGCTCCACCAGTTAGGTGCAAGCAAGCGGTAATCCGTTAGTATTTTTTCTGCTGCTTCTCGCTGCAAACCTGTCAAAAACAAACTCCGAACTGTACCTTTAGAGCTTTCTAGAATCTTAAATTCTGGCGGTTTTTCTTGACTTAGTAACAGCACACAGCTTTGGTGTGAAAGGGTAGCTAGTTGGCGAAAAAATAGTCCATGGTTTTCATACCCTAGTTTATATTCTCGTAAATGCGTGGACTCTTGTAAAAGGGATTCAACGTTTTTGAAGACCAGTAGATAGCGATGGTGCTCTAACAATTTCAATAATCGAGCAATCTTTTGATCTAAAGAAAGCACAGAGCTATCATGGCCCTCTCGATCTAGCTCAGCCAGTAACTCTGATACTAAATCAGAGAGAGTGGGCAAGAACTCTAGCGATCGCCACACTCCACCTTCAAATTTTTCGCGCAGGCGCTCGGCTAACGTTGCCCCTAAGCTTTGTTTACCAATCCCCGACTGCCCATGAATTAGGATCATGCGGCACTGCTTTTGTGTGAGCGATCGCTCTAGTTCTGCTAGCTCTTTTTTGCGCCCATACAGAGCAGATACCGTTGGAAAGTTTTTCCAAATCTTCGGTGGTTGAACTTGAAGTGGCTGAACTTGAACTTTATATTTCGCCTTTACTAACAAGCTCGCGACCTGCTCCGCTTGCTTTTTACCTTCCCAGACAATTCCGTTTTGCTTGAGTAATGTGTCGATCCATCGATATAGATTATCAGACAATGTTTTGCTAATCGTTCGTGGATTACTAGTTAAAGAACGAGCCATTTTTTCTGGGTTTAAGCCAAGCAATAGCCCTCGTAAATAAGCTTTCTCAGTAGCAGATACTTCAGCTCCTACTGATAAACTATCTCTCTTAATTTTGCCTAAATCTTGATAAAGACGACCTAAATCCCAATCTTGTCCCTCTACTTCTTCAGCAAAAACTTTATCAATTGGATTGAAATCAGGTGAATTCATAGATGCTTCCGTGGTGCCGGGTGATGCTTTTAGCCTATTATCCTAGCAAATTTACTGGGATTAATCACCCCTCATTACCCCCCACCATACCCCTCACGCTGTTGGATTCTCAGTCCTAAAGGAACCTGATAGTCTTGTTTCAACTCGAAAGAGGCGATCGCACCAGTCACTCAGCGGCTTACAACTAGCCACACTCACGATTTCGTCATCACGTCACTTCAAAGGAGTAGCCATCATGGTAAACAACCAGTCTGTTTATGCTAATTGGGATTATGCAATCGATTCCAGCAATGATAGTATCTACGACTATCAAACTGGAATCATAACCGTTGGCGGAACGCCCTTCGAGATCTATGGAATCGCTGTCAAAGAGACCGCTGACAAAGTCTACTTTGCTATCAATGCAAACCTGCCTCTAGGTGGCCAGGACGATCCAAGAGCTAAAAATGACAACATTGCCTGGGGAGATCTAATTCTTAATTTCACTAACCCTACACTAAATGCAGCCGATAGTAAACTGTTTGGCATCAGTTTTGCAGCTAACGATACATCAGCAGGAAGGGGTAGTGGGCTTTTTGGTGATGTCAGCTCAACGAGCGTTGTCAACACTAACGCCCAACTACCCAGGATTGCTAAGCTGGGAGCTTATAACGACTTTGTTAGCGATGGGGGTGGAACACCGAGTAACGGCGATTTGAGTGTAGATGATCCCTACTTCAATTTAGATGAACCCATTCGTAATGTGATTCAGTCTGGCACCCGTCTAGGTGACGTTACTTTGCTATCAGCAGTCGAACTGGGCGATTTGAACTTTGGCACCCCCGGCTTATACACGATTGGCTTTTCGGTCGATCGATCGCTTCTGCCTGCCGGAGAATTTACCATGCACTTAGCTCCAGAGTGCGGCAATGATGTGATTGCTCTGCGGGGCAAGCTGTTTGAAGCACCTGCAATTGATATCGAGAAAAAAACTAACTTAATTGATATTGCGACCCCGGATGAGGCGATCGTATTGCAACCGGGCACACCAATCATTTGGACTTATGAAGTCACCAATACAGGAGGTGTCCCCTTCAGCTTGAGTCAGGTTCAGGTTACAGATGACAAAGTCAGCAATGTTTCGTTTCTCTCCAGTAGTGATGTGAATCAAGACCAAGTTCTGTCACCTGGCGAGAAATGGATTTATGCAGCGAGCGGCGTTGCAGAAGCGCTGTCAATCAGTAATTCTCCTCTTACCACAACCGTGAACCTCGGTTTTGAGACGGATGGGGCAGGTAACCCCCTGCCAGCAGGGACATTTATTGATGATGAATACCAGGCAAAGTATGGACTCACCATCTCTTCAATCCGGCTAGGTCGAGGCACTGAAGATCCTAATCACAGAATTATGATCTTCGACAGCGCCAATCCAACTGGAGGAGATTATGATTTGGGCACACCTAATCAATACTTTGGTGGGCCAGGTATCAGCAAAGATGGGACGTCACCGGAAGAAGGCAACAATCGTTTGCCTCTAGGTAACTTACTGATTATTTCTCAAAATAACAACGCCAACGATCCCAATGATAATGCAACTGGCGGCATTATCCGCTTTGACTGGCAAAACCCGGCTCAGGTCAACTATCTTGACATTCTAGATGTTGATAAAGGAGATACAAGAAACAAAATTCGCACCTATGATGCCGCAGGAAATCTGATTGCAGAATATGCTGTTCGGCCAATTGGCGACAATGCTCACCAGCGTGTCTTATTAGGAGGAGAATTAGCTAGTCGTTTAGAGATGATTTTTGATCCAAGTGCTGATGGAACTGCAACTGGAGCGATCGCTAACATCAGCTTTACTCAAAGCCAAGCTATCTATCAAAATGTGGGCACAGTAACGATTGCTGGACTTGAAACTGTGACAGATTCGGATACAAGCTACTACCGCAATGGAGATACCGCAAGTTTCTTTTATCCACCGGGAAAAGTAGATTATGCCGGAGAAGATGACCTGGTTAGTGACTCAACACCTTCATCTTCTCAATCAACTCCATTGAAACCTGGGAAGGGAGGTCAGTGGTTAGAAGGGCAGGCCGGACGAGACTCGCTGCGCGGTGGGAGTGGCAACGATACGCTGATCGGAAATGTAGGCCATGACCTATTGTGGGGTAAGGCCGGACGAGACTTGTTGCGGGGTGGGAAGGGCAATGATGAACTGGTAGGCGGTTCAGGACAAGATACCCTGAATGGCGATGGAGGTAAAAATCAGCTGGTAGGAGGTAAGGGACGTGATTGTTTTGTTTTTTCCAAAAATAGTTTCAGTTTGGTTCAAGATTTTCAGTACGAGCAAGACGTCATCATGCTCAAAGGTGACTTTGATTTAGAGGACATAGACATTCTTCAGCGAGGTAGCAATACTGTGATTCGATTTGAAGATCAAACTATTGCTAAACTCAAAGGGATATCGTCAGATTTAATTTCTTTAGATAATTTCCAGGTGGCCAGGTAAATTGCGATTGAGGCAGATATCTGGGTAGGGGCATTTTACGAAACGTCCCTACAAATGTTGAACCAACCCCGCCATCCTGGCATATCCCTCTTTTACCACTCTGAGCAGAAAGTATTTAAAATAGAGGTACGTTCTTTCCTCCTCAATTGTCAATGTCTGCCGCTCGTGATGCTCGACCAACCATTCGCTTTGTCGATGAGTACTGCCAACTATTTGCAGGACTATTTCCCGAAGTACGCAGCTTTGAAGCCTTCAAACTGCTGCATCTGGGCATGATTAGTGAGATTAAACTCGCTTCAAAGTGGGTTTGAGCAACTAAAGCACAAGATGAATCAGTTCTTCTGTCCCTTCGTACATTGGCTGAACCTACAACTCATCTTCTCCTCTGCCTAGAGTGACAAAAGAGGGATATGCAATCGACGAGACTAATCGGCGCATTCCGCCGTTCCTGACTTTGGCAAACAGCTATGTGACGTTTCCGGTTACACCCCTGCTGTCAGTCGATCGCGGCGATTTTTCGGTTTCTGCCTGGATACGCACCGCTAACTGTGGCACTAACGTCATCCTCGACCATCGGATCGAAGACAGTGGCACCGTCCATGGATGGGCATTCTTTACCTATCAAGGACGACTCAACTCCCAGCTCTCGCATCCCGGTGTTTTGGCCTACGGAGGCACCGCGTGTAATTATGTTCACCGTTCAGAACATTTGAGACAGCTTCCGATTGTTGCCGATGGGGTTTGGCATCATGTGGCGGTGACGATAGAAATGCAGGCTTCGGCAACAAGGGAGATTGAAGCGAACATAATTCCCTGCCGCGACTATGAGCCGACCGAACCTCACGTCTCAGAGCCGATCGCACTTGAGGAGCGGCAAGGTCACAGGCAAAACCAGGCTGCCGCTCTGTCTACCCCAGAAAAGCTGATTGGCGTTTGGAACTATTGGGTAAGCATTGCGCCCATAAGCTACCGTCTTCAGGTCTTTTTAGATGGCAATCGAGGCTTAGTCGGACGCTACCTGATACCCGCCGATAACGATAGCCTATTTGAAATTAAGGTGTATGAATCGTCTGAGCGCGGTAGACCTGTGCTGACTCTTGCCCAAACTTATTGCTGTGAGTCTCAACCTGGTTCCTCTTACTATGCTGTTTTGACGGGTCGGCTCGATCGAGATGATTTAATTACGAGAAGCTTTGTCGATTTAGACAACAATCAAGGCACATTCACGCTTGAGAAGCAGTAAACGCTATTTCTTCCAGGGGAATTTGGTGCCCATTTCGGTGGTGGCTGAAAAGCTCAAGTAGAGGATGAGTAGGGCAACGCTTGCCAAAAATATGGGGAGGTCGAGGTTCATGCGACACCTGCGTTGACGACAAAGCCCAACGAATTGCAGCTTAGTTCCAAAACAGTTTGCTATGTCGCTGCAACCAATAAGGCGGTTTGCTCATGGCTGTAGCGATCGAGGTTGATGGTAGAGCAGAATTCGTTTGAGGTCGATTCAAAGGCTGCATAATCCCTCCTGATTGCGGTTCAAATGTAGGACAAGTGCTTCCCCCATCCCCTTTGCTTGAAGGCTACCGTGTACACACAAGTCTTCTGATCTGGCCTCAACTGGGTTTGATCCCCCCTAACCCCCCTTAAAAAAGGGGGAACCGGATTCAAAGTCCCCCTTTTTAAGGGGGATTTAGGGGGATCTCGC